>Ga0268298_10002064_pt1 | contig 22533 bp, 17 predicted proteins | sample WWTPWeurt_MetaG_FD_194462 | JGI IMG/M metagenome (GOLD analysis project Ga0268298, IMG submission 194462) | Activated sludge microbial communities from WWTP in Nijmegen, Gelderland, Netherland - WWTP Weurt | ecosystem: Engineered > WWTP > Aerobic digester > Activated sludge | place... | reverse complement strand
ACATCTTGCACCGCCGACGGCGCGTCAGCGCTCGGTGCGGGGCTTGCCTGGGCCATCGCCGCCACAGGCGCCCCCAGCAAGCCGCCAGCGGCCAGCAGCAACGCAAACGAGCGGGCAGGGCGATGCGGTGTGAGCGGGCGCATGGCCAACTCTAGCGCCGTGGCCGGCGCCGCACCGTGCGTCAGCGCACCAATCGGGGCCCGTCGTTGCAAACGCCGCAAGGCATGCGCTGGCGCCCTCAGTTTGCCGCCTTGGGATCGAGCGCATCGCGCAGCCCATCGCCCAGCAGGTTGAAGGCCAGGCTCACCACGAAGATCGCGGCGCCCGGCGCGGCAGCCACCCACCACTGGTCGAGCACGTATTGGCGGCCATTGGCGATCATCGCGCCCCACTCGGGCATGGGCGGCTGCGCGCCCAGGCCGAGAAAGCCCAGGCCGGCGGCGGTGAGGATGATGCCGGCCATGTCCAGCGTCACGCGCACGATCACGCTGGGCAGGCACAGCGGCATGATGTGGCGCAGCACGATGCGCGCCGGCGACGCGCCCACCGCGCGCACCGCGGCAATGTAGTCGGCCTGCGCAATGCCCAGCGTCTCGGCCCGCGCGATGCGCGCGTAGGGCGGCCACGAGGTGATGGCGATGGCGATCACCGCGTTCTCGATGCCCGGGCCGAGTGCGGCCACGAAGGCCAGCGCGAGGATGAGCTTGGGGAAGGCCAGAAAGATGTCGGTGATGCGCATCAGCAGCGCGCCCAGCCAGCCACGCGACGAGGCTTCGGAGTAGCCCGCCACCGTGCCCACCACCAGGCCGATGGGCGCGGCCATCACCGCCACCAGGGTCACCACGAACAGCGTGATGCGCGAGCCCTGCACGATGCGCGAGAGGATGTCGCGGCCCTGGTCGTCGGTGCCGAACCAATGCGCGGGCGACGGCGGCAGCAGGCGCGTGGTGAGCAGGTCGCCCTCGTAGGGCGAGTAGGGCACGATCCAGGGTGCGAGCAGGGCGGTGAGGATCAGTGCCGCGACGATGGCCAGGCCGAGCATGGCCAGCCGATTGCGCGCGAAGCCGAGCCAGCCGGCGTAGGCGCGGCCGAGCGCGGCCTGGCGGCGCGACGCGGGGCGCTCGCTCATCAGCCAGTCGTGCAGCGAGGGCGTGCTCATCGTGCGCGCGTCCGCGGGTCGAGCAGGCGGTAGAGCACATCGCTCAGCAGATTGAGGCCGATGAACACCGTGCCCACCACGATGGTGCCGCCGAGCACCGCGTTCATGTCGGCGTTCTGCAGCGAGTTGGTGATGTACAGGCCCAGGCCTGGCCAGGCGAACACGGTCTCGGTGAGCACCGATCCTTCCAGCAGGCCGGCGTAGCTGAGCGCGATGACGGTGACCAGCGGCACCATGGCATTGCGCAGCGCGTGGCGCCAGATGATGCGCGCCTCGCTCAGGCCCTTGGCGCGCGCGGCCACGATGTATTCGGCCGCCAGCTCATTGAGCATGAAGGAGCGCGTCATGCGGCTGATGTAGGCCATCGAGAAATAGCCCAGCAGCGCGGCCGGCAGCGCCAGGTGCGAGAAGGCATTGCCCCAGGCCTCCCACTCGCCTGCGAGTGCGGCGTCGAGCAACAGCAGGCCGCTCACGGTGGGCACGCTGTACTCAAAGGCCACGTCGATGCGGCCCGGCCCGCCCACCCAGCCGAGCTTGGCGTAGAACACCAGCAGGCCCATCAGGCCAAGCCAGAAGATCGGCACCGAATAGCCGACGAGCGCCATCACGCGCACCACCTGGTCGGCCACGCCGCCGCGCCGCACAGCAGCCCACACGCCCAGCGGCACGCCCAGGCCCGCGCCAATGAGGATGCCGCAGGTGGCCAGCTCCAGCGTGGCCGGAAAGGTCTTGGCGATGTCCTGCCACACCGGGTTGCGCGTGAGCACCGAGGTGCCGAAATCACCCTGCGCGGCCTTGCCCACATACAGCGCAAACTGCTGCCACACCGGCTTGTTCAGCCCCATCTCCTCGCGCACGCGCTGCAGCACGTGCTCGGGCGCGCGGTCGCCCACGATGGCGAGCGCCGGGTCCACCGGGATCACCCGGCCGATGAAGAAGGTGACGGCCAGCAGGCCCAGGTAGGTGAGGGCGACGGTGGCCAGCAGGCGGCCGGCAGCCTTGGCCGTGGACCCCGCCCGGCCGAGATTCACTTTTTGATCACACCGGCGTAGTACGTCGTGTCAGACGTTGGGCCCAGCTTCAGGCCCTCAACATTGCCGCGCAGCGCCGCCACCTCGGTCTGCTGGAAGATCATCAGGAAGGGGCTGGTCTTGCGGAACTCGGCCTGGATCTCGGTGTACATGGCCGCACGCTTCTTGGCATCGCGCTCCAGCACGGCGGCATCGGCCTTCTTGGTGAGCTCGGGGATGGCCCAGGCATTGCGCCAGGCCAGGGGCTTGCTCTTGGCGTCGTCGGCGTTGTCGGGGTTGCGCGCAAAGGTGTCGGCGTTGGTGTGCGGGTCCCAGTAGTCGGCGCCCCACTGGCCGATGTACATGTCGTGCGTGCGGGCGCGGTATTTGGTGAGCGTCTGCTTGCCGTCGCCGGGCAGGATCTCGATCTCCACGCCCGCGCGCTTGGCGGTCTGCTGGAAGGCCTCGGCGATGCCCGACACCGGCTGCACCGTGCGCACATCCATCGTCACCTTGAAGCCATTGGGCAGGCCGGCCTTGGCCAGCAGGGCCTTGGCCTTGGCCACGTCGAGCTTGTAGGGGCTCTCTTTGCTGGCGCCGAGCAGGCCCTGCGGCAGGAAGTTCTGGTTCACCACGCCGATGTTCTTGATCAGCGTCTCGCCGATGCCGGCGTAGTCCACCAGCCACTTCATGGCCTCGCGCACCTCGGGCTTGGCCAGGTTGGGGTTCTTCTGGTTGAGGCTGATGTAGTAGACCGTGCCCTTGGGCGTGGCGGTGACCTTGACGTCCTTGTTGGCGCCCAGCGCGGCCAGGTCTTGCGGGGTGAGGTTGCGGGCCACGTCCACGTCGCCCTTCTCCAGCGTGAGGCGCTGCGTGGCGCTCTCCTTGAAGTGGCGGAACATCACCCGCGCGAGTTTGGCCTTGGCGCCGTGGTAGTTGTTATTGCGCTCCAGCACCACCAGCTCGTTGGCGCGCCACTCGCGGATCTTCCAGGCGCCCGAGCCGGCGTAGTTGGTCTTCAGCCAGCCATAGCCCAGATCACCGTTCGCCTCCTTGGACAGCACCAGCTTCTTGTCGACGATGGCGGCCACGTTGGCGGTGAGGCAGTTGAGCACGAAGCTCGGCGCATAGGCCTTGTCGGTCTCCAGCGTGAGCGTGAGCGCGCCCGTGGCCTTGACCTTCTCCTTCACGTTGTCCTTCGTCAGCCCGAACTGGGTGAGGATGAAGGCGGGTGATTTGTCGATCAGCACCGAGCGCTGCAGCGACCAGGCCACGTCCTCGGCCGTGAGCGGGTTGCCCGAGGCGAATTTCAAGCCTGGCTTCAGCTCGAAGCTGAAGCTCTTGCCGTCGGCGGACACCGTCCAGCCCTTGGCCACGTCGCCCATCAGCCTGGATGGGTCGGCCACGTCGAAGCGCACGAGGCGATCGTAGGCATTGCCCATCAGCTCGCCGGCCGAGATCTCGAACACCTCGGCCGGGTCGAGCGAGATGATGTCGTCGAAGGCCAGCGCCACCACCAAGGTGTCCTTGGGCGTGGCGGCGTGGCTGGCCGGCGCTGTGAGGGCGGTGAGCGCGGCCAGGGCGGCGAGGGCCAGTACGCGGCGGCTGAGGGTGGGCAGTGAGGTGGGCAGCATGGTGGTCCTGGTGTTTGATTCATTCTATGCAGGGGCATCGCCGTGAGTTGGCGCTCAAGTTCGTGGCGTCGCTGCCGATAGAGGGGGATCACCCTGCAAACGCACACCATGATGTCCACCTCCGCCATCGCCTTGTCCGGCATGTCGGCTGCACAAGGCAGCCTGCAGGTGGCTGCGCACAACATCGCCAACCAGGGCACGCCGGGATTCAGGCGCCAGCAGGCGGTGCTGTCGGCCGATGCCGCGGGTGGCGTGCAGGCCTCTCGGGCCACGGCCAAGGAGCCCGGCGCCTCGCTGGAGAGCGACGTGGTGGGCCTGCTGCAGGCCAAGAATGCCTTCCTGGCCAACCTGGCCGTGTTTCGCGCCAGCGATCGCATGACGGGCGCGCTGCTCGACATCCGCGGCTGAGCGCCGGCGTCAGGGCGTGTTCAGGCAGCGCCAGTCGCATGGCCTAGACTGTGCCCTTGAGCACAAACGGAGTCCCCATGCCCACGCGTCTTTCACGCAAGCCCAAATCGGCGGCCGTGCAGGCGGCTGAACTGGCCCTGGCTGTGCCCCAGGTGGTGGCTCACCGCATGGCGCGCATGGCGCTGGCCGGGCACAGCCCTTCGGCCCGCGACCAGCGCGAGTTTCAGCTGATGAGCGACGAGAAGACCGCGGCCTTCAATGAATCCTGGGGCGCGATGGCTGCTGCCGCGCTGCACGCCAACCAGCGGCTGGCCACGTCGGTGGTGACCACGGTGCTGTTCCCTTGGTCCAAGTACAGCGCCACGCCCGATGTGCTGGCCTCGCAGTACCACGAGGCCGCCATGGGCGTGCTCGACAAGGGCATGGCCCCCGTCCACCGCCGCGCCGTGGCCAACGCCAAGCGTCTGAAGAACACCAAGCTCAAGTGAGCTGCGGCGCAGCCCGCTTGGCGGTCGCGCCGCACACGCCCCCATGAACCTGCAAAAGCCTCTTGCCTGGCTGCTCGTATGCGCCGCGGCCCTGCTGGCCGGCTGCGCCAGCGGCCCGGTGATCGACACCCGCTACACGGCCAAGGGCCAGGACAGCCGCGTGCTCTTCCTGATCCTGCACTTCACCGACGAAGGACTGGCCGATTCGCTGCGCATCCTCACCGAGCAGCAGGTGTCCTCGCACTACCTGCTCAGCGACGAGAGCCCGCCGCGCATCTACCGGCTGGTGGACGAGAACCGCCGCGCCTGGCATGCCGGCGACAGCTTCTGGAGGGGCCATGGCATGCTCAATGCCAGCTCCATCGGCATCGAGATCGTCAACCCGGGCCTGGTGCCGGGCCCCGACGGCAGCAAGGTGTTTGCGCCCTATCCGCCCGAGCAGATCGATGAGCTGCTGCGCCTGGTGAAGGACATCGTGGCGCGGCACCAGATCCAGCCCGCGCGCATCCTGGGCCACAGCGACATCGCCCCGCAGCGCAAGATCGACCCAGGCGCCTTGTTCCCCTGGAAGCGCCTGGCCGACGAAGGACTGATCCCCTGGCCTGATGCGCAGCGCGTGGCCGCGCAAAAAGCAAGTTACGAGGCCCAGCTGCCCGACGTGGCCTGGTTCCAGCAGGCCCTGGCCACGCACGGCTTCAAGGTGCCCGCCACGGGTGTGCTGGATGCCGCCACGCGCCGCGTGATTGCCGCCTTCCAGATGAAGTACCGCCCCGCGCGTTATGACGGCGAGCCCGATGCCGAGACGGCCGCCTTGCTGCAAGTGTTGAATGCGCCAGCCGCGCGTTGAGCCGATGCGCCACGGCCCGCTCCTGCAGCGGCGCCGTCTGGCGCTGGCTGGCGCTGCTGCGCTGGCCGGCTGCACCGCGCTGCCCACCGCGCGCGACGAGGTGGAGGTGGCCGAGCCCGTGCCCGGCTTGCCACCACAGCAGCAGCCACCCCGATCACCGCGCGAGTTTCGGGCCGCCTGGGTGGCCACCGTGGCCAACATCGACTGGCCCAGCAAGCCCGGCCTGCCCAGCCCCGTGTGGCGCGCCGAGGCCATCGCCATCCTCGACCGCGCCAAGGCGCTGGGCCTGAACGCCATCGTGCTGCAGGTGCGGCCGGCGGCGGACGCGCTGTATGCGTCCACGCTCGAGCCCTGGAGCGAATACCTGCTGGGTGCCCAGGGCCGCGCGCCCGGCCCCGCGGACGACCCGCTGGCGATGTGGGTGGAGCAGGCGCACCTGCGTGGCATCGAGCTGCACGCCTGGCTCAATCCGTATCGGGCGCGGCACTCCACGGCCAAGCTGCCGGTGGCGCCCAACCACCTCTCGATCACGCGCCCGCACGCTGTGAAGCGCTATGGCGATCAGCTGTGGATGGACCCGGCCGAGCCCGACGCCGTGGCCCACACCCTGGCCGTGGTGGCCGACGTGGTGCGGCGCTACGACATCGATGGCGTGCACATCGACGACTACTTCTATCCCTACCCCATCAGCGTGGACGGCGTGGAGCAGCCCTTCCCCGACGACCCGGCCTGGCTGCGCTACCTGCAAGGCGGTGGCAGACTCGACCGCGCCGATTGGCGCCGCGCCCAGGTGGACGCGCTGGTGCAGGCACTGCACCGCAAGATCCATGAGATCAAGCCGCAGGTGCGCTTTGGCATCAGCCCCTTCGGCATCGGCAAGCCCGCGCTGAGGCCCAGCGGCATTGCCGGCTTCAGCCAATACGACAGGCTGTACGCTGATGTGGAACGTTGGCTGGCCGAAGGCTGGCTCGATTACCTGGCGCCGCAGCTGTATTGGCCGATCGACCAGCGCCCGCAAGCCTTCGACGTGCTGCTCGACTACTGGCTGGCGCAGAACCGGCGCCAGCGCCATGTGTGGCCAGGCCTGTTCACCAGCCTGGTGGCGGCGCAGCCGGCTGGGGCCACGCCAACGCCGCCCGCCGCACCCGCGCCGGTGCCCTCGACATCGACGGCATCCGCACCCGCCGCGCCCGCCAGCGTACCCGCGCCATCCACACCGCCCAAGCCCTGGCCCGCCAGCGAGGTGCTGGCCCAGGTGCAGCGCGTGCGCGCCCGACCCGAATCGGGCGGCCACCTTCACTTCAGCATGGCCGCCTTGATGCAGGACCGTGACGGCGTCGCCACGCGCCTGCGCACCGGGCCCTACGCACAGCCCGCGCTGGTGCCCGCCACGCCCTGGCTGGGCGGCGGGCGGCCACCCGCGCCTGGCCTTCAGCGCACGCCATCGGGCAGCTTGCTCATCCAGCCTGCGGCCAAGGGACCGGCAGCTTTCGTGTGGTCGGTGTGGCGCCTGCGCGGTAGCGAGTGGCGCTTCGAGGTGCTGCCCGCCAGGAATGCCCCCGCGCTTCCCGCTGGCGATGACCTGCTCGTGGTGCGCGGTGTGGACGCGCTGGGCCACGAGGGCGAGCCCGCGCTGCTGCGATCCACCGAGACCCGATTCACGCCATGATGCACCCATGAGCCTGCTGCGAACCGAAACCGCCGACGAGCGCCACGCCGCGCTCGACCAATGCAGCACGCCCGACCTCGTGCGGGCGCTGGTGGACGATCACGGCGCAGCGGTGGCCGCGGTGCAGGCCGCCGCGCCGCTGCTGGCGCAGGCCGTGGACGCCGCCTTGCCGCGCCTGCAAGCCGGTGGCCGCCTGATCTACGCCGGCGCCGGCACCAGTGGCCGCCTGGGCGTGCTCGACAGCGTGGAGCTGCCGCCCACCTTCTCCTGGCCGCGCGAGCGTGCGCGCGCCCTGCTGGCCGGCGGCGACGGCGCCATGTTCCAGGCGGTGGAAGGCGCCGAGGACAACACCGAGCTCGGCGCGGCCGATCTGCAGGCGCTCGGCGTGAATACGCAGGACGTGCTGCTGCTCATCGCCGCATCAGGCTCCACGCCTTACGTGATGGGCGCCTTGCGCGCAGGCCTGGCCGCCGGTGCGCTCACCATCGGCATCGCCAACAACCCGGGCGCGCCGCTGGCGGCACAGGCGCAGATCGGCATCGTGCTCGACACCGGCCCCGAGGTCATCTCAGGCAGCACGCGCCTGAAGGCCGGCACGGCGCAGAAGATCGCGCTCAACAGCTTCTCGAGCGCGCTGATGGTGCGGCTGAACAAGGTCTACGGCAACCTGATGGTGGATCTGCGCGCCAGCAACCACAAGCTGCTGGCCCGCGCCCTGCGGCTCACCCAGCATGCCACCGGCGCTGACGAAGCAAAGGCCCGCGAGGCCCTGCAAGCCTGCGAATGGCACGTGAAGGTGGCCATCGTGATGCTGCGTGCGGGGCTGGACGCGGCCGGCGCGCAGGCCAGGCTGGACGCGGTGGACGGCAGCGTGCACCGCGCGCTACAGGCCTGAACTCGCAGCCACAAGGCAACGATTGAAATGAGCGGGCAGGCCATCCACAGCCATCTGCCCTTGTCCGGCGGCCGCCTGCGCTCGCTCGACGTGCTGCGCGGCGCCACCGTGGCGCTGATGATCCTGGTGAACAACCCCGGCAGCTGGCACCACCTGTACCCGCCGCTGGCGCACGCCGGCTGGCATGGCTGCACGCCCACCGATCTGGTGTTCCCGTTCTTCTTGTTCGCCGTGGGCAATGCGCTGGCGCTGGTGATGCCGCAGTTGCAGGCAGCGCCGCCCCGCGTCTTTTGGGCCAAGTGGGTGAAGCGCAGCGTGCTGATCTTCGGCCTGGGCCTGCTGCTCAATGCTGCGCCCTTTGTACGATGGGACGCAGCGGGCGATCTGGTGCTGCGCGACTGGGGCCAGCTGCGCACCATGGGCGTGCTGCAGCGCATCGCGCTGTGTTGGGCCGCCGCGGCGTTGATCGTGCATGGGCTCGGCGATCGCATCGCCACGCTCGCCATCGGCGCGCTGCTGCTGGGCTACTGGGCCGCTTGCGCCTGGCTGGGTGATCCGTCCGACCCCTACGGCCTGATGGGCTGGTTTGGCACCGAGATCGACCGCGCCGTGTTCGGCACCCTTCACCTGTATCGCGGCGAGGGCATCGCCTTCGATCCCGAGGGCCTGGCCAGCACCGCGCCGGCCGTGGCCCAGGTGCTCATCGGTTGGTGGGTGGGCCAGCGCCTGCAGCGCGGCGGGGCCAACGCGGCCACCGTGGCCAGCCTGTTCACGACAGCGGTCGTGCTGGGTGTGCTGGCCTACGCCTGGCAGTTGGGCATGCCCATCAACAAGAAGATCTGGACCAGCAGCTATGTGCTGCTCACCAGCGCCCTGGCCATCGCCGCGCTGGCCACGCTGGTGTGGCGCGTGGACATGGCCGCGCCAAGCACCAAGGCCGTGCCCTGGTGGCAAACCGCCAGCGAGGCCTTCGGCAAGAACGCCTTGTTCGTTTTCGTGCTCAGCGGCCTGCTGCCGCGCTTGCTGGGCCTGCTGCGCTGGGCCGATGGCGTGGACGCCAACGGCCTGCCGCGCTTCATCACGCCGCTGCCCTGGCTGTACCGCACGCTGTTCGAGGGCCTGGGCAGCGATCCGCGCCTCGGCTCGCTGCTCTTCGCGCTGGCCAACCTCGCCGCCTACTGGGCGCTGGCGGCGTGGCTGGATCGGCGGCGCATCTACATCAAGCTGTAGCGCGGGCGTCGTCAGGCGTGCAAGGCCTCGCGCAGGATGGCCAGCGCCAGGTCCACCTCGGCCTCACTGATGTTCAGGGCCGGCATGAAGCGCAGGCGTTGCGGCCGCACCGCATTCAACAGCAGGCCTGGACGCTGACTTTCCGCGCAAGCACGCTGCAGCAGCTGATCGGCCAGGCGCCGGGCCTGATCGGGCTGCGGCAGGTCCAGCGCCAGCAGCAGGCCACGCCCGTCCACCGGCGCGCTGCCCAGGCGCTGGCCGATCGCGTTCAGGCCCGCGCGCAATTGCTCGCTGCGTGCGCGCACAGCGGCCATGATGCCCGGGGCCGTCACCGCATCCAGCACCGCCAGCGCGGCCGCGCACACCAGCGGGTTGCCGCCATAGGTGCCGCCCTGGTCGCCGGGCGCGAAGCAGCACACCGCCTCGCGCGCCAGCAGCGCACCGATGGGCACGCCACCTCCCAGGCCCTTGCCCAGCGTCATGATGTCCGGGCGCACACCACTGGCCTCAAAGCCCCACAGCGCGCCGGTGCGGCCGATGCCGGTCTGCACCTCGTCCAGGATCAGCAGCAGGCGGTGCTCGTTGCACAGCGTGCGCAGGGCTTGCAGAAAGCCGGGCTGGGCCTCCACCACGCCCGCCTCGCCCTGGATGGGCTCGAGCATCACGGCCACGGTGTTGGGGCCGATCAGGGCGCGCACGCTGTCGATGTCGTTCAGCCGGGCTTTCGGGAAGCCCGGCACCTGCGGTGCGAACAGCGTGTCGAAGCCCGGCTTGCCGCTGGCACTCATGGTGGCCAGCGTGCGGCCATGGAAGGCGTTGACGAAGCTGATGATCTCGAAGGCGCCGCCACGGTGCACGCGGCCGTATTTGCGCGCCAGCTTGATCGCGCCCTCGTTGGCCTCGGCGCCGCTGCTGGTGAAGTAGGCGCGCTGCAGGCCGCTCAGCTCGGCCAGGCGCTGCGCGAGCTGCGCGGCGCGGTCGTTGTAGAAGCCGGGGCCCACGTGCAGCAGGCGCTGGGCCTGCTCGCTCAGCGCTGCGGCGATGGCCGGCGCGGCATGGCCCAGCGTGTTGACGGCCCAGCCCTGCACCAGATCGAGCTGCGGGCGGCCCTCAGAGTCCCACAGCCAGCTGCCGCGGCCGTGGGTGAAGACGGCCTCGGGCCGCGGGGTGAAGTGCATCAGTGCGCGCAGCGTGGGCGCATTCATCGGCGCCGAGGTGCTGGCGGGCGAGGCAGGGGCTTGCAGGGCGATCGTGGTCATGCGGGTTCCTTCGAGGGTGGGTGTCGAAGGCCGCGAGGGCCACCTCGGGCGAGGCTGCAAAGCGTTGGCACATGCACAGCGTGAACACGGCCGCCACAAACAACAAGGCCACGAGGTGTCTCGTGGCCTGGGCAGTGAGCGCGACGGGTGTCAGCGCACGGGCACAACGAAACCTCTCAAGGTCGGCGTCGAGTGCTTCGTCGGGGGCTGTTGGCCCGCGCGATGGTGGTGGTGGCGTTCACGGGCTGGAGCATAAGGCATTTCGAAGCCGGCTCAGCCATCGAGATGGGTGACGATCCAGCGCTCGATGGCCGCACCCAGCTGCGGCACGTTCCAGTCGCAGGCGGCGTCGGGGTGCGGCGCGCTGCAGGTGCCCAGCGTGGTGAGCAGGGCGATCAAGAAATGGCCGCCGCCTGGCAACTCCACGCGGCCGGCATCGGACGCATAGGTCTCGGTGGTGCCGGTCTTGTGCGCAAAGCGGCCCTGGATGCCGCTCACCCAGCCGGGCAGGGCTTGCAGCGAGCCGGTGGACAGCACCTGGTTGAGCTGCTGCGCCGCCAGCCAGTCCATCACCTGCGCGCGGCAGGCGCTCGGCAGCATCGCCGCAGCGCCATCGGGCAGCCAGGGCGCGGGTGCATCCTGCAGGCGCCACAGCAGGCGCACGGTGTCCCAGGCCGTCATCTGCAGCTGGCCCACACCCGCGCCCGATGAGTTGAACCAGCCACCATCGGCGCGCGTGTTGGCCAGGCGCAGCGTGGGCAGGCCTTGCTGCGCGAACAGCGCATGCAGGCCGTTGCGCGTCTCCACCTCGGCCTCGCGGCGGATCAGGCCGCGCTCGTGCAACAGCGCCACCAGCGCGGTGGTGGCCTCGTTGCTGCTCACGGTGATCATGGGCTCGCACCAGTCGGCCACGCGGCGCGTCTGGCCGGCATGCGTCCAGCGCTCGTGCCAACTGGTGCCACCGCTGGCCACCAGGCTGGCCACGCCCACCACCACCATCAGCTTGATCAGCGAGGCCGGGTAGGGCGCCACGAAGCGCAGCGGGCCCTCGCCATGCAGGGGGCGGAAGGCCAGGCGTTGCCAATCGCTGCCGGGTTGCCAGGCGATGGAGGTGCCGGCCGCGTCCACCGGGTCGGCCAGGAAGGCGATGTTGGCCACGGCGCCGCCGCGTTCGTCGATCTGCGCCACCACGCCCTCGGGGTGCTCGCGCGAGAACAGCACATTGGCCCACACCGGCGGGCCGCGCTGCGGCAACACCGCCACCGCCAGATCCAGGCTGGGCGGGTGGGTGAAGGGCAGGCCGCCGCGGCGCCGGTCGCGCGCTTCGTGCCAGGGCCGGGCGCGCACGGCAGCCAGCAAGGCATCGGCCAGCGCGGCGTGCGTGAGGGGTGTGCGAGGGGCTTGCGATGACGAGGCCATGGTGCATCATGCCTTGGCGCATTTGCACTGCAGTGTTGGGGTTGCATCGGGTTGGCAGCGTCGCCTGCTTGGCGACAATGCCCGTCCGCGATCCAGCACCCACCAGAACATGAACACGCCCACCGCTGCGCTGCCCCCCTTCAAATCGGTCCACTACGCCAGCCGCGCGCCGGGCCCGCGCCTGATCGTCACCGGCGCCGTGCATGGCAACGAGGTTTGCGGCACCCTGGCCATCGCCCGCGTGATGGCCGAGCTGGATTCGGGCGCGCTGGCCATCACCGCAGGCTCGGTCACCTTTGTGCCCATCACCAACGCCAAGGCCTATGTGCAGCGCCAGCGCGCGGGCGACCGCAACCTGAACCGCGCGCTCGAGCCCACCGCCACGCCCACGGAGTATGAAGACCACGTGGCCAACTGGCTGTGCCCGATGCTGGCCGCGCACGATGTGCTGCTCGACCTGCACTCGTTCCAGGCCGTTGGCCGCCCCTTCGTGATGGTGGGCCCGCACGACAACAACGGCGCCATCGAGCCTTTCGCCCACGCCGCGAAGGAAGAGGCCCTGGTGCGCTGCCTGGGCGTGGGCCGCGCGGTGGACGGCTGGCTGGGCACCTACGCGCAGGGCGTGGAGCGCCGCCGGCAATCCGCTCAAGCCGAAGGTTTGCCGCACAGCCACGAGCTGCACCCGCGCTATGGCGTGGGCACCACCGAATACATGCGCAGCCAGGGCGGCTGGGCGCTCACGCTCGAGTGCGGCCAGCACGAGGACGAGCAATCGCCCTTCGTGGCCTACCGCGCCATCCGCAACACGCTGGCCCACCTGGGCCTCACGGCCGAGGCGGCGCCGCCGGAGGTCTCGCCCATCGAGGCCTTGTCGCTGGTGGAAGTGATCGACAAAGTGCATGCCGACGATGCCTTCAGCCGCCCCTGGCAGAGCTTTGATGCGCTCAAGGCCGGCGATCTGATCGGCACCCGCGCCAACGGCCAGGCCATGCACGCGCCGCACGACGGCTGGATCGTCTTCCCCAATGCCAAGGCGGCCGCGCGGCAGGAGTGGTACTACCTGGCGCGCGCCAGCAAGCGCTTTTGATCGGCCTGGTCGAGCAGGGCGCTTGACCTGCATCCAGCACCCTCGACAGCCCCGCCCGGCCGCGTTCAGAATGACCGATCCGGCGCACCCGACGCCCGCAAGGAGACCCGCATGAACGCACCCGACCGTGGCCTGAACGCCCCGCTGTACCTGGCCGACACGCACGAGGTGATCAACGTCTCGCGCGAGCTGGTCGACACCAACCTCTACCTGCAAGACACCGCACTGCAAGAGGCCGTGAAGCGCGAGGGTGCGGCCCACGCGCACGACTCACTCAGCGCCTTCGGTGCCCTGGCCGGCTCGGCCGAGTACCTGGAGCACGGCGTGCTGGCCAACCGCCACGCCCCCGAGCTCGACACGCACGATCGCTTTGGTCACCGCGTGGACCTGGTGAAGTTCCATCCCTCGTACCACGTGCTGATGAAGACCAGCATCGAGCACGGCCTGCACTCGTCGCCGTGGACGGCGCCGGGCGAGGGCGCGCACGTGGCCCGCGCCGCGCGCTTCTACCTGCACACGCAGGTGGACGCCGGCCACGGCTGCCCCATCACCATGACCTTCGCCGCCGTGCCCTCGCTGCGCACCACGCCCGCGCTGGCCGCGCTGTGGGAGCCCAGGATCACCGCCCGCGTGTACGACCCGCGCAACGTGCCCGACGCGCAGAAGGCGGGCCTGACCATCGGCATGGCCATGACCGAGAAGCAGGGCGGCTCGGACGTGCGCGCCAACACCACGCGCGCCTACCCCGTGGGCGCCGAAGGCCCCGGCCAGGCCTACGAGCTGGTGGGCCACAAGTTCTTCGTCTCCGCGCCCATGTGCGACGCCTTCCTGGTGCTGGCGCAGACGGCGGGCGGCCTGTCTTGCTTCCTGCTGCCGCGCTGGCGGCCCGACGGCAGCAAGAACCCGCTGCAGGTGCTGCGCCTGAAGCGCAAGATGGGCAATGTCTCCAACGCTTCAAGTGAGACTGAGCTGCGCGGCGCCCTGGCCTGGATGGTGGGCGAAGAGGGCCGCGGCGTGCGCACCATCATCGAGATGGTGGCCATGACGCGCTTCGATTGCATGATCGGCTCCAGCGCCGGCCAGCGCGCGGCGGTGGCCCAGGCGCTGCACCACTGCGCGCTGCGCTCGGCCTTCGGCAAGCGGCTGAGCCAGCAGCCGCTGATGCAGAACGTGCTGGCGGACCTGGTGCTGGAGCACGAGGGCTCGCTGGCCCTCACCATGCGCATGGCCCGCGCCATCGACCACCGATCAGACCCGCACGAAGACGCGCTGGTGCGCCTGGTCACCGCCGTGGGCAAATACTGGATCTGCAAGCGCACGCCCAACCACGCCTACGAGGCGATGGAATGCATGGGCGGCAGCGGCGTGATGGAGGACAGCCCCTTCCCGCGCCTGTTCCGCGAATCGCCCGTGAACGCCATCTGGGAGGGCAGCGGCAACGTGCAATGCCTGGACGTGCTGCGCGCCATGCAGAAGACCCCCGCCGTGGTGCAGGTCTTCTTCGCCGAGCTGGCCAAGGCGCGCGGCGCCAATGCGGCGCTGGACCGCTGGGTGGCTGCGCTGCAAGGCGAGTTCAAGGACTTGAGCGACATCGAGTACCGCGCACGCGATGTGGTCGACCGCATGGCGCTGGCGATCCAGGCTGCGCTGTTGGTGCAGCATGCGCCGGCGGCGGTGGCGGATGGGTTCTGCGCTTCGCGGCTGGGCGCGGGCGCGGGGGGTGGGCATTGCAACTACGGGACGCTACCGCGGGGGGTGGATTGTGGGGGAATCATCGAGCGGGCAGCGCCAATGCGGTGATGCACCATGGCGCTGGTCACGTGCATGAGCGCCCGAAGAATCTCGTGCCTGCCTTTGCGGTGGGTTGATTGGAGCGTTGCCGATGTGTATGGGCGGCGCAGGTCCTTGGCCCGCGCGCTGCCCCCGCGCCAAGCTAGAACCACAGGTCCGAAACGCAGCGCCCGTCGCGGGGCAGGTCTTCGAACTTGTTCAGGCCGTCGAAGTGATCGATCGGGATGCGAGCGATGGGCTCGGGCTCGGTGAGGCGCAGATTGACGGCGATGCGCCGCTTGCCATCGGGCGTGAGTTGCTGGCCACGCCAGAAGGCCACGCAGCCGCAAGTGGGGCAGAAGTGAAACGCCACGCCCTGGCCTCGGATGTAGGCCTGCGTGGGGCCGGCAACCGTGATGCCTTCGCCCTCGAAATCGTAGATCCACAACACACCGTAGCGGCGGCAGACGGTGCAATTGCAGGCCGTGGCGCCCTCGGGCAGCACCGGGTGGTTCCAGGCCCAGGTGACCGAGCCGCAGTGGCAGTTGCCTTTCAACATGTGGGGCCTGTGGTTGTGGTTGAACTGGAGCTTGACTGTAGTTGAGACATCGGGGCGGTGCTCACTTGGCGCGTGACGCCGGCGCCCAGCGTTCAAGCCACCAACACATCCTGCTCCACCACCAAGGTGCCCGCACCCGCATCCAGCCGCACCAGCGCCCCCATCGGCAAGGGCCGATTCGGCACACCGTGGCCGGCCGGCCAGCCGCCCAGCACCGGCTTGCCGTAGCGCATGAGCTCGGCCATCACCACCGCGCGCGGGTCGTCGTCCTCGGTGAAGCTGCCGAGCAGGAAGCCCGCGGCCCCGTCCAGCAGGCCGGCGTGGCGCATTTGCAGCAGCATGCGGTCCACGCGGTGGATGGCCTCTCCCACGTCCTCGATGAAGAGCACGGCGCCGCGCGTGTCCAGCTGCCAGGGTGTGCCGCAGCCCGCGGCGATGAGGCTCAGGTTGCCGCCCACGAGCCGGCCTTGGGCCAGGCCGGGTTGGCGTGGTGCGTCGGCCGGCAATTCGGGCGCCAGCACCGTGCCGGCGCGCAGGCCTTGTTGCAGCCAGCCGAAGATGGCGTCGGCATCGGCCTCGTGGCCGGAGCGCACCAAATCCGAGGCCAGCATGGGTGCGTGCAGGGCCAGCAGGCCCTCGCGGAACCACAGCGCATGCAGGGCGGTGATGTCGCTGTAGCCGATCAGCGGCTTGGGGTGGCGGCGGATGAGGTCGGTGTCGATGCCTTGCAGCAGGCGCGCGCTGCCGTAGCCGCCGCGCAGGCACCACACGGCGGCGTTGCGCTCGTCGGCGATGGCGGCGTGCAGGTCGGCCAGGCGCGCTGCGTCGGGGCCGGCCAGGTGGCTGAACTCGCCGGCGGCGCGCACCTCGCAGCTGGGATACAGGCGCGCGGTGTAGCCGCGTTGCGCCAGCAAGGCGGGCACGGCTCGGGTGTGTTCCTCGGTGGCAGGGCCCGCAGGGGCGACGACGGCGATGGTGCTGCCGGGCGGCGGGCAGCGCAGGGGATTGAATGGCATGTGGCGATGATAGTGATCCGCGCGCGCCCGCGAGGGTAGGGATGGACAGCGGCGCGGCGCGGGCTAGGCTTCGCGGATCATGAACACCCTCGCCAATGCCTTCTCTGCGCTGCGGGCTGCCACGGCCGCGTCGCCTCATCCCGCGCCCGGCCAACCACAGTCGGCCTTCGAGCTGGAATGCGTGCGTGCCGCGCAGCGCCGCCAAGGTTTCATCGAGCGCCCGGCCACGCACGCCGATGTGCAATGGGCGCTGGCCTTGTCGGGCGGCGGCATCCGCAGCGCCACCTTCTCGCTGGGCGTGCTGCAGGCGCTGGCGCGCAGCCCGGCGCCGGTGGGTGGGCGGCAGCTGCTGCACCAGTTCGATCAGCTGTCCACGGTGAGCGGTGGCGGCTATGTGGGCGGCTTTGTCTCGAGCCTGTTCGTGCCGGGGCGCTTGTCGGGCCGCGACACGGCCTTGCCCAGCGAGGCGCCCGAGGCCGTGGCCGACCGCGCCGCGCAGGCACTGGCCGAGGACCCACCCGGCCGCATGCACGCCGACACCGCATGGGACCCGCGCCACCCCGGCCGCTCGGCCCTGGCCTGGCTGCGCGACAACGGCCGCTACCTGGCGCCCACGGGCGCGGGGGACTACCTCTTCGCGGCGGCGATGGCCATCCGCAACTGGGCCGCGCTGCACTACGCGCTCGGCACCGTGCTGTGCATGGTGCTGGGCGCGGTGACGCTGCTGCGCCTGGCGGTGGAGAGCCAGATGCCCGGCATGTTCGGCCCGCTGGACAACGGCCTGCCTGGCGCGCCCAAGGGCCTCTGGTGGAGCACGCTCTGGCTGTGGCTGGTGCCGCTGCTGGTGTTTGCGCTGGTGCCGCTGGGCGTGGCCTATTGGTATTCGCATGGCGACACGGCGGACGACACCGCGCCGCGCCGCCACCGCCTGTCGCAGGCCGGGCTGGTGGGCCTGTTGATCAGTGCCGCGCTGGCCGGCATCGCCTGGTGGACCGAGCCCGGCCTGGCCTGGCCCCAATCGCTCTGGGCACAGCTGTGCTGGGCGGCATCGGCCACCACGGGATTTGCGCTGCTCTGGTACCTGGTGGGCACGGTGTGGTGCCAGGCCGGGCAGTCGCAGTTGCCGGTGATCACGGCGCTAACCAAGCAAATGCGCGGACAGGCGCCCACCGGCGCAGACCAGGTGCGCGCCGAGCGCCTGTGGCTCACGCAGCGCCTGGCCGATGCGCTGGCGGTGGCCCTGGTGCTGGCGGCGCTGGCCACGGTGGAGACCCTGGCCTACACCATCTTCATGCTCTGGCACCGCGGCTTCCCGGCGCTGCCGGTGAGCGCCTTCGGGGCCCTGGTGTGGGCCGTGCGCAGTCTGGCCACGCAGAGCAGCGAGCGCAAGGGCGGCGCCTGGCTCAAGCTCGTGCCGATGGACACGCTGGCGCTGGTCTGCGGCGTGCTGCTGTGGCTGCTGGTGGCCGTGGCCTGGGACGTGTTTCTGCTCAAGCTCACCTGGGACGGCATGAATTTCGCGCCGGGCCACATCACCCCGGCCGACACGCTGATGCTGATGCGCCGCACCGGCGTGCTGCTGGGCGTGTCGCTGGGCCTGGGCCTCGCGGTGGGCTGGTTCGTCGGCTTCGTCAACCTCTCAACACTGCAGCCCTTCTACAGCGCGCGCCTGATGCGCGCCTACCTCGGTGCCAGCAACCATCGCCGCTTTGATCCGGGCCAGCGCCAACGCGGCCGCAGCGTGGCCGAGGCCATGCCGGGCGACAGCCTCACGCTGGCGCAGACCGACAGCAACCCGCGTGCGCCGCAGCACCTGATCAATGTGTGCGTGAACCAGACCTCCGACCCCGCGGAGCAACTGGTGCAACGCGACCGCAAGGGCAAGCCGCTGGCGGTGTGGGCGCATGGCTTCTACCTGGACGGCGAGCCACATGAGTTTCGCGCCTGCGGCGACAACACCGAGGTGGCCACGCCGCTGAGCCTGGGCGAGTGGGTGGGCGTCTCCGGTGCGGCCTTCACCACCGGCCTCGGGCGCGCCACCAACCTGGGCCTCTCACTCGTGCTGGGCTTTGCCAATGTGCGGCTGGGGCGCTGGTGGCCGAGCGGCGCGGGGCGGCCCGGTGAGGCCGTTGGCGGCTGGCTGCGCCGCCTGTTCAAGACCCAGGCCTATCTGCTGGACGAGCTGCGCGGCAACTTCCACGGCCTGCGGCGCGATTACCAGTACCTGTCCGATGGCGGGCACTTCGAGAACACGGCGGTGTATGAGCTGCTGCGCCCGCAACGCCGCGTGCGCCTGATCGTGGTCACCGATTGCGGTGCCGACCCCGACTACGGCTTCGAGGACCTGGCCAACCTGATGCGCCTGGCGCGCATCGACCACCAGGTGGAGCTGCGCGTGAACACCGCGGTGGTGGAAGACCCGGCGATGCTGGGCGTGTTTGGCACGCCCGGCGATCTGGCCCGGCCCGAGGCCTCGGAGCCTTGCGCCATGCTGGTGGATGCGCGCACGGCCAGCGGCGAGCTGCAGGCGCGGATCATCGTCATCAAGCCGCGCCTGGTGCGCGGCGTGACGGTGGATGTGCTGCAGTACCGCAAGATGCACCCGGCGTTTCCGCAGCAGCCCACGGGCGACCAGTTCTACGACGAGGCGCAGTGGGAGAGCTACCGCAAGCTCGGCCTGGTGATGGCCACGCGCGTGTTCCCGCAGCAGGCGGGCGACGCCTACGCGCAGGCCTTCTGGCGGCATGTGCTGGTCTGATCGCACCGCGATGTGCTGATCACCACGGGTCCACGAAGCGCGCCGGAGTGCGCCTCGGGCTGAGCGCCGCCGTGTCCAGCCCGCGCACCAGCCAGCTGCGCGTTTCGGCCGGGTCGATCACCGCGTCGATCTCCAGCGTGGTGGCCATGTTGATGGCCGCGCCTTTCTCGTATTGCTGCGCCACCAGCTGCTGGTAGAGCGCCTCGCGCACCGGGCCGGCCTCGGCCGCCTCGAGCTCCTTGCGGAAGCCCAGCTTCACCGCGCCCTCCAGCCCCATGCCACCAAACTCGCCGGTGGGCCAGGCAATGTTGAACACCGGCGCATCGAAGCCGCCCACCGCCATGGCCTGCGCGCCCAGGCCGTAGCCCTTGCGCGTGACCACCATGAAGCACGGCACCGTGAGGTGCGCGGCGGTGACGAACATGCGGCAGGCATGTCGCACCTGCGCCTGCCGCTCCACCTCGGGGCCGACCATGAAGCCGGGCGTGTCGCACAGGCTCAGCAGCGGCAGGCCGTGCGTGTCGCACAGCTGCATGAAGCGCGAGGCCTTGTCGGCCGCCTCGGGGTCGATCGCGCCGCCAAGGTGGTGCGGGTTGTTGGCAAAGATGCCCACCGGTCGGCCCTCGATGCGCGCCAGCGCGGTGATCATGCCGGCGCCGAAGCCTTCGCGCAGCGCGAGCACGCTGTCGGTGTCGGCCAGGGCGTGCAGCACGGCGCGCATGTCGTAGACGCGCAGGCGGTTCTCGGGCACCAGGTGGCGCAGCGCGCGCTGGTCGCCCGCCGCCCAGTGCGGCACGCGGCCCTGGAAGTAGGAAAGGTATTGCCGCGCCGTGGCCACCGCCATGTGCTCGTCGTTCACCAGCACGTCCACCACGCCGCTGCGCGTCAATTCAAACGCTGGGCCGATCTCCTCGGGCCGGTACACCCCCAGGCCGCCGCCCTCGATCATGGCCGGGCCGCCCATGCCGATGTTGGCATCGGCGGTGGCGATGATCACATCGGCACAACCCACCAGCGCGGCATTGCCGGCAAAACAGCGGCCATGCACCACGCCCACAAAAGGCACCTGGCCCGACAGCGCGGCGAATTGGCTGAAGGTATGGTTGTTCAGGCCCGCCACCACCGGCATGTCCACATCGCCCGGGCGGCCGCCGCCGCCCTCGGCAAACAGCACGGTGGGCAGCTTGAGCTGGTGGATCACCGAGAGCAGGCGGTCCTTCTTGTGGTGGTTGCGCCAGCCCTGCGTGCCGGCGAGCACGGTGTAGTCGTAGGCCAGCACGGCGGTGCGCGAGCGCTCGGGGCCGAACTGCGCCGCGTTCACCGTGCCGATGCCGGTGACCATGCCATCGGCGGGTGTGTTGCGGATGAGGTCATCGAGGCTGCGGCGGCGCGTTTGCGCGGCGATGGCATAAGCGCCGTACTCGATGAACGAGCCCTCGTCGCACAGCTGCGCGATGTTCTCGCGCGCCGTCTGCCCGCCGGCGGCGTGGCGGCGGGCCACGGCCTCGGGCCGCGCGGCATCGAGCGTGAGCGCGCTGCGTGCCAGCACGCGCTGCAGGTCGGCGCGGATGTGGTCGGCGTCGTGCTGGTGGGCGGCGTCCTCGGCGGCGGCCTGGGCGTCCACCGGGGCCAGGCGGGCGAGCAATTGGCCCTCGGCCACGAACTCGCCGGCAGCCACCACCTGCGCCAGCACGCGCACGGCCGCGCCGGCGGTGATGCCGTGCTGCATCTTCATGGCTTCGAGAACCAGCACCTCGGCCTGGGCCGTGAGCGACTCGCCTTCGGCCGCGCACCACTGCACCAGGCGGCCGGCCATCGGGGCGCGCAGGGCGATCTGGCCCTCGGGCAGGGCGGGCTCATCGCGCGCAGTGGGCGCGGCGGCCAGCGTGGGCACGTGGTGTGCGTCGGCCTGCGCGGCCAACAGCGGGTGCAGCGCGGGCCATTGCGCCTCGAGCCAGCGGGTGTGCAACTCGTTGCGGTGCAGATCGGGCTGGGCGGCCAGCACGCGCAGCAGAGGCAGGTTGGTGGCCAGGCCGCCAAGGCGAGTCTCGGCGAGCGCGCGTTGCGAGCGGCGCAGCACGTCCTCGTAGCGGCCCGGGTGCCAGACGATGATCTTGGCCAGCAGCGTGTCGTGGTGCGGCGAGGGCGCCTGGCCCGCGCGGGCGTGGGTGTCCACGCGCAGGCCGGGGCCCTGGGGCCAATCGCACAGGCTCAGTGTGCCGGACGAGGGTTTGGCCTGTCCGCTCGCATCCAGGGTTTCTGCGTTCACGCGCCATTGCACGGCAAAGCCGCGTGCGGCGGGCGGGTGTTGGGGGTCGAGGCCGATGGCGGCCAGGCTCTGGCCAGCGGCGATGGCGATCTGCGCCTGCACCAGATCCACGCCGGTGACGGCCTCGGTGATGGTGTGCTCCACCTGCAGGCGCGGGTTGGCCTCGATGAAGACCAGCGGCAGGTCGGCCGAGGCCTCGTCCACCAGGAGCTCGAAGGTGCCCAGGCTGCGGTAGCCGGCCGCGCGCGCGAGCGTCAGCGCCGAGGCGATCAGGCGCTCGCGCAGCGCCGGGTTCAGGCCCGGGCTGGGCGCGATCTCCACCAGCTTCTGAAAGCGCCGCTGCAGCGTGCAATCGCGCTCGCCCAGCGCCATGGCCTGGCGGCCGTCGCCGATCACCTGCACCTCGATGTGGCGGGCACGTTGAATCAAACGTTCAGCGTACACGTCGGCCACGCCAAAGGCGGCCAGCGCCTCGGCGCGGCAGCGCTCATAGGCCTGCGGCAGCTGCGCGGCCTCAGTGACCAGGCGCATGCCGCGCCCGCCCCCGCCGGCCACGGCCTTGAGCATCACGCCGGCCTGTGGGTTGCGCGCGCGCTGCTCGGCAAAGAAGGCCTCGATGGTGGGCAGGTCGGCCGCGGGCGTGCCGGGCAGAAGCGGCACGCCGTGCGCAGCGGCCAGCGCGCGGGCCTGCGCCTTGTCGCCAAACAGCGCCAATTGAGCGGGCGTGGGGCCGATGAAGCAGATGCCGGCATCGGCACAAGCCTGCGCAAAGTCGGCGCGCTCGCTCAGGAAACCGTAGCCCGGGTGCACCGCATCGCAACCCAGCGCCTGCGCGGCGGCCACGATGGCGGCGATGTCCAGATAGGCGGCCGGGCCGGTGGCGGCCAGTGCCACGGCCTCGTCGGCCAGCGTGGTGTGCAGTGCGCCGGCGTCGTCCTGCGAAAACACGGCCACGGTGGCCACGCCCAGATCCTGCGCCGCGCGGATCACGCGCACGGCGATCTCGCCGCGGTTGGCGATGAGCAGCTTCTTGAACATCAGGCCTGGTCCTTCAGC
>Ga0268298_10002063_pt1 | contig 22539 bp, 18 predicted proteins | sample WWTPWeurt_MetaG_FD_194462 | JGI IMG/M metagenome (GOLD analysis project Ga0268298, IMG submission 194462) | Activated sludge microbial communities from WWTP in Nijmegen, Gelderland, Netherland - WWTP Weurt | ecosystem: Engineered > WWTP > Aerobic digester > Activated sludge | place... | reverse complement strand
TGTTCCAACTAACACGTCTATCGTACCTTCCTCAAAACTTTGTATCAAATTAGCGTATGCATACTTACTTCGAGTGGTATCTAAATCCATACGTGCAATGCGTGCCTCCGGAAAAAAAATGGCCAACTCTTCTTCAATTTTCTCAGTACCAAATCCTTTCATCAAAAGTGTTGTATCGCCACAAGCTTCACATCTATCGGGCAGTGTACTACTAAATCCACAATAATGACATTTCAACAAATTACTGTTCTTGTGATAAGTTAAACTTACATCGCATTGCTTGCACTGAGGCACCCAAGCACAAGTAGTACATTCAAGCATAGGGGCAAATCCACGACGGTTTTGAAATAAAATTACTTGTTCTTTTTTTGCTAATGCAAGTCCAACTTCTTGCAGCATAAGTGGAGTAAAGTGCGATTTCATTTCTTTTCGCTTCTTACATTCCTTAACATCCGAAACCACAATTTCAGGAAGCTGAATACCACCATACCGTTCAGTTAATTGTACATAGCCATATTTGTTTTGTTGGGCATTGTAATACGATTCAATTGCAGGTGTTGCAGTTCCTAAAAGAGTTTTTGCTCCATGCATCCGAGCCAATACAAGTGCCGAATCGCGGGCGTTGTAGCGTGGTGCCGGATCGTACTGTTTGTAAGAAGTGTCGTGTTCTTCGTCAACAATAATTAATCCCAGGTTCTTAAAAGGTAAAAACAAAGAGGACCTCGCTCCAATTATCAATTGGTAAGTTTGAGCTCCCGAAAGATTTTCCTTTGCATCTTTATCAACAACAAAATCAAGCACCTTATTCCAAACTTCCACTCGTTCATTTTCACTAAACTTGCTGTGATACACGCCAACTGCTTCACCAAAAAATTTTCGAATTCTACTTATTATTTGAGTGGTTAAAGCAATTTCAGGTAATAAATACAGTATTTGCTTTTGTTGTCTGAAGGTTTCTTCAATAAGTTTTACATACAGTTCAGTTTTACCGCTCGAGGTAATACCTTGCAATAAAACAACCTCCTTTTCTGCAAATAATTCAGTTATCTTATTAAATGCATTTTGTTGGTGTGAACTTAATTCAACTGTTTTATTCTCCGACCTAAATGTGCCCAAACGATCTACTTTTTGTGCATTCAACTGCAACACATTTTTTTTTATCAATTCGTTGAGTAGTGTGGCAGACACGCCCGCTTCTTTGAGCAATACATCCTTTTTTACATCTTCAGTAGCCTCTCCAAATTCTTTCGAAAGTTTCAAAAAACAAAGAAGTAACTGTAGTTGTTTAAAGGCGCGTTTTTCGAGTTTATCAAAAATTGCTCGCATGTTTTGTTCGTCCTTAGCATATTCAGTAAGGCTTACAACAAATTCAGTTTTTTCTTTATACTTTTCATTGATTGTTTCTTGTACTTCTACAATATTTTTTTCGATAAGCAATTTAATAGTAGGGTACACTGTTTTTATACCGAGAATTTGTGTGGCTTCCTGCACAGTAATTACTTGTCGTAAAAACAAAGCTTCAGCAATCATAAATTCTTTATCGCTTAAATTTTTTTCGAGTTCAATTTTATGCTCATCGCTTTGCTCAAAATAAGTAGGATGCAAACAAATTTTTGTTTCACTAGAAAGCTTTAACCCTGATGGAAGTGCAGCATTCATTACTTCTCCCGGAGTACACATATAATAAGCTGCCATCCATTCCCAAAGTTGAAACTGTACTTCTGTAACAAGCGGATTCGCATCTACTATCGAATCGATGTATTTTGCTTCATAGTGGGCAGGAGGAGTTGAATGTATTTTTCGAACTAAGGCAGTATATAACTTCGATTTCCCTAATTGCACCACTACCCTTTTACCTACTTCAATTTCGCTATTAAATTCAAATGGGATACGATATGTATAATGCTGTGGCAATGCCAAAGGTAAAATAACATCCACAAAAAGTGTAAGGCGTTCCATTTAAATTAAATCGGTTTCAGCTATACCGAAAATATGATTTGAATTCGATTTTTAATTTTTAAAAATTAGTTAATTCATCGGCCAATTCCACCAATGGCAATCCCATCACATTAAAATAAGATCCTTCTATTCTTTCAACTTCAACAGGAGCTACCAGCGCGTCTCGTTTAGTTTTACTGGATTCAATTATATCGAGCCTGTTGAGTTTAGTTAAAAAATCAATTTCCTTCAGCGAACATGGATTCATTCCTATCGGTAAACATTCCTGGGCTCCATAACCACCTGCTTTATCATAGGGTTGATATGCATTCACATATTGCTGAATTTGCTCTAAGCTATGCTTTTTAAAATACACCTTAGTAGTAGTATAAAAGCTATGTGTTTTTTTTTGTGACTTTAAGCAAACAGCGGTAAAAACCTGATGCATATTTCCCGAAAGCACTTCCAGCATCGATACTGCCTCATCAAAGTTGGTTGGTTTATTAAGCACCTTGTTATTTATCCAAACTATGGTATCGGCAGTAATAACAAGGTTGTTAGGTTGATGTAATTCTTCTTCAAAGCATTGAGATTTAATTTCACTCAAGTACAATGGAATTTCTTGCGCAACTAAATGTGAAGGAAAACTTTCGTCAATCTCTTTGGTCTTTACACTAAAATCAACACCTAAGGCGTTTAATAATTGTTGCCTTCGCGGCGATTTTGATGCTAAAATACACTGGTAATTTAATTTCATTTTTCCGTCTCTGACTTCATTTTACTAAACGCAAAAATCAAATAAATCCAACCGGCCATAAATATTATTCCGCCAATTGGAGTAATTGGTCCTAACCATCTATAGTTACTTATACCAAGCAAATCACGACACGCTAATAAATAAATAGAGCCAGAGAATAGTAAAATTCCGAGGTAAAATAATTGTGTAATTCTTACTACTTGTTTTTTGTTTAACCTTCCGTAAAACGAAAGCACTATCAATGCTGCCAAGGAATGGTACATTTGATAACGAACCGCTGTTTCATAACTGAGCAACTGTTCGCTGCTAAGTAAGGGTTTTAATGTATGTGCTCCAAAAGCTCCTAAACATACTGAACACAAGGCTAAGGAAGCAGCAATTAGTAAGGATGTTTTTAACATAGTAAAAATTAAAACGTCAGTGCTTCTAGTTATTATAGCTGCACTGACGCTTAGGTTTTATAATCGTGAAATTAGTTATCTTCTAAATCCTTGAATATATGAATTTAATTCATCAATAGAAGATGAAAAAGTAAAGGCATCATTAATTTGGTAATAATTTCCAATATCAAAAGTATACCCATATGCATACTTAGCTAAATCAAGACGTGTATCTTCAAAACTAAACAACAGCATTATTTCTTTTACTTGTGCTGATAATAGGCAATTACTTGAAATGACCTGTTTAGCAATCGTCAGTTTAGTATCGTCAAAACTTTTTGAAGAAATAGAATTTTTAACACCATTAAAATCCTGGTGACTCAAAGGCCATGGACATCCAACTGCACCATTGTAGCCGGGCATTACGTAAACTTTTTGCTTAGGTTGTTCAGGTTCCGAATTGCTGTATGTAGTTGTAGTATGGGTTGTGGTGGTTGTGGTTTGACTACTTCCATAAGTATCCATTCCGCTTACATTCATGTTGATTCCTACGCCGCCTATTCCCACATTTACATTAACATTATCGGGTTCACCATAAGAAGTTGTGGTAGTTGTAGTTTGCTGCGTTACTGCAGGTGTTGAATGATATACAACTACCGATTCACCTGCACGAGATGGAGCTGCTTCAGCAACCGGAACTGCACTTTGCAAACGTATAGTATACACTGCACTCGCATTTTTCTTAATAGAATAGGTTACTTCTGAACCTGGCTCCAAATACACAGTTTTATCCATATCCGGAATAGACTTGTTTTCAAAAATTACTTTCATTTTATAATTAGGAGCATTCAAACCTGTAACTTTTACATTGGTTTCGGGCTTTGCATTTTGCTTAATCCCATTTAAAATAACAGTAAATTGTTCACCTTGCTCTGTAAACAAAATTAAATTTGAATTTTGTGCAAAGCTGCTGTTCAGCTTGAAAATAATGACAAATACAAGTAAAAAGATTTTTTTCATTCGTAGGAATTAGGTTAAGTTTTTGTTTTTGGAAATTGATGTAAATCAAGCACGAAATTAGTAAATTGTTTTATGAGTTTAGAACACTGCTGTTAAAAAAACTAAATTCGCACAAAATTTTACAATTCATGAAACAAGTATTTATTATTGGTGCAGGACGTTCTTCTTCTTCCTTAATTTCCTATCTTTTAAAGCATGCTAAAAATGAAAACTGGAAAATTAAAGTTGGAGACGTTTCATTAGAATTAGCTCAACAAAAAGTTGAAAATCATCCCTTGGGTGAGGCTATACAATTCGACATGAATGATGAAGTAGCCCGTCACTGTGAAATAGAAGCAGCCGATTTAATAATCAGCATGTTACCTGCACACTTACATACCAAGGTAGCGCAAGATTGTGTTCGATTTAAAAAGCACCTTGTTACAGCTTCCTATTTATCGAACGAGATGCGAGGTTTGCACGAAGACGCGAAAAATGCGGGAATATTATTGTTGAACGAAATTGGTTTAGATCCGGGCATTGATCATATGTCGGCTATGCAGATTATTGAAAAACTGAAATCTGAAAACCAAGAAATAGTCTCCTTTAAATCGTATTGTGGTGGATTGGTAGCTCCTGAAAGTAACGATAATCCCTGGGGCTATAAATTTTCGTGGAATCCACGAAATGTAGTACTTGCAGGACAGTCGACTGCGCAATACATTGATCATGGTCAAAAAAAGTACCTTCCTTATAATCGCTTGTTTACTCAAACCGATGTTATTGAAGTTGAAGGATTGGGTAAATTTGATGGATACGCCAATCGCGACTCACTTTCTTATCGTTCGCCTTATGGATTAGATAATGTAGCTACAATTTTACGTGGAACTTTAAGGGCAACCGGTTTTTGTAAAGCTTGGAATGTATTTGTAAAACTTGGTTTAACCGACGATAGTTACCAAATTGAAAATGCAAACCAACAATCTTATAGTGAATTGCTAGAAGCTTTTTTACCAAAGGGAAGCGATACTGTAATCCAAAAGCTTGAATATTTTATGGGTGCAGATTACGATGCAGCTGTAGCACAAAAATTAAATTGGCTGGGACTATTCGACAACACACGAATAACACTAGAAAAAGGAAGTCCGGCACAGCTGTTACAACATTTACTTGAATCGAAATGGGAATTAAAACCTAACGATAAAGACATGATTGTAATGCAACATCAATTTGTTACGTCAAAAAATAAACACTTAAGTTCAACTTTAGTTGTTAAAGGTGATGACAATGTGCATACGGCAATGGCTAAAACAGTAGGTTTACCAATGGCAATAGCGACGCGTAAAATACTGTTGGGCGATATTAAATTAACCGGTGTTCAAATTCCGGTTATGAAAGAAATTTATTCACCGGTATTGATGGAATTGGAAGAATTAGGAATACAATTTATTGAAAAAACTCATTCCTAATTAAAAAGCCAAGTAGTAATCTTTTGTAAGTTCTTTGTATTCATCCGAATAGGAATGACGTTCATCAACTTCTATAACTATGCTACTTTCGGAAAAAGAAGTTGGATTAAACTTAAACTGCATTAACAAGCGTTTTTCAGTTTTATCAGTACGTGTTTTTACCCTAAGTATTTTATCGATGTGCAAGCGTTTAGCTTCAGCCATGTCTCTAAACAATTCAGCTTCTTTAAAAGGAAGTATCACACAAAATTTTCCTTTTTTCTCCAGCAGGTTAATTACACCATTTAACAATTCATCAAAGGGTAATAAATCAGTATGACGGGCAGCAGTGCGCGATTCAGCGTTTGCTTTTGACGAATCAATAAAATAAGGAGGATTGCTTACAATGAGGTCATATTTTTTGTCACCGGCACTTGCTTCAAATTGTTGTAGCGATTGATGGTATACTTTAATTCGCTCGTGCCATTTACACAAAGAAACATTTTCACTTGCTTGTATAAAAGCATTCTCATCAATGTCAATGGCATCAATTTGTGCTCCCGACTTTTGTGCAAGCATGAGTGCAATTATTCCGGTACCTGTACCAATGTCTAAAATGGATTTCGATTCTTGAGCATTTACCCATGAGCCCAGCAACACAGCATCGGTGCCAACTTTCATGGCACATTTATCTTGATTTATTTTAAATTGTTTGAATTCAAAATGCTGTTGCGGCATAAACTAGTATTCAAAAACAAATCTTCGCTTCTTGTTTTCTTTGCTAAAAATACAAAAATAAATGAATGAACATAGCTTGAGGTTTTAGCCAAAGTCAAATTTTCGTAGTTTTGCGGCGCCTTAAAAATCAAGTGGTGAAGCAATACCTATTAATTATTTTAGTTGCACTAAGCATTAGTTCTCAAAGTCAAACCCGCATCGAATTGCTCAATGCCAATTCTTTGGAATATGATGAAGACAATGGTGCTGCCAAGCGTTTGTTGGGAAATGTTTCATTTAAACACGAGAGTGCGCTGATGTATTGCGATAGTGCATACCTATATCCCGACAATTCGCTTGATGCTTTTGGGAATGTTCACATTCAGCAAGGCGATACTTTAAATTTATATGGTCAGCTTTTAAAGTATAATGGAAATACAAAAATGGCTGAATTAACACAGCAGGTTCGATTAATTGACAAGGACATTACACTTACCACTGAATTTTTGAAGTATAATTTATCTTCCGATTTAGCAAATTATTCAGGTGGTGGCAAAATTGTGAATAAAGAAAATACGCTAACCAGCATCAATGGATATTACTTTGCAAAAAGCAAGGATTTTTATTTTAAACATCGGGTGATTCTTGTAAATCCTGAATACACGGTTAGCTGCGACACCTTAAAATACAATACACTTAGTGAAATTGCCTACTTCTTATCTCCTACTCAAATAGTAGGAAAAGAAAACACTATTTATTGCGAAAATGGCTGGTACGATACCAAAAAAAATATTGCACAGTTTAATAAAAATGCCCGTTTAACAAATCCTAAACAACAACTCAAAGGCGATAGCTTGTATTATAATCGCAATAAAGGATATGGAAAAGCCATGCATAATATTGAAGTACGTGATACTTCTGAAAACATTATTATTACAGGAGAATTAGGTGAGTATTTTGAACTAGAAGACAATTCAATTGTTACCGGAAATGCTTTACTGATTCAGATTTACGACAAGGATTCGCTTTTTTTACATGCCGATTTATTGCGGGCTACTACCGATAGTGCGCTGGCGCTGCAAACTAAACCCGATTCGAAAGCAACTATAGTTGCACCAAAAACGAAGAAAAAGAGCACAAAAGACGCAGCAGTTGCTAATTCAAACCAATCGCAAATCAAAAAAAGCGGTCGTGTGTTACTTGCTTATCACAAAGTAAAATTTTTCAAAAGCGACATGCAGGGAAAGTGCGATTCGTTGGTGTTTTCTTATAAGGATTCGATTATGCACTTGTATACTCATCCTGTTATTTGGTCGGATAAAAACCAGTTGACCGGCGACAGTATTTCAATTCATACCTATCATGGCAAACTTGAAAGTTTAGATATTAAATACAATGCGCTAATTGTGTCGCAGGAAGACAGCGTTCGATTTAACCAAATTAAAGGCAAAACAATGAAAGGCTTGTTTGCGAAGAATGCATTGTCGCGCTTAAATGTAAATGGCAACGGGCAAACTATTTATTATGCAAAAGATAAAGAAGCTTTGATTGGAGTTAATAAAACTGATTGTAGCAACATGATTATTTTGATTAAAGAAAATAAAGTTGATCGGATTACTTTTATCACAAAGCCAGATGCAACCATGTTTCCAATGGAGGAATTAAGTCCAAAAGATTTGCTTTTGCGCGATTTTAAATGGTACGGTGATATACGCCCCTTGAAAAAGAACGATATATTTAATTAGTTCTTGCAGAAACCCCAAAGCTCCATTGCAAAAAATCAGGAAGTGCAATAGCCCATGTTTCTTGATCGTGACGGCCTCCTTCAATTTCCAGATAGCGTATCGCATCTTTTCGAGTATAGCCTAATCCTTCTAATTCACTAATTAAATCAAGGGTATCGTCAATTGAGTCTATTATTCCGTTTTTATTTCGGTCTTTGGTTTCGTCAAGAGTTCCGGTTTGAAACCAAAATTTCATACCAATTCTTGGGATACTATTTTTAACGATAGCATGCATAATTCTATCGGCATCTGTATAGCCTTTATCCAGTGCTTTTTTTCGCCACCAAAATGAACCGCTGAATACGCCAACTTTCGAAAACAATTCAGGATGATGCCAAGATATATCCATTGCTGATAAACCTCCTAAAGAAAAGCCTGCAAAGGCCGTGTGTATGGGTAAATTAGAAGTTTGATAACGCGAATTGATATAAGGCATTAATTCCTGTGTGATAAACTCAGTATACTTTCCGGCTAAACTGCCTCTTTTGGCAAAATCGGGTTGAGAAGCGGTTCCGTATTCCTGTATGCGAGTTGCGCCACTGTGTATAGCAACTACAATAATTTTAGAAATTTTATTCTCAAAATATAATTTCTCAAGTGTTTGCTCCAGTTGAATGGCTGTCATATCCTGACCATCATTGAAATAAAGAACAGGATACGTTTCTTTGCCTGAAAAGTAATCGGGTGGCAAAAACACATCAAATTCAATTTTACGTGCAAGGGTAGTAGAACGAAAATTATTTTTTCGTTCAATAATAACCGAATCACGATTTAAAAATCGATGAAAACTGGAACGTATAGCAGTACTAAAACTAACCGACATGAATGTTTTTGAATAAATTATACGCAAATTTAACGTAATGGTTATAGTAAATTAAGCTTCGTTTTAAATGTTATTAACGAATTACTAACTAATTATTTTTGCAGATTAAAAAGTATCAGATGGTTGAGCAATCAACTTTAACAAAAATTAGTTGAAGTTCGATTTTAAAACTAAAATATGGTAACATCTTTAAAGTGTGAGGTTCTTTTATAATTAATACCTGCAACTACTTAACCAGTATCATTAACAAGCTTACAACTCATTATTTTATAATCAATTCACCTGCTAATTGCCTTATCCAATAGCATTAGTCCGTAAGATTTTACTGATTCAATTTATTGAAAATTTGCAATTCTTACTGGAACTATATGTTCAAGTAGATTCCTAAAATTTAACAATGAAGTCAGTTCATTTTTTAGACTCATCTAAATTTATTTTTATATTTGCAAAAAAATAATTCCATGAATTCATTTACCGAAGAAAATTATCTAAAGGAAATATTTAAATTGATGCAGCAAGAAGATAGCATGGTAAGTACCAACGCTATAGCCGATAAATTGGGAACAAGAGCTGCATCGGTAACTGATATGCTAATTAAACTATCTGATAAAAAACTCGTTCATTATAAAAAATACCAAGGTGTAACCTTAACTTCTAAAGGAAAAAAAGTAGCCCTTGAAATTATTCGCAACCATCGATTATGGGAAGTTTTTTTAGTTGAAAAACTTCAGTTTAAATGGGATGAAGTGCACGAAATGGCCGAAGAATTGGAACATATCAACAGCAAAGAAATGGTATTGCGCCTCGATAAATATTTAGGCTACCCTAAATTTGATCCTCATGGTGATCCTATTCCTGATGGCAAAGGAAAAATTGGTGTAAAAAAATCACGGCTTCTTTCCCAGCTTATACCCAACAAAGCAGCACAGGTCTTAGGAGTTGTTGACCACTCTCCTGCTTTTTTACAATACATTGAAAAGTTGGGAATTATGCCCGGACATGGAATTAAATTGAAAGAAATAATTGAATACGATAAATCAATAAGTATCAGCATCAATGGCAAAGAGCCCGTATTTATCAGTAATGACGTCGCCAAAAACATTTTAATATCCGCATGAAAACAACCAACTCATCAAGTGCTTCCCTTTCGGAAGTTAACGCCACTGTAAATACCCAAACAAAAATTGGTTTCTGGAAAAAGCTTTTCGCCTTTTTGGGCCCCGCTTATCTGGTCAGCGTAGGTTACATGGATCCGGGAAATTGGGCTACCGATATTGCCGGCGGAAGTAGCTTTGGTTATTCGCTTATTTGGGTATTGTTGATGAGTAATTTAATGGCCCTTTTACTGCAAAGTTTAAGCGCTCGTTTAGGTATAGTAAGTGGACGAGATTTAGCGCAAGCTTCACGCGAAACCTACCCTCCTTTAGTAAATATTTGTTTGTATGCACTCGCCGAAATAGCTATAGCAGCATGCGATTTAGCCGAAGTTTTAGGTATGGCTATTGGCTTGCAATTGCTGTTTCATATTCCTTTGTTATGGGGTGTTTGTATTTCGGTACTGGATACTTTTTTATTGCTCTTCCTAATCAATTATGGAATACGTAAAATAGAAGCATTCATCATTGTATTAGTAGTTATTATTGGTGCATCGTTTTTTATGGAGATGATTTTTGCTCAACCCGATATGGGCGAGTTGGCCAAGGGATTTGTTCCATCACTACCATCAAACACCGCATTGTATATTGCAATTGGAATTATTGGGGCAACAGTTATGCCGCACAACCTTTACTTGCATTCATCTTTGGTTCAAACGCGCAAATTTGAGCGAAGTAAAGAAGCCATTAAAAAAGCCATACGTTTTAATATAATCGATTCAACTATTGCACTCAACCTAGCCTTCTTTGTAAATGCCGCCATATTGATTTTAGCTGCTTCTACGTTTTATAACAACGGTTTATTCGATGTTGCTGAGATACAGGATGCACACCGCTTTTTAGAACCAATGCTTGGAAATAAGTGGGCTCCAATTTTATTCGCAGTTGCACTTATTGCAGCCGGACAAAGCAGTACAATAACCGGAACTTTAGCCGGACAAATTGTTATGGAAGGTTACCTTAATTTACGCTTACAACCTTGGATTCGCAGATTACTCACACGGATAATTGCCATTGTTCCAGCCTTTATTACGATTTTTTATTTAGGTGAAGCAGCAACTGGAAAGTTATTGATTTTAAGTCAAGTTATTTTGAGCCTTCAACTTGGATTTGCGGTAATACCTCTCATACATTTTGTAAGCGACAAAAGTAAAATGGGTACATTTTCGATTGGTAAAATCACGCAAATAGCTGCTTGGCTGGTAGCAGCAATTATTGTCTCATTAAATGTAAAATTGGTTATTGGTGAGGTTAGTGATGCGCTCGAATTGCCATTTTTTAATAATGGAATCAGCAAATTTTTATTGATTTTGATTATATCGGGTGTTGGATTTTTGTTGTTGTATATTGTAGTTAATCCTATAATCAACAAAGCAAAACCAACCGAAAAAAACTACTTGCATGGAAACTTAAAATCAATAAACGATGCACAAATGCCTGCATATAATAAGGTTGCAATTACTGTTGATTTTTCGGATACCGATTCAATCACTATCAATCATGCATTAGCACAAGGTGGGCGCGCTGCTGAATATACCCTCATACACATTGTTGAAACTGCCGGTGCTTTAATTATGGGTAATGAAATTGAAGATATGGAAAGCAGTAGCGACAAAGATTTTTTATTAATTTATGTAAATCATTTAAGTGAAAAAGGATATAAAGTTACCAGCAGCTTAGGCTTTGGAAATCCTAAAAACGCAATTCCCGAAATTGTAAATTCAACCAATGCCGATTTATTGGTTATGGGAGCTCACGGTCATACTGGAATAAAAGATATACTATTTGGTACTACCGTTGATTCGGTTCGACATAAAGTACGAGTTCCCGTATTTATTGTGCGCAAACCTGCTTAACTGAGTTGAAATTAATTCAACTTATGCCTGATATTCCTTAAATATTTTGTTCAATCGTTTAAGCATCAATGCAAGTGCGGTAGTTGCTAACATCAACAAAACAAAATTTACTAAAAAGTACAAGGCTTTATTGTCATAACCATCCCATAAAGTGGCCAATATTCCACTAAATTTATTACCCAATGAAGTTGCAAGCGACCAACCTCCCATCATTAATCCGGTAATGTGGGTTGGACTTAATTTCGACACCAAACTTAAGCCCATAGGACTTAACAACAATTCACCGACAGTTACAATACCATAAGAAGCAATGAGCCATTCTGCACCTGCCTTTTCGGTTCCGTTTCCGCAATAGTACACTGCCCAAACCATAATTAATGTAGATAAACCACTCACGAATAAGCCCAGGCAAATTTTTGCAGGTGTGGTGGGTTCTTTACTTCTACTTCTCAAAAAACTAAAGAAAGCAACTACCAAAGGTGTTAGTGTTACCACAAAAAATGGATTAATCGATTGAAACAACTCTGTTGAAATTAGCTTCTTGCTACTTCCTTCTGAAAGTTTACTTACATCATCGTTTAAATAGTAAGCAGGAAATGACAGCCCTTTTTCAAAATCACCGGAAGCATTTTTTTGCTTTCTAAACTGAGCGTCGAGCAAGTAGGTTGTGTCTTTGCTATAGGTAACTGTTTCGTTTAATTTTAATGCATCTGTTACTTTTAATGCTACATCAGGAGTTTCGCGATCGGTATAATATTGCGCCCAAGTTGTTAAGGCTGTTCCATTTTGCTTAAATACTGCCCAAAATACAACCACTACAGCAAATATTGAAAGTAAGGCTCCAATAGGTCGCTTCTCATCTTCTTTAGCTTTAAAATAAAGCGAGGCATAAAAAGCAATAACCGGTATTGAACCCAGTAAAAAAGCATCGCTACTATCGCTTCCAAAAATATTTCCAGGAATAAACCATGAAGCAATACCTATAACAATTGCAGGAAGCATTACTTTAGAAAGTACTGTAAAAACTGATTGTTCATCTTTATTTTGTGTCTTAGGAACATCCACATGCGCATAATGTTTATTGCCAATAATAAAAACTGCTACACCTAAAAACATTCCAATACCGGCAGCAATAAATGCTTCACCCCATCCATATGTATTTCGTAAAAAGGCAGCAAAAAAATTGCAAATGAAAGCACCTATATTTATTCCCATATAAAAAATGCTATAGCCACTATCTTTCATCGATTTGTATTCGGGTGCTGAGTATAAGTTCCCAAGGAGGGTGCTGATATTTGGTTTGAAAAATCCGTTTCCTATAACCATTAAAAAAAGTGAAATAAAAAACGCTGTATTACCGGGCACTGCTAATCCTATGTACCCACAGCCCATGAGTAAACCTCCTATTATAATTGATTTTCGATAACCCAATAAACGATCAGCCAACATTCCTCCAATAAATGGAGTTAAATAATTTAAAGCGATAAAAGTTCCAAAAATATCTGAAGCTTGGCTACGCTCTAAATTTAATCCTCCTTTTTCGTAATCGGTCATGTACAAAACAAATATTCCAATCATGAGGTAATAACCAAAACGCTCCCACATTTCAGTAAAAAACAAATAGGGTAATCCTTTAGGATGTGATTTTTTTTTGCTCATACAAGTAAATTTAACCGGTTAAATATACTAATAGAAAGCAGAAAATAAATTTTAGAGTAGTTTAAACAGAAGCAGTAAGTTTGTGAAATAATACAAGAACTTAGGGATTGCCATGAAGGAAGTAAATATTAAGAACAGAAAAGCGAGTTTTGAATATAGTTTTATTGATAAGTACGATGCAGGTATTCAGTTAAGTGGAACCGAAATAAAATCGATTCGCGAAAGTGATGCAAACATTGCAGATGCCTTTTGCACTTTTTTTAACGGTGAATTGTTTGTGCGAAATATGCATATAAGTCCTTACAAAGAAGGAACATACAACAATCATGAACCCAAACGCGATCGTAAATTATTGCTTACTAAAAAGGAATTGAAAAAACTGTTGGCGAAATTAAAGGACAAAGGACTCACGATAGTTCCCTTGCGCTTGTATATTGCCGAAAGCGGTTATGCTAAATTGGAAATAGCCTTGGCAAAAGGTAAAAAGAATTACGATAAACGTGAAGATTTAAAAACAAAGGATGCCAAGCGGGAAATGGACCGTAGAATGAAGTAAGTATGCTATTCTTCCAACATTTCGATGTCGGTACTTTTTATGTTTGTAATTTTAGTTCCCGCATTTCCATTAACAGTGCTGGTAGTAGTACTTTCAGTTTCTATTACTGCTTTTAAACGGTTTTTACTTAGTCCAATTATTTTCCAGGTAGCAATTTGCGGTGCAGTTGTATGAACCGAATCGGCCACTGAATCGAGAGTTGTACCCAAATAAGATGAATAGGTATAATAAAACTTACCAGATAAATTAGTAGTAAGTTCCATACTTTCCTTGTTTTTCAACTCAGCTTTTTTGTCATTAAATTTCCAAGTGCCTTCTTCTTCAATGCGAGTTTTAGAAACATAATAGCCACCAACAGCTTGTGGTACATAAACGAAGTATTCAATAACTGAATTCCAATCGCCTGATTTTGAAAAATGATAATGGCTTCGACTAATTTTGCCTGAATAAGAATAAGCAGAAGTTGGAGAAACTCCGCTTTCTATATAATTTACAGTTCCAAAATTTCGGTTAAATGTTTCATTGGAAGAACTACCATCGGGATAAGCATACACTAAGGATTGATTCTCATTGTAAGATACTATATTCCAATCACCTGCCAATCGTGCTTTGCGCGAATAAAAAGAAAAAATAGGGTCTTCATTTCCTTTTCTACAGGAATTAAAAATCGCTAAATAAATAAGTAAAAGTGTAAATCCTATTCTCTTTTGCATGATGGTGAAAAAATTAAAAGGTATTATTTACAACTGCTTGAACGGTAAAATTATGAAAAAAAGTCTGTTATACCTTTTGTTCTAGCAAAGGCACAAATTTAAAATTACCATGTGTTGTTTGTTCAAATCCATGTTGATTTCGAATAAGCGAAATCATTTGTTGCCCTGAATCATCTCCCACCGGTATTACTAGCTTACCTCCTACTTTTAATTGGGACATTAATGCATCAGGAATTAACGGAGCGCCTGCTGTTACTATAATTTTATCGTAAGGTGCAAAAGGTGGAATGCCTTTATAACCATCCCCATAAAAAAACTTGGCACTATAACCTAATGTGGGTAAAAAAACTTTTGTTTTGTCGTACAAGGTTTTTTGCCGTTCTATTGTAAATACTTTTGCTCCAAGATAGCATAATACTGCTGTTTGATATCCGCTCCCTGTGCCCACTTCAAGCACTTTATCCCCTTTTTTTAATTCGAGTAATTCGGTTTGAAATGCTACTGTATACGGGTGTGAAATAGTTTGCTTGGCACCTATTGGAAAGGCCTCATCCTGGTAGGCAAATTTCAAAAAAGAACTATCCAAAAATAAATGTCGAGGAATTGCTTCAATAGCTTGCAAAACCTGTTGATTTTTAATGCCTTTGCTTTGCAACAAAGCAACTAATTGACGGCGAATTCCCTTGTGTTTATAATTATCTTCCATACTTCAACTTGCAACAAAAATATACTTTACCAACTGTTGTAGCTTTTGATTTTTAATGAAAGAACTAACAAAGCAATGTTATAAAATTAGGTCTACTCTTAAAGAATCAGCATGGTCGAAGGAGTACTTTTGATTCGAATATAAACTTAACTAAAATGATACGAATTGGGGTATTGGGTGCAGGACATCTGGGAAAAATTCACATTAAATTGCTAAAAGAGATTCCTCAGTTTGATTTAATTGGATTTTTTGATCCTGACGATGAAAATGCAGCAAAAGTTATTACTGAATTTGGTATTAACCGTTACGATTCAGTGGATAGTTTGCTCGAAGAAGTTGATGCTGTTGATATTGTAACACCTACGATTACACACTATAGTTGTGCTGCGAAGGCACTTAAGAAATCGAAGCATATTTTTATAGAGAAACCGATTACTAATACCATAAAAGAAGCTAAAGCCTTGATTGATTTGGCTAGAGAAGCCAATGTAAAAGTACAAGTTGGTCATGTTGAACGATTTAACCCCGCATTTACGGCAGCTTTGCCTTATTGTTCCAATCCTATGTTTATTGAAACGCATCGATTGGCTCAGTTTAACCCTCGTGGTACTGATGTTTCGGTGGTTCTCGATTTAATGATACATGACTTGGATATTATTTTGAGTGTTGTAAATGCCAATGTTAAAAAAATAAGTGCCAGTGGGGTTGCGGTTGTTAGCGATACTCCGGATATTGCCAATGCCCGCTTAGAGTTTGATAATGGATGTGTAGCTAATTTGACTGCCAGCCGTATCTCGATGAAAAACATGCGTAAAACGCGCTTCTTTCAGAAAGATGCATACATTTCGGTTGACTTTTTAGAAAAAGAAGCAAATATTGTTCGATTGAAAAATGTGGAAGGAGAACCCGATCCTTTATCAGTAACCATTGATTTAGGTAAAGGAAAAGGACATAAACAAATCTATTTCGATAGCCCTAAACCCTTGCCGGTGAATGCAATAAAAAAAGAATTAGAAACTTTTTATGAAGCTATTGTAAACGATACAACACCGGTTGTTAGTATTGACGACGGATACAAAGCATTAGATGTTGCTTATAAAATTATAAATAAGCTAAAATTTCCAAACGATTTATCCGATAGCTCACAATAAATAGCAATATTTGCCGTTTGATTTTTTTTAACGCTATTTTAAAATCGGTTGAATGTTGAAATTTTACCCGGGAAGAAATTTTATAATTCTTGTATCTTTTTGTATTTCAGTAGTTTCGTGTAGTAAATTCGATAAGGAAGAGCCTATTCCTGCCTATATTTCAATTCCTTCAATTAAACTTACTATAGCCGATACACTAAAACCTACTCAAGGATCGGCTTCTGAAAACATCGTAGATGCTTGGATATTTTTAGACGATAAACTTCAGGGTGTATATGAATTACCTGCCAAATTTCCGGTTTTGAAGGAAGGTACATATACTTTAAAAGTAAAACCCGGAGTGAAACAAAATGGAATTGGCAGCACCCGTCCTATTTATCCTTTTTATACTGAATACACACAAACAATCAATTTAATTCCTGAAGAAATTATTGAAGTTGCTCCGGTAGTAGAGTACCGTTCATACACTAAATTTGTATGGATAGAAGATTTTGAAAAAACTACATTTTCATTAACTGCAACTTTAAACAACGATACTACTTTTAAAACTACCGCTAATCCTCAATTAAGTCTTCCTGAAGATGGTAAATGCTTGCAAGCGTTTTTAGATGACCAACACCTGGTTTTTGAATATAAATCGAAAAATGCCTTCGAATTAAACACCAATGGTTCGCCGGTATTTTTTGAACTCAATTATAAAACAAATTCTCCCATTTATATTGGTTTCATTGCTAACTCAGCTACCAGTACTGTAACACAGCCCTTGGTTACTATTAATCCAAGTTACAACGACACACAAGGTTTAGTTTGGAAAAAGATGTATGTTAACTTAACCGACTTTATTGGAGATTATTATCAGTACGATAACTTTAATATGATAATTCGAGTTGCTAAATCGAGCGATGTAGCACTTACTGAATTTTATTTAGATAACTTAAAACTAGTGCAGTAATATTATATGTCGAAAAACGCTTACCGTATACTTTACATTTTATTTGATTTACTGGCGGCCGCAATATCGTGGAGTAGTTTTTTTGTATTTCGAAAATTAACCATAGAGCCTATAAAATATGGCTTTACTGTTCCCATAACCTTTTCGTCTAAGTTTTATTTTGCTTTGATGTTGGTACCCTTGTTTTGGATAATCTTGTATTCAGCAACCGGAACTTACAAAAATGTATTTCGAAAATCGCGATTAGGAGAATTAGGGCAAACCTTACTAATAACCCTAATTGGAGTTATTATTTTATTTTTTGTGTTGTTGTTGGACGATGAGATATATTCTTACAAAACTTATTATTATTCATTTATAGCTTTATTCTTAATTCATTTTTTTGCGACCTATTTTTTTCGGTTTATTATCTCCACCAATATCGTTCACAAAATCCATAATCGTAAAATTGGATTTAATACCATTATTGTCGGGAGCAACGAAAATGCGTGGAATTTATACGAAGAGTTGCAAGCACAACGAAAATCGTCGGGTAATAAATTTGTTGGATTTGTTACTGTTGAGAATAAAAATGGGAAGAGCCATTTACTCATGCAAAAATTGAATCATTTGGGTGAATACAAAGGCTTAAAAAAACTGATTGATGAGCACAAAGTAGAAGAAGTAATTATTGCTATTGAAAGCGCTGAACACGAATTTATTGGGCGAATAATAAATGAGCTCGACGATAGTAATTGCATCATAAAAGTAATTCCCGACATGTACGATATATTATCGGGATCGGTAAAAATGACTTCCATATTTGGAGCTGCACTGATTGAAATATCAAGGAATATAATGCCTACTTGGCAATTTTATTTGAAGCGATTAATGGATATAGGAGTTTCTTTATTTGCGCTTGTGTTGTTATCACCGGTTTATCTTATTGTGGCAATAATTATTAAATCTACTTCCAAAGGCCCTGTGTTTTATAGTCACGAAAGGATTGGAATACATGGTAAGCCATTTAAAATTCATAAGTTCAGATCGATGTTTACCGATGCTGAAAAAAATGGACCAACACTAAGCAGTAAGAGCGATTCGCGCATTACACCCTTTGGCAGATTTATGCGCAAGGTACGTTTAGATGAAATTCCGCAATTTTGGAATGTACTCACTAACGATATGTCGCTGGTTGGACCGCGTCCGGAAAGGCAATTTTTTATCGATCAAATAGTTCAAAAAGCTCCACATTATAAGCATTTACATAAGGTTCGACCCGGAATTACTTCTTGGGGACAGGTTAAGTATGGCTATGCCGAAAATGTAGATCAAATGATTGAACGCCTCAAGTACGATATCTTATACATCGAAAACATGAGTCTTGCTGTTGATATTAAAATTATGATTTATACAGTATTGATTGTAGTGCAAGGAAGAGGAAAATAGATAAAGTATTAAGTTCTCGCTATTGATTAGCTTTTACTATTTGTCCAACCAATGCACAATGTTCAATAACAACTTGTAGTTGTTTTTTGCTTTGGGTGAATTCATTCCTACTTTAAAAAAACTTAAACCAGCGCCTAATTGCCCTGAAAACATAGCAGCTTCGCCAAATACTACCAATTTACCTTTTCCATAATTCATATACGCACCTTGTGAATATCCAACAATTTCTTCGGGTACACAATTTGCAAAATCGTTGTGAATTTTAGGCGAGTAGAGGGCAAATGATTCATTGAAACTTAGTATTGATTTTGCTGAATCGGGTATTTTAAAAGCCTGTCCTGTAAAGGTAACTATAGAGTCAACGTATTCTGTAGAAGTAGTTCCATTCGTTATTTCATTCGCTAGAAGCATGCTGTTTTCCCTACTGAATAAATCGCTTTTACCTCTTTTCTTTGGGAGGGCTGTACCATCTGTAAACTCAAACCCAAATGCAGTGGCAAGATTTTTTGATGCACTTGAAAAAGGTGGGTGATCGGCAATTAAAAATAAGGAACCTCCATTTTCAACCCAATGCTTAATAAGTACTATTTCCTGTTCTTCAAATGCCGAATACACCGGTTGCCCCCAATTGTCAGCATTATTTATGTGAAGCGCATTCGAAATAACCAATATTTTTAGTGGGTTTAACGACTCCTTGCTTAGTTTTTTCGCAAAAGGTTTAACGGTATATCCATCCTTCTTAAGAATATTCGCAAAGGTGGTGTAAAGACCTGTAGACGTGTGATAATTATTGTGCATTTCATCAATATACACTTCAGGCCCGGCACCTTGAGCATACTTCGGATGAAATTCTGGAGAGTAATACTTGTCGGGCAAAATATCAGAAAATGGAGAATTAAGTATTACCATAACTAAATTTTGATAAACAAAATTTCGATAATTATTGGGTCTGAAATAAGTTGAGGGTAGTTTTTTGTTTAAGTTGAAAAAGTATACAAAAACACCTAATGCCATTAAGAAATAAATAAGTATTGGAACAATTCCTTGACTAAACATATTCAAATATGGGAGCACAAGTACTATCAAAATCAATACAAAAAACAAAATGTGGTATACCTTTCTAACTAGGGTTTTTTCACTTCTTATTTCCTTACTTAAAAAAATAATTAAATACACCAGTATTAGTAAAAAGCTGAATGCAAAGACTATAACATGGTTAGGAATACTAGCTAATTTGATTAAAAAGGCAATTAGTAAAAGCAGCGTTGGTAAGAAAAATAACTTTTCTGATGTTTTCATAATGCATCAATTAGTTTAATAAAATCAGTTTGGTAGTAGTTAAATGGAAATTATTCTTGCATTGAGTATAAAGTTAATACGTGAAATTTAACCAACAAGTTTTTAGTTGAAATATCCACAACCTATTTGTACTTATTTGAAAAGTTCATATTATTCAGAACTACCCGGGATTCATTCATTTTGCGTTTGAACAATTTTTTCTTGGTAATAATAGCAATAGTGCACTTCATAGCTAAATGTATCAATAAAAAAAGGAGGTAAACACACTGTGCTACCTCCTTTTAAGATTAAAGAAAAAGATATTAAATCAATTCCAAGCTACGCTTAATAAACTTAGTTAGCTCCTCTCCTTTCAACATTCCTTGCGACAGTAAAGCTAAATCGCTGGTTTGCTTGCTCAGTTTTTTTTGCAAGTCGCTGTCTTTTTCGTCCAATATTTTCGAAATAATAGGATGGTTGCTATTCACAATCATGTTGTATGTTTCGGGAAATGAACCCATAAAATTCATTCCTCCTCCACCGGTTGCACTCATGTCTTTCATGCGACGCATAAATTCTGGTTGGGTAATAATCATGGGTTGATCCTTTTCACTTAAACTTTCAAATTGAACCGTAAACTTCCCTATTGGTAGTCCCGCCTCAATAATTGGCTTAAGCGTATTTTGTTGCTCTTCGCTTAATTTTGAAGGCATTGCCTCTTCTTTCTTAATCAACTTGTCGATAGTATCGGCATCAACACGAACGAATGAGCAATTTTGCAATTTCATTTCCAGATGATTCACAAAATGACTATCAAATGGTCCGTCCATTACCAAAACATCGTAACCTCTTTCTTTGGCAGTTTCAACAAAGCTGTGTTGTTCAACCGGATTATTGGTGTATAAATGCACCATCTTTTCGTCTTTGTCGGTTTGAGCAGCTTTAATATGTTGAGCATATTCCTCAATAGTAAAATACTTGTTTTCGGTATTTTTGAATAGAAAAAATTTAGCCGCTTTTTCATAAAATTTTTCTTCCGAAAGCATACCATACTTAATAAACAAATTAATGTCGTTCCATTTGCTTTCAAAATCGTTGCGATCTTTTTTGAATATTTCTTCCAATTTATCAGCAACTTTTTTAGTGATATGGGCGCTAATTTTTTTCACGTTTGCATCACTTTGCAAATAGCTGCGACTAACATTTAATGGAATATCAGGTGAATCAATAACACCTTGCAACAAGGTTAAAAAATCAGGAACAATATTTTCAACCGAATCGGTCACAAAAACTTGGTTGCAATACAATTGAATTTTATCTTTTTGAACTTCAAAATTTCGCTTAAGTTTTGGAAAAAAGAGTATTCCTGTAAGATTAAAGGGATAATCAACGTTTAGGTGAATATGAAACAAAGGGTCTTCGCTAAAAGGATACAACTCCTTGTAAAAAGAAGTATAGTCTTCATCCTTTAAATCAACCGGTTTTTTGGTCCATGCCGGCTGTGTATTGTTTATTGCTTTTTTATTGAAAATAATTTCAACCGGTAAAAATTTGCAGTATTTAGTAAGTAAAGCACTGATTCTTGCTTCTTCTAAGAATTCAAGTGAATCATCAGCAATGTGCAAAATAATATCTGTTCCCCTGGTTTTCTTAGTATCCTCAACTAAGGTGTAATCTGGACTACCGTCGCATTCCCAACGCACGGGAGTAGAACCTTTAACATGCGATTTGGTAAGTATTTCAACCTTGCTCGATACCATAAAGGAGGAATAAAATCCAAGTCCAAAGTGTCCAATAATAGAATTAGCAGCATCAGCTTTGTCTTTGTATTTATTTACAAATTCTTCGGCGCCAGAAAAAGCAATTTGAGTAATGTATTTCTCCACTTCCTCGGCGGTCATACCAATACCATTATCACGAATAGTAAGGGTTTTAGCATCTTTGTCAAGAACTACTTCTACTTTTAATTTATCGGTATCAGCCTTTGCTTCACCAACTGTTGAAAGCGTTTTGATTTTTTGGCAGGCGTCAACAGCATTACTAACTAATTCACGTAAAAATATTTCGTGATCGCTGTAGAGAAATTTTTTAATGATGGGAAATATATTTTCCGTTTGTACATTGATTTTACCGCTTTGTGTAGCCATTTGTATAGTTTTAATTTGATATTAAATTTTTGAAGGCCAATCCGCTTTCAATCCTTATGCCAGTCGTGTTTTTATGACATTATGGCAAGGCGC
>Ga0268298_10002062_pt1 | contig 22540 bp, 20 predicted proteins | sample WWTPWeurt_MetaG_FD_194462 | JGI IMG/M metagenome (GOLD analysis project Ga0268298, IMG submission 194462) | Activated sludge microbial communities from WWTP in Nijmegen, Gelderland, Netherland - WWTP Weurt | ecosystem: Engineered > WWTP > Aerobic digester > Activated sludge | place... | reverse complement strand
GCCGTGGTCGATGCCGCCAGCGCCTGCGCGCTGATGCTGCGTGTGGCCAGCGTGATCAAGCGCCCGGTGGTCGAGTGGGCCGACGGCGCCATCACCATCGGCTTCGAGGCCGCCGAGTTTGCGCGTCATCGCTGAGGCGGCCCGCCGGGCCGCTGTCTTCTGCTGCCGATCCGAAGGGCCACTGACATGCCGATCTTCACCACGCTGCGCATCGACAAGGATGCGCAGCAGCCGCGCATCGCCCGGCTGCTGCTGAACCGCCCCGAGCGGCTGAACGCGATCAACGACGAGACGCCGCGCGAGATTCGCGCCGCGGTCGAGTGGGCGCAGGCCGACGACGAAGTGCATGTGATCGTCGTCGAGGGCGCCGGCAAGGGCTTCTGCGGCGGCTACGACCTGCAGCGCTCGGCTGAAGGGATGGGCGAGCACCCCTGCCAGCAGGAGAAGGATCCGTGGGATCCGATGGTCGACTACGCCTTCATGAAGCGCAACACCGAAGACTTCATGAGCCTGTGGCGCTGCTCAAAGCCCACCATCGCCAAGGTGCACGGCGCGGCGGTGGCCGGCGGCAGCGACATCGCGCTGTGCTGCGACCTGCTGGTGATGGCCGACGATGCCCGCATCGGCTACATGCCCACCCGCGTGTGGGGCTGCCCCACCACCGCGATGTGGACCTACCGCCTGGGCCCGGCGAGGGCCAAGCAACTGATGTTCACCGGCGACGTGATCGACGGGCGCACCGCCGCCGCCTGGGGCTTGGCCAACGAAGCGGTGCCGGCCGCGCAGCTCGAGGCCGCGGTGATGAAGCTCGCCGAGCGCATCGCTGGCGTGCCGCGCAGCCATTTGGCGATGCACAAGCTGGTGGTCAACCAGGTGATGCTCACGCAGGGTCTCGAGCAGAGCCAGATGCTGGCCACGGTGTTCGACGGCATCACCCGCCACAACCCCGAGGGCATGTGGTTCCGCCGCCAGGCGCAGGCCGAGGGTTTCAAGTCGGCGGTGCAGTGGCGCGACAGCGGCCGCGCCATCCCCGAGGGCGACGAGGCGCGCGAGCTGGTCGCGAAGATGACGCCTGCGCGACAAGGCAAGTCCTGATGCGGGCGGCCGGCGAACGGCCCACACTCGACCATCCTCCAACCGAGCCGTCGGTTGCCTGCGCCGCGTGCAAGGGCGTCGGGCCTGCCCCCCCGGACCTGCGGCACGCCCTCCTTCGATTGACCGGATCTCGTCACCATGGAATTTCCCCGCAGCTGGACCGACCCTGACCTCGACGCCTGGCGCGACACCTGCGTGCGCTTCATCGAAGCCGAGGTCGTGCCTGACGATGCCGCCTCGCGCGAGCGCGGCCACGTGGGCCACGCGCTGTGGCGCAAGGCTGGCGAGCTGGGCCTGCTGTGCACCGACATCCCCGAGGAATGGGGCGGCGCCGGCGGCGACTTCCGCCACGAGGCGGTGCTGTACGAGGAGTGCGCGCGCCGCTCGCTCTCGGGCTGGGCCAACAGCGTGCACAGCATCGTCGCCCACTACTTCCTCAACCACGGCACCGACGACCAGAAGCGTCGCTACCTGCCGCGCCTGGCCCGCGGCGAGCTGGTGGGCGCCATCGCCATGACCGAGCCCGGCGCCGGCAGCGACCTGCAGGGCGTGCGCACCCGGGCCGAGAAGCAGGGCGACCACTACGTCATCCGCGGCAGCAAGACCTTCATCACCAACGGCTTTCTGGCCGGCGTGATCCTGGTGGTGTGCAAGACCGATCCGTCGCAGGGCGCGCGCGGCACTTCGATCCTGATCGTCGAGACCGAGGGCTGCGAGGGCTTTCGCGTCGGCCGCGTGCTCGACAAGGTAGGCATGCGGGCGCAGGACACCTCGGAGCTGTTCTTCGACGGCGTGCGCGTGCCCGAGGCCAACCTGCTCGGCGGCAAGGAGGGGCAGGGCTTCTTCCAGCTGATGAGCGACCTGCCCTACGAGCGGCTGATCATCGGCGTCTCGGCGCTGGCCAGCATGGAGGGCGCCTACCAGTCCACGCTCGAGTACGTGCGCGAGCGCAAGGTCTTCGGCAAGCCGCTGCTCGAGCTGCAGAACACCCGCTTCAAGCTGGCCGAGGTGGCCACGCAGATCCGCGTCGGCCGCGCCTTCATCGACCGCTGCGTCGAGCAGCTGGTGGCCGGCACGCTCGACACCGCCACCGCCTCGATGGCCAAGCTGTGGGGCAGCGAGACGCAGTGCCGCGTGATCGACGAGCTGCTGCAGCTGTTCGGCGGCTACGGCTACATGAACGAGTACCTGATCGCCCGCATGTACGCCGATGCCCGGGTGCAGCGCATCTACGGCGGCACCAGCGAGATCATGAAGGAAGTGATCTCGCGGCAGCTCTGAGCCGTCGTTCGACAAGTCAAACGTTACACGGAGAACCTGATGGAAGACCGAGTCCGCATCCGCATCGACGACGCCGGCGTGGCCGACGTGTGCCTGGTGCGCGGCGACAAGATGAACGCGCTGGACATCGCGATGTTCGATGCGCTCGTGGCCGCCACCGAGCGGCTGTGGCAGGAGCCCAAGGTGCGCGTGGTGGTGCTGCACGGCGAGGGCCGGGCCTTCTGCGCCGGGCTGGACATGGGCCGCTTCGAGAAGATCAACGCCGGCACCGACGGCGGCATCCGCGATCTGCGCCCGCGCACCCACGGCATCGCCAACTCGGCGCAGCAGGTGGCCTGGGGCTGGCGCCAACTGCCGGTGCCGGTGATCGCCGCGGTGCACGGTGTGGCCTTCGGCGGTGGGCTGCAACTGGCGCTGGGCGCCGACATCCGGCTGATCGCGCCCGACGCCCGCATGTCTGTCATGGAGATCAAGTGGGGTCTGGTGCCCGACATGGCCGGCGTGGTGCTGATGCGCGGCCTGGTGCGCGACGACGTGGTGCGCGAGCTCACCTACACCGGCCGCGTGGTGCAAGGCGAGGAGGCGGTGCGCGTGGGCTTGGCCACGCGCGTGTGCGCCGATCCGCTGGCCGACGCCATGGCGCTGGCCGCCGAGATGGCCCAGCGCAGCCCCGACGCACTCAAGGCCGGCAAGCGCCTGTTCAACCGAGCTGCGGCGCTGGAAAGCGATGCCGCGCTGCTGCAGGCCGAATCCGACGAGCAGGCGCGGCTGATGGGCTCGCCCAATCAGGTCGAAGCAGTGCGCGCCAACCTCGAGAAGCGGGCGCCGCGGTTCGCCGATTGATGCAACCTGCCGAGCGCCGTGGCCGTGCCGCCTGAGATGCCCGAGCAGTCGTCGGCCGGGCGCAACAACCTCTCACCCGAGGATGCGTCGGATGCGGTCGGTGGCTGGTTCGCCCCCATCGATCAGGGCACCCGGCTGCCTTCACCCAACGCTGCGCACCATGGCCCCACGGAGGCCGCCGCACTGGCTGCGATGCGCCGCGACCAGCACTTGCGCGAGTGCATCCGGCAGCGGCTGGCAGGCTTCGAGGCGATCGGTCACCACGATTCACGCCACACCCGAGCCGCCGTGGCACTGGCCGTCACGGATGAGGGGCCTGGGGCGGGCGTGCCGGGATTGCCCCGCAAGGGCGGATGGAGCGAGCGGCCGGCGCTGATCCTCACCCGGCGCGCGGGCGAGTTGCGCCGCCATGCCGGCCAGTGGGCACTGCCCGGCGGGCGGCTCGATGCCGGCGAGACGCCCGAGGCGGCGGCGCTGCGCGAACTGGGCGAGGAGATCGGCCTGACGCTCGACATGACCGATGTGCTCGGCCGGCTGGACGACTTCAGCACCCGGTCGGGCTACGTGATCACGCCGGTGGTGGTGTGGGCCGGTGCGGCGCGCGAGTTGCAGGCCGAGCCGGGCGAGGTGCGCAGCATCCACCGCATTCCGGTGGCCGAGTTCATGCGCCCCGATGCGCCGCTGCTCGACCGCGTGCCCCACAGCCCGCATCCGGTGCTGCGCATGCCGGTGGGCACGCACTGGATCGCCGCCCCCACAGGCGCCATCGTCTACCAGTTCTGCGAGGTGTGCATCGCCGGCCGCGACACCCGCGTGGCGCACTTCGAGCAGCCGATGTTCGCGTGGAAGTGACAATGCAGGGGTTCCAGGGCCGCGGCGCCTGACCCCGTCCGCATTGGGGTGCGCCTCGCAAGGGGCGGCCCGGCCACGCCACACGCACCACGACTCCCAACCGAACCACGACGATGCTGCGCCTGCTCCCTGCCCCGATCCGAGGCGTGCTCACCGGCGCGCTGCTGGGCCTGAACACCCTGCTGATGGCCTCGCTGATGGTGCCCCCCGCACTCATCAAGCTGGTCGTGCCGGCGGGTGCGGTGCGCCGTGGCTGCGACCATGCGCTCAACGGCCTGGCCTCGGCCTGGGTGGCCGTGAACAGCGCCTGGATCGCCGCGGTGTCGCCGCGCGGATGGGATGTGCAGGGCGTGTCGGACCTGCATGCCCGAGGCTGGTACCTGGTCTCGCCCAACCACCAGACCTGGGTCGACATCCTGGTGCTGCAACGCATCTTCCATGGCCACATCCCGTTCCTGAAGTTCTTTCTGAAGAAGGAGCTGATCTGGGTGCCGGTGATCGGCCTGGCCTGGTGGGCGCTGGATTTCCCGTTCATGGCCCGTGGCCAGGGCCGTGGCGCGCGGCAGAACGACCTGAAGACCACGCGCGAGGCCTGCGAGAAGTTCAAGGCCATCCCCACCACGGTGATCAACTTCGTCGAGGGCACGCGGTTCATGCCGGCCAAGCATGCGGCGCAGAACAGCCCCTACCGCCACCTGCTCAAGCCCAAGGTGGGTGGCCTGGGCGTGGCGCTGGCCACCATGGGCGAGCAGTTCGAGGCCTTGCTCGATGTGACCCTGGTGTACCCCGCACGCACGCCCAACTTCTGGGATCTGCTGTGCGGCCGCATCGATCAGGTGGTGGTGCGGGTGCAGCAGCGGCCGATCCCGGCCGAAGTGCTGGGCGGCGACCCGATTGCCGACAAGGCCTACCGCCAGCGCATCGTCGACTGGGTCGAGGGGCAGTGGCGCGAGAAGGATGCGCTGATCGACGGGCTGCTTGGCCGCCGGTGAACCCTGGCATGGCGGTGCTGGCTGTGAATCGCTACCTTCGGCCTTGCAGGCGGGTTGCCGACATTGGGTGGATGAGATCTGCCAGGCCCTGAGCCAGGCCCCGCCGTCGTGTCGAACCGGCTCATCCCCTTGCCCAGTGACGTCCTGCCTCCAGGCGTCGAGCCTGCCGATGCCTCAGGCCAAGTGGCGGCGGCGGCGGCCTGCCTGATCTGGCACCCGGATCGGGCCGGGCCGCTTTCCGCACGGGCGCTGCAGGCGGCGCTGGCCGGATCGGATGCGGCGGTGGTGGCCGACGCCCGGCTGGTGGCGGCCTCGCATCTGATGCATGTCGGCCAAAGCGATGCCGGCCGCGACCAGCTGCAGCAGGCCGCCGTCTGGATCGAGCGCAGCGGCGATGCCCGGCAGCGCTGGCAACTGGAGTTCGGCTGGGCACGCCTGCGTCGCGTGCAATCGCAAGCATCACAAGTGCTGGCTCAGGTCGATCGACTTGTCGGCACCCTTGGCCCGGCCAACCATCCGGCCGACCGTGTGCGCGCACTGAGCCTGCGTGCCGACGCATTGCGTCTCATGGATCGTTATGACGAGGCGCTGGAGGCCTACTTCGAGGCACTGCATGCAGCCCGCCAGGCCCAGCTGGCCGGACTGGAGGCCAACTCGCTCAACAACGCCGGCGGCATGCTGCTGGACATGTTCGATGAAGACGACGCCGAGCCGCTGCTTGAAGAGGGCCTGGCCATGGCGCGTCGGCTCGGCTCGGCATTTCTGTCGGATCTGCTGTCGCTGAACCTGCTGGTGTGCCTGAGCGGCCAGGGTCGCCTTGACCGGCTCTGGGCGTTGGTGGAGCAGCAACTGCTCCCTCGACAGGACGAGATCCGGTGCGATCCGATGCTGCTGCACAGCGTGCTGGCCCGGGCCTGCCTGCAGACCGGCAGGCTCGACCAGGCCGAGCAGCAACTCGATCTGGCCAGCCGGCGACGCGATGGTCGGGCCGGCCTGAACGGCGATTCGAGCCTGCAGTGGGCCTGGGTCTCGGCACAAGTGCACCTGGCCCGCGGGCGGCCCGACCTGGCCTTGACCAGTTGCGCGGACAAGGTGAACCTGCTCGGCCAGCAAGGCCCGGCCGATGCCGGCGCCTACGACGCCTGGCAGGTGCTGCGCGCCGCCAGCCAGGCTCACAAGGCCCTGGGACGCACCGACGAGGCCCTGGGCTGCCTGGAGCGCGCCCAGACCCTGCGCGAATCGCTGGTGGGCCGCAGCGTCCATGCCCGGCAGCTGGTGGTGCAGGTCAGGCGAAGGGCCGATGAAGCCACGGCCGATCGCGATCGAGCTTTGCAGGCCGAAGCGCAGGCACGGCAGGAGCAGCACCGCCTGAAGGCCCTGAATGAACGGCTGCAGGCGCAGATCGCCGAGAACGATCGCCTGCAGCGCACGCTGCGCGAGATGTCGCTGGTCGATGAGCTGACGGGCTTGCACAACCGTCGACACCTGCGCGAGAGCGCCCCGGCGTTGATCGAGTCGGCGCACCGCAAGGGCCAGCCGCTAGCGCTGGCGCTGCTCGACCTGGACCATTTCAAGCGCGTCAACGATTCGTATGGCCATGCGATGGGCGATGCAGTGCTTCGCAGGCTGGCGGATGCCTTGCGCCAGGGGCTGCGCAGCACCGACCTGGCATGCCGATGGGGCGGTGAGGAATTCGTGCTGCTGCTGCCCGATGCCGGCGCCGGCGATGCGCAGCACCGCTTGCAGGTGCTGTTGCGCGACTGGATGCGGTTGGTCGTCGAGCAGGAGGGGCGCCAACTGTCCGGCCTGGCGTTCTCAGGTGGCGTGGCCGGCCTGGCACCGGCCGAAGGTTTCGACAACCTGCTGCATCGGGCCGACCAGGCCCTCTACGCGGCCAAGGCCGGTGGCCGGGCACGCATCCTCGTCTGGCAGGACGCGATGGCGGGTTGAGGCTCAGTCCGCCCGGTGCTCGAGCACCCAGGTCGGCGAGTCGTGCTGGGCCAGGGCCTTCGCCAGCCACGGCAGGGCCACCTTCAGCTCGGCATGCAGCGTGTAGGGCGGATTGATCACGAACACCCCGCTGCCGGCCAGGCCGAAGCCCTGCGCATCGGGCCGCTGCACCGTCAGCGTGGCGTGCAGCCAGCCCTTGGGCGCCAGTGCCTTGAGCTGCTTGGGCAGCCGCGCCGACTCGAGCTTGGCCACCTGCGGGTACCACACCAGGTAGGTGCCTTCGGCGAAACGCTGCAGGCCATCGCGCAGGGCGTGCACCACCTTGGCGTAGTCGTCATGCCCTTCGTAGCTGGGGTCGATGAGGACGGCGCCGCGGCGGCTCACCGGCGGCAGCTGGCTCTTCAGCGCGGCGAATCCGTCGGCCCGCTGCACCCGGGCGCTGCGCACGCCGGCAAAGCCGAGCTCGAGCGTGCGGTGGTCGGCCGGATGCAGTTCGAACAGACGCAGCTCGTCGTGATCGCGCATCACCGCATGGGCCAGCGTCGGCGAGCCGGGGTAGTGGCTCAGCTCGCCGCCGGCATTGAACTGGCGCACCAGCGCCACGTAGTCGGCCACGGCGGGCGGCAGGTCGTCGCGATGCCACAGCCGGGCGATGCCATTCAGGTACTCGCCCTTCTTCTGGGCCGCCGCGTCGTGCAGCGAATAGCCGCCGGCGCCGGCATGGGTGTCGACCAGGCGGTAGGGCTTGTCCTTCTGGTTCAGGTGGGCCAGCACCCGCAGCAGCACGATGTGCTTGAGCACATCGGCATGGTTGCCGGCATGGAAGGCGTGGCGATAGGCGAGCATCGGGTCGGATCCGGCGGACGGGCCCCACTGTGCCACGAATGCGGCCGGCCCCGGCGGGTGACGCCGGCGTGCATCCGTCGATCAGATCTGCACCCGCGTGCCCAGCTCGATCACCGCGTTGTCGGGCAGGCCGAAGTACTCGACCACGCTGCCGGCGTTGCGGCTCATCGTGGCGAAGAGGCGCTCGCGCCATCGGGCCATGCCGGATCCCGTGGTGGGAACCACCGTCTCGCGACTGAGGAAGTAGCTGGTCTCGAACAGTGGCACGTCCAGGCCCCGCGCGCGGCACAGGACCAGTGCCTTGGGCACCTCGGGCGTGTTCATGAAACCGAAGTGCAGCGTCACGCGCCAGAAGTCGCGGGCCAACGGTTGCACGTCCACCCGCTGCTCCATGCCGATCCAGGGCACGTCGTGAAAAACGACGGTGAGGATGATGTTGCGCTCGTGCAGCACCTGGTTGTGCTTGAGGTTGTGCATCAGCGCCTGCGGCACCGTGTCGGGGTCGGTCACCGTGTACACCGCAGTGCGCCCCGCGCGGTGCATGGTGCTGCGGTCGAGCGAATCGATGAAGGGCTGCAGCGCCAGGCCGTCGCTGCGGATGCTGGCCAGCAGCAGCTGGCGGCCGCGTGCCCAGGTGCTCATGATCACGAACAGGCCCAACCCCATGGCCAGCGGGAACCAGCCGCCTTCGAAGAACTTCACCGCGCAGCCGGTCACCAGCAACGCGTCCAGGGTCAGGAAGAAGGCGGTCGAGCCCAGGGCCAGCGGCGCGGGCAGCCCCCAGCCGTGGCGCACCACGAAGTAGGTGAGCACGGTGGTGATCAGCATCGTCACCGTCACCGCAATGCCGTAGGCGCCAGCCAGCGCCGAAGAGCTGCCGAAGTGCAGCACCGCCGCCACCACGCCGGCCAGCAGCGCCCAGTTCACCGCCGGCAGGTAGATCTGCCCCGCCTCGCGGGCCGAGGTGTGGCGCACCGCCATGCGCGGCAGGTAACCCAGCTGGATGGCCTGGCGGGTCATCGAGTAGGCGCCGGAGATCACCGCCTGCGAGGCGATGATGGCCGCGGCCGTCGCCAGACCCACCGCGGGCAGCATCCAACTGTCGGGGAACAGACGGAAGAACGGGTTTTCGATCGCCGACGGGTCGCGCATCAGCAGCGCCCCCTGGCCGAGGTAGTTCAGCGCCAGTGAAGGCATCACCAGGAGCGACCAGGCCAGGCGGATCGGCCGGCGGCCGAAGTGCCCCATGTCGGCATACAGCGCCTCGGCGCCGGTGAGCGCCAGCACGATGGCCCCGAGGGCGGCGAAGACCTGCCAGCCCCGATCGGCCAGGAAGTGCCAGGCCTGCAGCGGGTTCAGGGCCGCCAGGATCGCCGGCTGGCGGGCGATGTGGACGGTCCCGGAGACCGCCAGCGTCACGAACCACAGCAGGATCACCGGCCCGAACAGGCGCCCGACCACCGCCGTGCCGTGTCGTTGCATGACGAAAAGACCCGTCAACACGACCAGCGAGAACGGCACCACCCAGGGCTTGAGCACCGGCGTGGCGACCTCCAGCCCTTCCATCGCACCGAGCACCGAGATGGCCGGCGTGATGATGCTGTCGCCATAGAACAGCGTGGCGCCGAACACGCCCAGCAGCAGCAGGCCCGAGCGCAGCCTGGGGCGATCGGCCACGGCCTTGGCGGCCAGCGCCGTGAGGGCCAGGCCGCCGCCCTCGCCCCGGTTGTCGGCGCGCAGGATCAGCACCACGTACTTCAGCGTCACCACCAGCATCAGGGACCAGAAGATGGCCGAGATCGCGCCGACCAGGTTGGCCGCGTTCAGCGCCACGCCGGTGGCCGGCAGGAAGATCTCCTTGACCGTGTACAGCGGGCTGGTGCCGATGTCGCCGTAAACCACGCCGATGGCGCCGAGCGTGAGGGCGGCCAGCCCCTGGCGAGTCGGCGAGGGGGTGGAGGTGGGGCGCTGCGGGGCGTCGAGGGCGTCGGGAGCACGTGACATCGGAAGCCTGATCCGTTCGGATGGATGGCGTGGATCGTGCCGGCACGCGAATCAGGATCGCATAAGTGGCCGTCGCGGGCGGCCCCGCGCATCGGCCATGAGGTCGCCGGCGCGCCGGGCGCTCAGCCGTCGTCGCCTTCGATCAGACGGTAGCCGACGCCGGGCTCGGTGAGCAGGCGCTGCGGCTCGGCCGGGTCGCGCTCGAGCTTGGCGCGCAACTGCCCCATGTACAGGCGCAGGTAGTGCGTGTGCTCGGTGCACTCGGGGCCCCACACGTCGGCCAGGAGCTGACGGTGGGTGACGACCTGCCCGGCGCTGCGCACCAGTCTGGCCAGGAGCTTGAATTCGGTGGGCGTGAGGTGGCAGGCCGAGCCATCCAGGCTGACCCGGTGCGCCGACAGGTCGACTGCCAGGGGGCCGCTCACATATTGGGTTACCGAAGGGGTCACGCGCGTGCCGCGGTGGCGCAGGGCGACGCGCATCCGAGCCAGCAGCTCGCCGACGCTGAAGGGCTTGACGAGGTAGTCGTCGGCGCCGGCATCCAGCAGGCGGATCTTCTGGCCGTCGCCAAGGCGCGCCGAGATCACCAGCACCGGCAGCGCGTGGCGCCTGCGCAGGGTCGCGAGAAGGGTCTCCCCGTCGCCATCGGGCAGGCCCAGGTCGAGGATCACCAGGTCCACCGGCGGCCCCTCGTGCGCCTCCCCGGTGGGGCGGGTGGCGTGGGCGATCAAGGCCAGCCCTTCGCAGAGGCTGGCGGCGGTCAGCACCTCGTAGCCCTCGACCTCGAGTGCCTCGCGCAGCGTGCCGCGCAGCTCGCGGTCGTCCTCCACCAGCAGGACGCGCAAGCTCATCGGGGCGGCTCCATCGGTGGAGGGGATTCGACCGGCAGCCGGCATTCGAACGCGCAGCCGCCGTGACCGCGCGGGCGCAGCCTCAGCTCGCCGCCATGGGCGCGGGCGATGGCCCGGCACACCGCCAGCCCGACGCCGGCCCCAGCGCGCTGTTGCGGATCTGGCTGTCGTTCCGCACCGCGCTGGAAGACCTCGAACACCCGATCGCGCCAGGCCGGCGGCACTCCGGGGCCGCGGTCGCGTACCGCGAGCAGCACCTGGTCGCGCTCGCGTCGCACGAGGATCTCCACCGGCGTTTCGGCCGGCGCGTACTTCAGGGCGTTGTCGACCAGGTTGTCCAGCATCTGGGTCAGCAGCAGGGCGTCGCAGTGCAACAGCGGCAGGTCGGGCTCGAGGCGGGCCCGCAGGCGATGCGAGGGGTCGAGCGGTGGTGCGGCGGTGCCGTTCGCCTCGGCGGCAGCGGCCAGTCGCCGGCGGGTGCGCCGCAGGACGGTGCCGACGATCTCCTCTGCCGATTCCCAGTCCATCGACAGCGCCACGCCTGGCGCATCGAGTCGCGCCAGTTGCAGGGTGTTGTCGGTGAGCCGGGCCAGCTGGCGCGTCTCGTCGACGATGGTGCCGGCCAGCTTGCGGCGCTGCGCGTCGCTCAGGCGCTCGTCCTGGTCGTGCAGGGACGAGGCGGCACCGAGGATGGTGGCCAGCGGCGTGCGGTAGTCGTGCGAGATGGCGGCCAGCATCGCATTGCGCACCGCGTGCAGGTGGGCCTGGTCGCGGGTTTGGCGCTCGGCGTCGGCGGCCTGCCGGCGCTGCAGGGCCAGGCCCATCTGGTCGCACAGCGCCTGGGCGTGGGCCCGCAGGGCCGGGTCGTCGCGCCCGGGGTGGGGCAGGTGAAGCACGGCCGCACCGAAGGCAGCCTTGCGGCCGCGCAAGGGCAGGTACCAGGCGTCCAGTTCGTCGTGGCGCGTGGTGCCCGGGCCCATTGCACGGCCTTGGCGCAGGCAGTGCCACAGACCGGCCATCGCGTCGTCATCGGTCTCGCCGATGCACACCGTGGCGTGCGGGTCGTTGGTCTCGGGCACCTCCTGCTGGAGCACCAGCAATGCCACAGGGCCCTCGACGAGTTCGGCCAGCGCCGCGTGCAGGGTGCCGGCATGGGCCACCGGGTCGGTGGCGTCGCGCAGGGCCTCGCCCAGGGTCTGCAGTTGTTCGGCATCGTGCAGGTGCCGCCGGGCCTGCTCGGCCCGGGTACGCAGACGCAGCATCAGGCCGCCGATGATCCAGTTCACCAGCAGCATCGCGGCCAGCAGCACGGCATGCTGGCCGAGCTCGACATGCAACGTGCCGCGCGGAGGCACGTACAACCAGTTGAAGGCCAGCACCGCCAGCGCGCTGCTCGGCAGCGAGGCCCACGGCGGCCACCACAGCGAGGCCAGGGCCGAGGCCAGCACCAGCACCATTGCCAAATTGGACAGGTCGAGCCGTCCGTCCAGCGCCGACATGGCGCCGAAGGCCGACAGCCACACGCCGACCGGCACCACGATGGCGCGGAGCGTGGTGGGGCGTGTGTCGGTGGCGAGCGGGCTGGCCATGCGACGCACGATACCCCGCGGCACATCAGGAACGCATCAGGATCCGGTTCAGCCGATCCGGCAGGGCCGGGTGGTCAGGGGTGGCGAGGGGCGGCAAGGGTGTCGCGTCGGTGGCGACGTGCATCGGCAGGGGTGCGTTATCGTGCGGCATCCCTGTTCCATCGCTTCAGAAAGGCCAGCTCATGCAACTCGATTCCAGCATTACCGCCGTCGTCACCGGCGGAGCCTCGGGCCTCGGCGCCGCCACGGCGCGCAGGCTGGCCAGTCGCGGCGTGCGCGTGGCGATCTTCGACCTGAATGCCGAGGTGGGCGAGGCCCTGGCGCGAGAGATCGGCGGCGTGTTTTGCCGGGTCGACGTGACCAACGAGGCCGAGGTGGATGCCGGCTTCGCCAAGGCGCGGGCGGCCATCGGCCAGGAGCGGGTGCTGGTCAATTGCGCCGGCACCGGCAACGGCATCAAGACCGCCAGCCGCGACAAGGCCACCGGCGAGGTCCGCGCGTTCCCGTCGCTGGCCTTCGAGCGCATCATCCAGATCAACCTGATCGGCACCTTCCGCTGCATCGCCAAGTCGGCCGCCGGCATGCTCACGCTCGAGCCGCTGGCCGGTGGCGAGCGGGGGGCGATCGTCAACACCGCTTCGGTGGCGGCGCAGGACGGGCAGATGGGCCAGGCCGCCTACTCGGCCAGCAAGGCTGGCGTGATGGGCATGACGCTGCCGATCGCCCGCGACCTGATGGGCGAAGGCGTGCGCATCAACACCATCCTGCCCGGTCTGTTCAACACGCCGCTGCTGGCCAGCCTGCCGGACAACGTGAAGCAGGCCCTGGCGGCCTCGGTGCCGTTCCCGAAGCGCCTGGGCGATCCGGACGAGTACGCGGCGCTGGCCGAGTTCATGCTCACCAGCGGCTACATGAACGGCGAGTGCGTGCGGCTGGACGGCGCCATTCGCATGGCGCCGCGCTGACCTGCCAGACGGCGGATGTCCAGGCGGCGGCGGTGCATCGCCCATCGCCGCCCGGGGGTGGGCATGCAGGGCCTTGGCGCCGGTGGCGTCAGATAGTTGGCTGATTGCGGGCCTGGGGGCATCAATTCGCTCGGTGTTCCGACCGACATCTGAGGTGCCGGGCTGCATCGCTCGGAAAGGTGCCACTCGACCCGCCCGCGATGATCTCCAAGCCCGACCCCGATCCCCCCGCGCAGCCGCCGACACGGCGGGCGGGCACGCCAGATGCCGAGCAGGTGGACATCTTTCACTGGAGCCCGCAGTTCGAGACGGGCCTGGCGATCGTCGACGACCAGCATCGGCTTCTGGTCGGCCTGCTGAACCGCCTGGCCCATGTGCTGGCCCTGGACGCCGACCGCGAGACGATCGACGAGGCGCTGAACGGGCTGCGTGAGTACACGGTCTTTCACTTCGACACCGAGGAGGCGCTGATGCGCGAGGCCTTCGGTGGTGATGAGATCGAAACCGGCCACGTGGCGGTGCACCAGCAGTTCCAGCAGGAGGCTGCCGGCATCGTGCTGCCCGAGGGCGGGCAGGCGCTGCACGACGCGATGCACCGGGTGCTGTCGATGTTGACGCGCTGGCTGGCCTTCCACATCCTGGGGGTCGACCGGCGCATGGCCAAGGTGATGCTGGCGCTGGAGCGGGGCATCGGGCTGGAGCAGGCCAAGGCGCAGGTCGATCTCGAGCTCGCCACGCCTGCCGCGATCGATGCCTTGATCGACGCGGTGATGGGCATGTACGACAAGCTCTCGGCCCGCACCCACGAACTCGCCCGCGAAGTGGAGGAGCGCAAGCAGGCCGAAGTGCAGTCACGGCGGGCGGCCATCGTCTTCGAGCATGCGATCGACGCCATCGTCGTGGTCGATGCCGGAAGCTGCATCGTGGACGCCAATCCGTCGTTCTGCGACATCGTCGGCCAGGCGCGGGAGCGGGTGCTGGGCCAGCCGCTGCCCGGCTTGATCGAGAGCCTGCAGCATGACCCGGCCGGCGACTCGATCGGGCTGCAGGCGGTTCGTTCCGGACAGTGGAGTGGCGAGGTCTGGAGTCGCCATGCCTCGGGCGAACGCACCGCCCACTGGATGTCGCTGTCGGCGGTGTACGACGAGCGCGGGCAGGCGGTGCACTTGGTGGGGGTGCTGTCCAACATCAGCCAGTTGCTCAAGCGCCACCGGCAGATGGAGCGCCTAGCCTACCACGATGCACTGACCGGGCTGCCCAATCGGCTGTTCCTGTCGCAGCGCCTCAAGGAGGCGATGCACGACGCGCGTCGCAGGGGCGAGCAGCTGGCCGTGTGCTACCTCGATCTCGACGGCTTCAAGCCGATCAACGACCGGTTCGGCCATGCGACCGGCGACAAGCTTTTGCAGACGGTCGCATCGCGCCTGCAGGCACTGGTTCGTGCCAACGACACCGTGGCCCGCATCGGGGGCGACGAGTTCGCACTGCTGTTGGGCGGCTTCCGCTGCGCCGAGGATTGCAGCCCGCTGATCCGGCGGGTGCTGGCAGCCATCGAGTCACCGGCCGAGGTCGAAGGCCATCTCGTGACGGTTACGGCGAGCATCGGCATCACCGTCTTTCCGGATGACGCCAGCGAGCCCGACACCCTGCTGCGCCATGCCGACGCCGCGATGTACCTGGCCAAGCGCAGCGGCCGCGCCCAGTACCGGTTTCATTGAATCAGCCGCAGCCTGTGCGGCCTGAGACGGCTCAGCAGCGCGCGGCGCGCAGGCGCAGCGAGAACTCCTCGAGCGCGACGACGCCGCTGCTCTCGGCCTTCTTGCACCAGGCCTGCAGGTCGAGCACCAGCTGCTCGGCCGAGACGTTGGTTCGCGTCCAGAGCTGGCGCAGCTCTTCGCGCATGGCCACCAGCTTGGCCAGGCTCGGGCTCTCGCTGATGGCCAGCTCGATCTGTGGGATGAAGCGGCTGGGAATCAGCGCGGTGTCGCGGTGCAGCCAGCGCTTGGCGATGCGGAACTCAGGCATCCTGGCCTGGTTGCCCTGGGCCTTCAGGCGCTCGAGCTCGGCGCTGCAGGTGGCGCGCATCTCCTTGGCGTAGGTGGCCATCACCTCGTAGCGGTTGGCGATGATGGCCTCCAGCGTCTTGGAGTCGGCCAGCGGCTTGATCGGCCCGGTCTGCAACTGGGGCGCGGTGCCGCGCACCTGGGCCAGGCCCAGCAGCTGCATCGCCCGGATCCAGCCCCAGCCGATGTCGAACTCGAACGGCTTGACCGAGAACTTGGCCGAGGTGGGGTAGGTGTGGTGGTTGTTGTGCAGCTCTTCGCCACCGATCACGAGGCCCCAGGGCGACACGTTGGTCGAGGCATCCGGGGCCTCGAAGTTGCGGTAGCCCCAGTAGTGCCCGATGCCGTTGATGATGCCGGTGGCCATCACCGGGATCCAGGCCATCTGCACCGCCCACACGGTGGCGCCGATGGCGCCGAACAGCAGCAGGTCGATCACCAGCATCAAGCCCACGCCCTGCCAGCTGTAGCGGGAATAGACGTTGCGCTCGAGCCAGTCGTCGGGCGTGCCGCGGCCATACTTCTCGACCGTCTCGCGGTTGGCCGCCTCGGTGCGGTACAGCTCGACGCCGGTGAGCAGCAGCGCCTTCAGGCCACGGGTCTGTGGGCTGTGCGGATCGTCCACCGTCTCGCATTTGGCGTGGTGCTTGCGATGCACCGCGACGAACTCGCGGGTGATCATGCCGGTGGTCAGCCATAGCCAGAAGCGGAAGAAGTGCGACGGGATCGCATGCAGCACCAGGGCGCGATGCGCCTGCGCCCGGTGCAGGAAGATGGTGACGCCCAGGATCGTGAAGTGCGTGACGACCAGCGTGTAACCCACGACCTGCCACGCCGAGGCGGTGGACCACAGGCCGTGCGAGAGCCAGTCGATGAGCATGAACCAGAGGGTGGAGAGATCGGGCATGGGGTCGGGGCTCGCGGGGAAGGCGTCGACTGCCGGCAGGGCCGGACGAAGCGTCAATTGTAGGTGGCCCCCCTGGTTCGACAAGCCGTGGGCCGGCCGCTCCCGGGGCTACTGCCGCTGCCAGGCCGCCGCGAAGAAGCCGTCGGTGCCGTGCCGGTGCGGCCACAGGCGCAGGAACGGGCCCTGCACCAGCGAGGCCGCATCGGCCACATGGGCTGCGGCCAGCGCCGTCTCGGCAGGCAGCACGGCAAACTCGGGGTGCGCGGCGCCGAAGGCCTCGGCCACCTCCTCGTTCTCGGCCCGCAGCAGGCTGCAGGTGGCATAGACCAGCCGGCCACCGGGCTTGAGCAGCCGCGCCGCGCTGTCGAGGATGGCCCGCTGCTTGGCCTGCAGCTCGGCCACGGCCTGGGGCGACTGGCGCCACTTCAGGTCGGGGTTGCGGCGCAGCGTGCCCAGGCCCGAGCAGGGCGCATCCACCAGCACGCGGTCGATCTTGCCGGCCAGGCGCTTGATGCGGTCATCGCGCTCATGCGCAATCTGCGCCGGGTGCACGTTCGACAGCCCGCTGCGTGCCAGCCGAGGCTTCAGGGCCGCCAGCCGGTGTCCCGAGACGTCGAAGGCATACAGCCGCCCGGTGTTGCGCATCGCCGCGCCGATGGCCAGCGTCTTGCCGCCCGCGCCGGCGCAGAAGTCCACCACCATCTCGCCGCGCTTGGCGTCGAGCAGCAGGGCCAGCAGCTGGCTGCCTTCGTCCTGCACTTCGACATGCCCCTGGGTGAACACCGGCAGCTTGTTCAGCGCCGGCTTGCCGGCCACCCGCAGGCCCCAGGGCGAGTGCGGGGTGGGGGCGGCCTCGATGCCGGCCTCGGCCAGGGTGGCCTGGGCGGCCTCGCGCTTGGTGGTGAGCACGTTGACGCGCAGGTCCAGCGGCGCCGTCGCGTCCAGCGCCGCGACCAGCGGCCAGAATTCGTCCTCGCCGATCTGCGCGCGCAGCGCCGAGGCCATCCAGTCGGGCAGGTTGTGGCGCAGCTTCTCGGGCAGGCCGGCGAGATCGATGCCCCGCACCTCGGCGCGCCACGACTGTTCGTTGGGACCCAGCGCACCGCGGATCTGGCCCTCGGTGCCGGCCCAGGCCAGGATCGCCAGCCGACGCTCCAGCGCCCCGGTGCCGCTCTGCGCCAGGTGCTGCAGTTGCGGGCGGCGCCGCAGCACCGCATAGGCCGTCTCGGCCAGCGCATGGCGTTCCTTCGAGCCCAGGTCGCGGTGCTGGCGGAAGAAGGCCGACACGATGCCGTCGGCCGGCGCGTCGAGCTTGAGGACAGTGCGCAGCAACTGCGTGGCCAGGTCGAGCAGGGCGGTGGGGTGCATCGGCCGGATTATCCGGGTGCCACCATCACGCCGACCGAACCGGGCCTGGGCATGGCGCTACCCCAGCAGCAACTGCTCGGCGCCCTCGGTATGCCGCACACGCCCGCCCTCGAGCCGCAGCCGCCCCTCGACGAACCAGCGCACCGACTGCGGATAGATCACATGCTCGGTGGCCAGCACCCGGGCGGCCAGGGTGTCGGCATCGTCGTCGGGCTGCACCGGCACCACCGACTGCATCACGATCGGGCCATGGTCGAGCGCCGCCGTCACGAAGTGCACGGTGGCCCCGGCGGCCTTGCAGCCGGCCTCGATCGCCCGCTCGTGGGTGTGCAGGCCCGGGAACGACGGCAGCAGTGAGGGGTGGATGTTGAGCAACCGGCCCTCGTAGCGCTGCACGAAGGCGGCACCCAGGATGCGCATGAAACCGCCCAGCACCACCAGATCGGGCGCATGGCGGTCGATGGCCTCGGCCAGTGCCGCATCGAAGGCTTCGCGGCTTGCATGGGCCTTGTGGTCGACCACTTCAGTGGCGATGCCCTGGCCTTGCGCGAAGGCCAGGCCGGCCGCGCCCGGGCGGTTGGCGATGACCGCGACCACGCTCGCCGGCCAGCCTTCGGCGGCGCAGCGTTGCACGATGGCCTGCATGTTGCTGCCGCGGCCGGAGATGAGGATGACGATGCGCTTCATGGTGATCCCGGCCAGTGTACGAGGGGCGCCGGCGCGAACCTTGCGACAATCCGCCCCTTCATCGCCTCGACACTGCCATGCGACAACGCGTTCTCTCCGGCATGCGCCCCACCGGCGCACTGCACCTCGGCCACTACCACGGCGCCCTGAAGAACTGGGTGCGCCTGCAGCAGGATTACGACTGCTTCTACTTCGTCGCCGACTGGCATGCGCTGACCACCCACTACGAAGACCGCCAGGTCATCGAGCGCACCGTCTACGACATGGTGATCGACTGGCTGGCCGCCGGGCTGGACCCCGAGAAATCGACGATCTTCATCCAGAGCCGCCTGCCCGAGCATGCCGAGCTGTTCACGCTGCTGGCCATGGGCACGCCGCTGTCGTGGCTGGAGCGCATGCCCACCTACAAGGACCAGATGGAGAAGCTCAAGGACAAGGACCTGGCCACCTACGGCTTCCTGGGCTATCCGCTGCTGCAGGCCGCCGACATCCTGATGTACAAGGCCGATTTCGTGCCGGTGGGCGAAGACCAGGCTCCACACGTCGAGATCACCCGCGAGGTGGCGCGGCGCTTCAACCACCTCTACGGACGCGCCTTCAACCACGAAGAGCTGGTCGCCGCCGCGCTGGTGAAGCTGGGCAAGGACGACGCACGCTACGTCGAAAAGCAGCGCAAGGCCTACGGCCAGGACGGCTCGGCCGAGGCGCTGGCCCGGGGCGAGGCCGTGGTGAAGAAGGCACATGCCGCCGGCACCATCGACAGCGACACGGCCGAGCTGCTGCTGGGCCACCTGAAGGGCAGCGGCAAGAGCGTGCTGACCGAGCCGGCGGTGCTGCTCACCGAGACCAGCAAGCTGCCCGGGCTGGACGGCGACAAGATGAGCAAGAGCTACGGCAACACCATCGCCATGCGCGAGGAGCCGGCGCAGGTGGAGGCCAAGGTCAAGCGCATGCCCACCGACCCGCAGCGGGTGCGGCGCACCGATGCGGGTGACCCCGAACGTTGCCCGGTGTGGCAGTTCCACCAGGTGTATTCGGATGCCGACACCAAGGATTGGGTGGTCAAGGGCTGCAAGAGCGCCGGCATCGGCTGCCTGGAGTGCAAGCAGCCGGTGATCGACGCCATCCTGAAGGAGCAGCAGCCCTGGCGCGAGCGCGCCGAGGCCTATCTCGCCAATCCCAAGCAGGTGCAGTGGATCGTCGAGATGGGCACCGAGCGGGCCCGCACCGTGGCCCGGCAGACGATGAAGGACGTGCGCGGCGCGATGGGGCTCGTCTACTGAGCAGCGCCAGGGTCAACGCAGGCCCTGGCCCCCAGCGCGCCTGGGCGGCGGGGTCAGAGGCGATGCACTGTCGTCGAAGGCCACGATCGGCGGGCCCAGGGGCGCATAGACCGAGTTGCCCTGCACCGCGTGCAACTCCACCCGGTTGCGGCCGGCGCGCTTGGCGGCATACAGGGCCTTGTCGGCCCGGCCGTACATGTGCTCGGGCGTCGAGTCGTCGCCGGGCTGGGCCACGGCGATGCCCGCCGACACGGTGAACTGCACCCGCAGGCCCCGTTCGTTGGTGACCCAGCTCGACTCGACCACCCGTCGGATCTGATCGGCCAGGCCCATGGCGCCGGGCCCGTCGGTGGCCGGCAGGATCAGCGCGAACTCCTCGCCGCCGGTACGGCCCAGTACATCGGAGTCGCGCAGCCGGTCGCGGACGGTGTGGGCAAACTGCCGCAGCACCGCATCGCCCACCCGATGGCCGTGCCGATCGTTCACCGACTTGAAATGGTCGAGATCCATCAGCACGAAGGCCAGCGGCGTGCCCAGGCGTCGATTGCGCTGCAGTTCGTGCAGCAGCATGGCGTCGGTGGTGCTGCGGTTCAGGCAGCCGGTGAGGCCATCGCGAGTGGCCAGTTCCTCCAACTGGTTGGCCACGCGCTCGAACACCGCCAGCACAAAGCCGAACCCGGCGCCGAGGATGGCCATGAAGGCGCCCAGGAAGGCCAACCCCTGGCCCAGGCTGGCCTGCATCAGGTCGGTGTACTGCCCGGGGTGCATCCAACTGTCGACGGCACGCACCACCAGCGCTCCCACGGCCAGCGCCAGCATGGCGGCCACCGTGCGCAACGAGGGCTCGGCCCGCATGCCTCGGCGAAGGATCAGGCCGATCGCCGGCAAGATCATCAGCACGTACAGCGCCGACATGGCGCTGGTGCGCAGGGCCAGCGGCCAGGGCACCATGGCGGCGATGGCTGGCAGGGCCAGCGCCAGCGGCAGGTAAAAGCCCAGCGTGGCTTGCGGCTTGCCGAGCATGCGGCGCAGCGCCTGGGTATAGAACCCGATGCCGGCGCAGATCAGCCAGTTGCCCCCGATGATCGACAGCCACAGGGGCAGGGCCGGGCGCGCGGCCAGTGTCACGAACCCGGCCAGCATCACCCAGCAGCCGACCGTCCAGGTGCGCAGCTCCGGCCGATAGCTCAGCCGCTTGAGCGAGAACGCCAGCTCGATGGTCAGCAGCATGAAGCCCAGCAAGACCGCGACCAGCAGGGAAGGAATATGCAACAGCGTGTGTCCCACGCATCGAGTATGCGGCATCGGGGCGGATTGGCCTTCCCCCTCGGTGAGTGATGGGAAGGGGAGCGGCAGGGCTCGAAACGGCACCGGGCGTGAACGATGACCGACCTGCGGGCTAAGTAGAAACCCCTACCCAACCGATAGGTAAGTGAAAACCCTATACTGCACCGCAACACGAACCTCATCCGGGTTCGTGGTCGAGATCGGAGATCACCATGTCCACCGCTTCCATGACATTCGGCCAGCCCACCCGCCTGGTCATCCCCCGTGGCGCCCTGTGGTTCGGCCTTGCCGCCGCCGCCCTGATCGCCCAGATCCAGGCCTTCGACCGTTGGCTGCTCTCGCGCCACCAGCGCGATCCGCAGACGCCTGAAGAAATCCTGCATTGGGCCAACGAGATCGAATCCACCGATCCCGGCTTTGCATCCGATCTGCGCGGCGCTGCGATGCGCGCCATGGAGTCCGAGCGGGCCTGACCCCGTTCAACGGGCCACGGGCGGCAGCGTCCGGAGGCCCGCAGTCGCGGGGCTTGCGGCAGGGGCCCGGGTGGATGCCAGAATCCACCCCGCCTCCCGAGGTCTCGCGTGCCATTCGGCGCTGGATGGTCCGGCAGTCCATGCCGGCGCATGGCGTTTCGAGTGCGATGGGGATGCAGCTCCCGCCGTCTGATCGATGGCGACATGCGATCAACCCACCTGCCAACGTGCCGCCTACCGCTCCTCCCGTCCATGTCGGCCACCATGTCGACCCCCATGTCGGCCAGGGCGAGAGCCCCTGGCGACCCTCCCACCTGCCCACCGACAGAACCCGGCGCGAGTGGCTGATCAGGTCGGGTCGCCTGCTCGGGCTGGCCGGCGCGGGAGCCTCGCTGGCGCTGGGTTCCGGGTGCAGCACCTGGCGCCGCTCGCCCGACCACGAAGGGCAGAGGGTCGATCCGGCGGCGTTGTCCCAGGTGGCGCCATTTGCCTTGTCCGGCACCAGCGACTTGCCGCCGCGCTGGCACCCCTACGTGCTGCGCCGCGACCGCGGCATGACGCGATATCGCATGGCTCGCGAAGGCGGCCAGCGATCCCTGCACGCCCATGCCGACGCCTCGGCCACTGGCCTGCGCTGCGCGGTCGACATCGATCCGAAGGCGCAACCGATGCTGCGCTTCAGCTGGCGTGTCGACGGGTTGCCGAGCCAGGCCTCTGTGGCCGAGCCGGAATCCGACGACAGCCCGGCGCGCGTGGTGCTGGCCTTCGAAGGCGATGTGGGCCGCCTGAGCCTGCGCGAGCGCCTGCTGTTCGACCAGGTCGAGCTGTTCACCGGCCATCGGTTGCCATACGCCACGCTGATGTATGTCTGGGATGGCCGGTTGGCCGCGGGCACGGTCACCCATAACCACCGCACCTCGCGCATCCGCTACCTCACCATCGAGAGTGGACCGCAGCGTCTGGGTCGTTGGCTGAGCTACGAGCGCAACGTGCTGGCCGATTACGAGCGTGTGTTCGGCGAGCCACCTGGCCGCATCAGCAGCGTGGGCGTGCTCACCGACGGCGATGCGCTGAAGACGCGCCTGGAGGCCTGGTACGGCGACATCACGCTGGCGTCGCGCTGACTGTCGCTCGCCTCAGCGTTCGAGGCTCGGCAGCGGCAACTCGACCGAGACCTCCAGCCCGGGCTGGGCCGCCCGGATGC
>Ga0268298_10002061_pt1 | contig 22543 bp, 21 predicted proteins | sample WWTPWeurt_MetaG_FD_194462 | JGI IMG/M metagenome (GOLD analysis project Ga0268298, IMG submission 194462) | Activated sludge microbial communities from WWTP in Nijmegen, Gelderland, Netherland - WWTP Weurt | ecosystem: Engineered > WWTP > Aerobic digester > Activated sludge | place... | reverse complement strand
GACAAGAGCAAGTGGCGCGGCACGAAATCACTATTCTTCCGGTCGCTGTTTCTCTTACTACGAATGCCGCCGGAGACGTGCAGGTGAATAATGATTCTCCTTACGAAATTGATTTGTCTGGATTTCGCTTGAAAGCTACTGAAGCATTTACCTTTCCTCCTCGTACGGTGTTGCTGCCAAACCAAACCATTACCATTGCTCGAAAAAAGCTTGGTGTTCCCACGGCACAATTTGTTGCGCTTTATGATACGAAGCAGGCGTTAATCGCTTCGCTGCTTCCTGAAAGTAACAAGAGAAAGGCGATTGTTCCTGAATCTTCTATGGAAAATATTGCAGCAGTCTCGAATTTTTCTGCGGCTCCGGTAGCACCAACTACTTTTGGATTTTTTGAAACGGCTGCGGCGAAAGAAGTCGGTGAGGATGAAACGGCGGTGCCAGAAGCAATCGAGGAGGTGATGGTGGGTTCTTCTACGATTGAGAAAAGCGGCGCGGCGTCACTAGCGAGCGATGAGCGGTGGACTTACTACGCCATGGTAATAGTGATATTGTTGGGAATATTTGGCGTGTACGCCGCGCCGCGCCGTAACGAAATCCCATAATATTTGGTACTATACGGTAATTATGGAAACACAGCAGTTAGCAGTAGTCACCGGCGGAGCTGGATTTGTCGGTTCGCATTTGTGTGAGCGATTGGTAAAAGAAGGCTATGCAGTGATTTCGTTGGATAACTATTTTACTGGCACCCCTGATAATCATGTGGCGGGTGTGGCGTATCGCACCGGTCACACGAAAGACATTATGGCGCTCATTCCGGAAACGCCTGCCATTGTGTTTCATCTCGGTGAGTACGCTCGCACTGAAAAAAGTTTTGAAGACGTGGAGCTGGTGTGGGATCTTAATAAGACGGGTACCTTTGCGGTGATGGAATTTTGTCGACGCCGGCAGTGTAAGGTGGTGTACGCGGGGTCTTCCACAAAATTCGCCGATGGTGGCGACGGGAGAAACCAAAGTCCCTACGCGTGGACCAAGGCTACTAATACTGAATTGGTAAACAATTACGCTCAGTGGTTTGGGCTTCACTATGCCATTGCTTATTTTTATAATGTCTACGGACCACGAGAAATGTCAGGTTCGTTTGGAACACTGATACGCATTTTTACTGAACTATACCGCAATGGACAACCACTCACGGTCACGGCTCCAGGAACGCAGCGACGCAACTATACGCATGTGTACGATATTGTTGACGGCTTACTCTTGGTGGCAAAAGAAGGAGTGGGTGATGGGTATGGCATTGGCGCCGATCAGCAATTCTCGGTGCTTGAGGTGGCGAAACTTTTTGGTGGTGAGGTGGTGATGATGCCTGAACGGAAAGGGAACCGTCTAACCGCAGGAGCAGATAACGCTAAAGTAAAAGCACTTGGATGGGTACAGAGGCATACACTGCCAGAGTGGATTGAAACGGTAAAGGAAGAAATTGGAACCGTGCAGAAAGTTGAGCAGCGAGTATTGGTATTTTCGACAACATTTTTGCCACACGCGGGAGCGGCAGAATATGCTCTCTTTGATTTAATGAAAGCAATGCCGAATATCACATTTGATGTGGTAACGACAAAATTTTCAAACACTGTTAAACAAGAGCCGTCTTTACTCCCTAATGTACAAGTGCATACCGTGGGATATGGCTACCAATTCGATAAATATTTACTACCATTCTATGGTGCGTCAGTGGCAAGAAAATTACGGCAGCAGCATTCTTACTTATTTCAGTGGGCACTTTTTGCGAGCTATGGTGCGCTGGCGGCACTCCTTTCAGGGCGAAAGAAAAAATTGCCTCTTCTTATTACACTTGCTGACCAAAAACTTGCAAACATTCCTTGGTATAGTCGTTTTCTTTTACGAGCGGTGCTGGGGAAGGCTGATCAGGTGTATGCGATGGATACTTACGAAGCCCAAGTCGCAATTTCACTCAGTAAACGAACAGCACTCATTAAATCAATTGGCTCTGGTGACGCTTTTGCCAACCAAGTCCGCTTTGCATACAGTATGTTTTTGAAAGAGCGAACCAAGCAATAACTTGATTTTTTTATAAAATGTGTCATTGTACTAGTTGGTAGTTCAACAACAGGAGAGTAGAAATGACCGCCACAAAACGTCTTGGTGAAACTGATCATGTTCCAGGTTGGAAGCTTGCGGTAAACGGCATGCCTGTAGAGGGTGACTGGAAGGTCACTTCACCATTTGGTTCGGTTACTACAGCGGTGGTTTGTGATGCTGCGGGGGTGCCGGTGTTTGACCGCCCCGTGTATCGCGAAGCGCCTAACGTGAATTTGGTGGTGTACGGGAAAACGTCTGAAGGTGACGTCCGTATTGCGGTGATTCGTCAGCCCCGTCCGCACGCTGACGATCCGCTGCAGCCGGATGCTGTCGGGCATGAGCCTGTGGTTTTCGGACAGGTGCCCATGGGCTTCGCCGAAAAAATACTCGGTGAAAGTATCGAGGCAACAGCGGTGCGGGAAACCACTGAGGAGACCGGCGCTCAGGTAGTGCTCTCGGTCACTAGACCGAACTATCCTTGGCACAACCCTAATCCGACTTTTGTGGCGACGTGGAGTGATCTTTTGTTCGTCGAGGTGGATCTGGCGCGTATCGAACAGTTGCGTTCTACACGCCACGAACCGATTTTTTCGGCGGAGTTCATTTCACCAGCGGTACTCATCCAGCGAGTGGCTGAAGGAGTTGATGAGGCTGGTGCGGTGTATCGCATGTGCACCGCCAATAGCGTGCTTCTTATCTTCTTTGCCACGTTTCCGAAGTTCTGGCCGAGGTAATATTCATATCGCGTTTCGATGCTCCCTTGGCAACAAGGGAGCATTTTCATACAATCTAATTATTCATGGAAAAAATAATACAAGCAGTGCTATTCGATTTTGGAAATGTACTTGGGACATTTTCTCACCAAGTTGCATGTCAGCGATTAGCGAAGTATATCGAGGGAAGTAATCCAGAACAATTACAAAAAATGTTATTTTCTGGCTCACTCGCAACCGCGAGACAAACAGGTGTCCTCACTCCAGTTCATTTTTATGAATTACTACAGAAAGATTTTGGTCTCAGTTCCGCTTGTGATTTTGATGAGTTCGTTCATTTGTGGGGTGCTATTTTTACTCCTGCGCCGCGGCAAGTGCTGGAAATTATTGCAGCAATTCCACCAGAAATTTTCTGTGGCATTGCGTCAAATACTGAGGCGTTACATTGGCCGTACATTGAGACGTTAGAAACAGTACAGTATATAAAGAGTCGACCAAACAGTCGTGTGTTTAAATCGTACGAAATCGGTTTTGAAAAACCAGACCCTGACTTCTTTCAACATATTCTTCAAGAGATTGGATGCTTGTCGGCTGCGGTGTTATTTATTGATGATCTTCCAAAAAACGCACTGGCGTTTAGGCAGCTTGGTGGTGCTGCGGAAGTATTTAATTGTGAAACTGATGACCCTTCTGTATTGGAAATAGTGTTACAAAAATATGCTATTCTTACAGAATAAAATGCTATTTACTAGAAAAAGCAAGGGTGCATTTTTTGTTATTTGCTATACTTTGTAGTATGAAAAAGAAAATTTTAATTTTCTCGCTGGCATATTTTCCAAAACATATCGGTGGGGCAGAGGTGGCAATTAAAGAAATTACCGATCGACTTTCACCAGAAGAATATGAATTTCATTTGGTGTGTAATCGATTTGATTCGACCTTACCAAAGACTGAGCAGATTGGAAATGTGATGGTGCATCGTATCGGCATAACTACCAAAAATCCCACGATGGCAGAGTTGCGAAAGTTGCCGCTGCACCTTAATAAAATACTCTATCAGTGGTTTGCTTATTTTGAAGCGCGGAAGCTGCATCAGCAAATAAAATTTGATGGTATCTGGGCAATGATGGCGCATAGTTGTGGAGTTCCTGCAGCGCGGTTTAAGAAAGCGTTCCCAGAAGTCAAATATCTTTTGACGTTACAAGAGGGCGATCCACCAAAACATATTGAACGAAAAATGAGTGTGTTTGGTCAAGCCTTTTATGACGCGTTTACTAAAGCCGACGCGATACAGGTGATTTCTACATTTCTCGGAGCGTGGGCAAAGCGACGTGGGTTTAAAGGAATACCGATATTGATACCAAATGCCGTGCATACGGCGCACTTCATGCAAACGTATGAAGTGGCACAATTGCATGAAGTGCGCCGTGAATTTGGCGTTTCCGATACCGATACACTGCTGGTTACTACTTCTCGGTTGGTGCATAAAAATGCCGTCGATGATGTTATTTGCGCGCTCGCGCTACTACCTCCACCGGTAAAATTTGTTATCTTCGGTATTGGCCCAGATGAAGAAAAGCTCCGTGCGCTCGCGCGCGAACTCTCCCTCACTGACCGCGTACTTTTCCGTGGACAAATCGGACATCAAGAAATGCCAAAATATTTAAAAGCTTGCGATATCTTTATTCGTCCTTCTCGTTCTGAAGGAATGGGAAATTCATTTGTCGAAGCGATGGCGGCAGAGCTGCCAGTGATTGCTACACAAGAAGGGGGTATTGCTGATTTTCTTTTCGATGAACAGCGAAATCCAGAAGTGGCAACTACTGGTTGGGCAGTGGAAGCTGATAGTCCACAGCAAATCGCGGCTGCCGTTACCGATATTCTTGCTCGTCCAGAAAAAGTTGTTGCGGTAGTAGCCACCGCAAAGCAAATGGCAGTCGAAAAATATGATTGGAACTTGATTGCCAAGCGAATGGATGAAGAGGTGTTTCAATTGCTTTTTGTTTCACCGCAGTGATGAGTGTTAGAAAAACTATTGTGAGCATTGGTAAGTTATAGAGCGGTAATGGAACAAAAGCGAGTCGTGGTGATTGGTGGTGGTACGGGCACGCATACGGTGTTGCGAGGATTGGTGCTGTACCAAAAGCAAATTGCCATTAGTGCGGTGGTAACGATGGCAGACTCGGGCGGCTCTACCGGAAGATTGCGTGACGAGTTTGGTTTCCTGCCTGTTGGCGATGTGCGCATGGCACTTGCGGCACTCGCAAGTAATGGTGATGAACATGACGAGCTTGTCAGACAATTATTCCTATATCGTTTTGACAAGGGGAACGGCTTATCAGGGCATAATTTTGGCAATCTACTGCTGGTTGCGCTCACTGATATTCTCGGTGGAGAAGTGGCAGCGATAAAAGCCGCCGCGCGTTTGCTTGGGGTAACGGGAGCGGTGCTTCCGGTTACGACTGCGACAGCACATTTAAAAGCTACTTATGATGATGGTATAACGCTTGTCGGTGAACATGAAATCGACGAGCCAACAACTGACCGAGATGCTCACCGTATCACTGCACTCAGTCTCACTCCTGCCGCGACTATCAGCGAAGCTGCCGAAATGGCAATCCTTGAGGCTGACCTCATTGTGCTTGGTCCGGGTGATTTATATACCAGCGTACTTGCTAACTGTGTCGTGGAGGGTGTTCCTGAAGCGCTGCGTAACGCTCGCGCGCAGGTGGTGTATGTCAGTAATTTAATGACCAAGCGTGGGCAGACCACCAACATGGGGTTGCACGAACATGTTACTGAACTCTATCGGTATATTGGGCGACTGCCAGATGCGGTGTTGGTGAACGCTGCTCCGTTCCCGAAAGAACTGGTTGATCGGTATATCGCCGTAGGGGAATTTCCAGTTGTTTTTAACAGTGAGACAGATGCGTACCGCGTGATTCCTGCCGATCTTCTGGCAACGGAAATTATTCAAAAAAAGAGTGGTGACGTACTTCGTCGCAGTTTAATTCGCCACGATTCCCGCAAACTCGCTCGAAAACTCATCACCCTCTTACCATCATGAAATTGCTGAAAATGATATGATACAGCATATGCATATTACTGTTGCCACCGGATTGTATCCGCCTGATATTGGTGGTCCTGCCACCTATGCGGTGATGCTTGAGCAGGAGTTACCTGCTCATGGTTTTTCTATCACCACCGTTCCGTTTACCACCGTGCGCCGCTATCCTAAAATCATCCGCCACCTGCGGTATACTTGGAAGCTCTGGTGTGCGAGTAAGAATGCCGACATCATCTACGCGCTTGATCCGGTCAGTGTCGGTGTTTCGGCATGGGTGGTGGCAAAAGTACGGCAAAAAAAATTCGTCCTTCGGGTACCAGGTGATTACGCGTGGGAGCAAGGACAACTTCGCTTTGGTATCACTGATCAATTTCATGATTTTATTGAAAAACGGTATCAGTACAATTGGCGCGTTCGTGCACTTTCTCGTATTGAAAGTTTTATTGCTGCACAAGCGGTGCAGGTGATTGTGCCGAGTCGATACATGGCAACTGCTATCGAGAAATGGGGTGTGGCTGCCGAGAAAATAAAAGTTATCTATAGTGCGCTAGAGCCACTGCCAGTTTCAGAAAAAAGAGAGACACTTCGTGCCCAGCAATCGTTCCCATTTCCGACACTCGTGTCAGCGGGGAGACTGGTGCCTAATAAAGGATTTTTAGGAGTCATTGATGTGTTTGTTGCCATTAAAGCACAATATAAAGACGCGCTGTTGGTTATTGTGGGAGACGGTCCGCAACAATCAGTGTTGGAAAAGTATGTTGAAGAAAAGGGGTTGGTCGATGGGGTACGTTTTGTTGGCAGGTATTCTAAAGAAGCCATGGGGGCAGTGGTACGAGCGGCTGATGTGTTTGTGCTTAATACTGCTCATGAAGGGCTTTCTCATCAGCTGCTTGAAGTGATGGATCTTGGTACGCCAATTGTGACCACGGCAGTAGGGGGGAATCCAGAACTAATTACCGATGGAATCAATGGCTACTTGGTTCCCTATAACGATACTGCGGCGCTCACTGCTGCAGTCACACATATACTGCATCACTCTGAATCGCGCGAACGATTGGTGCAGATGGCACGAAGTCGCTCCAAAGAGTTTTCTAAAGAGGCGGTGGTGGCAGAAATCGCAACGTTACTAAAAAGTATTGCCGTATGAAAGAAATTGGTGTTATTGCGATTGGCTATGCCAAGCAAGCTTTTCGTGAAGGAAGTCGAGAGCGCATTCGTATGGAGCGGTATGCAGCGCATTTTGCCGAGTATCACATTATAGTGTTTACCAAAAAGGCTGAAGGGTTTCCTAGTGTACAGCAATCAGGAACATTGTTTTTGCATGCGACCAACGCCCACACTAAAGTAGAAATGTTGTGGCGCGCCTATCGTATTGGTCGTACCATTTTGCAGCAATCAAATAGGCGTTTTGTGGTGACGTGTCAAGATCCGTTTGAGACGGCGCTGGTCGGTGGCGCGGTTGCCTTCGGCAACCGCGCCACCGACCACATCCAAATCCACGGCGATGTCTTTAATCCGCAGAGTTACCAACATTCTCTTTTGCAACGACTGCGAATGGTGTATGGAAAATATGTTGTTCGTCGTGCCAAGAACATTCGAGTAGTTTCAGAACGGATTAAAACGGGTCTTCTGTCACTGGGCGTTCTCCCTAGAGCAATAACAGTACTTCCAATTTATGCTGATCTAAAACAATTTCTCGCCGTGGGTGCAGTTCGAAATTATCGGGTGTCCGATACGGTGCGTTTTCTCTATGTGGGTAGATTTGCTGCAGAAAAAAACATTCCGCTGTTACTAGCGGCATTTGCTGTAGTTACAAAAAAATACCCCTCTGCGCAACTGACATTGCTCGGAGCAGGTCCAGAGGAAGCAGGTTTCAAGGCGTTGGTAGAGGAATACCAAATTACTACGCGTGTCACTTTTCTTCCGTGGACTGATAATGTGCCGATGGTAATGAAAAATCACGATGTATTTTGTCTCGCTTCCAATCATGAAGGGTGGGGAATGGTGTTATTGGAAGCAGCAGCGACAGGAATGCCAATTATTACTACTGACGTTGGATGCGCCGGTACTTGTGTCGTTCATAATGAAAATGGATATATCGTGCCAGTAGAACACCAATCTGAATTTGAAGCAGCAATGGAGCAGTACTGTAGTACTCCAAGGCTTGTTTCGACGCACGGGGCAGCAAGTTACCACCTTGCGAAACAGCAAGCGCTTTCTGAAACCGAGTATGAGTTGAAAGTAGTGGATTCACTTACTTCGTGTGTGCCATAGAAGCCTGCTATACTAACAGCAATGGCACGACGAGATCTTTCTCAACGTGATGCTTCTGATTATGCAGCATCCGAATTAGAGTATGTCATCCGCAATGAAAAGCGGCTCTCTGAACCTGTAATTAAAAAAATCTCTGTACAAGCGGCACTCCGTGATGATCGAGTGTTCAAAATTACCTCCGACCGCAATACTACTCGAGTGCTGTTCATCTCCCAAGACACTGAGTTACTCAATCCGGTACAACAATCGCTCGATGGGTATATCAACATCAGTGATCTATTTGCTGAAGTACATATTTTAATACTACGACAAGGCATTCCTGCTAAAAATCCAGTATTGCGCGTAGCGCCAAATGTGTGGCTCTATACTGCCTCCGCACGCTATTGGTGGCAAACACCGGCAGCTGGCTTTGCCATGCTAGAAGAACAGCTCGAATTTGCTTCAGGGTTTCGCCCTGATTTAATTGTCGCGCGCGATCCTTTTGAGTCGGCAATTGTGGCTATCAAAGCGCAGAAAAAATACAGTCGACCAACGCAATTACATATCATGGACGACCACAGTACCGCTGAGTTTTTAAAAAAAGAACGGCGCAATTTTTGGCGTTTATTTTTACCTTTTTTCATCATTCCAAAGTTTTTGAGCGTGCGTACGGTTACCTATGGAATGTTTGACAGGCTGCAGAAGAAATTTACTATTCCAGATCTTGATATACTGCCGCGCTTCCAAAACTACGAAGCACTTATTACCACCCCCGTCACTTTAGACCTCAAAGAAAAATATCGACCATTCATATTCTTCATGCTCTATATTGGTCGATTAGGTTACGAGAGCACCCTCTATCGAATGTTGGATGCGGCGCGTTTTGTGCTGCGCAATCCGCGTGTGGGATTGATTGTGCTTGGGGACGGTGCGGCACGAGGTGAGTTTGAAAGACGAGCGAAAATCCTTGAAATCGAGCGACAAGTAGTGTTTGAAACCAGAGCTGAAGATATTGTGCCGTATCTCAAATCCGCCAACATACTTTTAGTGAGCGATACTGATGTGGAAAGTGAAGAGGTAGTGCTGAAGGGGGCAGCGGCGGGGATTCCGATGGTGATGGCGCGCACAGAAAAGCGCGAAGATATTTTTGATCATGGCGAGTCTGCTTTTTTGTGTGAGGCGAGCGACGTCCAAGCGTTTACCGACCGTATTAATGATCTACTTAATACCATTGGGACACGTCGGATGTTTATCGAGAATGGGCAAGAAATCATTCGAAAAAAATTCCACAGCGATCCTCGTGAATACCAAGAAGCCTATCGAACCAGTATTGAACAAGCCTTTTTTGTGGAATCAGATGAAGTGACTAAAAAAGAACAAGATTCTCTTGGAAGTTAGATAGTCCTATTTTGAATATGGTATGATTGGGCGCAATTATGGACACACAAGATTTGCTTCCGCTTTTAAAGCCGCAGAGCACCATTAGTCGTGGTGGTATTTTAGTCACTAAAGAAATCGCTGAAAAAACAGTTTGGGACAAATTAGCCATCGAAAATCCTACTCACGCTGTTATTTCTGCCAAAGATGAAACTGAAGCGGCTAAAAAATCAGCCACACAAATTGCGGATATAAAAGCGCACGTGCAGGAGGACGATATTGTGCTTGACCTCGGTACGGGCTATGGCAGAGTCGCAAAATATCTTTTACCAGAACTAACTCTGGGAGGATATATCGGCGTTGATAGTGCCTATGAAATGCTCAGATTATTTCAGCAACGATATCGTGGCAGTGACGCTGAGCAGCGAACGCCGCTCCTCCTCCTTAATGCCGATATGCACACCTTGCCGCTGCGTGACGCGAGTGTGGATGTGGTCATTGTGAGCGCGGTATTTCTCCATAATCATAAGAGCGTGGTGGAACAAGCCATGGCGGAATTGAAACGAGTGGTGAAGCCACAAGGAACCGTGCTGATTTATTCTTCATTTCCACGAGCCGCGACGTGTATGGGGTTGCAAGGATTAGCCTATCAGGCACTGCTTAATCTCATTGGTCGCCCGTTTAAAAACGGACCAGTTCGCTACTATTGGCGGAGTGAAATTATGCATCTGTTTGACAGTTTTACTGAAGTCACAATTAAGCCAGTGGGGTACGCAGTGCTTCCAAAATCACTCATCTTTCTGCCAAAACCAATTGATGCCCTCTGGCGGGTTGGCTTCGCCAACCCGCTCAACCGCGCCCTTGAACTCATTACCCCTCGTTTTCTTAAATACTACTGCGCGGTGCATTTTGACGTGGTAGCGAAGCGATAGAGAATTTTCTTGTACTTTGACCGTATTGACACATATACTACAAAGTATATACTTTGTAGTATATGCATACTGTCATTAGTGTTAAAGTCGATAAAGAAATCAAAGCTCAGGCGCAAGAGATCGCCAAAAGCGTGGGTGTTCCCCTTGGCACGCTTATAAATGCGTACCTTAGGCAGCTGGTTACGACTAGGCGAGTGGAATTGTACGCCCCCGAAAAGATGACATCAAAATTAGAAAAGGCGATTGCAGCAATCGAAGCTGACATCGTACAAGGAAAGAATCTTTCGCCAAAATTTAAGACAGCGAAGGAGGCAGTAGCGTGGCTGAGTAAGTAAGCGGAGGTTCATGGAAGTTATTTTTCATCGCACTTTTTTGCAACAGTACAAAAAAGTGCCGTCTAGAGTGCAGGAGCAATTTTATGAACGCCTTGAGTTGTGGCTAGAGGATTCGACTCATCCTACCTTGCGCGTCCATTCTCTAAAGGGTAAATATACCGGTTACTGGAGCATGAACATCACTGGAGATATCCGAGCACTCTATCGAGAGGAAGGAGAAGAGATCGTGATCTTCGCTTTTATTGGTACCCATAGCCAGCTATATGGATAGTGGTGGAACAAAATTGGTAATAGCATTGGTTTAAATCAGCATGAAACTCCTCATCATCACGCAAGCCATGGACAGTGAACATCCAATTCTAGGATTTTTTCATCGTTGGGTGGAAGAGTTTGCAACACATTGTGAACAGGTGCATGTTATCTGCTTACAGGCGGGCAAGCAAAGCTTGCCCGCCAACGTCACCGTCCACTCTCTTGGCAAAGAAGAGGGAAAGGGAAGGCTCGTGTACCTTTTCCGTTTTTACAAACTCATCTGGCAGCTTCGTCACGAATACGACAACGTGTTTGTCCATATGAACCAGATTTACATCATCCTCGGCGCGCCATTCTGGCGCGCCGCTGCGAAGAAGGTGGGGTTGTGGTATGTCCATAAAGCCACTTCGTGTTCACTGTGGTTGGCAGAAAAAGCCACTCATTTTATCTTCACTTCGACCAAAGAATCGTTTACGCTTCCCTCAAAAAAAGTTTATTATCTCGGGCATGGTATCGATATTGCTCGCTTCCATTCTAAAAAACAAGCAATCGCATCTCGCGCTTTTACCGTTGCGCATATTGGTCGAATCACAAAAATTAAAAATATCGATACCTTTCTTGCCGCTGCAAAATTGCTACATGATCAGGGAAAGTCATTTCGATATATGCTCTATGGCGAGCCGGTAACTATTTCAGACCAGCATTATTTTGAAGCACTTAAGAAAACTGTTCTAGAGCTTGAGTTAGAAAAGGAATTTTTGTTTTGTGGAGCAGTGCACAACACTGCAATTCCAACGGTACTACAGTCAGTCGATGTAACTGTCAACCTGACTCCCACCGGCGGGCTCGATAAAGCGGTTATTGAATCAGCGGCAGCAGGAGTGCCAATCATTGCTACCAACCAAGCCTTTGCCGATTTTTTTAGTCACTATCAATCATCACTCCTTATTCCATATCAGGATGCCACGGCGCTGGCAATAGCAATCGAACGGCTCGCTACACTTTCACCAAAAGAAACTTTTGCAATGAGCGAATTTCTTCGTCAGCAGTCCTTAAAATTTGATGTTGCTTCTCTTATTCTGCGTGTTTGTGCTATTTTGAAATAAATTATGAAAGTATGTTGGTTTGGCATTTACGAGCCAGAATATTCACGGAATAAAGTGTTGCTCAGTGGATTGCGTCAGGCAAATGTCGAGATTATTGAGTGTAATGCAATTTCGCAAAAAGGATTTAAAAAATATTTTTATTTAGTCCAAAAGTTGCGTTTATTAAAAAATGAGTACGATGTAATTTTCTGCGCCTTTCCAATCAACTACAATGTAATTATTGCAAAATTATTTCAAAAGAAGCCAATTGTCATAGATGCTTTTTTTCCGCTATATGATGCGTATGTACACGATAGAAAGAGTGTTCAAAAGTGGTCACTCAAAGCCTTTATCTATTACTGGCTTGATAGAATAAATTTGTATTTAGTAAAACTGGTAATCACTGACACTAGTCAACACCGAAGTTACTTTAATTCCCTATATAAAAAAGCGCAGATTGCAGTTATTCCTGTGGGAGCTTCGACAGAAGAATTTTATCCAATCAATACCCTCCCCACAAAGCAATTTGTAGTTTCATTTCACGGGAGTTATATTCCACTACAGGGAGTCGAAAAAATTTTTGGAGCAGCGCAATTGTTGAAAAACGAACCAGATATTTTTTTTCGATTTATTGGTCCACAGAGAATGTTTGATGATTTTAAAAAAGAAATTGAAGGGTTAAAAAATAACATTGAAACTATTTCTTGGTTGTCTACAGATATTTTGAATAAAAAATTAAATGAAGCTGATGTGGTTTTAGGGATTTTTGGTGACACTGATAAAGCTGACAGGGTTGTTCCTAATAAGGTATTTCAGGGTATTGCCGTCAAGAAACCTGTGGTCACCAAAGACACTCCTGCAATCCGAGAGCTTTTTACCGATGAGGAGCTTTTTCTTGTGACAAACACCCCAGAAGCAATCGCTGCTAGTATTTTAAAAATTAAGGAAAATCATCAGAGTGCAAATGCAATGGCTGTGAAGGCGTATGAAAAATTTTTAAATAAATTTTCTGAACCAGTGCTTGGTAAATTTTTAGAAAGATTGTTTAAAAATTTAATATAGATTAAGTATTTTTATCTTTATAAAAATACCACAAAGACAGAGATAGAGTCGTTGCTTTTGTAAGTACACTCAGAAATATTGCGCCTATTAATCCAAAGAGATAAATCATTACAATTGTAAGTATTAAGTTCACAATATTTCCTATGACATTTATTTTATAGAGTTCTTCTGTCAGGTGTTGAACTTGAAAGTAGGTTTGAAACAAAAGCATTCCTGGAACTAACAATAAACCTGAAATATATAATTGTGAGTAGAATACTGATTCAATATATTGTGGAAATAATGACTGAAAAATGTGGGGTGCAATTAAAATATAAAGAATAACAATTCCGCTAGTTAATGTAGTTAATGTTATTGTTTTTCTAATTATACTAAATCGTAAAGCGGATTTTGATAGCGTGGCATATTTAGGTATTGCGATAGCTAGAAAGTTTTTATAGGTACCTTTTACCTGCTCTGGAATTGCAATCGCGAATGAATAAATTGCTAGTTCAATCGATCCAAGTTTTTGGAATAAGATTATTTTATCTAGATTACTTACTATATGAGCTAATACGTTCATTGCACTCATGTGTCTTCCGAGTTTGATACTATTAGTATCATTTATCTCTCTTTCAATCGGAATTTGTTTGATGGTAATGAATGAAAAGACTCCTACCATCACTGCTGTTGCTAAAAAATTTGCAATAATCAAGTAAAGAACACTGTGACTAACTAATAATGTGCCTATAACTGCAAGAGCTGTGACAATTTGAGTAACGATTGAAAATTTAGTGGACAATTTAAAATTTTGCTTCCCATTAAGATAACTTCCATAAAGACCATATGCACCAATAAGAATATTTAGCATTGTCGCTAAAACTATAGCTAGCGCTATAAGGGTGTCGTTTTTGAAAAAGTAATACGAAGCTGAAACAACTGCGATTCCAAATGGAATCAGCCCCCACAGTAACGTTTCTTTTATGGCGCTTTTGAGTATCCCGTCAAATCCTTTAGATGATGCTTGTACCACTATGCTTGCCATCCCAGTTAATTTGAAAGCACCAAGTATTCCAACAAATGAAATGATGTATTTATATACCCCATATTCATGCATGGGTAAAAGGTTTGCGAAAAGTATAGATAAGACAAGGGTGATGATTAGCGTTGTAATCTGACTTATAAATATCCAAAATCCATTTTTGGTAACATAAATCATGTCAGTCTTAAACATTCTTTCACTGAGTTTGATCAGTTGTATGGAATTTTTCTTGAAATTCATTGTAGTGCGGATTGCATTTTATGCAGATATAATGGTTGTAACATATTTTCTAATGAAATAGTTTTATTTCTAAATAGCCAAGAGTGAGTACATAGAGTAAAGTATATTTAATTTTAAATTACAGAATATGAAATTAGTTGCAATATTACGAGTGAAAAATGAAATTTTGTATATCAGAAAATGTCTCAAACGGTTGTCAGAATTAGTTGATGAAATCATAGTTCTTGATAACGGTTCTACTGATGGAACTCTTGAAGTATATAATGATTTTCCAAAGCTTATTCAGTTATTGCAGACCGAAGGTTTTGATGAAGGAAGAGATAAAATAATGTTATTGGAAGCTGCTAAAGAAAGACAACCAGATTGGATTCTTTGGCTTGATGGTGATGAGGTTTTTGAAAAATCTTTGACTCGTGATGATTTAAATAAGTATATGAATTCATCGGCAAATAAGATTTCTTTCAGACTAATAAATTTTTGGATGAATGAACAAGACGTAAGATATGGTGGAAGTTATTTTCTTTATTCAATTTATCCAAGACCGAGAATGTGGAGAAACACCGAAGGTTCTTTTTTTCTAGATAAAAAAATTCATAATGGTGAAATTCAAGGAATTTCGGGGAAAGAATATCTATCACCTTTTAGAATATTACATTACGGGTATGTTAATAAGGAAAAAGTCGAAAGAAAGTATGATCTATACAAGCAAGTAGACAAATCAGGTTTTAGAACTTATGAACATATTAGGTCTGATATAAAAACTTTTTGTTTGCCATATATAGAATTTAACTCTCGGTTTCTGAATAATATCTATATTCATATTTATAAATATGTATTAAGTTTTCTGCATATTTTGTATAGACTCTATTTAAAGATAAGGCAAGGTAATTTGTTCATTTCTATAAAAACAAAATTACTTAAATCTAAATAAATCTTTTATGAAAATCGGATGCATTGGTCAGGGGTTTGTCGGAAAAAACACAGCTGATAATTTTGAACAGCGTGAGTACGAGGTGGTGCGTTATGCGCTTGAAACAGAGTATCAAAACAATGCTGCCAAAATTGCAGAGTGCGACATGGTGTTTATTGCCGTACCTACCCCTACGACACCCGAAGGATTTGATTTTAGTATTGTGAAAGAGGTGTTGGGGCTTGTTGCCGACGGGGCAGTGGCAGTAATTAAATCAACCATTTTGCCTGGCACCACTAAAGTGCTGCAAGATGCGTTTCCGAATAAAATTGTGCTTTTTTCACCAGAATTTTTATGTGAAAAAACCGCTGCGTATGATGTGGCACATCCGATGATGAATGTGATTGGCTTATCGTACGATTCAGCTGGACACCGTAAGGCGGCAGAAGGAGTGATGAAAGTATTGCCATCTGCAGAACACAATTTTATTGTGTCGGCGCAGGCGGCGGAACTATTTAAATACGCCCATAACCTCAATGGGTATTTCCGAGTGATTCTCTCTAACTTACTCTATGAAGTTGCAGAAAAATCGGCGGTAGATTGGGGTGATGTAAAGACCATGATGGATAGCGACATTATGATGTCGCCGTACTATAATTCACCCATTCATAAAAGTGGTCGTGGTGCGGGTGGACACTGCTTCATTAAAGATATGGCAGCCTTTCGCCATCTCTATGAAAAAATGGTGCCCGAAGATGTGTTGGGGGTGGAAGTGTTCAAAATAGTAGAGCAGAAAAATGTTTCCTTGCTCAAAGCAACCAAGAAAGATCAGGAATTGGTGGAAGGAGTGTATGGTAAGGAGGGTTCTAAATAATTTTTGCATATGCATTACCTAGTGACGGGCGGAGCGGGATTTATTGGAACCAACCTATCAATGGAGCTGATAGCACTTGGTCATACCGTTTCGGTCATTGATAATCTCTGCATTAGTGAGCTAAATGTTGCCGAGCTGGAAGCATTGGGTGTGACGCTGCATATAGAAGATATTAGAAATTTTGCTGCAATCGAACCATATTTTGAAGGAGTTGATGTGGTGGTGCATCTGGCAGCAATGAATCGTGCACAGCGAAGTATTGAGATGCCACTTGAGGCAAACGAGGTAAATATCACCGGAACGCTCAATTGTCTTGAAGCGGCACGTCGACACAAGGTGAAGCGGTTTGTGAACGTGTCGTCTTCGTCGGTATATGTAAATCAGCGTGATGTGCTGCTGGCAGAAGATATGCCCCTTGCGCCGCCGCATCCGTACGGAGTTGGAAAATTAGCGGGAGAACACTACGCTCGCATTTATAAAGAATTATATGAGCTGCCAACGGTGTCACTTCGGTTTTTTAGTGTCTATGGTCCAAGGCAATTAGGTCATATTGAAAAGGCAGGAGTGGTGGCAAAATTTATCCATCACGCTATGACCGATACTCCGCTTGAAATTTATGGCGAAGGAACACAGTTGCGTAATTTTAGTTACGTTGCTGATGTGGTGGAATGTGTGGTACGAGCGAGTCAAGAACCAAAGACAATTGGAGAGGTGATTAACGTTGCCAATCCTCATGAAGTAGACGTTAATTATCTGGCTTCAGTAGTGAAATCTGTTACTGGTAAAGAGATTGCCATTACTTATACTGAGGCGCTCAAGGGTGATCCCTCGCGTAATCCAGCCGATACGACAAAGTGTGCTCGTATTCTAGGGTTTGTGCCTCAGTGTACGTTTGAGGAGGGAATTAGAAAGACGTATGATTGGTATTGCAGTAGAATGTAGGGCAATATGAAGATTGTGTACCCTGTCTCCAGTAGATTTATAAATTACTTTTTTCTTTATACCTCGTTTTAATTATTTTCATTAGAAACTAACCAAGCATAGCAAACGATAAAGATTAGGATTAAATAGAAAAAGCGTGTGGTAATATTCAGCTTAGCTTAAAAATTAAAAATTTATTTATGTTAGGTCTTGAAACAGTTTATAGCCATCATCATAAAAGTCGGGGTGAGGGTTTTGCAATACTGCAAGAGGAGAGAGGTAATTTTTTAAAACGCCACATCGGTATCAATAAGGAAATATTAGATATTGGTTGCCGCGATGGTCAACTAACAAGCACTTATTGTGAGAATAATATTGTTACAGGAGTTGATATTGATAGCCAAGCATTAGAGCGAGCCCAAAAGAATTTAGGAATAAATATCATTCATGCAGACCTAAATGCAGATTGGAATTTTTTAGAAGGGAAGAAATTCGATGTAGTAGTATCTTGTGAATTTTTGGAGCATATTTATTTTCCCGAAGAAGTGATGAAGAAGATAAAAAATATTTTAAAAGAAGGGGGTTTATTTGTTGGAACTATACCCCATGCATATTCACTACAGTCTCGAATAAAGTTTCTTTTTGGAATAAAGAGAGGCACTCCGTTGCAAGATCCTACTCACATTAATCAATTTCTTCATAGCGAATTCAAGGAAATGTTAGGAAGAAATTTTGAAATTGTTGAGTATGTTGGTCATGTTCCAAAACGCTATCGATTATTTGCAAAATTTTTTCCACTCGCTTTCGCTGATGTTTTAATGTTTGCTGTAAAAAAGCAATAAAAATACAAGAAGGGTGAAAACACAGGGGGCGCACGAAGTGCGCCCCCTGTGTTTTTGTGAAATGATACAATACATCGCATGAAAACTTTAAAAGAACAATTCATTGTCTATGCGGTAGAAGAGGTGGTGCGTCGAGTCGGTCGTGAAGATATTCGTATTATGGATTTGGGGTGTGGTACAGCGGGGTACGTGCCGCAGTTACTAGAAAAATTTCCTGAAATAACCTATGTGGGAGTGGAGCCAATTGCCGCATCGTTTCAAGCGGCGGAGCAGAATGTCAAAGGAATTAACAATGTCACCTTGCATTTTCAGCTAGGGTACGACTCGGTGCCTGATGAGGCGGAAGCCTCGTGTGACCTCGTGTTTTCATTAAGTGCTCTAGAGCATATCAAACACCTCGATCGATTTATTGCCTTGGCGGCAAAATATGTAAAGCAAGGTGGAGTGATGATGCATCGTTACGATCTTGGGCATGCGCTCGCGCCACACTCTCTGAAGGAGTGGGTGCATGTCTGGCTGGGAAACCATGTGCCACAGCTACTTCCTGAGCGACAATTCGTGCGCTATGTGGGGGTGCCAGAAGTACAGCAACTCTATGAAAAAAATGGTGTTACTACCACCAACGTCACTTACCATCAAATGCCAAATCATAAGCATCTTGAGAAGTTTTTTAGGGGGCAAGAAACTACGGTCATTGATGAATTGTTTGCATGGGAAGTTGCGCACCAAGCAGCGTTTCAAACACTCCCTGAGCCAGTGCGAGAAAAATTATTCCCAGCGATAGCGGTGTGGGGAGAGAAGCGGTAGGGGAAGGAAAGTGAGGAGGGGAAAGGAAAAGGCGGGGCGCACGAAGTGCGCCCCGCCTTTTCTTAATCGTTCAAGTGCTATACTTTACCAATGAAAAAAGCGCAAGAAAGTAGCGAGGTAATCATTTATCAGAATAAAGAAGGAAGTATTTCTTTTCGGGGTGATTTTGAAAAGGAGACTATTTGGGCAACACAAGCACAAATTGCAGTAGCATTTTCTGTAGACATTAGAACTGTTAATGAACACTTAAGAAACATTTATAAGACTAATGAATTAGAGGAAAAAGCAACTATCCGGAATTTCCGGATAGTTCAAAAGGAAGGAGTTCGTACTGTTTCTCGTGAGGTATTGCATTATAACCTTGATGCCATAATTTCAGTTGGATATCGCGTCAATTCAAAGACCGCGACGCAATTTCGCCAGTGGGCAACTAAAACTCTGCGTCAGCATATCGTACGTGGCTTTACCATTAATTCTGAACGAATTGGACAAAATTACGCTGCCTTTATGAAGGCGGTGCAGCAAGTGCAGGCGGTATTACCGGCAGGAGAGGTAATGGATGGGAAGGAGGTTTTGGAGCTGGTAAAGCTGTTTGCAGATACGTGGTTTTCGCTCGATGCTTATGATAAGGAGTTGCTCACTCCTACGAAGGTAAGTAAGAAAAAGGTACAACTTACGGCAAAGGAGTTGGTAGATAGCCTAACTGTGTTAAAGCGAGAGTTGCTGAAGAAGGGTGAAGCAACTGAGAATTTTGCACAACCACGTACCGCTCAGAGTTTGGAAGGGATTGTTGGTAACGTGATGCAAAGTTTTGGTGGGCAGGCAGTGTATCCAACCGTTGAAAGTAAGGCGGCGCACCTGCTGTACTTCATCATAAAAAACCATCCATTCGTAGATGGAAATAAACGTTCGGGTGCCTACGCTTTTGTGTGGTTTTTGAGAAAGGCACGAGTGCTTGATATGAAACGTCTTTCGCCAACCGCGCTTACCGCGCTCACGCTCCTCATTGCCGAAAGTAATCCGGCTGATAAGGAAAAAGTCACGGCATTGGTGGCGATGCTAATTGCGAAACGATAGGAAGATAGAGAAGGAGGGGTGATTGAATGAGGGAAAGGCGGGGCGCACGAAGTGCGCCCCGCCTTTTCCTTCCTACACCCTTTCTTTTTCGACTCGTCTAGAGATTGTAGTTGCTGGCGTCGTGGTATAGTTTTTGCCATATGAAAGACGTATTAAAATGGGTGGTATATGCTGGACTGTTCACGGTTCCATTCCTCACCTTATATGTAGAGAATGATTATTTTTTTCCATACATTACTGGTAAGAATTTTTGGTTTAGAATTATTGTCGACGTAGTCTTTGCCGGTTGGGTTATCTTGGCGCTGTATGAAGTGAAGTATCGCCCAAAAATAACTGGTATCGTGTGGAGCTTTGGCGCCTTGTTGGGAGTGATGTTTTTAGCAAACTGGCTCGGGCAACATCCGACTTCTAGTTTCCTCAGTAACTTTGAACGAATGGATGGCTACGTGTCGCTCGTGCATACCTTCATGTACATGCTGGTTTTGGGTAGTATGCTGCACACCAAAGAACATTGGCAACGACTTCTCATCACGTCACTCTTTGTCGCCTTTGTGGTCGCGCTCTATGGGCTCGCCCAATACGGAGGAATGATTGAGGGAAGTGGCCGTATTGATAGTCGTCTGGGTAACGCTGCGTACATGGCGGTATATATGTTGTTCCATGTGTTCATTGCGTTTTGGTTGTTTGTTGAGTCACGCAACATGCTGCATAAAGTGCTCTATGGTTTGCTCTCTGTGATGTTTACTTTTGTACTTATCGAAACTGGTACTCGTGGTACTGCAATTGGTTTGGCTGTTGGTGTATTGGTGATGGCAGCGTATATCGGACTTTTTGGAAAACAATTTATACAGTACCGAAAGTATGCCGTTGGTGCATTTGTACTGCTCCTCATCGCTGCCGCGGGATTCATTCTTGGGCGTGACAGTGCGGTCATTCAAAATAGTCCGAACCTCGCTCGTATTGCTAACATTTCTCTCCAAGACCTCGAGATTCGCGGCATTATTTGGGGTGCGGCATGGGAAGGGGTAAAAGAACGACCAGTGCTTGGGTACGGGCAGAGTAATTTTAATTATGTCTTTAACGAACACTATGATCCTCGACTCTACGCGCAGGAGCAGTGGTTTGATCGTTCCCATAACATCTTTATGGATTGGCTCGTGACGGGAGGATTTGTGGGACTCCTTGTGTATCTCAGTATTTTTGGGTGGTGTGTTTGGTATCTCTTGGTACGTCCACTGCTTAAGAAAGATGACGCATCATTTAACGTACTGGAACGAGCCGTACTACTTGGTATTCTCGCGGGGTATTTCACCCACAATTTGGTGGTGTTTGATAATATCGTGAGCTATATATTCTTTGCCATCATCCTTGGGCTTATTAATGCTCGAGTGGGGGTAATTCCCGTAAAAATCGCTACCGCGAAAATTGATCCGATTATTATCAATCAATTTGCAGCACCCGTAGTGGCGGTGCTACTTGTGGTTGGGGTGTACACGTTCCATGTACCAGGAATGCAAGCGGCGGGAGATATAATTACCGCGTTACGTAGTGGCGATCCAGCAGAACGATTGGAAAATATCAAGCAGGCATTTGCACGAGATTCGTTTGCCTACCAGGAGCTCACCGAGCAGCTCGCGCAACAAACGATGGGTGTGGCGCGTGATGAAAAAATACCAGAGGAAGTTCGCCAAGCTTACATTGCTTATACCGAAGAGAAATTGACAGAGTTAGCTCAGAAAAAGCCGGCTGATGCACGTGTGCATGTATTTGCTGGAAGTTATTATCGTTCAATAAACGAACTCGAAAAAGCCGCGGAACAAATGGCACTTGCTCGACAGTACTCACCAAACAAGCAAAGTATTATCGAACAGCAGGGATTTGTCGCGCTCACCCAAGGAAAATTTGATGAAGCGCTGACATTCTTTAAAGAAGCATATGAACTCGATACTCGTAACCTTGAAGCTCGAGAGTATTATGCTGCCGCGCTTTTCTATGCGAATCAGCCTGAAGCTGCGATGGCGCTAAAGAATAGCGAAGATGCACGAGTGAGTAACGAAGCAATTATGCAACGCTTTGCAGCCAGTGATTTCTTACTCAGTACTGCCAATCAATTTGGACAATATGCTTTTGCGGCAGAGCTCTTTGCCTATCGCGTGCAGTCGACCCCTGACACAACACAACGATGGGCAGAAGACGCACAAAATTGGGCGACGCTCGCGTATCTCTACTACCAACTGAAAGATAATGAGAAGGCGATTTCCACACTAAATGAAGCAAAAATCAAAGTACCAACCTTTGCGCCAGCTGCTACCTGTATTATCGATAACATTGAAAATGGGCGTGCTCCAGAAACGCCGTGTGAGTAATCTATGACACTAGCGGTCGAGCGAAATGTACCACTGGCGTCATACACTACGTTGGCAGTTGGTGGCGAAGCAGCTTATTTCTTTCATCTTACCGATGAGGCGCAGTTACCTGAGTTGGTAGTGTTTGCTGCTGCGAGACAGGTGCCAATTACGGTGCTGGGCGGCGGTTCTAATATGTTGATTGCTGATGGAACACGACAGCGCTTGTTTTTGCGTAATGAATTGAAGGGGGTGGAAAGAATAGCTTCTGAAGATGGAGTGGTGCGCTACACTGTCGCCGCGGGTGAATCGTGGGATGCGTTCGTAGAACAA
>Ga0268298_10002060_pt1 | contig 22543 bp, 18 predicted proteins | sample WWTPWeurt_MetaG_FD_194462 | JGI IMG/M metagenome (GOLD analysis project Ga0268298, IMG submission 194462) | Activated sludge microbial communities from WWTP in Nijmegen, Gelderland, Netherland - WWTP Weurt | ecosystem: Engineered > WWTP > Aerobic digester > Activated sludge | place... | reverse complement strand
GACAAGTATAAAGAAACATTTGAAACCTGGAACAAGCTTGCAGAATTATACCAGGATAAGTTTATGGACTTAGAGCTATATAATGAAAGCTATGACTTATTTTGCAATACAATAACTCAAACAAACGCCAAAATATTAGATATTGGGTGTGGACCCGGGAATATCAGTAAGTATCTTTTATCCAAACGACCGGACTTTGATATTTTCGGCATCGACATCGCACCAAATATGATAGCACTTGCCAAAAAAAATAACCCTACAGCCAGTTTCGCCATAATGGACAGCAGAGAAATCGATCAAATCGAAACAAAATTTGATGGCATAATTTGTGGTTTCTGTCTGCCATATTTATCTCCGGACGATTGCAAAAATTTTATTTTTGATGCTGCCAACTTACTCTACAACGAAGGACTTTTGTATATCAGTTTTGTTGAAGGAGAATCCGAAAAATCAGGCTATCAGGAAGGTAGTACCGGAGACAGAACGTATTTTTATTTCCATAATTTAGAGGATTTAATAAATCAATTAGCTGAACATAATTTTAGGTTAAACAAAATGTTTAAAATAAAATATGAAAAATCACCTACCCAAATCGAAATACACACCGTATTAATTGCTCATAAACAATAGTCAAAAAGAATTAAATGTACAATTTAACCTACTTTAAAGAAAAAGAAAAGCAAACACTTGTAAAATTCATGGAGGATAATCGTTTTGCCTTTATGACCGGGAGTTTTTTATCAGGCATACAAGTTGCCACACAGATCCCTGTTTTATTGGAAGAAAGAAATGGCGAACTGTATTTGCAAGGACACATCATGCGTAACACGGATCACCATAAGGCTTTCGTTGAAAATCCAAACGCATTGCTTGTATTTACCGGACCAAATTGTTATGTAAGTGCTAGCTGGTATAGTAATCCTCAGGTTGGTTCTACCTGGAATTATATGAGTGTTCATGTCGGTGGTCAGGTTTCTTTTATGGCCAATGAAGAGTTGATACAGTTTATGCGAAAACTGACACTAAAAATGGAAAAAGGGAATAAACAATCACTCACTTTCATCGACAATCTTCCTGAACAATATGTAGATAAAATGATGCCTGCCATCGTTGGGTTTGAAATTAGAGCAGAGAAAATGGAAAATGTATTTAAACTCAGTCAAAACCGGGATGAAAAAAGTTATCTCAACATTATTTCGAAACTCGAAGAACAAGGTGGGAGCAGCGCTTTGATTGCCGAAGAAATGATAAAAAGAAAGGCAGAACTATTTCCTACCGGTGTAAAATGGGATGCTGCCAAATTTGATTCGTGAGCTTTTAAAAAGAAGATCCTCTAATAAAATAAAAATTCAGACAATTGCTTCCTTTTACGAAGAGGCTTAATTTAAAAGAAAGAAGGAGTACAACTTCCAAAATCTGATCAAAAATAAAGTTAAAAATAAGGACGAAAAAGAATTCGCAAATAATCGAAAGGATTATTGTACTTCCAATTCATGATAATATAACTTTGAACAAAAGATCAAGACTCATGTTGAATATAATTAATTAAAATTGTCAAAAAGACTTTAGAAACAATATCCCCCCTCCTTGTTACATAAAACTAAAATATAGTATCTTTGAGTGGTAGATTCAATTCAATAAGTTATTTGATTTAAAAAATAAAAAACCAATTTTCAGCCTCAAAGTGAACAATATTGCTAAAAGATTTTGGAGTATTAACTGAGGGGTTGGCCACTCCATAAAAAAGGACTTTGGTAGATTTCACAACCGGACTTATGATTTTTAATCTCTCAAACTAAACAAGAAATTATTGGATAACTTATAAAGATTTAAAATTATTTATAATCATTCAAACCAAAATTATGCAAACCATACTAGGATCAGGAGGAGCAATCGGCATACCATTAGCCAAAGAATTAAAGAAGTACACCGATAAAATTCGATTGGTTAGCAGAAATCCAAAAAAGGTAAACGAAACTGATGAACTTTACCCAATCGATGTAAATGATTTGAATCAAATAGACCAGGCAATAGCCGGAAGTGAAGTAGTGTATGTGGTGATAGGATTCGAATACAAATTAAGCGTTTGGCAAAAAATCTGGCCGCCGTTTATGGAGGCTGTAATCCATGCTTGCAAAAAGCATAATGCCAAACTTGTTTTTTTCGACAATGTATACATGTATGACAAATCTGCAATTCCCCATATGACAGAGACTTCAGCAATTCAGGCATCAAGCAGAAAGGGAGAAGTCAGACAGCAACTGCATGAAATGATCATGAAGGAAGTGGAAAACAAAACACTTACAGCTCTTATTGCCAGATCGGCTGATTTTTATGGCCCCGACAATAGAAGCAGTGCCCTAAACTTGATGGTAGTTGATAATTTTATGAAGGGGAAAAAAGCACAGGCGTTTGGTAATATCGACAAAATTCATTCGTACACATTTACACCAGATGCGGCCAAGGCAACGGCTATACTTGGAAACACCATAGATGCCTATAATCAAGTGTGGCACGTTCCGACAACCAAGGAGAAATTAACAAATCGTCAATGGATTCAATTGATTGCCAATGAGCTTAAAGTAGAAGCTAAAATACAAACTGTGCCTGTATGGTTGCTAAAAATACTTGGTTTGTTTATCCCAATAATGAGGGAGTTTCCAGAGATGAATTATCAATATGAACAAGACTATTTTTTCGACAGTACTAAATTTGAAAACAAATTTGGCATGACTGCAACTGCTCCTAAGGATGGCATCCGCATTCTTATTGAAAGTATTAAAGCACAAAACGCCGGCAGTTAAAGTCAAAAATATTATTGACTTGAACTTTAACTTTAGTTTTAATAGTTGGGGATAATTTCGAAAAGTAGTGTTGTGACCAAAAAATAAATTAAACGGTCTGATGCATAATGTAAAACATTTTTTAGGAAAGAATGAATGGAGATAAGATTAGCATTTTCTCCATTAATTTATTCTAAGTAAAAAGTATAATGAATACCAATGCGCTTAAACGGAAGGGATGTACATGCATAAAAGATATTCACATGAATTTAAATAATTTTGCCATCCTCCATTTGGATAATTCGCTGGGTGCGTTTGGCAAATTCATAATCGTGTGTAACAATCAGCAGCGATTGATTAAATAGAGAACTTAACTCCTGAAATATTTCGAATACAATCTCACTGTTTTTTTTATCCAAATTACCAGTAGGCTCATCCCCCATAATGATAACAGGATCATTGATCAGAGCGCGAGCAATGGCCACTCTTTGCTTCTGTCCGCCTGACAACTGATTTGGTCTTTTTAGTGCTTCATTTTCAATACCCAGCACTTTTAATTTTTCATAAGCACGATGTTCCACCTCCTTTTCTGAATGAATGCCCAATTTGAGTCCGGGTAACATTACATTTTGGAGGACTGAAAACTCGTTTAGCAAATAATGAAACTGGAAAATAAACCCAATTTTTTCATTTCTAACTCTTGCCAATTCGCCTTCACTTTTATTGCGCATGAGTGTGCCGTCGATAAACAATTCACCTTCGTAATCGGTATCCATGGTAGAAAGGATGTACAGCAAGGTGGATTTACCACAACCAGATTTACCTATTATGGAAACGAACTCACCCTTATTTATGCCAAATGTGATACCCTTCAACACTTGAACTGATAACGGGTCATGAAAATATTTGGAAATCTCGTGGGTCTTTAATATTATTGATGACATACTATTTACCTCTAATGATAATTACCGGATCTATTCTGCTGGCTTTTCGCGAAGGGAAGTAACCAGCAAAATAGGTGGTTAGAAGGGAAAACACTGCACCTATGATATAAAATTTAGGGTCATAATCAATAGGATATGTTTTCACTGCAGGCAAAGATGCTGTATTAAAGGGTATTAAATCAATGAGTGCAGACAACCCTAATCCAAGTAACAACCCAAACAATCCTCCTACGATTCCAATTGAAGAAGCGATGGCGGTGAAGATCAGATTTACATCCTTACCGGAGAATCCGGTTGCTTTTAAAATTGCTATGGAATCCATCTTCTCATAAATCATCATGTTCAGTATATTAAAAATACCAAAACCAGCTACTATCAGCAAGGTAATGCCTACAGCATAAGAAATTAAGGTTCTAATAAAGCTCCCTGTTTCAAACTGCGCATTTGCTGTTTGAATATCAATGGCGTCTAATTCAAATAATTTTTCATACTCCTTTGCAATGGCCGGAGCGGTTAAAATGTCCTTTACTTTTATCTGAATATCCGTGATAAAATTTGAAGACTCCCCAAGTAATTTCTGTGTAGTCTTCAGCGAACAATAACTTTGGATGTTATCAAATTCACGAATCCCTGATTGAAAATTACCAACCACTTTTAACTTTACCTGTTCTCCTTTTGAAGTGGTCACCTGAACAATATCTCCTATTTGAACCAACATTTTTTCTGCCACACCTTTTCCTAAAATAATACTGTTAGGTATGTTCTTTAAATCCATAAAATTTCCAGCCACTACATAATCTTTAAATAAAAATAGTTTATTTTCTTCTTCTACTTCAATACCATTAATGACACCTGTTAGATCAACCGAACCCACATTATAAAAAACCTGCGCAGTAATTTTGGGAGCAACACCCAGTACTCTTTCATCTTTATGCAAGGCAGCTAAGATGGCTCCGCTACTGTGTATTTCCAATCGTTGATTTCTTGGCTTAATGGAACGGATAAAATTATGAAATTCATTAAAGGAAAGTGACCTGTCTATCGGCTGCAGCGCCGATGGCTTGATCTCATTAAATAAAAGTATATGCGGTGTTCTATTCAGGATTAATCCATCCAACAATCCGTTCAATCCAGACATAAAACTGAGCAAACCAATAAACATGGTAATGCTGAAGGTAACGCCAATTGCGGCAACCAAAGTTTGTCTCCATCTTGCCATCAACAATGAAAGGGAAATTCTGGCTATAAGCTTATATTTCATTGTTGCGGTTCAATTAATTCATCTTCTGGGGTGACCCCTGATAATATTTCAGCTTTTTGATAATCTTTTAAACCTACTTTTACCACTACTCTATCGCCGTTGCTTTTAATAACTAATGAATCGTTAACCAGATAATTTCTTGGAATCAGAATTGCATTCTCTTTTGTTGCAAGCACAATGTTTGCTTCAAAAGAGATATTAGGATACAATAATTCAGGACCATGAATAAATTCAGCCTCCACTAAAAATGTCTTGCTGCGTTCATTCATTATGGGGTAAATTTTTGACACCCTGGCTTCATAAACCTCTCCTTTATAACTATCCAGGCTTATTTGAACGCGCAAATCTTTTCGCATTTTAATAATATCGTATTCATCCACCTGCATTTCCAGGATAAAACTGTGTGCATCACCAATTACACATATGGCTGTCTGAGGTCCAACGACCTCACCTATATTTTTATTTATACTGTATACCACGCCATCAATTTCACTCCGCAGGATGAATTCATTCTTAAGACTACTCGATATCTGAAGATTTTTCTTGGCCTGAGATGAAGTAAAACTTAGCTGACGCTTAAGATCCTTGTATCTTAAAATGGAAGAATGGTAGGTAGTCATTGAATTCTGATACGCCAGTTCCTTTTGTTCCAATTCGGCCTTTGACCCAATCTCTTGCTGCCAAAGAGATTTTTGCCTAAAGTAAATAAGGGAATCATTTTTCATTTTGTTGAATGAAAAGTCGATCAACATTTTTGCCTCATTTAATTTACCCTGGTTGGCTTGAAAATCCGTAAAAGAAGCATTGAGTGCCGCATTTTCCTTATTCAACCGTTGAATTTCACTGGAGATAGCTAAAATTGGTGACCCTTTTTTTACGGTATCCCCTTCTGAAACAAATATGCCATTTATTACACCACTGACTGTGGCGAATGCCTGATACTGATTTTTACTCTTCACTACTCCGGATGCATAGATAGACTCAGAGATCGATTCTACAGTAGGCTTTACTTTTTGAATTTTATGGAAACAAGAAGAAAAGGAAATGGAAATAAAAATAATTACTGAAATAAACCGCATAAGACAAAGATCTCTTAAAACAAATAATTTTCAAAATGACATCTATCAATTCTATTTCTGACATCCATCATAATGATAACCAGATCATTAAAACATAAAAATGGGGTAGATTGTTCCAGGAACTTCATCCAGACTTAAGTTGAATTGCTTGTGCTGGTATTGTTTAAGATTTTCAAATATTAAACCTCATCGCAATAAATAGAGCAAACTATAAATTACGATTTCACAAATGGGGAGTTATTCTTTTTCTCCACTATTAATTTTAACGCCATTAGTTTATGATAATAGCATGTGGATATCTTTACTTACTTGATTCCACTTTTTGCAAACATACCAAAATCAATGGATCATTTTTCAGTAATTGAATTCTGCATTTAGACGAATCACAATTCTGTATTTCGAACTATTTGAATTAAAAACTTTAACAAAAATTAAACCATCATCCAAACTGACTTACTTAAGCAAAAGGAATCGATATGGAGCCATTGTCTATTATACGGAATGGTCAATGAAAAATTGAATTTTCGGATTAGTATAGATTATTTCTATAACAAATCTACTATTCAGGTGTTGTATGTAGAACATCCAAATAAAAAGTAAAATTATTTAAATCCAACTGTTTTAAAAATATCTCGAAAAACAAACGAATGAAGACAACCGATGTGTAAAGATGTCAAATACCAGCTAATTTCAAATTAAAGGAAATAGCTAATGTTGTTTCCTTTGTAGAATAATTAAATCCAAATAATATGGCCACAACATATAAAGAAGTCTTTCTGCCTCTGGAAGGTGTAGGAAGTGAACATTGTGCCATGATTGTAGATAAAGGCTTAAGCAAACTGCCTGGCCTTTCAGGACATAGAGTAGAGCTGAACAACCAGCGAGCAGTTATCCAGCCAAACCATGCAGAAGTTATTTTGGAGGCGGTCCATGTGATCACAGGATTGGGGTATGGGGTCACCACCCTTAAAAAAACTTTCCCGGTTCTGGAAATGAGTTGTGCTTCCTGTGCTGTGAGTGTGGAAAGCATCTTGAAATCACATCAAGGCGTTCTGAAAGCTGCAGTAAATTATGCTACAGCTACCGTGGACGTGGAGTATATTCCAGGTGTAACAGAGCCTAAAGACCTTAAAAAAGCTGTACAGGAGGCTGGCTATGATTTATGGATAGAGGAAAATAAAAACGAAACGGACACGCTTGAAAATTTGCATAAGGAAAAATATGCACTCCTCAAAAGGAAAGCATACCTGGCTCTGTTACTCTCTGCCCCATTGGTCGTCATCGGCATGTTCTTTATGGAAATGCCTTATGCCAATGAAATCATGTGGGCGCTTAGTACGCCGGTAGTTTTGTGGTTAGGAAGTGATTTTTTTAAAAATGCATGGAAACAAGCCAGGAACAGGTCTACCAATATGGATACCCTGGTTGCCTTAAGCACCGGAGTAGCTTACCTTTTTAGTGTTTTCAATACTTTGTTTCCTTATTTCTGGCACGCACAAGGTTTACATGCCCATGTTTACTTCGAAGCAGCAGCAGTGGTTATTGCTTTTATATTATTGGGTAAGCTTTTAGAGGAAAAAGCCAAAGGAAATACATCATCCGCCATCAAGAAATTAATCGGTTTACAAGCTAAATCGGTATCTGTGATTCAGGCAGATGGTCAGAAAATGGAAATCCCTATTGACCAGGTTCAGATCGGGGATATTATTTTGGTGAAACCTGGTGAAAAAATTGCAGTGGACGGAACAGTTTTAACCGGCAATTCCTACGTAGATGAGAGCATGTTGAGCGGAGAGCCTTTGCCTGTTTTGAAAAAAGAACAGGAAAAAGTTTTTGCCGGCACCATCAATCAAAAAGGTAGTTTTCAATTTAAAGCAGAAAAAGTAGGCGCAGATACCTTGCTTTCACAAATTATTAAATTGGTGCAAGATGCCCAAGGAAGTAAAGCGCCTGTGCAAAAATTGGTAGATAAAATTGCCGGCATTTTTGTACCGGTTGTAATCCTTATTGCCATTGCGGCATTCATCGTCTGGAATATCTTTGGTGGTGAAAATGGTTTCACCCAGGGATTATTGGCCCTGGTCACTGTATTGGTCATTGCTTGTCCCTGTGCTTTAGGATTGGCAACACCTACAGCCATTATTGTCGGTGTTGGTAAAGGAGCAGAAAAAGGAATTTTGATAAAAGATGCAGAAAGTCTGGAGCAAGCAGAAAAAGTAAATGCAATTCTTCTCGATAAAACAGGAACGATAACAGAAGGTAAGCCAAAAGTGTCCAATGAGTTTTGGACTGTTGACGATGTACATTTGAAACAAATATTATTCAGCATTGAAAAACATTCCGAACATCCGCTGGCAGATGCCGTCGTGATTTTCTTGAACAGCTATACGCCATTGCCTATTATCCATTTTGAAAGTCTTACCGGCAAAGGTGTAATCGCAACCCTGGAAGAAGAAACGTACATCATCGGAAATAAAAAATTAATCCTTGAAAAAAATATTTCCATTGAGGATAATATTTCTGAATTGGCTGAACGGTGGGGGCAAGAGGCAAAAACGGTTATTTGGTTTGCGGACAGAACCAAAGTATTGGCTATATTGGCTATTGCTGACGAAATTAAACCTACTTCTAAAGATGCAATTAATGAATTACAAAACCAAGGCATCGAAATATTTATGCTTACCGGCGATAACGAAGCAACTGCAAAAGCAGTAGCAGGAAAGGTAGGCATTCTACATTACAAAGCTGAAATTCTACCTGATCAAAAAGCAGAATTTGCAAAACAACTTCAACTTAAAGGGAAGGTGGTTGCAATGGTGGGCGATGGTATCAACGACAGTGCTGCTTTGGCACAATCGAATGTAAGCATTGCAATGGGTAAGGGCAGCGATATCGCAATGGACGTAGCAAAAATTACCATCATTTCTTCGGATTTAAAAAAAATATCCGAAGCCATCCTTTTGTCAAAAGCAACTGTTGCTACCATTAAACAAAATCTTTTTTGGGCCTTTATTTATAACTTAATAGGTATTCCTATTGCAGCCGGTATTCTTTACCCCGTTAATGGATTTTTACTTAATCCGATGATTGCGGGCGCAGCAATGGCATTAAGCAGCGTCAGTGTAGTCAGCAACAGTCTGCGTCTAAAATGGAAAAAGATGTAATTATAATTATTGGCCATTCCATAATAAATCAATCCTTCAAACTGAACCAAGATTATTAAATTTTGTTACCCCCATATTAATAGAAATACAATGAATCAGGATCATATAAACTTACAGTTTAAAACCAACATTAACTGCAGTGGGTGTATTGCAAAAGTAACTCCTTTCCTCAATGATGCTGAGGGTATCTCCCATTGGGAGGTAGATACAAATAATAAAGACAAAATTCTGTCTGTAGAATCAGATGGAATTACGGAAGCAGAAGTAATGAAAAAAGTACAAGAAGCTGGATTTAAAATTGAATTGCTACATCAGTAGAAACATATAGATTTTCTGCATTTGGAGATCCTAATATTAATTCATTGCTGCATTCCATTTGCTTCCATATTTTCTAGCACAAAATTAATTCAGGAAAATTTAGCTCTTACATCATACAGTCCTTGCATTATTAAAGGGACAAAAAGGGTAAAATTCTATACCCTGATCTCAAAATGCATTGGTTGGAATAACTTTAAACTTTCCTATCGATAGCACTACTTTTTTTCTAACGGTCGCCAAAAAGTAAATCCCATAACAGCAAAAGGAATAGATTAAAATAGTCGTTGAATTCTCCTTCAATTTACTATTTTTATCCCTAGATTTTGGCTTTAATTCCGACCAAAAAAATTAGGTACACTTTTACGCGAAAAATATTATTAAAGATGAAACAAACAAGTTTAAAGTTATTGATTACCAGCTTATTGATTTTAGTGAACTGCATAGCTTATGGACAAGGATGCAGTGATGCGGGATTCTGTACGATAAACAGTTTTCAACCGAACAACGCTGCAAACATTTCTGAATTTAACAACCAAATAAAATTTGGCTTAACATTTGGTGGTGCGGATCAGTCTATCTCTATTCTTGGCAATTACCTTGAGTACTCCAGACAGATGAAGGACAAGTTTGTCGTTCATGCAAAAATTACCTCATTGTCGCAAAGTGGTAATGAAATTTCAACTTTTGGTCTTTCTGACATCTATCTCAATGGCGACTACAAGGCAAACAAAAATTTTAAACTATCGGCTGGGATTAAAATTCCACTTGCAAATGGAAATACAGAAAAAGACAATCTCCCACTTCCAATGGACTATCAATCCAGTTTAGGTACTTTGGATATCGTATTGGGAATTGGCTATGAAATAAAAAAAATTCAAATCGTTGCAGGATTTCAACAACCCCTAACGCAAAATAAAAATTCTTTTACAGCAGAAAACTATCCACAAAATTCAAAGTTGAGAAAATTTCAATCCACCAATAATTATAAACGAAGTGGGGATATTTTATTGAGGGTCTCTTACCCGATTAAACTTGGACAAAAGTTTATGCTAACACCAAGCCTGTTGCCTATTTATCATATAGCAAACGATAAGTATACTGATCTTCAAAACATAGAAAGAGATATAGAAGGCTCTCAGGGATTAACCTTAAACGGTAACGTCTATTTTGATTTTAATCTTAATCGTAAACACGCTCTGCAACTCAATGCCGGAATACCATTTGTAGTTAGAGAGACAAGACCGGATGGATTGACCAGAGGATTTGTGGTGAATTTGGAATACCATTATAAATTTTAAGCTGCAATCTTCTGCAGGAATAAGGATATTCTACCACAAATTCTGTATATATTCATTAGCAAAATTCAGAGAATAAACAACACTGCTTGCTTTGAACCATTAGAAACCAAGTTGAAATAAATAAAATTTAAAAAGATGGAACATTTATCTTTATTAGCAAAATTGATCCTGGGAAGTTGTAGTCTTTCCCTGATCTGTTTAGCCATTTTACATATTGTAAGTGCAGAGTTTAAACCAAGTTGGCGAATGGTAAGTGAATATGCACTTGGAAAACATAAATGGCTGCTCACCTCATTTTTTATTTTATGGAGCATAGGTTCTATTTTAACAAGTATTCATCTTTGGAATTTTGTTACTTCAAAACTTGCCTATACAGGACTAATATTGATTTTTATTTCGGGTATTGGCGCATTCATGGGTGGATTATTTGATGTGAAACATAAACTGCATGGATTCTCTTTTCTAATGGGTGTGCCCACACTACCTGTGGGTGCTATACTGGTAAGCTACAACTTACTAAACCTGGGATATGGCACTTCTTCCCAATCCTTCATTCTATGGTCTGCGCATGCTACATGGATGAGTTTAGTGTTAATGGCTATATCCATGATCGTAATGATGACGGGATTCAAAAAATCCGGAATTCCCATGGGCCCAAATATTGAACCACCCAAAGTTGTACCGGAAGGAGTAATAGCACTTGCCGGCTATGCAAACAGAATTTTAGTTATCTGTTATATCGGTTGGTTAATCGTAATCTCGAGCATAAATCTTACCTCCTCAGCGAATTTGTAATCCTATTCACCTATGCCAAAAAAACACAATAACCTGGCTCTTGGAATTTCTGAACCGGAAAAGGTAGATGAATTTATGAATCATCTAAATCATCCTTTGGCAGATGTGGTTCAGTATTTAAGAAAAGTTATTTTGAGTACCGATGTAAGTATTGGCGAAGGAATTTATTGGAACGCGCCGACTTTTTACTATACAGGCAAAATGGAGCCCTTTGAACCAAAAGAATACAAAAGATACCTTGTCGGGTTTGTTTTCAACAAACAAGATTGCATAAGATTGGTATTTCTCAGAGGTGGGCAAATAGAAGATGAATCGGGATTGCTCGAAGGAGATTATAAAGATGGCAGACGATTAGCCACATTTAAAAATTTAGAGGAAGCTAAACACAAAGAATCAGCACTGAAAAACATCCTTTCGAAATTGCTCGATAAAATGCAATAAACTTGGGCGACATACTTCGAGTCAGGTAAATTTTATGGGGATTAAGTAGAAATTAAACATCCAAACAGCCTTGATTTTTTTTGGTTCTTTTTTGTATTAAGACAAAAAAGTACGATAACAATAGAATGAAATTTAGTACAACTTTAGTTAATATCGAGGTCACATAAAACTGGTTTCTCCCCAAATTTCTGATTGATTTCCTGGTTAAAATAAATAACCCATCAACTTGAAAAATAATTTATAAAAAAAAAAATTTGCAACTAAGAGATTCCTGCGTAATTAAAAAATGTTAGAGCTTGTTCTTCATTCTATCCAGGGCCTTCAGAACTTCATCCCTGTTCTTTGCAGACTTTATAAAATCAGGAAGTTTTTCCACCATGGTCATTTTAAATCTATCCGTCGTGCGTTCTCTTAAGGTTGCCCTGACGTAGTTTTCAATTTCCAGTAAATGTTTTTGGTTATAAGCCCAAATAATTTCACCCTTCACACTTCCAGAATACCACAGCGGCAAACCAAAAGCAGGGTCTAGGATTCCGGAAGGATTGTATTTTAATTGATAGGACTCCCAGTTTTCACTGATGCGATTGAGCGTATTACAATTTCCGCAAGTAACGTTCACATATTTGGGAATACTTTTTCGCTCAGCAATGTCCATAACCAGCCATTCCAGACAATGACGACATTTTGCCTTGCTTGAAACTATATAGCGCATGCGGTCTTTGCCTGCTTCGGAAAAATGACAAGCAGTACATTTCAACATTGCATTTTTAAAATCAAAGACTTGCCCCACAGAAACTATCGCCCTACCTTGACATTTGGGACAATGCACTGCAAACTCATTCATTAAATCATAGAGTCTTATTGGCTCTGATTCATATCTTTCCATATTTCGAAATTAAGACAATAAGAAGATCCTGTTTTGAAATTTATCGCGATATAATGAAAATAAAATTCTATGTTCCACCAATTTTCTTTTTTCCTATTGTCAACAAAATTTATATTACTCGCTGATTATTTACTGCCATAAATTTTTACGATTTCTCATTGATGCCCAGTAAAGTTTTTATGGTTTCAAAAACAGTGGGCTCATTGGGATCAGGTGCCTCGTAATAATAATCACCCGGCTCATCTTTTGTTCTGTATTGATTAGGCAAATGGTATTGTCCAAAATAAAGCATGGCGTATATCTCGTCAAAAAGTATGACATGCTCTACAGACTTCCGTTCAATATAAATATTGGATTTCCTTAACCAGGGATGAAAGTTATCTTCGTCTGAATAATCCAGATATTCCAAAGAAAATGAAAATACCTTTTTGTGCAATGCAAAATTATCTATAATCCATTCCTTCACCTGCCGATGTTCCAGATCCATCTGCAACAACAATATTGCCTTCAACATCTCCAGGGCTTTTCTGCAATCCAGCTCATTATCTGCATAAGTAATAAATTCGTCCACCTCAGATTCATAAATGGTTCTAAGGGCACTGATACCGCCATAAGATTTTTCGCCATTGTATCTTTCGTCCAGCAACACATCGATCGATAGAATTATTTTGTCATCAGTCATTTTGTTTAGTGTTATTGTTGATCAATTCAGGAGCATACGAAATTAGGACAAATTATTAAATTAGACAGGAGAATTTTCTGAACTGAGTGAATAAAAAATTTCATCCAAATAAATCAAAGAAAAATAGGCTGACTTTCACTGAATCTGATGCATTAATCTTCTCTTTTAAACAAGCATTATGGGTTCCTAACTATATTAGCGCAATGGAGCTTTCAAAAACATTCATGAATTCGTAAGAGATGGAGGATATCAGTCAACTTGATTCAATGTTCCAATATTTTGAAAAGTACCACCGACTTTCCACGGAGGAAAAAAAAGTAATTGCCGGCATATGTGGAATAGTTCATTTGACAAAAAACAAGGAGCTGCAGGCAATTGGCCATACCTGCAAAACGATTTATTTTATTCATAAAGGAATGGCTCGTATTTATTATTATAAAGACGGAACGGACATCACAGAAAGTTTTTCTTTTGAAAACGACATCATTGCCAGAGTAGAAAGTCTTTTTACCGGAAATCCGAGTCGCAAAGCCATACAGGTCCTTGAGGATTCCGAAATCATCGCCATTGATGCAGTTAAATTGTTCAATCTTTATGACAACTACCCTGGAATTGAACGTTTGTTCCGAAAAATCTTTGAAGCCGGTCATGTCGATACGGTCAATCGAATAGAAGGAATTCAGTTCCACACTGCCGAGGAAAGATATAAGGCTTTGCTGGAAGAAGCACCGGATTTGTTGAAACGAGTACCCCTAAAACACATCGCCTCATACCTTGGTATCACTCAGGTGAGCCTTAGCCGCATCAGAGGTCAGAAGTAACCAATTGCTGACTAGGCACCGGTTATTTTAAGAAGCTTCCATTCTTCGAGGGTACAACTATGCAATCTTATTTCCTTGTTAAATTTCTCTCTTCCGCAATTACTTATCATATGTAAAAGGATTTGGTTTGAGTCCTCCTGAAATTTGCATTTGTAAAACCTGGATCAATTGTCACAAACAATAAGACCACAGGGGTTACAGATAAAAATAATGGCAAGCCAATCGATTCAATTAGGATTAAAAGAAAACTGGAAACAATTTTCTTTACTGGTACTCATCAATGCCTTTGTTGGTGGAATGGTGGGTATGGAGCGAAGCATATTGCCTCGTATTGCAGAGATAGAATTCCACATTGCGGCCAAAACAGCCATCCTTTCATTTATCATCGTCTTTGGCATTGTTAAGGCGATTACCAATTATTACACCGGCACTTTAGCGAACAGGTTTGGAAGAAAAAAATTATTGGTGGCCGGTTGGATTATTGGACTTCCGATTCCATTTATTTTAATGTTCGCGCCATCATGGTCGTGGATCATTGCAGCCAATGTATTACTGGGCATCAACCAGGGTCTCACCTGGTCCAGCACGGTCGTGATGAAAATTGATCTGGTGGGAGAAAAGCAAAGAGGATTCGCCATGGGCCTGAATGAATTTGCGGGATACATTGCGGTGGCTTTGGTAGCTTTTTTAACCGGTTGGATTGCGAGTGAATATGGAATAAGACCCTATCCATTTTACACAGGAATTGTGTTGGTTATTTTCGGTTTGCTGGGAAGCTTATTTTTGATAAAGGACACCCGCCACCATGTTGCTCAGGAGACGATTAACAACTCCATCCCACGGCTTCAACATATTTTTTGGGACACCACCTGGAAGGACAAAAATTTAGGATCTGTCACGCAGGCCGGATTGATCAACAACCTCAATGATGGAATGGCCTGGGGTATATTCCCAATCCTTCTTGCCACCAAGGGATTCTCGATTGCAGAAATTGGAATTGTCACCGCTATATATCCGGCCGTGTGGGGCATCGGTCAATTATTTACCGGCAGAATGGCGGATAAATTTTGCAAGAAGGACATGCTGTATGTTGGGATGCTTCTGCAAGCAGTGGCATTGATAGTTTTGGTATGGGCCGAGACCATGAGCCACTTCATTACCCTCTCTGCTATTTTGGGTTGGGGAACTGCCATGGTGTATCCTACTTTTCTGGCCACCGTCGCAGAAAATACGCATCCTCAGGATCGGGCCAAAAGCATCGGAATTTTCAGACTTTGGAGAGATCTGGGTTATGCGATAGGCGCCATACTCACAGGCATCCTTGCGGATTGGTACAGTATAAATTCTGCTATTTTATTTATCGGATTCCTCACTTTTATTTCATCCCTTATCATTCAATTTAGAATGCAATGCAAACCAAGCGATCCAACAAAAATATGGGATTGGATGAAACTAAAATTATTGCCCAATGGAAAATAAAAAAGATTGTCTGACACTTTCTGAAGTGAAAGCCCTTATCCATCAATCCCCTAAAAATATAATCCTCCTGGATGTAAGAAATCCGGAAGAATTCACCGAAAAACATATTCCCGGCTCCATCAATATTCCACTGACTGAACTCGAAAATCACCTGACAGAATGGTCCACCAAAAATACCCTCGTAACTATTTGTGGGAAAGGAGGAGGCAGATCTGCTTCAGCTGCTGAAATACTAAAGTCATCAGGATTTCTCAACTCCTTTTATCTCTGTGGAGGAACTTTTGGTTGGTATGAAAATAAAATTAAAGTGGATTGAAAATAAAATGGCTCAGCGGAACGCACTCAACTCATCCCCAACCCTTCTCTTAAAAGAGAAGGGGGATTCAATGATAGAAGAGTTTTGGGAAGGCTCAGCGGGACATTCAACTCACCCCCAACCCCTCTCTTAAAAGAGAGGGGGACTCAAAGGGACTTATTCCATTTTACTGAAGGTCAGTTTTTTCAGAGAACTTTCAGTCAAACATTAGCTAATTAACTCATTAGCCCATTTCCTCATTAGCTCCTTTCCTCCTTGGCTCAATTTCTAAAAAGGATTTTTAAAGGCTTCGTTTTTAAGATAGGTTTCATCGGTCAGGGTTTTCAAAAATGCCACCAGATCTGCTTTGTCTGTTGCGTTTAATTTTAACCCGCCCGGCTGTAGATTGTACTGAAGTAAAATATCGACTGAGTTGGATGGCTTTACTCCGGTGTTGTAATGGTCAATGACTTCTTCCAAAGTTTTAAATCTGCCATCATGCATGTATGGAAAAGATTGTGCAATATTTCTGAGCGAAGGCACTTTAAATTTTCCTTTATCGGCCAATGCGCCTGTTACTTTCATTCTACCCTCATCTGCAATTCCTGATTCGGTGTCAAGACCATTGTTCATAAACTCATCATTGGTAAAATTATGATTGCCATGACAATGAAAACACTCTGCTCCTTTCACTGAACTGCCGGGATTAAATTCTGAAAAAAATAAAACTCTACCTCTCTCCTCTTCTGCCGTCAACTGAATTTCTCCACGCTTCCAACGATCATACTTTGAATTGTTGGAAATGATGGTAAACTCAAATTGCTCAATAGCCAGGCCTATCCTTTCGGGAGTAATCACCTCGTCTCCGAAAGCCCGAATGAACTGGTTGGTGTACTTTTTATCTTTACTCAATTTTTGCACCACATTCTGCAGAGATTCATTCATCTCCAAAGGATCCTGTATGGGTTTCAGAGCCTGATCACGAACAGATGGAGAGCGACCATCCCAAAACATCCCGTTGTAATGCCAGGCAAGATTAAATATGGGCATCGCCTGTCTTTTTCCGGGCAACTTCTCTACGCCAATACTGAATTTTAGTGAATCGGAAAATGAATCCGACTGACGATGGCAATCTGCACAGGCTTGTGTACCATTTTTGGACAATGCCTTTTCATAAAAAAGCATTCTTCCCAATTGAACTCCTGCCTTGGTCAAAGGATTGTCTGCAGGCAAATCTGGATTTGGAAAACCAGCGTAATTTATTTCGTAAGGAGTGGTGTCCAGTTGCACCACTTCATCAGAATTGCAGGTCATAAAAAAGACCAGAGCAAAAGTTATAAGTATTAATACGGAATAGTTTTTCATAAAATACAATTTACTAATACCTGAATTCAGGATTTGAAATAAAAGTAAAATCAGTCAGGCTGTTTAAAAAAGCCAATAGATCTTTTCGTTCCTCAGGACTTAACACGAATGATTTTAGTAAAGAATTTTTATTTACATGTGGCTTCCCTCCGGATGCATAATGGTCGATCACCTGGTCCAGACTTTTCAAACTACCATCGTGCATGTATGGTGCTGTTAATCCAACATTGCGCAAAGAAGGCACTTTAAACATTGCTCTGTCTTGTTCCAGCTGTGTAAAACGCATCCGCCCGCTGTCCGGATAATTTATATACAATCCATTGTTCTGATAGCTTTGATTGGTAAACAGAAAACCGTTGTGACATTGAATGCAATTTAATCGGTCGCTTTGAAAAAGTAAAAATCCGCGCGCCACTTCCGGTCGATAAGCTTCCGGCAATTTCTGAAAATACCATTGATCAAATAATGAATTACCACTGAGAAGGGTTCGCTCAAATGCTGCAATGGATCTGGTGATCACAAACGGATCCGGCTTACGGCCATACGTCTCCATCGATAGATCAACGTACATTTGATTATTATTCAATCGCTCTGCAATTCTTACGATGTTAAAATCAAATTCGTTGTGTTCCTGTATTGGCACCGCAATTTGCATCTCAAGACTCGGGACCGATCCTTCCCTGAGCAATTTATCCTGATAGACCACATTGGCAAGGCTTGGCGAATTTCTGGTTCCCAATCTGTTTTCGATTCCTACACTGAAGGCAACCGTATCCGAGAATGAATTTGCAGCAAGATGGCAGGAGGCGCAACTTTTGGTACTGTCCTTTGACAAAACAGGATCGTAAAAAAGCAGCTTACCCAACCGAATCCTTTCCTTGGTTAGAATATTATCCTGAGGAATTTTAGGAGCAGGAAACCCAACCGGAATTTTTAATAAAAAACCACCTTCATCGTCCACTACAAATTTGTCCTGATGACAGTTTGTCAATACAAAAACCACCAAAAATAATATTGATATTCTAAGCATTTCTGCTTCCGTTAACGGGGATTCTCATCCCTCAGTTATTGATTAAAATCTCTACTTTGATATCAAAATTTTATTTCTTGCTACCAGTCTTCCTTTTTCAAAAAATGAAATAAAATAAACACCCTCTGCAAGCCGTTCGGTACTCAAGGATACATTTCCCTTTGCCGGTAAATTATTCATATTCATTACCGCCACACCAAGAGAATTGCTTAGCAGCAGATTCATAGTTTGTTCGCCGGGCAAAGTATAAAAAACATTCAGATGATCCTGTGCAGGATTTGGAAGACAGCTGATCAGAGACGAATTTTCGACTACATCTTTGGTTGAAACAGATTGAGGCAGCTGAATAAATTTGGCAAGTGCAGCATTGGATAAAACCTTTGCATTCAAGCTGCTGCTGCCGTGCTGAATCAGATTGCCCTTCATGGCAATGTCCTTAAAAAGCTGAGCATAATCTAAAGTCATATCCACATGCAAATTTCCATCTTTGGCACTCAAATATCCTTCTACCTCTGCTTTAGTGTACAGCGCATCTCCGAGACTGTGAATTTCGAAAACAGTTTCAGGAATCCCGTCATTGTCGTTGTCAATCATGCCTTCCAAAGCAATGAATCTGTATCCTGAAGTCCATCCCCAATGCATGGAAGGATCCTGAAATGCCAATGGATGTCCACTGAAATAAGTGGCAGGATCCAAATGGTTCACAGAAGCCGGAACTCCAAAATGAAGAATCATTTTTTTAGCAGCCTGCATCGGATATTCTCCCAATTTATATTCTACACCGGGCTTACCTGCATTCACCAAAATATAGGTATCCGGCAATGGCATTGCAGCGTCATCCTCCTTTTTGAATTCAATTTCTGAAATATAAAATTCAGCGCGGGACAAGATCACTTTTTTACCATTCCAAATGGGAAAAACAGTTTTGTTGAGTATCAGATCCTCGCTGTTGGCTTTGTGCTTAAATGTCGCCACCACCATGTTGTTTTGAGCATCTGCCCATGAAATAAACAAGCAGAAAAATAAAATTGTATAAATGTATTTCATAATAATTTAAATTTTATCAATTTGAAATTTGGAAATTTTTTTGAAAATAAACGGCCTCTGAAATAGTTGACCTGTTAAAATGAATTGCGCTCATTTACTTATAAGTCAATTCTTTTTAGAAGTTGGAAACAATTGGTACTCCCTAACAACGAAAGGTCTGTGTCATCAGCAAAATGCTCCTCATCAGCGGTGGATCAGTATGGGTCAACCATGGATTGACCGTTGCTTTATAATTGAAAGCAGCACTCAAAATTTCACCAACCGAAGGTGCGCCCAAATCGAGCACAAACTTGCCATGGGGTTGTACTTTTTTGCCGGCAAGTTGGGACTCTACTGAAATTTTACAGTATTTATGATTATCTGAACAACAAGGTTTGCGAGAAATGGAAGATTCTCCTGTTGGTTTATTATTCGATATTTTCTGATTGCAGCCTGTTTTGGTCTCTCCAAAACACGCCTTGATTTTGCTTGATTTCTTTTTGCAACAGCTGTCGGGCCTCCCAAAAATACTGACCAACCTACCTTTTTTCTGACACAGGTGCTCAAAAAACACAACCCCCGTCGAAGAAATCAACAGGTTGATTGCTATAAATAAATGTAAAACACGAAGCAAATCGTTCAATTATTGACCAAGTAAAGGTAAAGCATTTTTAGCATCCCAAAAAACAATAAAATTACAGACCAAAATACCTGTTTGAAAACCTCAAAACCTTCTTTCAGCATAGGGTTTTGAGATGTTGGGGAGTGGTGATTTTTTGGTTTGGGGATTTATTGATACAGAAGGACTCATCGGGACATATTCAACTCACCCCCAACCCCTCTCTTAAAAGAGAGGGGGGATTCAATGACAGGAGAGTTTTGGGAAGGCTCAGCGGGACGCATTCAACTCACCCCCCAACCCCTCTCTTAAAAGAGAGGGGGGATTCAATAGGACTTGATCAATTTACTGTAGGTCAGTTTTTTTTTGAATCGTTCAGTCACACATTAGCTCATTAACTCATTTTCATATTCTCACATTCAATCATTCTCTAATTTCCACATTTTCTAATTCTCTAATTCTCTTCGCTGTCGCACGATACTCTGCTTACAGCAGAGATCGTTCAGTCACATTTGCTAATTAGCTAATTAACTCATTAGCACATTATTTCGGCCATCTTCCCGGCGTATACGGCGCCTTGTTCATTTCGAGTTCTTTTTCCAACTCGCTGATCTGTGCGTCTACCATTTTCATTTCTTCCAGTACTTTGCTGAATTGTCGCGATGCGATGTCGTAATTTGTTTTGCAGCTTTTAGGAATGGAAGAGGTAATGTTCCAGACGGTATATTCCAAAATTCCTACCCGGTCATTGACCGTGGTAGCTGTTTCAAATTCACGCTTTGCTCTGGTGGCGTCGCCATTGAAAGTAAGATTGATGGCATTTAATTTTTTCTGGATGGAGGCTGCCTTTTCCAATAAATTTTTTGGTGAGGCGGGCATGTCGAGCATGGCAGATTTTGCATGTGCGATTCTGGTATTCATTTCATTAAATATATCGCCTGCAGCGCTGGTTGCTTTGCGCAGGTCTGCTACTTTCTGACAGAAAGCAATGTTGTCTTTCATGTCCTTGGATGGCAGCGTTCCCTGATTTAATAAATTTAATTTGAAATCGACAGGACCTGCGATTGGCGTCAACACACCATCGACGTATTTTTGAAGCAGGAGTTTGTAAGTCCCCGGCATCACCAAGTGTCCTACTTCTTCTTCTCCAAACAATTGATCCGGTGCCGGAACATAACGGCCTACAACAGGCGCGGGTGTGGCAGTTCGGCCATCCCAACTGATTCGTTTCAATCCTTTTTTTGCAGCAGTTTTTAAATGTCTGACTACATTTCCACTTTGATCCATGATAGTGAATAATAAATAAGGATCTTGCTGTTCGTCTTCTGCACGCAGACTGTCTAACGTAGGATAATAAATTTTTTCTCCTTTATCTGATTTGGCTTTTTCTGCTTCTTTGCGAAGTTCTTTCAAAGTCTTGATGTCGTCTTTAACGTAATAAGTAAAGACAACACCCGGTTTTGGATTCGGTGTGCTGAAATAAGAAGATCCCATGTGCCCTTTGTCGCGAAGACCCAGCGGCAATCTTTCTACATACAACAAACCATCTTTTATGGGATAGATGACTGCTTCCTTGTTGAAATCTTCTTTCTTTATATTGCGCAGACAAGAATAATCATCGAGGATGTAAAATCCACGACCAAAAGTTCCCAACACCACATCGTTCTCACGTCGCTGCAATTCAATATCTCTTACTGCAACCGTCGGCAATCCTGATTTTAATTGTATCCAGGTCGCAGCACCGTTGTTGGAAAAAAAACATCCGAACTCTGTGCCCACAAAAAGTAAATTAGGATCTACATGATCTTCTGCAATCGAATACACAGAACCCCTTCCAGGAAGATTGCTTTGAATGGCCTTCCATGTTTTTCCTGCGTCGGTGGTTTTTAAAACATAAGGCTTGAAGTCACCGTAACGATGATGATTAAAGCAAACATAAGCGGTGTTTTTATCATGCAGGGAGGCGATGATCTGATGCACATAAGACTGCGAAGGCACGCCCGGCAAATTGTCAAATTTTGTCCAGTTTTTCCCGCCATCTGTGGTGAGTTGGATCAGACCATCGTCTGTTCCCACCCATATCATTTCAGGATTCAGTTTTGATTCCGCGATGCTCGTCAACTGTCCGTAAATATCCGTACTTCCATTTTTTGCAATGGCATCGACCGACCAAACCTTGCCCATGACTTCTATTTTATTCCGGTCGATCTGACGACTCAGATCAGGGCTGATCACTTGCCAGGATTCTCCGCGGTCA
>Ga0268298_10002059_pt1 | contig 22544 bp, 23 predicted proteins | sample WWTPWeurt_MetaG_FD_194462 | JGI IMG/M metagenome (GOLD analysis project Ga0268298, IMG submission 194462) | Activated sludge microbial communities from WWTP in Nijmegen, Gelderland, Netherland - WWTP Weurt | ecosystem: Engineered > WWTP > Aerobic digester > Activated sludge | place... | reverse complement strand
TGCGACAGGTGAGGGGCTTTGTCGGCAATCTTTGAAGCAAGGGCTGGACCTGGACGGCGCCCTTACTTGTTCTTCTTGCCGCGCTTCTTTTTCTTGCCCTTCTTTTCCTTCTTGTTCTTCTTCTTCTTCTTGTCCTCTTTGGGCTTGTCCTTGCCCTTTTTCTTCTTGTTTTTCTTCGTCGCACCTTCCACGGGCTCCGCTTCGGGCTGCACCGGGCCGTGGTTGCAGCCGCAGTCTTGCTCGGAGTCCGAGTCATGTGCGGGAACGGGGACCTCTCCGGAGGCTACCTGGTCGGCCGTGGTGCCCAGGGGCGTGTTCCACGGCACAGGCTTGTGGTCTTTGTCCACAGCCACATAGGTAGCGTTGCCTTCGGTGACAGAGATGATCTCCCCGTGCCGCTCGGCTTCCACGGTGACTTTCACCTGGATGGAGGTGCGACCTTTCTTGATCACCTCGGTCCAGCAGGTGAGGATGTCGCCAATCAGGACAGGCTTCTTGAAGATGACCGTGTCCATGGCCACAGTGACGACGCGGTGCTCGGTGAGCTGTTTGGCGGCGATGGCGCCGGCGATGTCGATGTGGCTCAAGATGATGCCGCCAAAGATGTTGCCCGATGGGTTGGTATCTTTGGGGAACATGGCTTGTCTGACGGCCGGGCAGCGCCTAGCGGCACTGCTCAAGTCGTTTTCGGCAAGCTGAAGGAGAATGGGCTTGGTGAGGGACTTGGGCTCAACCCTGGCTCTGACGGGGGCAGCGCTGTCTTGCGCCACCGTGCCGGCTGGGGAATCCCAGGGAATGGAGCGATGCTCCTTGTCCACAGCCACGTATTTGGCGTAGCCTTCCGTGACCGGGATGATCTGTCCCTGGCGCTCGGATTCAACGGTGATTTTCACCTTCAAAGAGGTGCGTCCCTTCTCCACCACTTCCGCCCAGCAGGTGAGAATGTCGCCTACGAGGACGGGCTTTTTCAGGACGATGGTGTCCATGGAGACGGTGACGAGACGGTGCACAGTCAACTTTTTGGCGGCGATGGCGCCGGCAATGTCGATGTGGCTCAAGATGATGCCGCCGAAGATGTTTCCGGATGGATCGCAGTCCTTGGGAAACATTACTTGCCTGACGGCCGGGCAGGAGTTTTTACAGTTCATATAGCTTTTCCTGTGGAAAACGTTGGCAGAACCGATGGAATTGGCAGACTCAGTCACCGGGCTGTTTCATGTGCAAGCGCGAACGCTTGAGAGCCTTGATGAGGGAATCCACGGTCTTGCCCTTGAGGGAAGTTTCCGTTCGGCGTGATTTCGAATAAGTGGGCACAGCGCAAAGCAGGCATTGCTCCAGATAGAAGTCTTTGAGGGCGTGCACGCTGTTGGCCTGGATGCGCTCAAAAAGCCGCTTTCCATCTTTCCGCTGGTTGCCTGCGCCGATGGCGATGGTTTCCAGGGCCATGAGGGAAGCTGCCACCAGATGCCGTGCTTCCAGGTCGGTTTCGGCCTTATGGTCGAAGCTGGTCAGCATCATGGTTTGAGCGAGGCGCTCGCTGATATCCTGGTCCATTTGGGTCCAGGTGAGCACCTGACTGAGGGGTCGGTCACCCAGGCATTTGAGCGGCTCGTTCATGAGGCATTCGGCGATGTCCTCGATGAGCGGCTCGAAGTACTTGAGGGGCAGCGTGACGGCTGTGGCGTCGGCTTCATCTGCGAAAACCAGATCGGCGGGCAGAGTGCCTCCGCAGGCTTCTTTCAGGCGTGCCGTCAGGTCTGCCACCAGGGTTGTGAGCTGGGCTTTGTCCAGCCTCAACTTGGAGACCGCTTTGATTGAAATGAGGGCACGCAGCACATCGGGTGGATGGGCGTCCATTCGCTCCTGTTCCTTGCTCGGCAAGAGACGGCCCTTGTTGCGCAGGGTGCCTTCCTTGTGGTGAGCGATGAAGTAGAGCATGAGACCGTTCGTGAACATCGGTCCGAAATTGAGGAGACCGGCCAGATCGGCTGCCAGCTCCTGGGAGTAACTGCCTGCCAGAAGCTCCAGCAATTCCGCCGCTGCAAATTCATTCTTGTCGTCACCTGATAGCAGGAGCAGAGCCAGGCTTTCTTTGGTGACGCGCTCGGGCAGGTTTTTGATCTTGGCTGTGCTCTTGCGCACGCACTGTTTGAGCGCGGCAGCTACCTCGCTGTCGAAGCCGTTCACCACCGTGTGGATGCCGTGACCTCCTACTTCATGTCCGTCCACCACCCAGAGGGGTACGGTGTGTACCTGCTCTGCCGGTTTGGCCACCAGTGAAAGCGGCAGTTCCCGGCTGGGCGGCAGAGTGTAGGGACCGTCCGAGTTCGTGATGAAGAAGCCGAGCGGGTCAAGGGCCGGCCACTTTTCCGAGCCCGAATTCTGGCGGCTCAGGGTGTCGTCCTGCAGGAAGCGCTGGTAGAGGTTGCTGGCCAGGGCCAGGTAAGCCTTGAGCTGGTCCTGGGCGACTTTGCCCTGGAGTTGCACAATGGGGGCGGCCAGGCTCTGGAAGATTTCCTTCAATTGCTCCAGGATGACCTTCTTGCGTTTGGCGCCGGGCAAGATACCGAGGCTGCCGCTACGCAGTGATTTCTCCGACTGGCGCAGAGCTTCTTGCAGAACTTCCACGTAAGCACTGTGATACCGCGACGGCAAGAGCTCGAAGCCCTTCTTGACGGTGTCTTGCAGAACCTGGAGAGTGGCTGCCGCGTTACTGGCTTGCGTTGGAAGCTGGGCAAATGGGTCGATGAGGTTGTGCGGTCGAGCCAGTTGCTCCTTCAGAAGCTGCTTCACTAAAGATAAATTGCCCAGTCGGACGCCGCCGGGTTTGGCAGCGACCCGGGCGGGAGGGGGATTTTTCTTCGTCATATAGACTCCCTGTGAATAGACAGTCTTGCCGCATCTAGAGTCTTTCCGCCCGAGTTTTTCAGTCTGGTTTGAAACGCACCTGTCCGATCCGGATCTGGTGGGTTAACAGGGTCTGTCTGATGGCGAGAAGGAAAAGATGAGGTGGATAAGTTTCTCTGGAAATGAAAAGGAAAATAGAACGTACAGAGACTAGGAAGTTGGACATGCAGATTACAAGTGTCTTGAGAAAAATAACAAAATAAGGTCTTGGAAATAGCTCATGAGCTTATGAGAGGCGGGTCGGTTTGCAATTTTCCGGTAAGGCTGGCGAAGATGCGCTACCACTTGGCAATGCTCACCAGTCCTTGTCAAGCGCCGGTCTGCTGCTTCGTTTTATCCGGCTCCTCTTAGTTTCCGAATTGATACCTGATGTGGTATCACTGCCGGCCTGCCGAGAGCTCTTTACTTAACAGTCTTGCCGGAGCTTGAGATAAGGGGAAATTCTCGGGGTAAGTTTCTGGTATATTCTCCTCAATCAGTCGATTGGAAATGCCGTGAGCGAAGAAAAACAAAGTATGCCGCAGGGCGCCGCCGATCAGGCTGCCGCAGCGTCTTCCAGTGCGACAGCGGTCGGCGATTATAAGACTCCTCTGATTATTCGCAGACCCGGCAACCCACTGGTGGGCGTCTTGCTCAGCGTGCTCGGTCTCGTCTTCATCGGTATCCTTTACCTGATTGTGTTTAAACAGAACATCCCTTACCTGGGCGGTTCTCTTGATAGTTATCTGGATCGCACCCTGCGCTACAAACCGGATGGCGCCCCGGTCGTGGCCGACTGGCGCGAGAACCTTCTAATTGAGCAAACAGTCTGGATTGACGAACTGGCACGCATGGCTAGTGGGGACAGCCGGGCCAAACCGTACAAGCTGAAACGGGATTATTTGCTTTTTCTGGCTGATTCGTTTTACCGTGATGAGCCGAAGTTTTCTCAAGCTGCATACTCTTACATTGCCGCTCTGGTGGAGCCCAAGGTGCCGCACGAGAACGCCATAAACACGTCCGATGGGGAATTGACCAGGCGAGTCGGTTACTGTTACATGCGCCTGGGCAAGTTCGAACAGGCCGAGACCTATTTGCGCAGAGCCTTGAAACTGGCCCAGAATGACCTGAAAGCCGACGGCAAACCGAAAGAGCCGGGGGTCGTGAACTGGGCACTGGAAAACCTTACGGAGACATTGATTCGCTCCGGTAAGTTGGAGGATGCCAAAGCCTTGATTGATCAGCGTCTCAAGAGCATCGATTTGCAAGATGCCATTTATTCCGTTGAGGCACATCTGGTGTTCAACTATGCGTTGTTGCTGGATAAGCAAGGGCGCCTGGCTGAAGCAGATAAGTATTACCAGCGCACCATTGAACTTTTTGAACAGGAAGATGCCTTGCGCGGAGTGATAGTGGGCAGCGCCAACGACAACAACCGCAACTTAGCCAGGGTTCTGAAAGACTATGCGCGTTTCTTGCGGGCGCAGAAACGGTTTCCGGAGGCCTGGGACAAGATGTCCCGGGCTCTCACTATTCTGGATAACTCCCCTTAGACTGGTTGAAATTCAGATTAGTCGGCTCTAACCACTCTGCGGCGCAATAACCAATAGCGCGGGTTGTCAAATGGAAATGTCGAGTTTGGCGGGTTACGGCGCATAGCTCGCGCGAAGTTCAGGGTTTCTGAGAAACTTCTATGCTCTTAATGTGCTAATAAAGCACCTCTAGCTCATGACTATTAGATCCTCTTTTTAGTACTTATAGATGACTTCCGCTCTCTAATTTTTCAGGACATTCCCCCCGGCTAATCGACTATAGCTTTATTCCACAGCTCTCACCGCCTTTCTTTAGCGCAGAGTTCTGGACCGGGAATTAGTTTTCGAAGCGCACTGACACGGCTTGCTGGTTGTCTTTTGCTGCAGTTCTGAAGGTTTGGTGGGTGAGGAAGAAAATCGTAACCTCGTTCTAACGGGTGCGCTGCGTGTAAGCATGCCCAAATAACATGGGAGAACTCCTATGAATGAAAAAACCAGCGCTTTCAGCGTTGACCTCTGGCGCCGTGTCTTCCGACTGGCCAGACCATTCTTTACGTCCCGGGATCCCTGGGAAATCACCGTGCCGGTCATCGGCACCAAGTTTTCCGTGCAGGAAAAGTGGAAAGCCTGGGGCTTGCTTGCCTCGCTCGCCCTCTTCCTGCTCGGCGTCAACATGCTCAACATCGGCATCAACTTCGTTGCCGGTAACTTCCAGAACTCTCTGCAAGCCTTCCTGAAAGCCGGTTCCGATACCGCTGCTCAGGGGGTGGCCGAGGCCACGTACTGGAAGTACTTGTTCATGTATGGCGGTGTGTTTGTCGTCGGTATCTTTGTCGTCGTGCCCTACGCCTGGTTGAAGAGCGTGCTCATCATCGTCTGGCGCAAGTGGCTGACGGTGCACATCTTGAAGCAGTACTTCGCCAACCGCAACTACTTCAAGGTGAGCTACAACACCAGCATCGACAACCCTGACGAACGTATCGCCAACGATGTGGAAGGCTTCACTGCCGGCGCACTGGGCATCGCCCTGTCGGTGGTGGATTCGGTCATCACCTTCTTCTCGTTCATCTTCATCCTCTGGATGATCTCGCATACCCTGGTGGGCGTGGTCGTGCTTTATGCGGGCTTCGGCACGCTGATCTCGGTCCTGCTCTCCATCAAGCTCATCCAGTTCAAGTACAACCAGCAGCGGCTGGAAGCCGACTACCGATACAACCTCATTCACATTCGCAAGAACGTGGAGAGCATCGCCTTCTACCAGGGCGAGAAGTCGGAGTGGACCCAGCTCAACAACCGGTTCTTCGCCGCAATCAGGAACAACATGTCCCTGATCGGCTATCAGCGGAACGTCAACTTCTTCACGAAGGGCTTCGACTACTTCGTGATCATCGTTCCTGCCTTCTTCATTGCGCCCCTGTTCTTCCGGGGTGAGGTGGAGATTGGTGCCTTTACCCAGGCCAACCTGGCTTTCGGTCAGGTGCTCGGCTCGCTCGCCCTCTTTGTGGCGGAAATCGGCACCATCAGCTCGTTCGCTGCCTATGTCAGCCGTCTGGGCGGTTTCCAGGAAGCCCTGGACGCCAAGGACGAAAGTGAGAAGGAAGGGCGTACTGCCATTGCCACCAGCATTGGTGACAAGATCGCCCTCGACGAAGTGACCCTGATGACCCCCGACTACCGCAAACTGCTCATCCAGAAGCTCAGCTTCGAGGTGCCGCAGGGTACGGGCATTATCATCAAGGGACCGAGCGGCTCGGGCAAGAGCTCGCTTCTGCGCGCCATCGCCGGTCTGTGGCGTTCGGGTGAAGGCACGGTGACGCGTCCGGAACTGAGCTCGCTCATGTTCCTCTCGCAGAAGCCGTACATGAACCTGGGCAGCCTGCGCGAGCAGCTGCTTTACCCGGGTTCGCGCACCGACGTCTCCGACGATGAACTGAAGGCAATTCTTGTGCGTGCCAACCTGCCTGAACTGGCCGGTCGTTACGCCGAGGGGCTGGATGTGGTTCGTCCGTGGTCCGACGAGCTTTCGCCGGGTGAGCAGCAGCGTCTCGCTTTTGCTCGTCTGCTGGTGGCTCGCCCCAAGACCGTCTTCCTGGACGAGGCCACAAGCGCCCTGGACGTGGCCAACGAGGAGCTGCTCTACAAGACGCTCCGCGAGCTGAACGCCACGTTCGTCTCCGTCGGACACCGTCCGACCCTGGACCGCTACCACGAGAAAGCTCTCACCTTGCACGGTGAGGGTAAGTGGGAACTGTCCACCCAGCAGTAAGCCGTCAGTATCGTGTCCGTGCCGGAGTGTCTGGCTAGCCAGCGCCCCGGCACGGTTTCTGTAACAACGACAGGCTCTAGAAAAGCTCATCGTTGCTTCCTCCGGAATTAAGCCAGCGGCTCCGTTTCCATGGTTCACAAATGTGACCAGCGGCGCTGCAATACGCAAAACCCAAAAAGGAAAATTGCCATGAGCAACAAGAACACCGCTCCCAAGCCCGCCACCACCGAGGAGAAGCTCCAGACCGTTCTGGGCCTCGCCACGGATACCGCCAAGAACGAGATCGCCGGCGCCGCCAATCGCTCGGTCACCGCCGAAGCCACGCTCAAGACGAGCGTGACCGAGGGCGACGACACCGACTGCAACGGCGTCAACGCTGCCGTCACGCTGGGCGTGACCTCGTCCAAGCAGGTGAAGGGCGCTGCTCCGGCGGCGGCTCCGGCCAAGAAGTCGTAAGCGACGCTCTGACCGTCACCGTCCTGCCTGAGTAAGGCTTTTGAAGCTCCCGGTTCCTCTCCCTCAAGGGGGGAGCCGGGAGTCTTTCTTTTCTTTAAGTCACTTCAGGAGATAACCATGATCGAAATCGGTATCATGGGCGGTGCGTTCAACCCCATCCATTCCCGGCACTTGATGGTGGCGCAAGCCGCTATTGATCAGCTTGGTTTGAGTAAGGTGATTTTCGTCCCCAGTGGCGAACCGCCCCACAAGAAAACCGGAATGCTCGATAAAGAGGCGCGGTTTCGCATGGTGAAAGCGGCTTGTGCCGGCAATCGGCACTTTGTTGCATCCCGTGTGGAGATCGACCGCCCCGGTCCGACCTGGACCATCGATACCCTCAAGCAGTTCAAGCAAGAGTTCGAACGCAAGTTCGGACCGGCGCAGACCGTGCGCTTGAACTTCATCATCGGCGAGGACAACTTGCCGATCCTTCGCGACTACGACAGGCGCGCCGAGTTTCTCTCGCTATGCCGTCTGGTGGTCTCGCCCCGTGCTACTTGCGATGCAGCGGCTCTGGAGCGTTGGCAGGAGGTCTTACCGGAGGCGGATATCGCCATCCTGGAAGTGCCGGCCAATGAAGTCTCCAGCACCCTGATTCGCAATTGGATTGATGCCGGTCACAGCGTGCGCTATCTGGTGCACGAGGCTGTCTACCGCATCCTCATGCGCGAGGGCTATTATGCTCCCCGCAAGAACCTGGCCATGGCCGGCGTGGTTCGCAAGCGCAAGAAGACCTAGTCCGGAAAGAAAAGACAGGGACTCGGGGGGAACTTCCTTCGGGTCATGCGGAAGGGGCAGGAGCCGCATTGGCTCCTGTCCTACTTCCCATTCTCTTTTGGAATAGAAAATACTATAAGAAGTAGCAGGCGCGGCGAAAAATTGATGTGAGAAGGTCCGGGAAATCCCTCAGGGTGGACAAACCTGGTTTGGTAAGGGATACCGGCAAAATAGAGAGACGGCAATTTGGGGAAGAGGCGCAGGCAGTCCGCTAAAGCTTCGTCGCTGGCATCGCTGCCGCGCAGACAAATCTGAGTAGCGTGGGCCTGCGTGACACGGTCTTTTGAGCGGCTGCTACTGTGTTATAGGTTTGCCGGGACATAGCTTTTCTCTTCAGTAAAATACAGATTTGAGAAAAGGGGCACACTTGCTTCGGATCAGTCGTTTCTCGACCCGGCAAGCATGCCCCCTGATTTAGTTTGTCGACTCTTTCAGGTTCAGGAAATTGTCGACGAACTGAGCAAAACGTCAGCGCAGAGCTGCCGCTTTGTGCTCGTCCAGTAACTGGTAGCGTACCGGCTCATCTTCCACGACCGGGTTACCCTTGGGGGTCATGAAGGGAAAGATGTTGTCGGTGTTGTCGTTGTTGGCAGTGCAGGTCTCCAGCATGATGGAGTCTTGACCGCCGGCAGGCACCTTGATGATATGCGAAAGTTCGCCGGGCAAGGTGATGGTTTCGCCGGGGTGAACGGTGATTTCGCCGTCGGCAGGCAGGTGGTGCCAGATGCCGTCCACGAGTACGTCCACATTTTTCTTGGACAGGCTCTTGTCGGTTTCGGCCCAGGCCAGTTCAAAGGTCACGGGGGCGCCGGCGAGAACGGTGACTTCCTTGCGAGCTTTCTGGCGGTGGAAGTGATGAGGCTCGGTCTGGCCTGCTTGTACGAAGAGGTACTTGCGCGCGAAGCCGGTGACCGGATAGTGATGTTTGCCCATCTGTGTAGGCGCGGTCAGGGGTTCACCCTTGTCGTCCACCAGGGGAGAGCAAAGCACCAGCACCACAAGACCGCAATTGGGGAAATCCCCGACACCGAAATCGACTACTTTCCAGCCCAGTTTCTGGTGGCGCATGCCGTCGGCGTCGGCTTCGAACTGATTGGGGGTCCAGTCGGCCCATCTGGGCAAGTGCACTCCCATTTGTTTGGCGTTTTCGATGGCTCGCTTGATGGCGGCGTTGATTTCAGAACGTTTCATAGAAGGACCTTTGGTTGGTGGTTGGTGGTTACAGATAATAAGCCCTAAGTCGACAGCAGTGCTCAACTGTTACAGCAAGTTGCCGTAGCTGAGAGTGTGTCCTGATTATGGGCTTTTAGTTCTGGGTTTTGTCTGTTTGAATCTGTTTTGCAGTTGGGAAGTTTATTGATATCCTGAACCTAGCTTTTGGGCTCTTCCAATTGCAATCGCTACAGGGCTTTGTATCGTTTGTTGTAGTGCCCGGTCCGCTCTCGTGGTACATAGTTGGCACACACAAATGTGCTTCTCGTTTCTCGCCACTACTGCTATTAAAGGTGAGCATGCTCCTCAGATCTGTCTTAGCGCTAAGGAAAGCGTCTTTCAGTCTTTCGCTGTGCCTGGCCTGTGGCGCCGCCTTCCTGCCTGTGCAGGCTCAGTATCAGGGGAGCGGCGCGCAATTAGAGGGTATGCTGGATGCCGTGGAGAATTCAGCCAATTGGTCAACCGGTAATGCTCAGTTGAGCGGTGGTCAGTTTCAGCAACGTCCCGTCTATCAGAAGCCCTTCATGAACCAGGGTGTGCCCTGCCATGTGCCTGTCCGTTCAGTGCCTACCATTTCTTCCGGTCAGATGCTCAAAAGCTTGCAGCCTCAGCAGCAGAACGTCCATTTTACGCCCGGGCAAATGACTTATCGTCTGCTGCGCGCCGCCAACACCATGCCGGGAGGCGCCGGTGCGGCCGGGGGTTATGGCGGGGGCGGTATGAGCGGCGGTGGCGACGCCGCGAGCAATTTCTATCGGGCCCAGGATCAAGCTGATCGTGCCCGGGAAGCTTACGACAGGTCCTGGCACGGGGACAAATACAACCGCGAGCAAGCGGCGGAGGAGGCTCAATACGCAGCGCGGCAGGCCCGCAGGGAAGCCGATCAAGCCTACGGCAAAGTCGGCCGTGGAGATGCCAACGCCCAGACCTATGCGGAGAAAGCGCTCTCTGCCGCGCAGGACGCTCAGAGTTATGCCGATAAGGCTGAGACTAATGCCGAAAGGGCGGAGGATAATTCCCGCCGGGGCTGGTAGTTCTAGTGCCTTGGCTCAGTACAGGAGATCTTTCTTTCAGCGCCGGGGCGAATGCTTACTCCTTGATACTATGCTGTATAGCGGGAATTGAGAAAATGAGAGAGACCGGGGTTTATACCGGTCTCCCTCGGGATGAATGGTCAAGCGGTTGCTAGGGCTGTCCCTGCAACTTGGCGCGAATGCGCATCAGGCGGGAGCAGAACTCCTGCTGGGTGAGCACCGTTTCGCTGGCTCTGGTTTTGCCCATGCTGTGAGTGAGCACGGCTTTGCCGGTGGCCAGAAGCGCTCTTTTGGCACCTTCGTTTTGCGTGAACATGCATTCGAAGGCTTCGTCGAGCATGGTCTGAAATTCGTCCGAGTGGCGGTCGATTTCGCGGCCCTGCCAGAAGAGAGTCTGGGTGCGGAACCACTTCTTCTTCTTGCCTTTGAACTTGGCTGCTTTTCCGACCAGGGTGCAGACGAAGACTTGCATCTCCGGGCTAGAGAATTTGAAGCTCTGCAAGAGTCCTTCCATGGACGCGCAGGCTACTCCCCGGAAGACGAAGGGGTGCGGTGAGAAGTTTGACAGGCTAGCCGAGGGCCAGCCGCTTCCAGATCCGATATCCATGGCTGACTCCTATTGAATCGATTGGTATAGAGCTGCTTCGGTCCGGGCGGCGATCAGCGCTTCGGCGCCATCGCACTTTTACCTGGTCAGACGCTTGGTGACCGGGTGGGCCAGAAGCAGCAAGTTGATCAGCATGTTCAAGATGCCGATGGAAATGAGAGCGACCGCCAGGCTGGGCTGAAGGGTGATCAGCTTGATGGCCAGGAGCGGGACTGAGACCAGCACCAGGGCCTTGAAGAGGTCGAACTCATTGGCCGTGCCGCTGCGCCGCAAGAAGGGAATCCGGTCCAGGAAGTCGAACAGTCCGTTGAACGGGCGGAAGAACTTGTTCCTGGTCTGGATGGGCTTGAGGGGGCGGTCGGTCTTGAAGAGCTGGGGATTGCTCAGGTAACGGTGCCAGAAGATGGCCGCCGTGAGAGCCAGGTTGGCTGCCAGAAAGATTGCAGCCAGTATGGTCAGGTTCATAGAGTTTGGCTCCTTGTTCTTGAAAAGTGCTTAAAGGTGGAAAAGCGACGCAGGACGCCGAAGCTGGCAGGTTTACTGCTCACTCCGGCGTCCCTTGTGCCTCTCCGTGGTGTTACTTGTTCAGGCGAGGGAATTCGCCCGGCGACAGCACGCCCATGGAGACAACCAGCTTCAGACCGTCCTCGATGGAGATGTCTGTGGCGATGGTTTCCTCTTCCGGTACGTACTGGGTGAAGCCGCCCGTGGGATTCGGTCCGTGGGGAACGAAGACGGCCAGGATTTTGCGTCCTGTGCCGGTTTCCTTCAGCTCTTTGGTGACCAGGCCGAGGGTGAGATGGTGACCCGGAAAACGCAGGAAGACGCAACGCTGGAAGCTGGTGGCGTTGCCGTCACCGAAGGCTTCCATCATCTTGCGCACGGAGCGGTAGATGGCGTTGACGCCCGGGATGTGGATGAAAACATGGTCTACAAGGCGCAGACCCTGTTTGCCGATACGGAACGAAGCCAGCGCGCCCACTGCCATGAAGATGAAGCAGAGCAGGAAGACGCTGAGCAGTCCGTAGGTGGCTTCCATCCAGCCGGCGTATTCTCCGGTGAACCAGGTGGCAGGCAGAAGCCAGTGGGCGACCAGCCTGATACCGCCGCCTAACCAGCCATCCGCCAGGTCGAGAACGAACCGGAGGAGCCAGATAGTGACAGCGATCGGAAAAAGAAAGAAAAGCCCACGCATGAAGAAGGCGCGGAGCTTCGGCTCCTTGTCCTTGTCAGGGGAGCCGGGATTTTCGTTTGGGTTCATTCGATGCTATCGGCTTCTGCCAAGAGAGGGTGTCCCTGAGGACACCCCCTCTTGCAGAGCTAGGCCGACTCCTTTCCCTGGCTGGTTACTTGACGTCCATGACCACCGAAGCGTGGTCGGTGATGGCCCGCACCGGCAAGCCGGGCAGGTAGTTCAGGCTGATCACGTCCGGCTGACCGACCTTCTTGGACAGGCCGCGCTCCATGTAGAAGTCGAGACGACCACCCATGGTGTGCGTGCCGCGCGCGTCGGTCGGGTCCACGATGTTGAAGCCCGCGTTCTTGAGCGGGTCCAGGTCCGTGGTCTTGTCGCCGAAGGTGTTCCAGTCGCCCGCGATCAGGGTTTCGACGTTGGTCGAGCCCTTCAGCACGTGCGCGATGATCGTGGCCTGGTTGCGGCGCACGACACCGGAAACCTGCGGACCGCCGCGCATGGACTTGAGGTGCACGACGATGTACTTGCGGCGAGTGCCGTTGGTGGTGTCCTCCAGCTCCAGTTCATAGGCCGGACGGAGGTCCGGGATGCCCTGGACGTTGGCAACCGCGTCGTGGCTGGTGACCGAGATCACCTTGAAGCGGTTGTGGAGCACGAAGCCCACGGCCTGGTTGCGCGTGTTCGGCTTGCAGCAGTAGCTGGTGTAGCCGGGCACGAGGGTGGCCAGGTGCGCGAGGAAGCCGGGGTCGACTTCCGAGGCGAAGATCAGGTGCGCGCGCTCGACGATGAGCTTGTAGCTGTCCTGAAAGTACTTCGCCTTGGCCGGGTCGCCGAACTCGAAGTTCTGCTCCCACATCACCAGGTCGCCCTTCATACCGGCATTGCCGGCAACGACGCGACGACCGGAGACGATCTGGGTGACAGCCGAGAGGACGGCGCTGGCGCTGGGCAGAGGCCGGTTACCCGGGCCGCCTTTTCCCTTGCCCTTGGACTTGCCGCCGCGAGCGAAGAGCAGACCGTCCAGGTCGGTCGGAGACACCGTCTCCAACTTTCCCAGGAAGCCGCGCTTCTCCACCTGCTTCGGCGTCAGCCGGTCGAACATGCTGGGGTCCTCGGGGTACTTCGGGCGCGTGGCCTGAACGTGCTCCGAGTAGGCCTGCTCGGCCTTGATCAGCTTGGCCAGGTCCTGCGGACGCAGCAACTCCAGCTCGGGACCTTCCTGCAGGTCGAGAACCAGTTCGATGCCGGTGTTCACGATGGACTTGGCCGGGGACTTCTTGGCGCCGGTCTTGGAAGTGCGACCATTGCCCTTGGTGGTGATTTTCTTAGACATAATGAGACTCCTTGTTTGGGACTTTGTCCCGTGTTTCCAGGTGCAGAAGCCCGGAGGATTGAGGATGGACACAGCTCTGCAATGTTGCTGCGCCAGTTGGAGAGTCACACGTGCCAGAGGCTCATGTTCGGCTCCGGTTATCAAAGAAACGTGCAGTTGTTCCAGCTCTGGATTGGGACCAGGTGCCTGGAGCAATCTGAACTCAGACCTTCCAGCCATGTCGGAGATGACCCGAGCCACTCTGCATTCCGTGAGTAATCACCTCTCTCGGGAAAGAGAAGGTAATGTCTCGATTGAGTGCGGGGTGCAGGTGTTCTTAGGTTATTTGCCGAAAAAGTTGAAAGATATGGACCTTCAACCTAGGCTTTGACGGTATTGATAAGCAAGATCTATCAGTACTGGGACTTACAGGTTTAATGAGGGAAGGGTCTGAGAGGACCAGGCGGAACATGCAACAGTTAGCCTACCGAGCGCATATAGACCTTGCGAGGCATCGCTAAGTGCGACGGAATCATTTAATCCAGGAACTGTTCTGAAATTGGCGCCAGCTGCGGATGCCAAGCGGTAGATTAAGCCCGTCACATCTGCCGTTGGCATGTTTTCCAAGAGGGATCAAAGGAAATTTGCTTAATGCCGGGGGCTTTTGGTAAACCAGAGTCAGCTAGCAGTCGGGCTGACCAGTTAGTATTCAGAAAAACCACATCTTCCCGTGAGTGCATTGCTCAAATATCTTCTTAGATTGTGGCTTCTTATTGTTAGTACCGAATAGCCAGCAACAATTGAATAAATCTTCCAGGGAAGTTGGTGCATAGCGCCTTTCCCATTTTGAACTTTTTAGGGGGCTTATTTCTCTCCGGTTAGCAGATAGCGAGACTATTGGGAACCTGCAGCAATAGCTGATTTCGTGCCAGTCCATCTCCGACAGGGACGCACATCGACACTTGGAAACATGGGTTTTTTAACTGCGCTATGTGTCAAATATACCGGATCGACTTTTCAAGGCCGGTCAAGTGGCGAAAAGTGGTCTTAAGCCATATTTGAGGCCATTGTGTTGACATCTTGATATCTGTACTTTGGAGATACGTTTTCCTTTCCAAATTTTCAGAGTCATTCAACCCAAAAGCCCATAACAAACCGCCCCCCCGCTCTCATCAAGCATGTGTCTGTGACACAGGGTGCATAACAGCTTTCGGGTTAGTGACTTTGTTCAAGGCGAGGAAACGCGTGTTGTTTCAACTTCGGCATGGAAATCCTTTCGTGCTCGAGGCGTTTTATCTAAACCAGTTCGGCAAATCCCGACAAGCGAAGTCGGTAGAACCCGGACGCAAAGTGAGGTACCTCATGACGAATCAATCTGTCTCGCACAAGAATCTGTCCGCTGGCAAGCGCAAGCGCGCCACCGCTCCGCACACCAAGCTCCTGGGTACGGACATGGACTCAACAATCGGCTTGTTCTGGTCGTACTTCGTACCGGCCATGGACAAGATCAGCCCCATCCTGGCTGCCAAGCTCGGTGTTCCCCAGGAGGAATTCGAGCGCGAACTCGGCCGTGTCATGCACAAGCGTGGCACTCACGAGTGGCCCTGGGTGTTGGAAGAGACCAAGTATCGCCGTGAGTGGAAGGGCACTCCGCAGAGCTTCCGTACGGAGATCTCGGAACCCTTCTGGAACACGCTGGACGAGATGCGCGCCAAGTATCTCCGCCCCTTCGACGACGTGCTCGAGACCATCGACGCGCTCAACGCCAAGGGTGTGAAGATCGCCATCGTCTCGGATGCCCCGTTCTACATGGCGCTCACCCGCGCCTGCGACCATGGCATCGACGGCAAGATCGAAGCGCTCTACGCTCTCGACGCGCCGTTGCCGGACGTGTCCGAATTCATCGACCCCTTCGACATGCAGCTCGGACTTGAGCGCATCGCGGCCCTCGAGGCGCGTTCGCACAAGTTCAAGATCGTCCGCAAGCTTCCGAAGAACTTCGAGAAGCCGAACCCGGGCGGTCTGGCCATGGCCATGAAGGACTTCGGCGTCAAGCCCAGCGAGACGCTGTTCATCGGTGATTCGGCCAAGAAGGACGGTGGCGCGGCGGAAGCCTGCGGTGTCCGGTTCATCTGGGCTCGCTACGGCATCTACCTGCCCCCGGCCTACGTCGACCTGGTCGACCGTCGCTTCACCCCCACGGGGGAGGCGCCGACCAACGGTCACGGCATCACCTACCGGCCGTCCATTCTCCCTCCCATGGTGGAAAAGGCTGCTTCCTTCGAAGCGGTTCTCAACCATCTGGGCAAGGAGCGCCGGCCGCACCGCAAGACCATCCTCAACCCGTCGGCTCGTCCGCAGGGCACCGAGGAGGTCGGGCACTGAACCAGCTTCGCGGCGTACCCGGACGGCAGGCTCTCTGAGCCTGTTTGTCCGGGGCGTTGCGGAGTCCCTTTTGTATATAACCAATTGGAGGACTCCATGACGCAAGTTGCTCATGTACCAGTCGGCGGAGAGGAAAGGACCCGGGAAATTGCTTCCGGCCTTGCCTACCCGCAGCCCGTGGAAGTACAGATCGAGGGACAGGTGCACCAGGCTCAACTGGAACTTGTCACTCGTCTGGACAGCCAGCTCACCCGCACTCACCTCGGCGAGGAAGTGCCCACCGGCCAATATGGCTACACCGTCTGGGAAGTCGTGACGCTGTCCGGACAGGTTCTGGCGGTGACGCGCTGTCTGGGCGGCGGCATCATCAATCCCCACGTATCTCACTAAAGGAGGCTCCATGGCCAAACGTATGCACAAAGTGTCCGCACCCAAGAAGGGCGGCAACACCATCACCATCACCATCGATGGAGAACAGCAGGCGAAGATGCGCAAGGCGGCAAGCCGTCAGGCGCAAATCGACGCCGGCATGTACACCAAAAGCGGTGCTGGTACCCACGGTGGTGGACAACGCTCGGAGAATCGCCGCGAACGCCACAAGGCGCGCCAGGCGGTTCGCTCCGGTCAGTACGACTGAGGGGAGGATCGCCATGATGGCAGTTCATCCGCTCAGCGACCACTTCAGAAAAGCTCTGGATCCGCCTGGGTTCAGGGCTTTTCTCTTTTGGTTTATAATACGATAGGCAATAGTAGGAATAATCGGTTGAAGAGAAAGCTGATGCTCGTGTGCTGCAGCCTGGGCTGGATACACGGATGATTTAGTCGCTTTCAAGCAGGCAAGGGTGTTGTGAATTGTTATACTGGGCGCTCACCTTATCTGCGTCGCCCAATGGATTTTCCCTTAATTCTTGACCGAGAAAGCCAGGAGCCTTTGCACAGGCAGCTCACAGCCGCCATGAAAGAGGCAATCACCAGTGGTCGTCTCTGTGCCGGGCAGGGGCTTCCCTCCTCTCGTGAGCTTGCTTCCGCCCTGGGTGTTTCAAGAGATACAGTGGTGCGCAGTTATCAGGACCTTACCAGTCAAGGTTACATCTCCCTCGTGCCCAATTGTGGAACTTTCGTAAGCGTCAAGCCCCTTACTTCAGACTCGAAGCTGAAGACCTCTGGGCTTATGGAAGCTAGTGAAGCAGAGCTTTTAAGCCAGGCGACGAGCGCCGGATTGTCAGATTTTGCAAGGCGACTTCTGAGTTCCTCGTATGCCGGTGCCACAGCTGCCGATTTGCCGAACTTGAACTACGGCGCGGCTCCTCGTGATGCGCTTCCTTTCAAAATTTGGCGGCAGTTGCTCAGTCAGCGCAGTTCTATCAACAAGAGCGATTCGGAGTTTTTGGACTTTGACGCTAACGAAATCTTTGGCTATGAGCCTTTGCGAGAACAGGTGTGCCGTTTTCTTAATCTGGCCAAGGGCTTGCATTGCGATCCCAGTCAAGTTGTAGTGTTTACCGATTCTCAAAGTGGATTGGATCTGATTGCAAGAGTCTTGATTAATCCTGGAGATCTTGTGGTGCTTGAGAATCCGGGTTATTCAGGTGCTCGCGAATTGTTTCAGGCCTACGGCGCGGAGATTAGCTACGTGCCGGTAGATGAAAATGGTTTGAACACCGCCCTATTGCCCGTTCCGGCACAACCTTGCAAGTTGATTTATGTCAGTCCTTCGCATCAGGATCCGACCGGCGCTGTCCTTACCCTCTCGCGCAGAAAAGAACTGCTGGCCTGGGCCGAAAAACATTGCCGGTTCATAGTGGAAGATGCATTTGACAGTGATTACAACTATAGCGCCAATTCACTTCCGGCCTTGCAGGGAATGACCGGCTCCACTCCGGTTTTGTATTTGTACAGCTTCTGGAAGCTTCTCTTTCCTCTGGTCAGTACCGGCTGTCTGGTGCTGCCTGAGCCGCTGGTGTCGGCATTTGGACGAGCCAAGCGCTATGTTGATAGGAATTTTTCCCTGACTGAGCACCAGGCTCTTTCGGACTTTCTGGCCGAGGGGCATCTGGAGAGGCATATTTATAAAACCAGGCAGCTTTACAGGCGCCGCAGGCAGGCGCTCATTTTCGCATTGAAGCAAATTCTTGGTGCCGCCGTCAGGATCCCTCGGGAAAGCGGCGGTCTTCATCTGAGTCTGCATCTATCCCTTCCTTGTTCGCAGGAGCAGGTGCTCGATTCTGCTCGGAGGGTGGGCTTAATGCTGGTGTCTGCCTCTCCATACTATGCCGGAGGGGGCCCTGAGGAAGAGTATTTAGTTGATTTTGCCGGGCTGCCGGAAGAGCAATCCCTCGCGGTTGTATCTGCCTTTGCCGGAAATTTGGAGCTCCTGTGATGATTCAGAGATGTGGGGGGCTTGCCGTCCGGTGACTGTGAAAATTAACCGTCCGGTATCAAGTTTGCGAAGTGCATTTTTGGCTTACGTGGTGAATTTGGTTGCTTGTTGCCATGGTTTTGAAGTTTCATGGTGGGTAGCGACCCGTTTTTTCTCTTCCACCTGCTTGGGACCTGTAAATTCTGAAACCCGCAAGCCGATAGTTTGAATTGAGCGTGAGCCGAAAGTGAACGGCTTATGTGGCTTTTCGATTGGCTGCAGGCGTTTTTGTTTGCGGAATGCACCGTCAGCTTGGTTGCTTCCCTGCCGGTTATCGGATTCAGATTGGGACTGCGCACTAGTCTGCTTTTCAAAAGAACCGCCGGAATGGCTGCCGAATTGGGCTCCGCCGGCAATTAAACCAACCATTATTTGTGAAGGAATTAACATGACTTCAGCAGTATCTTCCGCAACTATCAGCACGGCCGAATTCGTAGATGCTTACCCGGAGCTATTTGCTCTCTACCGGCAGCTTGTTGTCTCCGCGCTTTCGTTTCAAAAAGCTGTGCACGGGAATCTAATGCAAATGATTGGTGCTCGTGCTCTGAGAATCGAGGAGCGCTTCGCCCGGAAGCTCAAGCAGGCTAAAAGCGCCTACGAGCTTTCAATAAGTGAACTTTTCAGGCGCTACCAGGATGACGAACGGACCATCAAAGGGGTTTTGGAGCAAACCCTGATTGATCTGGCCGCTGAGAGGAAACTTGCCCAGGAGCCGTTCGTAAAGGAGGCCGAGGAGGCCGGCGTGCGCTTGCATGAGCGGTTTGGCACCGATCCCATAGCGAAGATCTGCTATCACGAGCTTGGTCTTTCGAAGAGAGCATTTGACCGGGAGCGGGATGGAGATTCATACAGGGAGGCTAGCATAGCCATAACCAGGCACCTTAGTGAGCAGAAGCTGCCTTCAGAGAAGGTCTATTCCGACAAAGCAGCCCAGGCCCATGAAAATTGCAACAGGGAGTTAAGGGCTCTTGCTCAGAGGTTCGCGGCTGCCATTGCCCCTTACCAGGCTATATGGAAAAGGCAGGTCAAGGCTTCCGAAAGGAATAGAGCTAGAGCTCTCGCTCGTAAGCTTGAGGCCGAGACCCGGGGATTCCAAAAGATGGATGATCAGCTCTTGAAGTTTCGCGAGCGCAGACTGAAGCTTGTTGAAAGCTTTCTTGAGCGGCAGGACGTAGAGGTTTTGAAAGATAGTCTGGAGGCGGAATTGGTTTTGATTGCGTCTCTGACACCCAGGATAAAGCCGGCTAGATTTAGGATATATGCCTCTGTTAGTGGTTAATCCTGTTTGTTTGGCGCCTATCTAAATGACCTGGCGTTATCTAACTGAGCGGTTAAATACCATTACTTCCTTCGTTAACGCAGGCTGCCCGAATTCTGCCAAATCTCCGGGGCAGAATAGTCTGCAAGCTGGTCGATAGTTGTTCTGGTCGGCTGATGACCTCGGTTGTCGGGAAAGTGTGGACCGAAGGTTTGCGAAGATCTCTCATGGTGATATCGAATACGGTATCACCGCTTTGGCTTGTCGTGTTTCTGTGTGGGCGGAAACGAGCCTGGTTACTGGGTTTTGAGGTTGTCGACAGGTGTGCTAGTCGATCGCAGAGAGCTTCTCTGGAATATCAGGGGGAAGTCTCCCACTGATATTGCATTCAATAGCCGGTTTCATCATTTTAAATGACAGGTAAAGACTGTCAGTGTTCAGTTGTCTTATCACAACGCACTGGCAGGATTCTCACTTAAGTCGGAACCAAATCAATTAACAATTTATGCTTGCCGGCTCGAGAACTGGTTTCTCGCGGCAGAGCCTATTTTGATTTGTTGCCGTTCCTGACTCGCTTGTGGAAGACAAGCTGATCCAAATCATTCACCTCATTAAGTAAAGGATGCGATTCATGAACAAAATTTCTGCAGTTCCCGTTGTTGAACTCTCCGTTAACCTCCACATTCCTGTCAGCGTGCTGGCTCGAGTGCCAGAGAAACTGCGTCTGGTTCGTGAGGCGATCAGAGTCTTTTTCAAGGGGGGGCTTGCTCATTCCCAGGAAAACGATCCAGCATTCACGACAATAGTTCTGGCAATTGAGGACGCCAGCTACTGTCTCAAATGTATTATTAAGACAGCGACCGCACTTGATAGCGATGTGGGAAGGTTCACCTTTTCGCGGCAAAAGGCGGAGATCCTCAGAGCGGCGAATTCGGCCAGGCAGGTGCTCGAGTCCATCGATTCGATCTGTGGAAATTTCCGTTACTATCCCGCTTTCAAGGAGACTTTTGAAGATGCAGCGACGGTCTGTGCCGTAGTAAATGCACTGGATGCCTCCAGGGAAGAAATTCGGTCGGTCTTGAGCGCCTATGGCTACTAAGACTTGAGCACTGAGAGAGAGGGGCTTTTCGCCCTTTCTCTCCAGGGGGATTTCTTTTGGGGGAAAGATAGTGGACCGGTCTAATGGTTATGGTGGCTAATTAACTTTGGGGCAGTTCGAATGACCGAATTTTGCCATTTTTGTAGGGCAGAATAGCGGGCATAGTGAGAGAGAGTTGGTTTGTTCGGCAAGCGAACTCAATCTTTAGGACACAGAATGAACCGCCTGGTTCATATCGGCTCTTCGAGGTGATACCGAATACGGTATCGCCGCTTTGCCTTGATTTGCTTTCTCTCGGGGGCGCTAAAGGCTGATGCGCGCCAATTGTAACGCTCTGGAATGTTGCGCTTCATTCCCTTAGCGCTGCTTCATAATGGGCGCCATTCCCCTCGCTTGCAAATGTCTCGAAAGTCTACCGGTGCACCTTTTGCAGTGTCGGCCGGTTTGGCTGCGGAGCACTTTTAGGGAAGCAGAAGAGCTAATTAATATTCCGGGCGCCCGCTCCAAGTAACTTAAAAGCATTTAGTTAGACTGGCAATATATGCTAGGTAATAAACCTGAATCTCCCCCTTTATCTCTTCAAGAATCCCTACCCACCTAAAACTCCAATCTAGGGACCAGTCCTGGCTCTTTCCTACAGCTTCACCGCTGTAGTCAGGCAGCCGGCCCATCAACTCAACCCTCCTGGAGTATGCGCCAATGAAAAAGCTTGACGCACACGCCTCTCAAAGGTCAGATTCCGGAGACTGCGAAGCACTTGCCGTGGTTCTCTTCTGTCTGGCCAGTGTGGGCGGCTCCGCGTATCTGATCTGGCACTTCTACCACCTGCTCGAGCAGGGTTTCCGCTGCTACAGCCCGCTTTGCTGAGGCAGTAGTCTGGTGGTGAGGTTATGGAGCCTCACCGTTTCCCAACGCTTTTCAAAGTAGTAATGAGTTCTCTCAACGAAAAAACCGAAAACCTCCGCGTTCGCATTTTCCAGGCGCCCAGTCGGGCTGCCCTTCAATCCACCTTGAACGAATGGCTGGAAAAGCCGGACGTGCCTGTTGGTGAAGTGGTTTCGGTTGACTTGGCTCCGCGCGGTTCCGCGCTTTGCGCCATGGTCACGTTCACCCTGCCCCGTTAGTCCAGGTCAGACTGCGCTAACCCGGCAGTGTTTGCCCCTCCTTGCTTGCCCAGATGCAGGCCGGGAGGTTCTCCCTCTGTTTTGGAAAGGTGTTTGTCATGCTCCAAATCAACGAGAAAGCTTCCGGGTTTCAAGTCAAGATCTTTGCCGGCGAGTACGCCAAGGCCCTTGAAGGCAAGATCAACGACTGGCTGTCCCAGCAGGGAGCCGGTCTCAATCCGGAGATCATCTCCATCGACGTCAAGGAAATCGGCAACGGCTTTTACACCGCCGTGGTCGCCTACCGCAGGCAGCCCGCACAAGGCCAGGCCTGAAGCAAAACAGTCGTGGCGGCGAACACAGTTGTAGTTTGCCTGCCATCCATTTCTTTCACTCTCAATCTCTTTCAGGAAACTATATGCGATTCGATCATTTTCACGGTCTGAGCCCCTTCTCCAGGCGCCTCATCGAGGCCACCGTCAAGGTTCAGGAACAGGTACGGCGCGTCTACCCGGACGGCCGCAGCGAAGAATTCGTGCGTGATGAAATCCCGGCGCTGGCCAAGGTCGAGCGCTTGCAAGCCATCCGCGGGCAGTACAAGCGTGTGGCCGGCTACCTGCATCGTTACACGATGTTGGACGGGCGGGTCTACGTGGAAGTGCTGCAGGCCGAAGAGCACTGCGGTGGTCCGCACTACTTCACGGTCTTGACCGATGAAGAAGGTTCGGTGGTGCCGCGCAGTCGCTGGTTGCGTCGTCAGATCAAGGCCAAGTTCGAGGGCCGCTAAGGAGACAGGCATGTTCCAGTATCTTTCTCAGGTGCCCCGGGGCAAGAAGGTAGCGGCGGCGGATTTCGTCACCGTCTTCGGCGCCGCGGCGGCAGCTGAACTCAGCAAGCGCGGAGTGCAGAGCGTCAGCGAAAGCAACGGTCGTATCTCCGTGGCGGCCCTTCAGGAGCAGGA
>Ga0268298_10002058_pt1 | contig 22545 bp, 20 predicted proteins | sample WWTPWeurt_MetaG_FD_194462 | JGI IMG/M metagenome (GOLD analysis project Ga0268298, IMG submission 194462) | Activated sludge microbial communities from WWTP in Nijmegen, Gelderland, Netherland - WWTP Weurt | ecosystem: Engineered > WWTP > Aerobic digester > Activated sludge | place... | reverse complement strand
TCGCGGAAAAACACATAGGGCATCCCCGTTTCGACGACCGCCTTCAAAAATTGCTTGAAGAGTTCCTTCGCCTTTACGGTTTTCTTCATCGTGAGCCGATCGTCGCCCTCAAGTCTTTCATACAGCGCGTCAAACTCCGTCCCGAAATGATCCTGAAGCGCCGTCTGGTGAAGCGTTTCCACCTCGTGCGGGTCAAACAGCGTCCAGTCGCCGTCTGCTTCGAGCCGCCGCATAAAGAGATCGGGCACCGAGACGGCCGGGAAAACATCAAACGCCTTCGATCGAATATCGCCCGTCTCGGTCTGCAAATCGAGAAAATCATGAATATCGAGGTGCCAGATATCGAGCGTCACGGAGATGGCGCCGAGTCGCGCGCCGAGCTGATTGACCGCGACCGCCGTATCATTGATAACCTTGGTCCAGGGATTCACACCCCCCGACATACCGCCGATCCCGCGAATCGCGCTCCCGCGCGAGCGAATATTTCCGAGATAGACCCCTACGCCGCCGCCAAACTTGGAAATCTGCGCCATATTCTCGACCGCATGGTAAATTCCGCGGAGATCATCATCCACGTTGATCTTGAAGCAACTCGACAACTGATGATAATTCGTCCGCGCGTTGATAAGGGTCGGCGTCGGAAGCGAAATCTTCTGCGTCGAGCACGCGTCATATATCTTCTTGGCAAAGGCGAGACGATCCTCCTTTTTCTCGGGAATCGCGAGGAAGAGCGCGATCGCAAGATACATTTCCTGCGGCAATTCCCACACTACTTTGTTTGGATTCAAAAGGTACCGCTTCGCGAGCGAGAGAATCGTCGTATATTCATACTCCTCATCCCGCGCGCGCACGAGAAACTTCCCCGCTTCGAGAATCTCCTTTTTCGTATAAAACTTGTAAAAATCCTTGTAATAAAAGCCTCGCTCCACATAGTGAGCCATGAGCGCCGCAAAACTTTCGGGCGAATAGAGCTCCGCCATCGATATTTTTCGATTCTTGGTCGCCTGCTTGTACAAGCTCCCCAAGAGAAACCGCGCCGCCACATGTTGCCAGGCGATATTCTCGACACTCACCAAATCAATACAGGCTTTGATGAGAAGTTTATTGATATCGGACGTCTTGATATCCTCGACCAGATTCTTCTTGAACGCCTCCATCAAATCCTCAAATCGGCACTCCGATTCAAAACCGACCGCGCACTTATCAAAAATTTTCCGGAGTTTCCCGGCATCAAAGCGCTCCTTGTCGCCATGCGCCTTGGTTACCATGAGCGAATGTTTCTCGAACTGCTGCGCCAATTTCTCGTGCTTTTCCTCGCGTTCTTCTCGGCGCTTTTCACGATAGAGAATATACGCCTTGGCCATTTCGAAGCGATTCGACCGCACCAAGTTGCGCTCCACAATATCCTGCACATCCTCAACCGAGGGCACGCGATGCACGAGAAGCTCGGTAAACACATGCTCCATATCGCGGATCACATTGTCGGTAAACGTCGGGATGAAGCTCTTATCCACCTCCCCGACCGCGTCCGCCGCAAGAAGCACCGCACTTTCAATTCGACTTCGATCAAAGTCTTCGAGATCCCCGTTTCGTTTGGCTATTTTTTGTATCATACTGTTTCTTTTTGAGGTCAAAAAAACTCACCGCCCCCATGCGGAACTACAATAAAGAAAAGCTATAGCAGAAAGAAATTCGCGTATTCGGCTAACCTGCCTGCCGGCAAGGCAGGGAGAAAGAAATTAACGAAGGGGCGAGCAAACGTACAAAAACCACAAACGAAAGCTTCTTTGGGAGGTTATTTCTATCCATAACATACAAACTCACCTACCAAGCCCCGGAGCATTTCTTGAACGTGCCGAATACGCGAATTTCGGACGCCACAGGACATTATGCCTTTTTTTCAACAACACTCCAATCAATCGCCTTGAAAAAGGCTTCAATATAGTCCGCGCGCTTCAATCCGTAGTCGAGCATAAAGGCATGCTCAAACACATCCATCACGAGAATTGGCATCGCTCCGGAAAGATGTCCGCCATCATGCTCATTGATCCACGTATTGAAAAGCATTCCCGTCTGCGGATCTTTGGCAAGAATCACCCACCCGATCCCTCGCATCGTCCCCGTCCCAACAAAATCCTTCCTCCACTTCTCAAAACTCCCGAAAGAATTTTCAAGAACCTCCAACATCCGACTCCCAACTCCCGACCCCGCTTTTTCCCCTTTCTCTCCACCTAATTCTTCATTTTTCATTTTTAATTTTTCATTTCCCTTCATATTCCCAAAGTACAGCTCATGCAACCGCATTCCATTCCATTCCCACCCAAATCGCCGCTTGAGCTCCGCGTATTCCGGCGTCCCCGGCTCTTTCGTCGCGAGAAGCTCGAGAAGTGTATTCACATTTTTCACATATCCTTCATAGAGCGCAAAATGATTTGTGAGAAGCACATCGCTCATTCCCGGCATTCCCAAAAGATGCTTAAAATCTTGTATTTCATATTTCATACCGGTTGACATAATTTTTATTTACCCTATTATTCGTACTTGCAGTTCCTAAAGAGAGAAAGTAGCTTGATACAGAGCGAGAGAGGTGATCCATGATCCGAATGACGGCTAGTGAACGAGCTCGGTTAATTAGGGAAAAGACGGCAAGGAGTAAGAAAGCTCTCTATGCCATGGTTGATACTGTGACTGGCGCTGGTGTGGTCGAATTTAGCAATCCCACCACCGACTGGCGAATTGTTAGGGTAGTAAGCGTTTCCATAGAAGATGGTATGAATGCAGTTCCTTGTTACGAAGTGATTCCAGCCGGTCCTTGCGGGAGAAACCCGAAGCGGCGATTCATTCCAATATCAGCAACAGCTTTATTGGCTTTTCATGCCACAACAGAAGAAACTACACCGCGATGTTTTATTGACACCCTAGACAAGCGAGAAAAAGTCCTAAAATAATACCCGACCTCAGTGCAAATGCCTCATGAACTTATGGGGCATTTTTTACAAATCACCGATACCTATATTTTCCCTACTAAATCGAGTCCCGGCGTCAAAGTCTTCGCGCCCGGCTTCCAATTGGCGGGACACACTTCGCCGCCGTGCTCGCGAACAAACTGCGCCGCCTGAAGTTTGCGAAGAAGCTCCGTCGCGCTCCGACCGATATTGTTCGAGTTCACCTCGTATGCCTGCAACACCCCGTCCGGATCAATAATGAACGTGCCGCGCCGCGCGTTCCCTTCTTCCTCAATGTAGACCCCAAACTCTTGCGAGAGTTCCGCCGTCCGGTCGGCAACGAGCGGATATTTCACTTTTTCAATCGCCTTCGAGTGATCGTGCCACGCTTTGTGCGTATACACCGTATCCGTGCTCACGCCGAGAATCTCGGTATTGAGCTTCTGAAATTCCGCGTAGTGATCCGCCAAATCCTCAAGCTCCGTCGGACACACAAACGTGAAATCCGCCGGATAAAAGAACAATACCGCCCACTTTCCTCGAAAGTCCGAGAGGCGACTTTCCACAATCTTCTCTTTGTGATACATTTGGAGCTTGAAATCAGGAACCTTTTCACCGATTTCAACCCCATACCCTTCACCGAACTCGCACTCACCGTCACATTCGCCCTCACACCCTCCGCCACAGCACCCGCCTTTCTCTTCTTCGCACTCGCCGTATTCTTTATTCATAGAGTTGTTAAAAAGTTTATCTTACAAATTTATCTTACGCGAAATAATTTACTCTTCTGTCATCCCGACCGGAGCGACCTAAGGAGCGAAGTGGAGGGATCTGCGTCTTAACAGAAAGGCAGTGCTTCCAGAAAGATTGAGATTCCTCGGCTTCGCTCGGAATGACAGAGTTCTTTTGTTTTGTGGCTTAAAAAAAAGACTTCTATTATTTCGCGTAAGATAAATCAAAAATACAAAAGCCGTTTGTATATGATACGTGCCGCATTTCGCGCTGTCAACTTTCCGCTTCCTTTGCCAAAATATATGACTTTTGCACCAAAAAATTCACACCAACTCCTTATTGCTTCCGAACACACCGGGGAGCGACTTGATGTTTTTTTGGCTCATTCAAAGGAATTTGAGACAATTTTGAAGAGACCTTTGAGCCGCTCGCAGATAACCCTCGGCATAAAAAACGGCGGCGTCTCGATATCGAATCCCTCGAAAAAAGCGCTTTCCAAGCCGAGTCTCATACTTTCGGAAGGCGCCGTGCTCGAAATATTCCCCGAGAAATTCGAAATGGGACACAAGAAACTTCTCCCGGAGCCACACATCCCTCTCCCCGTCATCGAAGAAAACGAGCACTTCCTCATCATCAACAAACCCGCCGGCATCCAAGTTCACCCATCGACGTCGCAAGAAAGCGGCACCGTCGCGAATTGGATCATCGCGCGCTATCCGGAAATTCACAATGTCGGTGATGCCACTCGTCCCGGTATCGTTCATCGCCTCGATCGCGATACGAGCGGTCTCCTCATTATCGCGCGAACCAAGCGGTCATTTACAGCGCTGAAAAAACTCTTCAAAGATCGAAACATAAAGAAGCGATACCTCGCGCTCGTTTTTGGCATTCCCAAAGAGAAAGAAGGCACCGTCACGACTCCGATCGCCCGCTCCACCCGCAGCGATCGCCAAACGGTCGCGCCACAAGGAAAGCGCGTCAAAGGCGTTATTCGTCCCGCCGAAACGCACTATCGCATCATTGAAACCTTCGAAAATTCCGCCCTCATCGAGGTCGAACCCGCAACCGGTCGCACCCACCAAATCCGCGTCCATATGGCCTCAATCGGCCATCCCATCTTCGGCGACCGGCTCTACGCCTCCAAAGCTTCCCGAGAGCTTTCCGCCAATCTCCCGCGCCACCTCCTCCACGCCACGTCCCTCGACTTTACCCTCTTCGGGAAAGAGTACTCCTTCAAATCACCCCTCCCAAACGACTTTGAGAAATTCGCGACACTTTACAAATCAGCAAAAGTATCTTAGACTGCTCAAATCCCTAAGAAAGGACTCCTGTCCTTTTTTTGGTGTACTCGCGCATTTAATCATTATCAACGAGAGGCGCGCTCGTTGGAAACGTGAACCGATACATATGTCTCTCAAAAAAACCTTAAGTTCCCTCTTGGACGAAACCCTCGCCCTCCACAAAAAACCCAAGACCGGAGATGTGGACGATCAAACAAAGGATAAAGAAGAAGCGCCGAAGAAGAAAAGAACGAGCGTGAAAAAGTCGGCGACAACCGAGACAAGTAAGGCTGAAGAAAAACTCCCCAAAGAAGCATCTTCGCAAGAAGAAACAGTCGAAAAACAACCGATCCTCAAGAAAAAATCCCCGAAAGTGGCAGTCGAAGCGGAACCGATAGACGATTCCGAGATGGGTCGCCTCCTCGCGGAGCACCCGATCGAAGTACCCAAAGTGGGCGACGTCCTCCAAGGAACCGTCATCGAAGTCGGCTCCAATTTCGCGCTCATCGACCTGGGACCCCTGGGAACCGGTACCGTCCTCGGCAAAGAAATGAAAGACGGCATGGCGGGCGGCATCAAGGTCAAGAAAGGCGAAACCGTGAGTGCGACCCTCATCGAGCTCGAAAATGACGACGGCGTGATCGAACTCTCCATCCGCGAGGCTTCCTATGACAAGTCATGGGAAGATATCCAGATGAAGCTCGAGAAGAAAGAAGTTGTTTCCACGAAAATCCTCGAAGCCAACAAGGGCGGACTCATGATTGAGGTGAACGGAATACCGGGCTTCCTCCCGGTGTCCCAATTGGGGAGCGAGCACTACCCGCGCGTCGAGGATGGCGACAAGAACAAAATCCTCGAACTCCTGAAACGGCTCATCGGTCAGGAGCTCCACGTCCGCATCCTGGACGCCGATCGCGTCAATGAGAAGCTCATCGTAAGCGAAAAAGCGGCGAGAAGCGAAAAAGAACGCGCCGCTATCTCATCTCTCCATGTGGGCGATATCATTTCCGGCGAAGTAAGCGGCGTCGTCGACTTTGGCGCCTTCGTCAAATTCCCCATTCCCGACAATGAGAAAGAGCGTGTCGAGGGCTTGGTGCACATTTCCGAACTCGCCTGGCAACTCATCGACGATCCGCGCACGGTGGTCCGAACCGGCGACCATGTGGACGCCAAGGTGATCGGTATCGAGGACACGCGCATTTCGCTTTCCATGAAGGCGCTCAAAGATGACCCGTGGATGAATATCGACGGGAAGTACAAAATAGGCGACACGGTAGATGGGAAAGTGGACAAAATCAACCATTTCGGCGCCTTCGTCTACCTCGACAAGGACATTCACGGCCTCTCCTACGTGAGCGAATTCCAAAATCTCTATCCGGGACGCAAAATGGAAGAAATTTTCCAAGTCGGCACCTCCTACAAATGGAAAATCCTCTCCATGGAACCCAAAAGCCACCGCATGGGACTTTTGCCTATAAAATAAAGACCGTATCCTTCTCAAGAAACAGCCCAACCAAAAGGGGCTGTTTTCTTTTCCAAAAGACCTTGCCAAAAACAAGAAGCGCCACTATTATAAATAATGTCAATATGGGAAATGACCCTCTTGATACCTACTCAACCCAAGGAGAACCCCCATGAGAGACCCGACCTGGGGCAATCAAAAAGACCCTACCGACATCTGACACCCCACCATACGTCAGGAGTGGTAGAATCCGCACAATCTCAACCCCACAAGAACAGCGCTTCTTGTGGGTTAATCTTTTACAAAGAGAATATGCAAAAATGGATCGCAATGCAATCCGAAAGATTGCATTTCTTACTGTTCCCAAGCCACAAACGACAATTTTCTTTAACAGGGCATTGACAAGAATCCAATGATATGCTAAGTTGCTCACTGTCGACTTGATTTTAAGTCTTTTTTAGGTCGACACATCGGCTCTTTGTTTTCGGAATTTTCGAAAGTATATCCGAAGCAAAAGCCTTCCTGAATATGGCCAACCCTCAAAAGGAGGAATGTGCCATGAAGAAGTTCATGAAAAATACGATGACCGCCAGCTTCGGCCGCCAAGTGAACGACGCGCCGATCCCGGCCAATCAGAACTTGGAATTGATCGACGACGGCGCCGGCGCCAACCTGGCCGCCAGCTAGCAAAACGACACCGGGGATAAAATCCCCACGCTAGCTCGGCATGCCAAGGTGTCCCTGGAGGAGTTTCCCGTTCTGTATGTGGGAAGCAGTGATACCTGGGGACGCCGAGAAGTGAGTTGCATCGCTTTGTCGGCGTGAGCTCGTTCGCTCACACAAAGCATGTGCGGCATCGCCACATCCCTCGGGCAGATATTCTCTGTCGCATTCCCGAAGAGTGGCGAAAATGGTCCCGCAAGCACGCTTATTCCGCCTATTTCATAGCACGAGAACAAGCCCTTGTGGATCCCATCAACCCGCGGTAGGAGCCAAAGTCTCCCCGCACCCGCGCCTGATCGCAGGCGTTCCGCCCAAAGCATGATGATGCGAAGGCGCGGTCGACCTAGCCAAAAAAAGGAGGGTAGGTTATGAAGGTCGTAACGGAAAACGCGTAGGTGGTAAACGGCGAGTCCACGCTCGCGTTCGGTAAATCTCGTCCAGTGATTTTGCAACAACCGTTATAGACGAGACAAGGAAGATTCGCGAACGCGAGTTAAGAGATAGTAACCCTCCGGAAAGGCAATAAGCCAATCCGGAGTTTTTTTTATTTCCCCAAATCCTTGCTCCCGCGCCCAAAGCGCGCTAGCATACGACTATGAAGTCACCGCTTTTCATCATTTCCGGTCCATCGGGATCCGGGCAGGATTCGGTCATCGAGGGGCTTGCGAAGCGCCTCCCGATCGAGCGCGTCATCACCACGACGACGCGACCCCTACGAGAAGGCGAATCCGACGGGCATCCGTACCATTTCATCTCGCAAGAAACCTTTGAACAAGGTCTGCAAAAAGGCACTTTCCTCGAACACGCCCGCCACTATGGTGGCGAATACTACGGCGTCACCCGTGAGGAAATCGATCGCGTCCGAAAAAGCGGCAAAATCGGCATCTGGAAAGTCGACTGGCAGGGTGTCGCGAATATCAAGAAACTTTTCCCTGAGACTCGTGCCATCCTCATCACCGCCCCCCTCGACGTCCTCGAAGCGCGCCTGCGCCGCCGCGACCCCCACCGCTCCGAAGCTTCGCTCCAAGAACGCATGGCGTATTCCAAAGAATACCAAAACCACACCGATCTCTACGACTTCGTCATTGAAAATGAAGATGAAAAGCTCGATGAAGCTATCCGGAAGGTATTTGAAATTATACAAAAATAGAAACGGCGCCACCGATATTTCTCACTCTCTGTCTCGCAGAGGAGGTCAAGAAAAAAGAATTTTTCGAACGTTTGCTGCACTGAGCATGTGAGAAAAATTCTTTTTTCTTGACCGACGTCCCAACCAAGCACGTGAAATTCAATGCCCCATCCAATGTCCGCTTTCCTCAAAAATATCGAAAATTTCGCCCACCGCTTCCATCTCTGGGAGCGCGGTGACAAAATCCTTGTTGCCGTCTCGGGCGGTCCGGACAGTTTGTGTCTCCTAGAGGCACTTTTTTGTCTTTCGAAAAAATATGACTGGACGCTTCACATCGCGCACGTAAACTACCGACTCCGCGGACAAGATTCCGACGCCGACGAAACCCTCGTCCGAGAACGAGCGGGGTTCTACCATATTCCTCTCTCAATCCTTCGACCAAAAAAGCCAAAAGAAAACCAAAATCTCGAATCACGCTTTCGCACCATTCGCTACGAGTTCTTCGAAAAACAGCGAAAGAAGCTGGGGTATACATCCGTCGCCGTCGCCCACACCCGAGATGATCAGGCGGAAACCATTCTTCTGCGTCTCCTCCGCGGCGCGGGACTCCGCGGACTCAGCGCAATGCGCCCCAAAGACGGCGTAATTATCCGTCCCCTCCTTCTCACGCCAAAAACTGACATTCTCGCGTATCTCAAAGAAAAGAATCTCCCCTTTCGCACCGACGAAAGCAATACCGACCCACGCTTCACCCGAAACCGCATCCGCCACGACCTCCTCCCTCTGCTCGAAACCTTTAATCCCAATATCCGAGAAACACTCGCCGCAAACGCACTCTCCCTCGCCGATGACGCTGACGCTCTCGCGCTTTTTCTCAAACAAGCTATTTCAAATATCACGCAAGAAAAAACGGGATACTCTCTCAACGCGAAAACATTCAATACTCTTCACCCCGCCATCCAGCGCGCCCTCCTTCGTTCCATCGCCGAAGAATCCGGCACGTACCCTCAACCCCCCTCCTCCAGCGAAATAGAAGAAATGCGCAAACTGATCGGAAGCGCCAAGAACAAAGTGGCTACAAAGACCTTTCAAGGCTTGAAATTCACCCGAAGAGGTGCTACAGTGTCTGTGTCAAAAGAGAAGAATACATAGGGTGTATTTACGTTATTACAATTACATTGAAGACTTCTGTCGTGCACGCCGAGACTGCAAAAGATAATTTTTTTCAAGTTTGCTCCGATAGAGAGGAGCTTGTGAAAAAAATTATCTTTTGCAGTCAAGGCAACTCACAAGGTAGCAGAGACTGGGTAAGTTATAACTCATCAAGCCATTTTCATGAACAAGCTTTTCAAAAATATCGGCGCCATCATAATCGTGTTTCTGTTCATTTCCGGCATCATGATTCTCTACCAATCACCGCAGGGTCGCCCCGTCGATGTCTCCCTCAATGAACTCGTCGCGCAAATAAACGACGCCAAGGTTTCCTCCATAGAAGTAAGCGGAAACGCGCTCGCCATAGAACTCAAAGACAGCGGCAAACAAAAAGCCACCAAAGAAACCGAGGGATCGCTCACCGAAACCCTCCGAAACTACGGCGTTGACACAGAGAAATTGAAAGAAGTGAAGATTGTCGTCAAGGAGGGTTCGGGCGCCGCCTTCTGGGCGGGCGCCATTCTCCCTTTCCTCTTGCCCTTCCTTCTCATCGGAGGCTTCATCTGGTTTATGATGAAGCAGGCGCAACGTGGAAACGCGCAGGCACTCTCTTTTGGAATGAGTCGCGCGCGTATGCTCGACCCAAAGGACAAGAAGAAACGCATCACCTTTGATGATGTCGCCGGCGCGGCCGAAGCGAAAAACGAACTCCAGGAAGTCGTGGAGTTCCTCAAGCACCCCAAGAAATTCCTCACGATCGGCGCTCGCATCCCCAAGGGTGTCCTCCTTCTCGGTTCCCCCGGTACCGGCAAAACCCTTATGGCCAAAGCGGTCGCCGGCGAAGCAAAAGTGCCGTTTTTCAATATCAGCGGATCGGAATTCGTCGAAATGTTCGTCGGCGTGGGAGCAAGTCGTGTCCGTGATCTCTTCAAACAAGCCAAAAAGAACGCGCCCGCCATTGTCTTCATCGACGAGATCGACGCCGTCGGTCGGCATCGCGGCGCGGGCCTCGGCGGCGGTCACGACGAACGCGAACAAACCCTCAATCAAATCCTCGTCGAAATGGACGGCTTTGAAACCGACACTAATGTCATCGTTATCGCTTCCACCAATCGTCCGGACGTCCTCGATCCGGCGCTTCTGCGTCCCGGTCGTTTCGATCGACGCGTCATGATGGATCTTCCCGACATCAATGAGCGCGAAGCCATTCTCAAGATTCACGTCAAAAACAAACCGCTCGAAGAAAACGTGAAACTGCGTACACTTGCGGAGCGAACTCCGGGTTTTTCCGGCGCCGATCTCTCCAATCTGGTCAATGAAGCCGCCATTCTCTCCGCGCGCCGCGACAAAAAGGTAATCGGTATGAAAGAGCTCACCGAATCCATCGAGAAGGTAATCCTCGGACCCGAACGCCGCAGTCGCGCGATCAACCCTAAGGAAAAAGAAATTATCGCCTATCACGAAGGGGGACATGCCTTGGTTGCCGCGAGCCTCACTCATGCCGATCCGGTGCAAAAAGTCTCGATCATTTCGCGCGGCCATGCCGGCGGCTACACGCTCGCCGTCCCCACCGAGGACAAAACCCTTCAGTCATTCGCTCACTTCAAAGACGAACTCGCTACATTCCTCGGCGGCTATGCAAGCGAAAAGCTCGTCTTCGGCGATGTAACAACCGGACCCTCGAGCGATCTCGAACGCGCAACCAATATGGCACGGAGTATCGTCACCCGATACGGTATGAGCACGCTCGGACCCCGCACCTTCGGCAAAAAGCAAGAACTCGTCTTCTTGGGTCGCGAAATGCACGAAGAACGCAATTATTCCGAGAAGACCGCTGAAGCGATTGACGCGGAAGTTTCGCGTCTGGTCGGCGAAGCCTTCAAAACCGCGACCAAAATTTTGACCGAGAAGCGCACGATTTTGAATCGTATCGCCACCACCCTTCTTGAAAAAGAAACTCTCGAAAAAGACGAATTTGCCGCCCTTGTCGCCGGACAATGAAACAGCAACCCCTCGACATCTTCGCCCTCTTCAAAAAAGCGTCGGGTATGGTTTTTTCCCGACCCTTGTTCTTCGTTTTCGGCGCCTGTATAACGTTTCCAAAGCTCTTATTCGAAACGTTCCTCAATGAAAATGAGCGATTCGCCTCCTTACTCACATCACTTGAATCCGGAGCATCCATTTCTTTTTCCTCCGAACTCCTCGCGCTTCCCCTTTTCCTTTTGTTCGCAATCATTACCGGATCATTCGGCATTGCATCGCTCATCCTCCTCGCCAATGCCATCGAAAAAAACTCGGCGACTCCCAAGGCAAAAATGACGGTCAACAGCCGCAAGACCGCCGGCGTTCTTAAGCTTGAGATCACACTCATCGCGCTCACCATACTTGCCGGTGTCATTCTCGCCCTTCCCGCAACCATTGCGATGGCACGAGGACTCGAAGGCCTCGCTCATGCGCTCTCACTTTCGGCACTGGGGCTCTTACTCTCCATCGCGCTCCTTTTCTTTTTTCTGCGCCAGTATGCCGCGATCTACGTGTCTCTCTCAAACATTTCCTTGAGCGCCGCCCTCGAAAACGCGTACCGCCTCTTCCGAACCCACATCAAGGAAACAGCTCTCATCAGTCTCGCCATTTTCAGTGTCGAAATTATCCTCACCCTCTCACTCCTTTTCACCGAAACTCTTCTCGGGTCATTTTTCAAAGAATGGTTTCTCGTCATTTCATACGGGTATTGGTTCATATGGACAATGAGTCTTCTGATATTCTCGTTCTTCGAAGCCTGGAACTGGACGGTATGGACACTTCTTTTTCGCGTGATCGCCCTCCCCAAGGAACCGGAACCTGTTTTGCAAAAATCTGAAACCGTGATACAACAAGAAAGTGCCATAGGTCTCGACAAGGCGTAGTACTCAGAGAACGGACGACTAGCTCAGTTGGTTAGAGCGTCACATTGACATTGTGAAGGTCACTGGTTCGAGTCCAGTGTCGTCCACCGGATAACAAATCAAAAAAGAGCGCCCCGATTATGCCATCGAGGAGGTCTCCAGTTCGAGCCTGAACAGACCCATCTCGAAAAAGTATCAAAAAAATCCTCCTTAACCGGGGGATTTTTTGAAAAACCGCTACAGAAAATTGAAGAACTTCTCAGAAAATGGTTTCAGACAAAAGCAAGATAGAAATCTAATTGGAATACCCTGAAGGACCCTCGGGGGATGACGTTATCGAGCGAGTGGTAGTTCCGGATCCCTGACTCCCCACTGTATGAGAGGTAATAACATCCGTTCCAACGCCAGCCCCATTAAAAACCGTTCCGACACTGTAGTCAATCATATTATTCGTGCCATCAGAAACCGCTTCACCCAAACTCGATGTCACTGATCCCAGCCCAACCTTACTCAGGGTTTTTTGAACAAGGGAGTTCACGTACGATTGAATAACACCGGTAATCAGCTCTTCAGGGTTTTCCGCCACTGCAATTGCCATCGCCGGAAGTGTTTGAATGGTTGAAACAATATCTGAAATAGTTTGAGGAGGTGTCACGACTATCCCCTGCGCGTTGGTCTGCGGCTTATATCCAGTTATTCCCGCCTGCGTCTCCGCAATCTTCGCATTCTTTTCCATTTCCTCGATATACTTTTCTTCCGTAAGGAGCGGGATGCCGCGCGGATTATTCTGCGGCTGCATAATCGCCGAGAAACACGCGTAGTCGCCCTTACTCAAGGCGTCCGAAGGATTGGGACATACCTGATCGAGCGAATACTTCACCGCACTACCCTTGAGGTTATCCAATGTGTTTTTTCCTATATTTTGGAGATACTCAGGATAATTTTTTATGGTATTGTATGAAGAAACGAGCGAATTCACAGAATTCAATCCCCCCGATGAAGCCGTATAATTTCCCCCTGAACCCTTGCCGCTAAACATTTTTGGAAAAAAGTCATTAAGAACCACATCCTCCGCTTTCTTTGAAGATTGCGTATAAATGAAGTCTCTCCAATCCTCAATAACCAACGACCCCTGCCCCCATGTCCCATTCACCATACCAAGCACTTGCTCATTGATAACTTTCAGCGCTTCGTTTTTCACAACGCTCAACACTATACCCTTTATCTTATAGGACATTTCTTCGAGATAATAGAGCATTTGATTGGCGTAAATCGACTCACCCCAATACCCCGCTCGAGCCGGAGACGGCACAAAGAAACTCGCCGCAAAAAATATCGCAAGAAAAACTCCGACCCGAAAATTTTTGTTTGACACGTGTTTCTTGTTTTTCACAAACGTCAACTAACGAAAAAATGATTCGCGTACTCTATCGTATGTTATATTACGATCCCAGCTCCACGGGAATTTCCTCGATACCGATCTCTTTCATATCCGCATCAACTTGCTTCGCGAAACTCGAAAGAGCGCTAAAAATACCCTGCATCTTTGAAAGAACAACGACATTGGCGAGCGGATCCGTATCGGACGATTCCAGTTCTTCCGGAAGCGTCGAAGCATATTGGAAGAGTTGTATCGCTTTTTTGTGCGAATCAAGCATATTCTCCGGAACCTCAATCGCGCCCAATTCAAGGAGCGCTCGTTCACCCTTCTCAATTAAATCATCAAAGTACTGAGCATCTCCACTTTCAATCGAAGTCATAATACCGCCCATCATATCTTCCACGAGCGCCTCCAGATCTTCTGGCTCAGTTATTGCCCCCGGCATATGGCTCGCCAAAACATACACCACTTTTGTCACATACTCCAGCGTATCTTCTTTGATTTTTGATGCGCGCTCTTCTTTTGAGAGATCATCATACGCCTGCTTCTTTATCAAAATATCTTCATCATCAATTTCGGGAAGATCCACGGCGCCAACGTTTCTCGCACTGAGAAGTTCTTCAAGATTTTTCTGAATATCCTGCAAGGAAAGCGAAACATCCGCACCTTCTTCGGAAGACTGTTTGAGAATTTCCGCAATTTGCTCGGAAACTTGCTCGGTCAAATTATCTGTTTCCGCGTCATCTACTCCGCCAGCACCCTCCAAAGATGATGCTGCTTCAGAAAGGGCAACCTTGTCCGTCGAACCCACATGGCCACTGACATCCCCTTCGGAACCTTCAAGCGAAACTCGATCCCCCGGAGCCGAACGAAGCGGATCATATCCGCTCCGCACCTCAGCTCCATCTCCATACCCATCACCATCGGTATCGTATTTCTGAGAATCGGTTCCATACAGCCTCTCTTCATCATCCGTCAGTCCATCCTGATCGACATCTTGAAAAATGTTTTTCCCCGAAAAGTTTTCCGCCGCAATTGAAAAAAAACCAAGCCCAGCAAGCATCAAAAAGAAAAAAACAAGAACAGAAGTCCGAACCCTTCCCGCGTCGATCGTTCGAGAAAAAAACTTCTTCATACAAAAATCATTCCACAAAAAACAATAGTTGCATTATACCACATTTTTTTTAAACGCAAGCATCTAAAAATTTCATTGGCAGGACTTCCTCACTTTGATGCAGTTCAAGGAAAAACCGAGCACCGGAACGAGGTGTATGCTGTGATACTCCGAATGAGGAACGGAGGTTTTGACGAAGAAATGCGCAAAGTGAGGAAGTCCTAATTGGAAGATAACAAAGGGAACGCGGGGAATTAGAGATCCTTAACACAAAGAAAACTCAGAAAACAAGCTGCGTAAAAAATAGGCTCGACAGATACATGTCCCGCGAGCACCTCAGAATTTCTTCACCTCAACGCAGTTTCATCAACTCAAACACTCTTAATTTGAATAAGAGAAAGTACCATTGAATAAATTAAACTCGTTTGAAAAATAATTTCTTCCTTGTACATCCATACCAGCACACACCAATACTGCTTCACTTCAACTCTAATTAAATTAGAGCATCAAACTTTTTAGTTTCTCTGAAAATAATCCAAACTTCCTATTAAGTTCGAAATCATTGCAAGGAGCGACACCTGTCCATATTGCCAGCTTATGAACAATGTCGTACTGCAAATAGAATGTCAGCTTAAGGAGCACTGACAAGAAGCATTTACTCATTACTGGACTGAAAATCAAAACGAGCCTATAAATTTCCAAATAAAATCCGGCACATTTTTTCAAAAAAATATTTATACATAAAAAATGAAAAGTGCTTCGATACAGCTAAATTGTTTCACGTGAAACAATTTAAATAAAAAATCAGCAAAAACAAACGTAGCGACTCCCCTCACAAAGAAGAAAATAAACAGCATCACACGAACACGGGAAATTTTCAGCTACATCTGCAAAGAATCGCTTAGCCTCATTACGCCAAGTAGCCTGCAGTTCCATGTGGAACATTTTTATTACCGCCATTTCCACGTGGAACGTGTAAACAAGAAAAAAATAAAATAATTTCTAAAAATTAGAAATATCAATGCGCGCGAGGTATTGTAGGCTAAAAAAAAATTGTTCCACGTGAAATAAGTCAAGAACCGCCAAGACAATATGTTGAGCAAGGCCACAATCAAAAGGAAAGAAATTCCATCCTTCCTTATTTTTCATACCACTCTAAATATAATATACTCCAAAATGTTCCACGTGGAGCATACTATTTAAAAAATTTTAAATTTTAGTAAAATTTGTTCCACATGAAACACTTAATTTAAAACAGCAAAGAAAAAGTCTCAATAGGGTGCTCTCCCTATAAACCACCCTCATCATCCTCACACGCAGAGACGCGCAGCATCCACACAAAAAGAATTTTTGACTACCAAAAAAGTACGGCTACTTGTAATAAATCAATATGCCCTACAAGTTAGCGTCAGTTCCACGCAGAACAATAAAATATCCCCGGAAAAAACTTAACTTGTTCCACGTGGAAAAATATTCTTCAAATACATGTTACTCGTGGAACACGTGTGTAAATTTCTCTAATTACTTAAAAACTTAAAAAGCATACCCTCCTTACTCTCTTAAAAACTATATACCGCGCACTATAAAACCGGACGAACAAATTCGACTCTTCGGCTTTCTTGGGAAGTTTTTAATAAAGTTAAAAGTATCGTTTCATAGTTTTTGTGGTATAAACTGACCGACCAAAAAACAGAAAAAGATAGGATAGGGAAAAATTTCTAAACCTTTCAATAAAAGGACTAAGTTTTATATCCCTTTCCACGTGGAACACGACATAGGCTCTGCATTCTATAGCAAAAAACATTAAAAAATTCCCACGTGGAACAATTGTTGTAGAGGGCATCAGTATAAAAATCGCTTCAGCTAACCTAAAAAATCCCAAGAAAGAATCGTCTTTCTTGAAAAAACCTTTGAGCAAGCACCCTCAACCACAAGAAATGCTTCACGTGGAACTTTTCTAAATAAAGACAAACAATAAAAATGATCGGAAACGAAAATATAGGGGACATCTTTGCTTTGGTGCAATTTAAGGAGAACACAAAAAGCGCGATAAATGGCATTTCAAAAGCATCAAGCACTGTAACGGCGAATCATGCCAAAAGACCCTGCTTCAAAAAATGAGGTGCTCCTGTTCCACGTGGAAAATGATTTTCTCTACAGTGTTCCACGTGGAATAGTACTCGCTATATCTCCTTGGTTTTATCAAATGTTCTACGTGAAACATATGGAATATGCGGACAGGGAGGAACACCAAAAGCATCAGTACTTCTACCAAAGGCAGGTACCCGCTTAAAGGGTACGTTATCACCAGTAAAAAATACATTAAAAAAAGAAAAAACAACCCCGGGAGAGGTCAATTTGGAATCAGCAATGTTCCACAAGGAACAATACCTAAAACCATTTTGGGGATTGTACACTCTCCCAAAAAATGTTCCACGTGAAAATTTCAAAAATTTTTTATTTCCATTCCCACTTCGAGCACTTGTAGGACGCATCTCTCGCACAAAGGGCTGAGAGCATTTATCAATGAACTGTCCCTTTCCCGAAAAGTGAGAAAGAACATTCCGGATTTACTCTATTTTTGTTCTACAATTTCGTTCCACAATGGGGATTATAGCAACATCATAGTCTATTTCTCCATTTAAATATGGCACTTTCCAGCAATATTATAGTTTGACGATCTTGTGAAACATGGTACGATACCCAAAAAGTCCACTCTTTTGTTGAAAGCTTGTGGATAAGTCTAAAAAAGGGCCGTTAGCTCATTTGGTAGAGCACTTCCATGGCATGGAAGGGGTGAGGAGTTCGAATCTCCTACGGTCCACTTTTTTCGCCCCTGTAGTTCAATGGATAGAACAGATCCGTCCTAAGGATGAGATAGAGGTTCGATTCCTCTCGGGGGCACCGCAAAGACGAAAATCCACAAGACAAGGAACACTTGATACTCTGAAAAGAAGTTGCTATGATGCAACTTCTTTTCAGGGAAAAAATTATGTCATCTTTACGACTCGAAAAGATAAATAGCCTCATCCGAGAAGAGCTCGGAAAACTTTTCTTAACTGAAACTAGCCTCAAAGGAGGTGTCTTTGTAACCATTGCGAAAGTGCGTGTCACACCTGACATACGAAATGCCTTCGTTTCCATCAGTGTATTTCCGGAACACGAAACCGAATACACTCTGAAATCACTTCAAAAAGAACTTTCTAAAATTCAACAGCACCTCAATCTGCGTCTCTCCATGCGGCCGCTCCCGCGCCTCATTCTCGAAAGCGACGAGACTGAACAACAGGCGCAAGCCGTTGAGGAAGCAATCTCTGTTCTCAAAAAAGAACGCGAACCCAGACTATGAAACCGTTTACCGCCGAATTTCGAACGCTTCTCTACATTATTCGAAAATCACCCTCTTTTCTCCTTTTCGCGCACACGCGTCCGGACGCGGATACTGTCGGAGCAACACTGGCACTTGCAGCCTTCCTAAAGGAAGAGGGGCGAGAGGTCGCCATCGCTTGTTTTGACCCGTTTCCGCCAAACCTTAACACCCTCTTTTCGGACACGAACGAGACATTCCTTCATCCAGATCAGCTCAATCTCGATCATTATGAAACCATAATCGCTTGCGACTCGGCAGACCGAGGATTTGATCGGATCGCCTCACGGCTCAACAAAAAACAAACAACCGTCATACTTGATCATCACCCGGATATCGCAGTCTCAAGCGATCTCCTGATACTTGATTCGGGCGCTTCATCCACATGTGAAATTCTGCACAATTTCTTTGAAAAATCGGGTATCGCCATAACCAAACAGATGGCAACCGCGCTTCTTACGGGTATAATCTTTGATACCGGAAACTTCCAACACATCTGCACCACACCACGCGTCATGGAAGTAGCGAGCGATCTCGCAAAGAAAGGCGCTCCTCTCGGGAAAATCGTCGACGCCATCTTTACCAACAAGAGCATACCGGCGCTCCGACTCTGGGGAAAAGCTTTCGAACGCTCCGTTTTCAATGAAAAAAACGGGATGCTCCTCACAGTCATTACCGCAAAGGACGTCGAGGAATGCAAAGCATCGATAGAAGATATCTATAATGTTACTTCAATCTTGAGCACCGTCCCTGAAGCAAAGTTTGCCATGGTCATTTCCGAGCGCGATCATGAGACGGTACGAGCCAGCTTGCGTTCTATGGAGAATCACAACATCGATGTCTCCGCGATCGCTCATCAATTTGGCGGGGGCGGACACCGGCTCGCGAGCGGTTTTGAAATTCCCGGGGAACTGACAAAAACAGAGACCGGCTGGGTCGTGATATAATGCATCCGCCATTCGAAATTGTCTTTTCCACATAATATCCACAGAATCTATGGGTGATGACGGAAATAGGGAAGAGAAATTGCAAGCCCTCCTCAAGCTCAACCAGGAGATGGCACGGCTATGTACCTGCAAACTCAAAGAAACGGCAATCAATGTTGTCCCCGGCATTGGAAGCGCCTCGGCGCGACTCCTCTTTATCGGAGAAGCGCCGGGAAAAAAGGAGGATGAAACCGGAAAACCCTTCGTAGGCGCGGCAGGGAAGTTTCTCGACGAGATGCTCACATCAATCAGCCTCGATCGAAATGACATTTACATTACCAATGTCGTCAAGTACCGCCCGCCCAACAATCGCGACCCGCTCCCGGAAGAAGTTGCCGCCTGCTGGCCATGGCTCCGCGCGCAAGTCGAACTCATTAATCCCGCGCTCATCATCCTCCTCGGACGCCACGCGCTCGAACGTTTTGTTCCCGGAAAGCTCATCTCAGTAGAACATGGCAAAGCCTTCCGTCGCGCCGTTCCCGATCTCGGTACCTATGTGTTCTTTGCCCTCTACCACCCCGCCGCCGCACTCTACAACGGCAGTATGCGAGAGACTCTCCTCAAAGACTTTGCAAAAATTCCAAAAATACTGGAAAAACTCAAAAAAGAAAAACAAGGCTTATAAGCCTTGTTTTTGTGTGGGCAAGGAGGGACTCGAACCCTCACGTCCCAAAGGACAATGAATTTTAAGTCCATTGCGTCTACCAGTTCCGCCACTCGCCCCGCTGTCGCAACGTTCGGCAATCAGCTGTCAGCGTTCAGCTTTCGGGGGAAAAACCACTGTTGATTGCTGAAAGCTGGAACATGAGGCCGGAAGGAGAATTGAACTCCTGTACGAGGTTTTGCAGACCTCTCCCTCACCACTCGGGCATCCGGCCAATATCCGAAGACTACCAAATGCGCACAGAAGCGTCAACGAAAATCAAAAACGCTCCACAGTGGGAGCGTTTTTGAGTGTTTTGCTTTTATTGCACCACCTCGGCGAGGAGATTTCTCCGACCGAAAGCGAACGCTTGTTTTTTAGTTTCCACGTATATATCGAAGTGATTGCCCTTTATGGCGCCACCGCGGTCTTCACAGGTGTACACCCCATATCCCTCAATCGCAATTTTCACTCCAAAGGGATACATCGGGGGACAGGCAAGCGTTCGATTTTCCGCTACTTTCACTCCTGACGCCGTAATACCGTCAGACTTCCCGCATTCATCCGCCGCCGCCGTATAGGCAGAAGCGTTGATGACAAATTTTTCTTCAGGAAGAGCTTTCCACAAATGCGCCTGTTTCAGCCTCCACCGCGCAAGCGATTGCTCCCGCATATCGGAAACTGATACATCTTTTTTCATCTCGAGAGTTGATTGTTCGAGAACATCGCCCCAGGTCACTAATTTTGTTTCATTTTGACCAACTTCTGTTTTGGTATCGGTATCAATCTCCGCCCGCGCCACCCCCGAAAAGCCGAGGAAAAGAAGCACAAGGAGGATCAGGGTACCAAAATACCGCATAGAATATCCTCAAGAATTAACCCGGATTTTCTAAGAACAAGCCTCCAAAAAGCCACATTTCCGGTGCCTCGCCCTTTCGGACTCGACTTGCCATACTAGCATAGAATACTCAAAATGTCAATGAATCATAACGAAAAAAATAGATATTTTTGCCTTTATAGAGCCATATTTCTACACTCAAACCGCAAAAATACGCCATCTTTTGAAAGAAAGTTAGCCTATTCAAGTCAAACCACTCAAAAAGAAAACCCCCGCCAAGCTACGACGAGGGAACAGACGAAAAAATAGGGGGGTATATAACTAACTCGCAAAAACTTCTCGAACGACGCCGGCGACCTTCCGCGGCGTTGTCAATGCCTTGATAAGAAAAAATCGTGTATTAAATTCACCAGCCGCCCGAAACGAGTCCTCATTATCGGTATTACTCAAAATAACCACCGGAATTCTGGAAATAGCCTTGTCCTCCGCGATCGCGCGAAGTACCGCGAAGCCGTCCATAACCGGCATTTGAAGGTCTAGCAGGATTACATCCGGATGTTCAGCACGAATGAGCGCAAGTCCCGCCTCGCCATTATCCGCCGAGACGACATCAAATCCCTCAGAGACAAGCCCCGTCGTGTACATCTCGCGGATATCATCCTCATCATCAATGAGGCACACCTTAAACCGCTGTGCAGACAATTCCGGCGCCGGATCTTTCATAGGAAAGAATGTAAGAAGTTAGCTTTCGAGCACCCGCATTATACCACATTCAAATAACAGGCCTTGAAAACACTTTCAATCATTCATTCTTTGTTTTTTGTTCAATCTTTACATTTTCCGCAGAATATCCGTGACGGCATTTTTGATATTCTCATTCCAGTCATGTCCAGCCGCAACTTCTCTCACGTCATAATTCTGCTCTCGTAAAATGGAGATATCTTCTTCGGTGCAAAAATAGGCATCGTGATCACCCCTGATTATGATAAGATTCTCTTTGGGAATTTTCTGAAATTCCTTAAGGATATCAAGTTTAAGCAGTTGAAGCGCCGTTCTCATATTGCCAAACCAAAAGGTGCTGGGCACAAGTTTCTTTTTGCTAATGCCTTCAAAAATAAGAAACCGTATCCAACGAAAAAACAATGACACGATTTTTCTTTTCTTAATGAGTGGATTGATAAGAATGAATCGGCACGAAGGATCAACAGTCCCGCTCAAAATAAAGTGGACCCCCAAACTATGCCCGATAAACACCCGAGCGGTCGGAAAAACTTCCCTTTGCCCGCACCAAATATCAGCGCCGCGGTACGTGCCATAGTTTTTCACATATTGCCCCGTCCCGGGCACCAGAAACGCCTCTTCATCCTTCACCATAACCATTTCTCACAAAATTATTCCTCATCCTCTCCACAAGTATACCAAAAAAAGAAACATCCCCACACAAATGGGGATGTTTCTTTTTCTGAGCGGGTAACGGGAGTCGAACCCGTATCTTAACCTTGGCAAGGTTACATAATAGCCGCTATACGATACCCGCTTCGCGAACATCTCAACAGAAAAAGATCCCTCCCTATATTTTCGCTCTCTTGGATTGTACAATATCCTCTCTTTTTGGCAATTCCTTGTGGGACCGGCTGGATTCGGACCAGCGACCAAGAGATTATGAGTCCCCTGCTCTACCGCTGAGCTACGGTCCCTGGACGAACAAAATGTGGTGCCGAGGGGGAGAATCGAACTCCCGACACGAAGATTTTCAGTCTTCTGCTCTACCACTGAGCTACCTCGGCGGCTCCGTAACTGACAACGAACAACTATCAACTAACAACACCCCCTGTGGACAATGCTGGACTCGAACCAGCGACCTCCTCGGTGTAAACGAGGCGCTCTAACCAACTGAGCTAATTGTCC
>Ga0268298_10002057_pt1 | contig 22554 bp, 24 predicted proteins | sample WWTPWeurt_MetaG_FD_194462 | JGI IMG/M metagenome (GOLD analysis project Ga0268298, IMG submission 194462) | Activated sludge microbial communities from WWTP in Nijmegen, Gelderland, Netherland - WWTP Weurt | ecosystem: Engineered > WWTP > Aerobic digester > Activated sludge | place... | reverse complement strand
AAAGGCCGTGGTGTCCATCACGGCCTCCGGCGCCGATACCGAGAGCGGTTATGCCGTCTATCGCGGGCGGCTGAATGGCACCAATGCTGTCACCGACTTCCGCCTGATGGCCGTGATCCCGAAAACGGCGGGAGGCACCACCACCTACACCGATCTGAACCGAGACATCCCCGGGACCTGCAAGGTGCCAGTGCTGAACATGAAGAAAGGCGCGGATGCCATTGGCTGGCGTCAGTTCCAGCCGATGACCAAGATCCCGCTGCCCTTCGGTGTCGGCGGGGTGCCGGTGTACTCCTGGTTCCAGTTCCTGTTTGGCTACCTGCGGGTGACCAAGCCGAAACACCACGGGTACATCAAGAACATCCTCCCGGCCAACGCCGTGTGGAAACCGTTCGCGTAATCAGTCTCCGCCGTCGTTGAGCGGCGGGGCGACTCGCCGCTATTTTTGGGGAAAGCCATGCGTGTCTTGTGCACCTGTCCGAACGCCTCCGTAATGATCAACGGGGTCGGGTTCTTTCCGGTGGAGGGCGGGATGGTTTCCGAAGACATCCCGGAAGCCGTGGCGGCTGGGTTCATGGCCATCCCTGGGTATCGGGCCATCATTGAACCGCCTGATGATGTGGCCGTGGCCGAAGAGACACGCAGCACGCCAGAGGCGACCAGGGTTCGTCGACGGCGTCCGCCGAAGGGCTCGACTGGAGAAGAATGATGGAATTGGACCTATTGAACAGATCTTACCCGGCGATGGCCCGCGCCAAGCTGGGGGATGTGCTGCAAGAGCTGATCGACAAAAGAAACGCCCTGCTCGAAAAGCTTGACGCTGACGTCTTGGTGAACGGCGCCAACTATGCCGAAACGCTGTGGGCCATCACCGACAACCCGCACATCCCGGCGGACACGGCGGCTCCGACGCTGACTTCGGCTACGATCGGGACGGATGGGAAAACTCTGACCCTGGTGTTCGATGAAACCACGCTCACCAGCGCGAGCGGCGATTATGAAGGGTTCGTGCTTAACGTCGATGAAGACACCAGCGCCCTATCTGCACCGGTGCGCACCAACGGCACCCTGGTGTTCACCTGTGTTGAGGTGGCGTCGGGTGCCGTCTGTACCCTCGACTATACCGGCGCCGACATCAAGGACATGGCGGGTAATGCCCTGGACGCGATCACTGGCGCAGCCGTCACCAATCAATCCACCGTCGAGTAAACGTCATGAGCCACGAAGACAATCTCAATCGTATCAGCCCCGCCACCCGTGATGTTGGGCTGGGCACTCTGCTGCAAGAGCTGATCGACCAACACAACGCCTTGCTGGCGAAGTTGGATGCGGATACCGGGGTGACGGGCACGGATTACGCCTCGACGCTGGGCATCGCCGACCTGGAAGATCGATAGCCGGCGGGGCGGTAGATGTCCATCTTTTCCGCCGTTGACATCCAGCCCCTGCGGGAGCGTCTTTCCGGATGGCCAACCATCAACGCCTCAGACCTCGGCGATCCCTATTTGTTCGCCAAGCTGTTGGCTGCCGAAGGGTACGCCAGCGCGCGGATGCGGGTGTTCTTCGAGCCGACCGAGATCCTGCCGGAAGCGGCCACACAGGCTGAACGGGACGCCTTCGATGAGGCGGAGCCACCGATTCCCTGGGCTGAAGAGCCAGGCTATCCGGTCGACCCGGAAGCCTTTCACAACGAACGCTGGGGGCTGATCCAGGCCCGTCATAGGCCAGTTATTCAGATTCACTCGATCAAGTACGTCTACCCTCAGCCGCTCACCACGGTTTTCGATGTCCCCGCCGAGTGGATACGAATCGACCGTAAATATGGTCAGATCAGCCTACTCCCTGGACCGGTGAGCGCGCAGATCCCGCTTTGGTCTCTGAGCCTCATGGGGGCTGGCCGGGTGGTGCCTCATGTTATCCAGGTGCGCTATCAAGCCGGGCTGAAAAACGCCAGAACGAAGTACCCGCACCTGTTGGACCTGCTCTACCGCCTGGCGTTGCTGGGCATCCTGCGGGATCAGTTCCTCCCACAATCCGGATCAATATCGGCGGACGGCTTGAGCGAATCGGCATCGTTCGATCTCGACAAGTTCGGCGGCCAGTTGAATAGCGAGATCGACGCGCTCCGGGACGCTATCCTCGGTATCCGCATGACGGTGCTCTAGCGGCGATCCCTCGGCGCTGTCCATGTACCTCAACCCGACCCACTTCAATCGCTTCCTGAACAAGATGGGGCAGGATGTCCTCTGGCGCCAGGCGGTCGCCTGCCCATGTCGAAACCAACACAGCGGGGCGGCGAGCCTGAATTGCCCGGTCTGCCGTGGGAAAGGGTTTTCATGGCAAGACCCAGTGCCGGCGTTGGTGGCGCTCACGGGACAAAAGGTGAACCAGGAATGGGCGAAGTTCGGGATGTGGGAAAACGGCGATGTCGTCATCACCATCCCCTCTGATTCGCCATGTTACCGGCTGGCCGATTTCGACCGAGTCGTATTTACCGACTCGACCGAACCCTTCTCGTTCACCAGGGTAAGAGGGAGGGAGCCCGCCCTGATGCTCGATATCGCGAGTCTTGATGGGGTGTACCTCATTCAGGATGGCGACCTGGTGCTGACCGACACTCCAACCCTGGTTGACGGGGTACCAACCTGGCCCGACGGCGAAGGCCCGACAACTGGACAGCAGTACACAATCATGGGGCGAAAGCATCCGGAGTATTACGTGTTCCAGGATTTCCCCCAGGACCGCGCGCATCACCATGGGCGGGATCTCCCCCGCCGGGTGGTATTGAGGAAGATCGACCTGCTGGGAAGGGAGGCGGCGTGATCCTGTTTTTCAAAACGAACGTCAAGGGTCATTTCCGGCGTCTATCGTCCGGCAAGACGGTGTGGGTGAAAGGCCACCAAGACAAACGCCTAGAACATCATGATAGCCAGCGCCAAGCCGAAGATGTGCGCGTCAAAAACACATGGATTACTGGAGATGAGATTGATCGTTCCCCTGGGGATAGCCTACAGGCGCGAGCTATCGCGTTTGCCAGGGCGAACTTGCAGGGCAAAACCTTTCACAATGAGCCTACTGGCTGGGAAATTAGCATCGGACGAAGGGGGATAAATAAAACAACCAGTCACGCTGGTAGGGAAGAGCACGCACGATCTGTGGCCGCGTTACCTGGTCTACTGCAAAATTCCGTAAAAGTATTTACAGAACCAAACACCAATCAGCGAGAGCGCGTTGATGTTCCTTGGGTCCATCACTTCTATGCGCCCTTGATAATTCGAGGGAAATTCTATATAGCGCGGTTGGTGATCAAGGAAACACGATCAGGACAAAGGTTCTACGATCACGATCTTTCAGAAGAAATAAGCCCGACAGATCATGGCGCTAGTGCTCACCTTCCCAAAGAAGGGGCGGCGCATGAACAAGTCGGGCCTAATCTCAGTATCGACGGCTTAATGTCGTTCGTCAAGCCTGAGCATCGCCCCCCTCAAGGAGGCGCCTAGTTCCATGGACGACCTCGTTTTCACCCTCAACGTGCCTTCGCTGCCGATCGGTCTGCGCGCCGGGTTTCCGAACTTGGCGCATGCGGTTGAGCGCGTAGCCCAAACAGCCCACGCCAAATGGTTGTCATTCGCGGCGGGTGAGCCGGTACCGGGCCACAGCCAGATCGGTTCGCGCACCGGGGCGTATTTGCGCTCCATCAAGATGGAGCAGCGCGGCGAGCTGTCTTACCGCGTATTTTCAGACGCTCCACATGCCAAGGGTATCGAAGAGGGGTCGCCCGGGCGTGACCTGAAACAGATGTTGCTGACCTCGCGCAAGATTCGCGTGGTGCGAAGCGGGCCAAGAAAGGGAACACGGTATCTGATTATCCCCTTCCAATGGGGAACGCCGGGGACTAAGACCTTCGGTTCCCAGGTCATGACATCGTCCGTTCATCGTCTCTGGAAGAGTGGGAGCTTGCGCCCATCCGCTATCATCGGCATGGGGCAGCGGATGGGCGGCTACGGGCACATCGTTCCTCAGCGACGGTACGACTGGGGTGATCGTCTCCAGGCCGGGCAGGTGCAAAACAAGCACATGGTCGGCATGGTGAACTTTCGCACTCCCGGGGGGCGCGGCGGGGCGGCGCATTCGCAGTATCTCACCTTCCGGGTCATGGCCGAAGATTCCAAGGGGTGGATCGCCAAGGCGGTTCCCGGTAGGTGGCCAGCCAGGACCACGGTCGAGCTGATGCGCCCCTTGGCCGAGAGGGCGTTCAAAGAAGCCTGTGAAGAGGATGTCAGGATAATTCTGAGAGGAACCGCAAAATGATCAGCTACGGCTACCCGCTGAGCGTCGGCAACGCCATCTACATCCCGGTCACCCCGCCCTGCGATTCCCAGGGTATGCGCGTCCTACGCCGGTTCGACGGAGATTTCACCGGCGAGGATGACCCAGACGCCTTCGTGGTCTACGAGGGTGAGCCGCCTTCTGGTGTGGTCGATCACCTGGGTTTGCCGAATGGCGTGGAGGCGTTTTATTGCGCCTATTCGTGGGACGGTGCCGAGTGGACCGCTTCCGATGTCGTTTCGGCCACTCCTGGGTCCAGGATCGGAAACCTTCAGCCGGATCTCGTGGACATCGTCAGGGAGCGGATCGAGGTCGGACTGAACGATCTGGTCCAGCGCGGCGTCCTCGCCCATGAATCAGGGGCGTTTCAGGTCGCTATCGCCCCGCCGGTCTTCGAGGAATCGGTATTTCCCGTGGTGGCGGTCGAGCTGTCACAGGATACCGATGATGTGCGTTTCATCGGCGAGCTGATCGGCGAGGGGCGCGCCCTGGGGAACAGTCCGTATCCATGGCTTGAGGTGGACGGCTATCTCTCCCGGGTCATTGTGTCCTGCACGGTTTGGAGCCTGAATCCAGACGAGCGGCGGCTGTTGCGCCGGGCGCTCAAGGCCATTCTGATTGCGAACCTGGGCGTGTTCAACGCCGCCGGGGCGCAGAACGTTGGTATCACCCTGGCCGACGAGGACGACTTCAAGAGTTTTTCCGTGCCCGTGTACATGGTGATGTCTTCCGTGAGCGCCACCTGGCCGAGCGCCTTGGAGATCTTCGATAGAGAAATCAAGGAGGTCGTGGAGACCTTCGACACGGTCGATCCCGCCCCGGTGCTCGATTTCTAAAACGTCCATGTTTGACGCGCGATGGCGGATGTCGTGAACCGATAATCAGGGGATGGAAATCGCCAACGCCAGGCAGAAGAGATGAACGAAGAGCCCTCCGACCAGTTGACGTCAACGATCGGCCCTGAGCCGATAGATCATCGGGCCGCCGAGCCGGAGCCGGTGCTCTACCTGAGAGAGTTTATCGCGGCCATTAAACGGCGTCCGGAAATCCAGGGCGCGTTCGCTCGCTTCTGTAAGTACAAAGGCATCAGGCGGGCCACCAAGGCGGAGTTCGACCGTCTGTTCCGAGAATTTTCTACTCGCCAAGTCTAGGAGATCAGCCAATGGCTGTGATGTTCAATGGTCGCTCGCTCGTGACGCCAGCCGTCGAGACCTCGGTCGACGACAGCAAGATGTTCCCGCTCTCCAACCCCTATGGCAATGTGCTCGCCATTGTCGGGTCCGCGCTGGGAGGCAAACCCAAGACCCCGTTGCTGATGGGGAGTCCATTGCGGGCCAAGCGCATCTTGCGCGGTGGCGAGGGGCTGGAAGCCGTCAACAAGGCCTTCGCCCCGAGTTCGGCCACTGGGTCACCAGCCAGGATCTATTTCGTTCGCGTCGATCCGGCCACCCAGTCTGCCCTGACGCTGGTGGACGCAAATGATGACGACGTGATCGAGCTAAAGTCCACGGACTACGGCGCCCACACCAAGGACATCGAGATCAAGATCGAGAGTGGTACCTCGCTGGGCAAGAAGATCTCGATCCGTATCCTGGGCGTGGTCAACGCCAAGGACAATGTCGGCGCCGATCCGCTGAGCATCACCTATACCGGCGCCGAGGCCACCGCGAAGGTGACCGTCGAGACCGGGGTGATGACCATGGAGGCCCCCAGCGGTACCGTGGTGAAGACCATCCAGCTCGACAGCTACTCTTCCAGTTCAGCCATTGCCGAGGCGATCGAGGCGGTGGCCGGCTGGGATGTCACGGTCACCAGAGGGCAGGAACGGTTCCTGCCGAAAAACTACGATTACGTGAGCGGCAACCCCAAGGCCGCGCCGGTCAAGGTCAATGGGCACCTGTTCTCGGTGGTGAACTGGATCAACTCGGTCGAGGAAATCCAGATCGACGCCGCCCAGTTAACCGCCAACGGCCTGCCTCCGGCGAATATCGCCTATACCCAGCTTGTTGGCGGGGTCAACGGCAACATCGTGTCCACGGACTGGGAGGACGCCTTCGCGGCGCTGCACGAGGCTGATGTGCATTGGATTGTCCCCCTGAGTGATGATTCGGCCATCTGGGACATGACCGTGGCGCATTGCGAGTACCTGAGCAGCGTCAAGAAAGAACGCCGGGCGTTCGTTGGCGCCGGGACTGGCGTATCGAACGATCAGGCTGTGGCCCATGCCATGGGCGTCAACTCGGATCGGGTGGCCTATGTCTGGCCCGGGGTCTACGAACAAGACCCGGTTACCCGCAAGTTGGCCTTGAAGCCCGCGTATTACGGCGCGGTGGCCGTGGCGGCTGGGTTCTCCTCCATCAACCCAGGCGAGACCATGAGCCGCAAGCCGGTCCATGTGGCCGGCGCCGAGGTCCAGTTGCGCGAGCCGACGGACACCGATGAGCTATTGGATTCCGGCGTGCTCCCGCTGGTGCAGGGGAATGCCGGGGTGATCATCTCCCAGGCGGTGAGCACCTGGCAACTCGATGAGCGATACAACAGGCGCGAGGTCTCGGTTGGCGCCGCCGTGGATTACGTGGCCCGGAGCGTGCGTGATGGCCTGGTGCAGTTCCTTGGGCGCCGGGCGGCCCCGGTCACCGTGGCGGCCATCCGCAGTCGTACCGACTCGATCCTGGCCGACCTGGCGCGAGATCCGACCGTTGGCGGGTTGGGGGTTCTGGTGGGCGATTCCGAATCGCCGCCCTATCGCAACATCCGGGTGGAGCTGAGAGGCGACGTGGTGACCGTCAGCTTCGAGTGCCAGCCCGTGATCCCGATCAACTATATCCTGATCCCCATCACGATCTCGCCTTATTCCGGCACCGTGATCGAATAACGAGGAGAATACCCCATGGGTGTCCAAAACATTCGCGCCCATTCCGGCAATCTGATCCAGCTCGAGCTGGATGGAAAGGTCTATGGCACGATCCGGGGCTTCAACGCCCAGGACGACTACGCCCCAGAGCCGCTGTCCGGCATCGGCGAGGTCCATGTGCAGGAATGGGTGCCATCGATGGCGCGGCACACCCTGCGCGTCGACTATATGATCATCAAGAAGGACAGCCTGCGGTCCCTCGGCGTCATGGATGAAAACGCCTGCGAGCGGTTGCAGGGGATCGAGTTCGAGATCGTCATCTACGAGAAGATGCCGCAGGCCGGCGCGGGCGGGACCGCCACCCAGCCGGGGGTGTGCGATCACCGTCTCGGCGAGCTGCGGAAGTACAAATACTGCACCATGGCCTCCGCCTCGATAAACATCCAGGCCCACCAGATCGTGGTGTCCGATGCCACCTTCTACGCCCGTGACGTGGTCGGGAAAGGGATTTAGTCGTGTACACGGAGAAGTATCAGCAAGACGTAGTCACCGAGAAGTCAGAAGTCGAATGCTGGCGCGATTCCTTGGTGCGGTTCCTTGGGTCAGACATTTGTCGCCTCGTCGGCCAAGACGAGGCGGACAGGATTCGTCGCCAAGCGGCCTGTCTGGACGATCTTGCGCGCATCCTTGGTGAAAGGATAGCGGCCTTCGGCGATCTATCCCGAGCATTGGATAGTGGGTTGGCGACGGCCACTGTCGGGGATTTAGGTCATGAGTGACATACCAAGGTCCGTTCCATTCACAGTCGATGGTGTTGGCGAGTTCGCGTTTCGACCGCGGACAGTTGGTGATGAGTTGCTGATCCAGCGCAAGACACGAGAGGAATGCGGATGCAACCCGGACGACGCCGGGTCAGACCTGCGATACCTGTCGACCGTGGTCTCCGAGTTGTCGGTGTTGTTGGTCGGCAGGCCGAATGGCTGGGTCCTGCGTGAAGCCAAAGTACCTCAATTGTTGGCGGTTTACACGGCGTTCCGGGTCGCCGAGACACGATTTCAGGACGGACTTCCGGGCGCAACTCAAGCCAAGAGCTAAGGAATACGCTCAGACCGTCGAGTGGTGGTACCGCGATAGGTACCGCCTCACGGCCAATGATCCAAGGTTCCTCAAATCCTGCGAGGAGGAATGGGCCTTGGATTACATGACCGATCGCTACGCCAAGAACCCGCGGTTGGCCGAAAACGAGTTCGACAACCCGGACTTTGAGTCGGATGTCGAGGCCATGATGGCGGCGGAAGACGGCCAGGTGTCCGAGGAGGTGGCCGAGCCTGGCAATGATAGTCCGGATTGGGAGGTGATCGATGAGTAGCGTAGATTTTTCGGTTTCCGCTAATCTCGGTCATGCCCAGGGTAGCGTCGCCTCTTTCATGCGACAGCTACAGCAACTTTCTGGCGTTACGAACGCTTTCCGCGGCGTTCGCATCATCAATCCACGCGATTTCTCCGAGGCCAACGAGCAACTGAGTAGACTCGTTGGCACCTATCATGATTTTCGGCGCATCGACTTCTCCCGGGTATCAGGATCGGCTGGGGAGTACGGCACCAGGATTCAGTCCAATCTTGCGAGCTATCTCCAGGCCAATCCTTTTCGTCGAGCGGAGATCGAGGATCAACTGACTCAGGGGGTCTCTCCTCATCAACTCGACTTTGGCCGGGTCTTTCCAAACCAGTCCGGGGCGGCGCTAGCCCAGTCCATAAATCAGTACCAGCAGGCGCTGATGGCTGGCACTGGTCTGCAGGGGCCGCAGGCTGGATTTTCTCGATATGAGAGCCAGGATGGGTCTGGCGGCGGCATGGGGGGGTGGCTGTGGGGGTCGGCCAAGTTCGCTCTCGGGATGGCTGGGCTCTTATCGGTCATGGGGGTCGCATCCAGGGCGGAGGACGACGCCGAAGCCACCAGGAGGGAAGCCGATACCCTGTTGAGGCATCTTAACGCTTTCGGCGATGGCCTGGACAGCGTGCTGGCAAGGTTCCCGCAACTCGGGGACGGCCTGGCTGTGTTGAACCATGAGGCCGTAAGACTGGCGGATGCTTACACCAGGATCTCTCGCACCACGGACCAGCAAGAGATCGCTGAGGGCACTCGTGGCGCCATCGGCCTGGCTCGGGCCTACGGGGAAGACCCGCGCCAGGTCACGTCGATGATGGCCCAGCTTAAATTTCTCGGTGCCACAGGCAGAACGAAGTCGGATGAAAACGAGTTCGTCACAAAGTTGGGAGGGGCCATCTACCAAGGCGGCATGCAGGGGAATATGCCGTTGGTGTTGAGTGAGCTTACCTCGTACCTGCAGATGACCGCGGAAAGGACCGGAAAAGTTCAGACCAGCGGCATCGAGAACTTCCTGGCTGAAAGGACGGCCCAGTGGCGTAGCGGGGACATGAGCGGCGCTGGTATTGGAGCCATGAATCGCATCAACGAGGGTATCGCCAATCCTGGTGGCGGTCTTGGCGGCCAAGCCATGATGATGCGGATATTTGGCCCATACGCGCAAGGCAACCTTGGGACGTACAAGCGACTGATGGAGCTTGATATGTTCTCCGATATCGGCGAGGTGATACCGGATCTGAAGGGGAAAGGGCTATACAAGGCCGACATTCTAAGGAAGGGGCTAGCTGAAAGTGTGCCCGCGTACCCTGGGGACAACGACGCCGGAGATCTCAGGTGGGGCGACATCTCTACGGCGCTCAAGATACCTACCGACGTAGCCAAAAGGTATCTTGGCGAGGGCTCGGTTCGAGATCCAAGAGGATTCGAGAAAATCGGCCAGGCCCTGGCTGAGGCTGGGGTACCGTTCGGCGAGATGGCCGACGGAGCCGCCAAGTCATTGATTGAGGCTGTCAACACGGATAGCCCGACAGACCTCAAGAGGATGGCCGACGACGTGGCGGCATCCATGCCTGATGACAAGGCCAAGAGGTTTGTTGCGGATATTGGTGAGGCATCAAAGGCCGGAATTGATGAGTACCGGAAGGTGCTTATGCGTGGCATTGCCGAGACTGGCAGGCAGGAAACGCCAGAATCGAAAATGCAATCGGAACTGGTTGGCATTCGCGGCGCGATAGAAAATTCGGTTGGCAAACCGCTGCTTGACATCAAGACGATCATTGTCGACCGGGTCGCTAGGGGGATAGAGGTCATAGAGAGCGGATTTTCTTCGCTGCTCAGATTCTTTGGCGCCACTTCGCAAGGAGAGCCATCCAAGGAAGATAAAGCATTTTCTTCGTGGGGAACGCCGAAGCGAGAAATCTATGACCTGGTACGCTCGGCGCTGCCAGATGACCTCGGGGAAGGGTCGCTCAGTGCTGGTGTTCAATATGAAAAGCTCCAGGGTGGTCTCACCAAGGCCCGGGCAACATTGACATCGGATGAGCAAAGAGCCCAGTTCGACGCGCTTGTGGCGGTCAGGCTGAAGGAGAAGCTTGGTATCGACGCCACGGAGCCGGTAACGGTTACAAACCCGAAGGACGAACGAGACAAGGGATTCGGTTACGACATACCCGCACCCATCGGGAAGCCAGGGAAAAGGATGCTCGAACACCGGTGGGTGAATGACTTCGGTAGGACTGGTGAGATACCTGCCATTGCATTCACTGACCAAGGTACAAAATCAGTCGCCACGAACACAGACGTTGCCGAAAAGACGAAGCCTGATGTGGTGCCAACGCAGGTGGTCCAGGCGGGGAAGAAGTACGACCTACCCATGCCGCTATACCAGCCAGACGCAACGCAGACCCGTGGTGTTGACGGTAGCGCTTCTCGTGGTGGTTCTTCGCCAACTTGGGAGGAAAACAGGCAGAACGTCGAGCGATTGTTCGATCGTTCCGCGTTCGATCGTTTTGGCCTAAGCGAGTGGATGTCTCCTGATCGGTTCAAGAATCTCTACATGGGATTGGTTCGCGCCGAGTCTGGCGGGAAGAGCGGGGCCGTTTCTGGCGCCGGGACCAGGGGGTTGATGCAGATCCTACCGAGCACGGCTATGAAGCCGGGATTTGGTATTGATCCGCTGGCGAAGACATACGCTGATGCGGTCAATAAGTTGGCCGATCCAGAGACGAACGCAAGATTCGGGCAGCAGTACCTAGCCGCTTTGCTCAAACACTACAAAGGCGACGAGACAAAGGCGCTTGCGGCCTATAACGCCGGAATCGGAAACGAGAAAACAGGCGAGGCCTATACCTTCAAAGAGACCCAGGAATATATCCCAAGGGTGCTGCGGAATGCCGATCAGGAGGCGGCGCGAATGGCCCCGGAACAGAAGCCGGGGGGCGTTGCCGATTCGGCGCCAAAGGCGGTACAGGGCGAACTGAAGGTAGTCATTGAGCATCAGACTGGCGGCGTAGTGACCCAACGAGAGGAGCGCCTGGTCGGACTGTCGAGCGGGGCCAATCAGCCGTCCATGCCTGGCGTAGTCAATATTCGCCAGCCCGATCCCTGGGCTTATGACGCCTCGCAACGGGATCTGTGGTCTACCAGGTCTGCCATGGTCGAGGCGGCCTGATGCCCGGGATCAAGACATTCAAGCCACGGCTAAAAGTCGTGTTGGTTAAAGGGGTCATTGACCCCGATAGCCGATATGTTGGTGGATCTGTCGAGATTGGCGAGATGATCGACCTTACGCCACATATCGGCGATGGCGGGTACGTGACGACCCACAAGTCGATCTATCAGCCGGTTGGGGCTTTCGAGGTTGTCTTGCCCGACAAGCCTCTTGGTAGAGAGGGATTCCCGGGTGGCCTCGATAGCCTATGGGGTGTGATCGAGCCGTTCGACTCGATACTGATTGGCATGGCTCGCAATGTTGGCATCTACGACAGGGGGTTTCAGTCGTGGATGAGCAACAGACTTGGTCCGGTATGGGGGTATGAAGGCATCCCGTTGGTGATGTCCGGCTTTGTGCGCAAGGTTGTTCGCGACGAGTCAATAGATTCTGGTGGTAGGCCGAATAGACGCATCGTGATTCAAGGGACGGACTATGGGTGCATTGGCGAGATAGCCCAAGTCTCCAGGATCGGTGGCGTGGCCCGCGACATGAATATGATGCCCCTCTATACCATTGATCAGCTTGGGCTGAAGGCTGGCGTGATGACGGCCAGGGAATATGTCGATGCTCTCAGGAGAAACATGCTTGGCAAGCAGATCGAGTATATGCGTGCCACCATGCCCTTCATCTTCGACATCAAGGCCGCCTCTCCTGTAGTGATCAATGGGAAAGAACATGGCATCGTGACCCAGGGCAATGTAGTCGTAAACGCCATGTCGGATTTTGACGGCACCTGCTGGACCATCATGCACAAGCACGCCGACACACCATGGAATGAGCTATTCATCGAAGACAGGTGCAATCCGGACACCGGGGAGCTTGGGCCTTATCTCGTCTACAGGCCAACCCCATACAAGGACTACAAGAGTGGATTCATCGATATGTCCAACCCGCAAGCCTATTGGTCAAGCGGGGCGATCAATAATATGGATCAGGAGTTGTATGCCGATGTGGTGTTGGACACCAGCGCATGGCCGCTGGTCGGAGCCTATCAGGAGAGAAGCGATGCCCATGTGAGCAATATCTATTGGGTGCCCATTATGCAGTCGCAGTTATGGGGCGATAGGATGCTGAACGAAATGCTCACCAGGCGCGAGTCGGTGATTGACTCGACAGCTTACCCTAGGACGAACATAGATATCTTTGGCCCAAGGGTAATGAATGTCGAGAGTCGCCTGACCTACTCCGATAGCAAGCTTCTTCCTCTGCAAGAAATAGCTGAAAACCAGGAAAAGGCCATTATTGGAAGCATCGCCTGGGCCGATAAGCGGCGCAAGTGGCTCAAGGAGGCGAACAAGGACAACGTTGGTTTTTCGAGCGGGGCGCTACGGGTGGTCGGGTTCGAGAAGCTTCGCCCTGGATGCTACTACTCGTATATGCGAGGTCAAATGGCCTACACCCAATACGTTACCGAAGTACATCACACATTTGCGCCCTATCGGCATTATTCCACTACCATGAACTACATTCGCGGCGACAACTACTATCAGCGCATAGTCAAGAAGCAGCCACACCTCCTTGAGGGCCATGTTGGAGCGTATGCCGGATGAGAGAGCTATGGGATTCCATGCCGAAAGGCAACGTCGGTCGCTGGGCCAAGGTGGTTGGTGTGCATCCGCATGTGCACTCGGTGGACCTAGTATTCTTGGATGATGCCACAAAGGCCTATGCAGTAATGGTGCTGTCGCCGTTTCCGGCTTCGCAGTCTTTTGGATATAGCCACCTACCCATCCCGGATCTGCCGCAAAATGCCGCACCTGATTTTGTGCTCAAGCCCGGAGCCAAGACGGCCACCTCTGGCGAGCAGCGGGCCGCGGACCAACAGAACTTTGTAATCAAAACCGTGGCGATAACCCGCGGCCAGGTACCAAGTACGGATGATGCCCTTCCTGATACTGGGGTGGCTGAGGTAATCCGAGTAGAGCAGGGCGGGGTGACGTTTATCCCGATAAGCGATTACCGGCTCGATACGGACAAAATCATGTGGTCTCCGAGCGGTGGCGAGCCGATACCAGGATCAAAGTACCTGGTGACATACAGGTATGCGCCGGAAGTAAAGCCTTCGTCGTCAAAGCAATCTGACACCACGATCGGGGCGTCAACATCAGGAGATGGCGAAAGCGTAGCCGTGGTAAAGACGGTCATCATGACGCGAGGTCCGAGCCCGCACGGCAGAGATCAGTTACCGGATACCGGGGTGACCAGCATTCAGAAGGTCAAGCAGGGTAACCGGGTGTTCGACGGTCTGATTGATTACTTGCTGACAAACAACGCCGTGGACTGGACACCCGAACTGGGTCACGAGCCCGAAGGTGGGACCCAATACACGGTGGACTACACCTACCAGTCGAAGGCATCAGGGATGATGAAGTCTGCGGCTACCGGAAATAGTGCCGAGGTCCAACAAACGGAAGCCAAAAAGTGGAGCCCGTTGATGTCCGGGACCAAGGATGTGATCGCCTTGGTGCAGCACATCAGCGGGATACCGGTTGTAACTGGATTTCTCCCCCCGAGAGTCGACGATCTTGGGTTTGATGCCAAGAACTACCCAGACCTTGAGATTCGTAGGCACCCGTCAGGAAATCATGTGGTGACAACTGGGGACGGCGCCGTGGAAGTAATGAACCCATCCCGCGGCATACGCATCACGATTGGCGAAGACGGGAAAGATAGCCGTCTATCTCTTGCTGGAAAGGACTTTCAAAAACGATTCAAAACCAAGGACGGAGCGAAGAAGGGGACGCTGGTGGTGAGTGCAGGAGGCGATGCTACCGTTGTTCGCATCAAGAAATGCGGAGTCGAGATCGAAACGGTGGGCGCCGTAACGGTTCGGGCCGACTGCGGCGTGGTGGTGGAAGGCATTCTGTACGCCACCGATGTGATTGCTGGCGGCGTGAGCCTGAAGAATCACAAGCATGGGGGCGTGGAGTCCGGCGGAAGCCAGACGGACAAACCAACCGGGGGTTCGCCCGGTCCAAGCTGTGGGTGCGCCTGATGGCTACGTTGATTGACAGTTTGAGCGGGATTGCTAGCGGCGTTACCTCTGCGTCCAGCATCGCTGCGGGTATCTCTCTGGTGGATATTGGCGGCCTGCTGGCGTCGTGCGCCATAGATCAGGAGGATAGGCCGGTCCTGATACTCGTCTTGAACGAGATGCTCCCTGTGTGGGGCCACTGGTTTTTCCCGAAACCCGAAGACCTGACATACTCGCAACCTGTCCGGGCTACGCCAATACAGACACTTGGCGGGGCCTACGTGGATGATTTTGGCGAGGGTATCAGAGAGATCAATTGCTATGGCCGATCAAGTTATAAGCACGGCCCGTTGGATTCTTTGGGGTTAGGCGATGTGTTATCTGATGTTGGTTGTGGACAGGGAGAGATCATGATGAAGAGTCTGAAGGACTGGCTGATCCGCGACTTCCATCGGCTCCGGGAGCAAAACGCTCGCCAGGGGTTAGACCCAGACCTCTACCAGATGTTTCTCGTGGATGTCCTGAACTTTGAACTGTGGCGCGTGTTTCCGCTCAGTTTTGTTCTGCGCAGAAACAAGCAGAGCCCGCTCCTGATCCAGTACCAGATGCGGTTTATAGGGCTGGAACGAGTGATTTAGGGTGGCCGGTGAACATGGACATAAAAGAACCGTGATCCTCACGGTCCAATCCACCTCTTCCGCCATTCTTTCAAACTCAGGTACAGCACTCTCACGCTCGAAATCTATCTCATGTTGAGACAGGCCGTTATAGATCCGTCAGTCGTGATCCGATAATCCAAAATCATGATTACCGCTTCCGATGCGCTCATCGATCCCGGCCTGGACCTCAAGGCTCAGAGCAACACCATTGCCGCCCTGATATCGGAACTGCCCTCGCACAAGGCGGCCATCCCTGTCCTTCGTGAGTGGTTTGCTTGCTGGCAGGCTATGCTGACGGCGCTCAAAACCGAAGTGGACGCGGGAATTATGGAAGGCCTCGATGACGACAGACGGGGGTTCCTGGAGCGCGCGGAGCGTTTGGCCTATGCCGCGGTGAATCTGCTTGCCATCGCGCGTGTTGGCCTTGGCGCGTCCGATGCTCTCGCTATTGGCCACATCTGGACGCATCACACCAGGGCGCTATGGGCCATCCGCGGCGCCAGACAGGGCTTGATGTGGGTCGTGGCAACAGAAATCAGCGGGGCACCGACCAGGTTTCTTGTGCAGCCAGAAGCCGATGCGCTTATCGCATCAGCAATGCTCGATCCGCTCTCCGGTGAGCTTGACCTTGATGGGCTGGTGCGTAGGTTGACGCTTATTGCAAGGGGTGTGTTATGGCGGTAAGGGTCAAACTGATACAGGTCAAGATCGGGGATACGATACAGCAACTCGCCGCGCGCGAACTGGGGGATGTGCAGAGGTGGCGCGAGTTGGTGCAGATCAATGGTTTGCGCCCACCGTACATCGTGCCGAGCATCGACGAAGCCGACAAAGAGCCGAACTCCTTGCTGTGGGGAGAATTTATCGCCGTGCCATCTATCGGCGATACCGGGCCATTGACCGGTGCCGGGGTGTATGGGGTAGATCCGTGGTGTGTGCAGGGGCAGTTGATCGCCAACGAGGATGGGGACCTGGCTCTGGCCGGGGGGACGGAGAACCTGGGGCAGGCCATACAGCATCGAATCGGCACACCATACCGCTCTTATCTGCCTCATCCTGACTATGGGTGCGAGGTTCACACCCTGCTCGGGGTGCGAAATCGTCCTGCGGCGGCGCTCCTTGGGGCTGGTTTTGCCCGTCGGGCGACTCTTCGCGACCCTCGCATAGAGGAGGCCAGGGTTGGCGCCCATGTGCTAGGCGACCGGATCTATATCATGGTTACAGCCAATCCAGTCACCAAAGAAACCCCGTTCGATGCCAACCTCGTTCTGACACTTCCACAGGTATAGGCCGTGTCCGCATTTACCATACGAACGTTTCTTGAAATCCTCTCGACTATGGTCTCCCATGCCAGGGCGTCCAGCCTGAAACTTACCGACTTTAACATCGGCTCGGTCACCAGGTCCTGGCTCGAAGCCAATGCCATGGCTCTTGATGAGCTGTGGGTGACAACAGGTAACGGGATAAAGTCGGCCATACCCGAAGCCGTTTACGAAGGTTTCGGGTTTGACCGGCTTCCAGCGGCCTATGCGGTCGGCAACATCACGTTCTTCCTGGACTCAGCCGCCACAGACGATGTGGTAATACCGTCAGGAACGGTTGTGCGTTCTCTGGGTGGCACGATCGAGTACATCACCCTGTCTGCCGGGGTGATCGGCGAGGGGACGACAGAGGTCACGGTACCAGCTAGGGCGGCCACTCCCGGGGCGGCATCCAACGTGGCTACGGATACACTGACCGTGCCTTTCACAGAGGAAACCGTCAATGGGCTGAGGTCCACGAATAGGGCGCCCATTGATATGGGCCGGGACCTCGAGTCGGATACCGAAAGAGAAGCGCGGTTCGCCGAGTATGTGATCTCGTTATCGCGCGGTACCGTGGCGGCAGTAGCGTATGCCGCCACACTGGCTCACATCCTCGATGGCAGCGGGAATCTATCCGAGCGGGTGGAGCATGTAGGGATGCGAGAGGTGCCCGGAACCGTGTGGCTATATGTCCACAATGGTGTCGGGGGAACCTCGCGCGAGTTGGTAGACTTGGTGGAATCCATTATCGAGGGCGAGGCCAACTACTCCAATGGTACGTTCATCCCTGGATACCGATCGGCTGGAGTTGAGGTCATCTATTCGGCAGCCGCCGACCTCTTGATTGATGTGAGCATTCAGGCGTCGTTGGCTGTTGGGTATGAGAAGACGGCCACCATAGACGCCGCCTCGGCGGCGCTGCAAGCCATGTACCAGACGTTTTCCTATGATTTTCTTTCGGTGCACCATATCCTGACGGCCCTGTACCAGGTCCCAGGGCTGCGGGATATCACCATCCTATCTCCAGAGCATGGGTTCAACCTGCCGGTGTCCTGTCGCCCAGTATTCGGCAGGTTGGATGTTGACTGGATATAGCCATGACAGCTAGGGCTATCGATTTTCTGCCGGCCTACTTTTCCAGGGACCCGCTCGCAGTTGAGGCCATCCACTTTTCGACCCCGGACCGAGTCGAATTTTCGTGGCGCATCCATGACTTCACGCTTGAGTTGAGATCGGAGGGTAGGGACCTTGATCTTAGCCTTACCGGCATCGTCGTCGGGGATGTTGTCGATGCCCTGCAAGCGGCAGGGTATGCTGTGCAGGGGTGGGAACCCGATGTTATGGCGCTCGGGGCAGAAGCGCTATTGCCTAGCTCTGGGGTGGCCCAGGGCGACACATCCGGAACGCTTGCGGTTCACACATCGATACTCTTTTCGCTTCTTGGCGGACCTGAGCGCGAGCGGGCCGCCTTCGAGGCCGAACTCCCCAATGCGATCGAACAGATTACGCTCACCACGGCCGCCGGGTATTGGCTTGATGTGCACGGCCAGGTGTACGGCATTCCCAGGCCGGAAGGGATGCCCGACGCCGAGTATGTCCAACACATTTTGGATGAGGTGCGGCGCGCCAGGGATAACCCGGTGGCCATGGAATCAAACCTCCGGCGCCTGCTCGGCCAGGACATCCGGGTATTCGAGCCCTGGAAGCGGATAGCCCGATGGAGCCGCTCCAAACCATCGACGGACCAGGTATTCGAGTCCGATCCATTCTATATCAAGAACATTATCCAGCTCCGGGCGCCTGACCGACCGCGATCATGGGTCCCGGCCATGCGGATTGCTGAGGCCGACCGTCCGGCGGGGACCCTTCTGTTCGAGCCTCAGTGGGACCCCTGGGCGCGGCACATCCTGGTCAACCCCGGGGTACGGTCCTTCAACCCGGTGCGGGTCTGGTCCTCGCACATTCGCGGGTTGTGGCACCTGCGGCACGATTACTCGCGGGCCAGCGTCGACAAACCGGCGCTCAACCGGAGCTTCGTGTCCCTGAGCTGGATCGCCGGACAGTGTCGCGGCGGGGTGGGGAATCCCGCTGGCGTCATTATCGGGCGCCGTCGGTTTTGCTACTCGGACGCGGTCTGGTCGGTCGGGCCAAAGCTCGGGAGTATCGACTGCCGATTCCCTGGCCTGGACAGGCTACTCATTACCGGCGACCAGAAACGATTTTCGGATGATCTGGTGCTCTCCGACTACACCGTCGAGCGAACGTGGATACCGATCTGCAAGCTGACTGGCGGCGAGAAACCCATGTTTGCCTCCGTCGATCCGGTTGGCCCGGTAGCGTCGGCGATGACCCAAGTCCACACCATGTCGGCCAGGGTGGGGAGTCAGCTATGGAGAGGCTGGGCCTGGGGCGGCTGGGATGACCACGCATGGAGCGAAGGGAACATCGGGAGCGCCTATACCCTGGTCGAGGCGTAGGGGTTGGTCGCCCCTGGCCCGGGCGTGGGGGCGATTTATGAATCGCCCCGAGAGATCTACCCTTCCAGTCGCGGAGTAGCGAGCTGGCCGATCTGGCTCATCATCCAGGGCTGGATCTTCGCTTGCAGCGCGGCATCCGTTTCCTTCGACGCCTGCTCGAACTCCCGGGCGATCTCCGCCAGGAGGGGCGCGGCCTCGCCATCGGTGCGCAGCAGGCGCTTGGTGATGGTCTTGGTCGCCTGGTATTCGACCTCCCTGTACGCCTCGATCACGGCATAGAAGCGCCGGACCTCCTGCGCCAGTAGGGGCAGGTGCCGCACCTCGAACTTCCCCGGCGATGGCACCCCGGTCACCTTTCGCAAGCGGTACCAATAGGCGTGCGCCACGCTCCGCGGGGCGGGCATCTGATGGGACACCAGATAGGCACAATGGCTCAGGGTCTGTTCCTGCTGCGGGGTCAGGTACTCGGGGGTGGACTGGATGGGCTCCGGCTCGCCCCTGGGGATGTACTCGCCTTCCAGCACGATGGTTTGTAGGATCTCGCCCACCAGCCGCATCGCCTGGGGGATCTGTTCTGGGCTGAGGTGTTCGATGTCCTCCACCCCGAGCTTGAGGTTGACGATGCTATGGGCGTCGCTGTAGCTCAGGGTCCGGCCCTTGCTCTCCGCCACCTTCACCAGGCGACGCACCGCATTCACCAGCGGGGCGCGTTGCTCCAGGGTGGCGTAAGTCAGGCGGGGCGGGGAGGGGGAGATGGGGGTGGGGGGCTCGACAGTCGGCGCGCCCATCCGTTTCTGCCAGGCGTCCCACAGGATGTCGTCGCACTCGTCTTGGAAGGCGATGACGGTATCGCGGATCTCGGGGCGAACCTTGGCGGGATGGATGGAGTTCATCCAGCCGGGGAGTTTGCGCAGAGGAAGGCAAGAAGCGCCTTGCGGGCCTCCGATGGAAGGTATCACGATTTCCGTGATACCCCAGCGGGGGTTGGATTTCAGCTTTTCATGCTGCGATTGCCAAGCCAACCCCATGCCCTCGACCACGGGCTTCATGGGGACGTAAGGCTGCTGCTGGTGCTCGACGAGAAAGAGGGTGGCGCCACGGAAAGCAACGGTGATCTCGGTAGACATGATGGTGTCCTCTGACTGAGTTTGAGAACCGCCACCAAACGCTGGAAATCGATGATTGGTGGCGGGACGCATGGGGTTTCCAGTACCGGGTCAGAGAACCGGCGCGCTCGGAAGCGCCCCCATGCGCCCCACCATGGAAACTTTCGGGGCGTAAAAAAAGCGCTTCGGGTGAGCGCTTGTGCGCTCTGAACTTCGGGCTGGAAATCCCGATCGCCCGATGGGGGGCGATGGGAAGAGCATAGTCCGGCTGGCCGCTCATATCAAGCCTCTCGTCGCCTTCTGTTTGTGCTTGCATCATGATTGCGCCATGCTTGCGTACGTAAGCATTATTTCATGAGTATGCAAGCATGATAAAAAAGAGCCCCAATGCCGCTGGTGGTGTGGCCCGCGCTCAGAAACTCTCGCCTGAGAAACGCTCCGAGATCGCCCATGCGGCGGCGGCGGCCAGATGGGGCGTCCCAAAGGCCACGCACCAGGGGGAGCTTGCGATTGGCGATATTCGTATTCCTTGCGCCGTTCTCGACGATGGGCGCCGGGTTCTTACCGAGAACGGCATCACGAATGCTCTGCTTGGCTCTCGAAGCGGCGCCTCGAAGCGGCTGAAGAAAACGCTGTCCGAGGCAGGGGCCCCTGCCCCCCTCTTTTTGGCGCCAGAAAGGCTGAAACCCTTCATTTCCAACGAAATGTTGGATGGGCCCCTGGTTCCGGTTCAGTACCTCGATGGCGCGAGAACAGTCACCGGGTTTGACGCCACGATTCTCCCCTCCGCCTGTGAGGTCTGGTTGAAGGCCCGCGACGCCGGGGCGCTGCAATCCCAGCAGCTCGATAAGGCGCAACGAGCTGAAATGTTGATGCGAGGCTTGGCGCATATCGGCATTGTCGCCTTGGTTGATGAAGCTACCGGATATCAAGAAGTTCGTGCGATCATGGCCATGATGGCGAGATAGCGTTTCATCCTTAATTCCTTGCTTTGTTGGGGCGGGGCATTTTACCGCTTGGCCGCCATCCGGCGCGAGCCTTCAGCGTGCCCACCGGCTCCCGCGCCGCCGGTCGTGAAGTTACCCTGAACCCCATCACTCCGATAGGGACGGGTACCCGTGGCAATCCTCGTAGATTCTGGTCGGGCCGCGCTCGCGGCGGCACTCAAAAACGAAGTCATCCATCTGGCCTGGGGCGAGGGCGACCCGGATTGGGACGATACCCCGGTTCAGGCGCCTACCGACGCCACCGCCCTTGTGGATGAGGTCGGGCGCAAACTGGCCACCGTCAAGGCGTTCTGCGCCCCGGACGAGAACGGCGAAATCATCACCGATGATGGGCGGTTCGCCTATTCTGAAACGCCAACCAAATACCTGCTGCTGCGCTTTAGCTTCGATTTCGAGGACGCCCCCACGGCCACGATTCGCGAGCTTGGGGTGTTCATGGGCACGGAAACGGACCCTGGCCTTCCCCCCGGGCAGACCTATTTCGAGGGTGAGGAAATTACCTCACCTGGCACGCTGGTAACCTTGGAGCGCGTAACCGCCGACCCGCGATCACCGACAAAGCGCGCTATCTACGAACTGGTATTGGAGATCTGAAGCATGAGTATCGGCATCATGGCCTCGGCAGGAAAGTAACATGGCGATCAATCTCGAACACTATTACAACCGCTTCGATCCGGCGAAGAACTTCGAGGAACACCTCTTCCGCGCCGGCTACGCCATGCAGTCCGCCGAGTTTTGCGAGGTGCAGACTTCGTTCCGGGATCGGTTGCAGCAGATCGCCGACACCATGCTCAAGGATGGAGACGTGGTGCGGGATGCCCAGATCATCGTCGATCCGAATACCGGCGAGACCACCTGCCAGGCTGGGAAGCTCTATCTGCGCGGTGCGGTGCGCTCGATCGCGGCGAACAGCCTGACCATCGCCACATCGGGGACGGTGTACGTCGGGGCCTACCTCAAGGACCAAACCGTCACCGAGGTGGAAGACCCGAGCCTGCGCGATCCGGCCACCCTGGTAAGGAACTACAACGAGCCGGGCGCGGCGAGATGGAAGGTTTGGCCCGTCTGGGGCTATTCCGGCGACGGGCAGTCGGGGGAGTTTTATCCCGTCTGGACCGTGATCGACGGCGTGGTGCAACCGAGGACCTTCGATACCACACTGGATCAGATCCTCGCCGCCATCGCCGCCTATGATGTCGAGTCGACCGGCGGCTGTTACGTGGTGAGCGGGTTCCGCGTGGTG
>Ga0268298_10002056_pt1 | contig 22559 bp, 17 predicted proteins | sample WWTPWeurt_MetaG_FD_194462 | JGI IMG/M metagenome (GOLD analysis project Ga0268298, IMG submission 194462) | Activated sludge microbial communities from WWTP in Nijmegen, Gelderland, Netherland - WWTP Weurt | ecosystem: Engineered > WWTP > Aerobic digester > Activated sludge | place... | reverse complement strand
GCCGGCCGAAGCCAGCCCGGATGCCGCACCGCGCGGTGGCCTGCGGCTGGCGCCGGTGGACGACGGGGGCGAGGCCGGCGCCCCGCCGCCGCCCCGCGCAGGTTGGTCGGACGAAGATCGCGATCCGCCGCCCGAGCCGCCTGCCGCGCCCAGTGGCGGCGCCCGGCCGGCGCTCAAGCGCATCAAGTAGCGTGGCTGTCTGCGAGCGCCTGCCAGCGCCCGCAGCCTACAATTTGTCAGGCCCGCCGGCTTAGCTCAGTTGGTAGAGCAACCGCCTTGTAAGCGGTAGGTCATCCGTTCGAGTCGGATAGTCGGCACCACCTTCCGCGCCCCGCGCTCACGCGCCCCCCAGCACCTTCACCCGGATCAGCACGGCCGGCCAGCCGGCGCTTTCGAGCCGCTGCTGCAGTGCCGGTACCATGTGGCGCAGCTTGGCGGCTATGGCGCCGTTGTCGGCGAGGATGGTCCAGCCTTCGGCGTCCAGCGGGCCGCTGCGCACCAGGCCGCGCATGGGCGGCGGCAGCAGGGGGCGGATGGCCTCCAGCCGCTCGGTGGATTCGCGCAGGCGCTGGGTCAGGCGCGTCAGCGGCTCGCAGCGATCCAGCGCCTGGCGGATGGGCTGCGATGGCGGCGTGGCGGGCGTCACAGGGGACATGGTCAGGAGTGTATCGATGCAGATCATGATCACGCACGGCAGCATGGCGCGCACGCGGGTGTTGCACTTCAGCCGATGGCAGTTGGGGGCGGCGCTGGCCGGGCTGGTGGCCCTGCTGGTGCTGCTGTCGGGCACGGTGTACCACTTCGTGTTCCTCAATGCCGTGCACCAGGGCTGGCCTGTCGTCAGCGCTCTGGTGCGCCCCATCGTGCAGCACGAACTGGTGCAGCGCGAGCGTTTCATGCGCGACAACCTGGACGCGATGGCGCAGAAGGTGGGCGAGATGCAGGCGCGCCTGGTCAAGCTCGAGGTGATCGGCGAGCGGGTGTCGGGCCTGACCGGGGTGAACGCCGGCGAGCTTCGCGCCCCGGTGGCGCCTGCCAGTGGCGCGGGCCGGGCCGCTGCGCCGGCGCAAGGCGGGCAGGGCGGGCCTTACCTGCCCGTGAGCAATGCCAGCCTGTACCAGATCAACGCCGCGCTCGAGCAGCTCGATCTGCGCGCCGACATGGGCGGTGATCTGTTCACGCTGGTCGAGTCGCGCCTGATGGAGTCGCGCCTGCAGGCCTTGCTGGTGCCCAGCATCGCGCCGGTGGACGGGCCGGTGGGCTCGGGCTTCGGCGTTCGCGCTGACCCCATCACCGGGCGCGCGGCCCTGCACGCGGGCCTGGACTTTCCGGCCGACAGCGGCACCGCCATCGTGGCGGCGGCCGGCGGTGTGGTGCAGAGCACCGAGTGGCATCCGCAATACGGGCAGATGCTCGAGCTGGACCACGGGCGCGGCCTGAGCACGCGCTATGCGCACACGGCCAAGCTGTACGTGCGCCAGGGCGATGTGGTGCGCCGGGGCCAGCACGTGGCCGATGTGGGCAACTCCGGCCGGTCCACCGGGCCGCACCTGCACTTCGAGGTGCTGGTCGATGGTGTTCCGCAGGATCCGGCGCGCTTCCTGAACGCGGCCAAGCCCGCGTTGAGCGCGGGTCCTGCGCACAAACCCGGGTGATAAACTCAGCCGCTTTTGGGGAAATTCCCGGCGCCCCTGGCTCTTGGAGCCATCGTAGCCGTCCCCATCTGCCTTGAAGCGGTTCGTCCGGGCCTTCGCTGTTGCAGCCTGACAGCCGGGCTGGCCTCTGTTGCCGCATTGAACCGCTGCCCGAAATCGCTGCCGCTCACCCGGTGGTCTTGCTGCGCTGCCCAGCGTGCCCAAGCGGCGCAGGGTGGCCGAACACATCCCACGACACACGCATGTTGCCCAAGCTCCTCACCTCGATTTTCGGCAGCCGCAACGACCGCCTTCTCAAGCAGTACCGCCGCGTGGTGGACAAGATCTCGGCGCTCGAAGCGCAGTTCGAGGCCCTGGACGACACCCAGCTGCGCGCGAAGACCGACGAGTTCCGCCAGCGCCTGGCCAATGGCGCCACGCTCGACGACCTGCTGCCCGAGGCCTTTGCCGTGGTGCGCGAGGGCGGCAAGCGCGCCTTGAAGATGCGCCACTTCGATGTGCAGCTGATTGGTGGCATGACGCTGCACAACGGCAAGATCGGCGAAATGGGCACGGGCGAAGGCAAGACGCTGATGGCCACCTTGCCGATCTACCTCAATGCCTTGAGCGGCAAGGGCGTGCACCTGGTGACGGTGAACGATTACCTGGCGCGCCGCGACGCGGAGTGGATGGGGCGCCTCTACGGCTTCCTGGGGCTCACGGTGGGCGTCAACGTGCCCGGCATGGACCGCGAAGAGAAGCAGGCCGCTTACAACGCCGACATCACCTACGGCACCAACAACGAGTTCGGCTTCGACTACCTGCGCGACAACATGGTCTACGAGGTGCGCGATCGCGTGCAGCGCGGCCTCAATTACGCCATCGTCGATGAGGTGGATTCGATCCTGATCGACGAGGCCCGCACGCCGCTGATCATCAGCGGCCAGGCCGAGGACCACACCGATCTCTACGTCAAGATCAACGCCATCATCCCGGCGCTGAAGAAGCAGATCGGCGAGGCCGACCCGCGCACCGGCGAGGGCGTGATCGAGCCGGGCGACTTCACGGTGGACGAGAAGACGCACCAGGTCTTCCTCACCGAGGACGGCCACGAGAACGCCGAGGCCATGCTGTCCAAGGCCGGCTTGCTGGCCGAGGGCGCCAGCCTCTATGACGCGGCCAACATCACGCTGATGCACCACGTGTACGCGGCGCTGCGTGCCAACCACCTGTACCACCGCGACCAGCACTACGTGAACCAGAACGGCGAGATCGTGATCGTCGACGAGTTCACCGGCCGCCTGATGACCGGCCGGCGCTGGAGCGATGGCCTGCACCAGGCCGTGGAGGCCAAGGAAGGGGTGCAGATCCAGAGCGAGAACCAGACGCTGGCCTCGATCACCTTCCAGAACTATTTCCGCATGTACGCCAAGCTGGGCGGCATGACAGGCACGGCCGACACCGAGGCCTATGAATTCCAGGAGATCTACGGCCTCGAGACCGTGGTGATCCCGCCCAACCGGCCGCCGATCCGCAAGGACGAGCAGGACCTGATCTACAAGACCGCGCGCGAGAAGTACAACGCCGTGCTCGAGGACATCCGCAGCGCGCACCAGCGCGGCCAGCCCACGCTGGTGGGCACCACGTCGATCGAGAACTCCGAGCTGATCTCGGGCCTGCTCACGCAAGCCAAGCTGCCACACGCGGTGCTCAACGCCAAGCAGCACGCGAAGGAAGCCGAGATCGTGGCCCAGGCCGGCCGCCCCGGCGTGATCACCATCGCCACCAACATGGCCGGCCGCGGCACCGACATCGTGCTGGGCGGCAACGTCGAGAAGCAGATCCAGTTCATCGAAGCCGACGATGCGATCGCGCCCGCCGACAAGGCCACGCGCATCCAGACCCTGAAGGACGAGTGGCAGGGCCTGCACGACCAGGTGAAGGCCGCGGGCGGCCTGCGCATCATCGCCACCGAACGCCATGAATCGCGCCGCATCGACAACCAGCTGCGCGGCCGCGCCGGCCGCCAGGGCGACCCGGGCCAGAGCCGCTTCTACCTGTCGCTCGAAGACCCGCTGATGCGCATCTTCGCGGGCGACCGCGTGCGCGCCATCATGGACCGCCTGAAGATGCCCGAGGGCGAGGCCATCGAGGCCGGCATCGTCAGCCGCAGCATCGAGGGCGCGCAGCGCAAGGTGGAGGCGCGCAACTTCGACATCCGCAAGCAGCTGCTCGAGTACGACGACGTTGCCAACGACCAGCGCAAGGTGATCTACCAGCAGCGCAACGAGATCCTCGAGACCACCGACGTGGGCGAGCAGATCACCAACCTGCGCAAGAGCTCGATGCAGGCCGTGGTGCGCACCTGGGTGCCGGCCGAGAGCGTGGAGGAGCAGTGGGACCTGCCCGCGCTCGAGAACACGCTGCGCGAGGAGTGGCAGCTCGATGTGCCGCTGCAGGCGCAGGTGGACAAGAGCGATGCCATCACCGACGAGGACGTGGTGGACATGACGGTGAAGGCCGCCGATGCCGCCTTCAACGCCAAGCTGGAAGCGGTGGGCGTGGAGCAGTTCAACCCCTTCATGCGCATGGTGCTGTTGCAGTCGATCGATTCGCATTGGCGCGAGCACCTGGCTGCGCTCGACTACCTGCGCCAGGGCATCCACTTGCGCGGTTATGCGCAGAAGAACCCCAAGCAGGAGTACAAGCGCGAGGCCTTCGAGCTGTTTGCGCAGTTGCTTGATCTGGTGAAGATGGAGGTCACGCGCCTGTTGATGACCGTGCGCATCCAGAGCCAGGAGCAGGCGGCCGAAGCCGCCGAGGCCATCGAGAACCAGGCCAGCCAGCTGAGCAATGTGACCTACACGCACCCCAACGAGGATGGCAGCGTCTCGCAGGAGGCCGACCCGGCCACGCTGGCCGCCGAGGTGCCGCGCGTGGGCCGCAATGATCCCTGCCCCTGCGGCAGCGGCAAGAAGTACAAGGCTTGCCACGGCAAGCTGGCCTGAGCGACAGCGAGCCGGCCCGACCTCTCATAGCTTGGCGCATGGGCCCGTCTCGCTGGGTCGAGGCCATGCGCCGCACGCCGGATGCGCCGGTGTTGCAGGCCGATGCGGCGCGCTTCAAGCGCATGCAGTGGTCGGTGTTCCTGGCCATCACCCTCGGCTACGGCTTCTACTATGTGTGCCGGCTGAGCCTGAACGTCGTCAAGAAGCCACTGATCGACGCGGGCGTGTTCAACGCCGCCGAGCTGGGGCAGATCGGCTCGGCCCTGTTCTTCGCCTATGCCGGCGCGCGCCTGCTCAACGGCTTCCTGGTGGACCATGCGAACCTGAAGCGCTTCATGGCGCTCGGTCTGTTCGGCTCGGCCCTGATCAACCTGGGCCTGGGGGCCTTGCCCGGCCTGGCCTGGTTCGTGGCGCTGTGGGCCTTGAACGGCTGGTTCCAGGCCATGGGGGCGCCGGCCAGCGTGGTGTCGATGGCGCATTGGTTTCCCACGCGCGGGCGCGGCACGGTGTATGGCATCTGGAGCACCAGCCACAACATCGGCGAGGCGCTCACCTATGTGGCCACGGCGGCGGTGGTTTCGCACTTCGGGGCCGCCTGGGGTTTTCGGGCCGCCGGGCTCATCGGCCTGCTGGCCGCCGGGCTGATCTGGCTGGGCCTGCACGAGCGGCCTGAGGTGCACGGCCTTCCCTCGCCAGTGGCGCCTGCTGCCACGGTGGCGGGTGAGCCGCCGCCCACAGTCAAGGCCTTGCAATGGCAGGTGCTGCGCAACCCCTGGATCTGGCTGCTGGCCGCCTCGAGCGCCTGCTTCTATGTCACGCGCTACGCAGTCAACAGCTGGGGCGTGTTCTTCCTGCAGGAGCACAAGGGCTATACCGCATTGCAAGCGGCCAGCATCATCTCGGCCAATGCGGTGGCGGGCATCGTCGGCACCTTTCTCTCGGGCCTGGTGTCGGATCGGCTGTTTGGCGGCAGCCGCCACGCACCGGCCTTGATCTTCGGGCTGCTGTACATCGCGGCCATGGCCTGGTTCGTGCTGGCACCACCCGCGCTGTGGCACGACACGGCCAGCATGGTGCTGTTCGGCGTGGCCATGGGCGCCTTGCTGGCCTACCTGGGCGGCATGATGGCCGTGGACCTGTGCCCCAAGGAGGCCGCAGGCACGGCCACCGGCATCGTGGGCGTGGCCAGCTACCTCGGCGCGGCGCTGCAGGACCTGGCCAGCGGCCACCTCATCCAGGCCGGCAAGACCGTGGTGCAGGGGCGCGTGCTCTACGATTTCAGCCTGGCGGGCACGCTGTGGATCGGTGCGGCGGTGTTGTCCTGCGTGCTCGCCTCGCTGGTCTGGCTCAAGCCCAAGCCTGCTCCCTACAATGCCGTCCGCTGAACCAGGAGCCTTGCCATGCCCGTGAACCTCGTCGCCCCCCTCCCTGCAGATCTGCTGCCCGTGCCCGGTGTCGAGATCGGGGTGGCCATGGTCGGCGTGCGCAAGGCCAACCGGCGCGATCTGGTGGTGTTCCGCCTGGCCGAGGGCACGGCGGTGGCCGGCGTGTTCACCAAGAACCGCTTCTGCGCTGCGCCGGTGCAGGTCTGCCGTGAGCACCTGGCGGCCGGCAACGCCATCCGCGCCATGCTCATCAACACCGGCAATGCCAATGCCGGCACCGGGGCCGATGGCCTGGTCCGTGCGCACCGCAGCTGCGCCGCCCTGGCCGCGCTGATGGGCGTGCAGGCGCAACAGGTGCTGCCGTTTTCAACTGGCGTGATCATGGAGACCCTGCCGGTGGAGCGCATCGAGGTGGGCTTGCCGGCGGCCCTGGCCGCGCTGCGCGCCGATGCCTGGGCCGAAGCGGCCGAAGGCATCATGACCACCGACACCCTGCCCAAGGCCGCCTCGCGCCGCGTGCAGATCGGCGGCCAAACGGTCACCTTGAGCGGTATCTCCAAGGGCGCGGGCATGATCCGCCCCAACATGGCCACCATGCTCGGCTTCATGGCCACCGATGCCGTCATCGCGCCCGAGTTGCTGGCCCCGCTGGCGCGCGAGGCGGCCGATGCCAGCTTCAATCGCATCACCATCGATGGCGATACGTCCACCAACGATTCCTTCATCATCGCGGCCACGCAACGCGCCGGCCATGCACCCATCACGGCGCTGGATTCGGCCGAGGGCCGCGCGCTTCGCGAGGCCGTGATCAGCCTGGCCCAGCAACTGGCGCAGGCCATCGTGCGCGACGGCGAAGGCGCCACCAAGTTCATCACCATCCGCATCGACGGTGGGCGCGACGAGGCTGAGTGCAAGCTGGCGGCCTATGCCATCGCCCACTCGCCGCTGGTGAAGACCGCCTTCTTTGCCAGCGACCCCAACCTGGGCCGCATCCTGGCGGCCGTGGGCTACGCCGGCATCGACGACCTCGACCAGGGCCTGATCGACCTGCACCTGGACGATGTGCTTGTGGTGCAACACGGCGGCCGCCACCCCGCCTACCAGGAGGCGCAGGGCCAGCGGGTGATGAAGCAGGCCGAGATCACCATTGCCGTGCACCTGCATCGGGGCAGCGCGTCTGCCACGGTGTGGACTTGCGATCTGTCGCACGATTACGTCAGCATCAATGCCGACTACCGCAGCTGATCGGCCGCAGCGCATGGCTTGAACTCCCAGGCTGAAAGCGGCCTCACTCACCGACAAAGATCGGGCAAACGCGGGGTATTCGGCACCGGCCACGCCCTGGACAATGCCTGGCATAAAGCGCGTCGCCAACCTGTTTGGCCGAGGCGCGGACCTCAGGGGCGAGATTGACCACACCATCCAACGGATGGGCCAAGGCAGTGCAGCAACGGCTGGCCTTGCCCGCGAACGATCTGCTGCGCGACGCGGCCTACCGCCGGCTCTTCGCCTCGGTGCTGTGCTCGTCCTTCGGCGGCCAGATCACCTTGCTGGCGCTGCCGCTCACGGCCGCCTTGCTGCTGCAGGCCTCGCCCACGCAGATGGGCTGGCTCACGGCGATGGAGATTGCGCCCTTCGTGCTGTTCTCCCTGCCGGCGGGCGTGTGGCTCGACCGCGTGCGCAAATTGCCGGTGTACATCGGCGGCGAGTTGACCATGGGCCTGGCGGTGGCCAGTGTGCCGCTGGCCCATTGGCTGGGCTGGCTGAGCATGCCCTGGCTGTATGCCGTGGCCTTCATGATCGGCAGCGTGGCCACGGTGGCGGGCAGTGCCGGCCAGGTGGTGCTCACGCTCGTGGTGCCGCGCGAGCGTCTGGTGGAGGCGCACTCCAAGAACACCCTGGCCAGCTCGGGTGCCGAGGTGGTGGGCCCGGGCCTGGCTGGCGTGCTGGTCAAGTTGCTGGGCGCGCCCGTCACCCTGCTGGCCGATGCGCTGATGTTGCTGCTCTCGGCGCTGGTATTGCGTGGCGTGCGCGTCAACGAGGTACAGCAGGCGCAAGCCGAGGCCAACTTTTGGAATGACCTGAAGGAGGGTGCCCGCTTCGTGCGCGGCCAGCCCTTGCTGGTGGCCCTGGCCTGGGTCATGGGCGGCTGGCAGTTCTGCCAGAACGCCTCGGTGGTGGTGCAGATCCTGCATGCCACGCGCGATCTGGGCTTGTCCGAGCAGGCCGTGGGCCTGTGCTACGCCGGGCTGGGCCTGGGCACCGTGGTGGCCAGCGCATTGGCCGATCGCATCAGCGCGCGCTGGGGCTCGGGCCCCACGCTGGTGATCGGCATCGCCGTTTGCGGCACGGGCTGGCTGCTGGCGGGCCTGCTGCACAGCGGCACCGCCGGCATCGTGGCCTTTGCGGGCATGCTGCTGCTGTATGGCGTGGGCTCGGTGCTGGCGTATGTGAATTTTCTGGCCTTGCGCCAGGCGGCCACGCCCGCGCCGCTGCTGGGCCGCATGACCAGCACCATGCGCTGGCTGGTGCTGCTGCCAGCCGGGCCGGGCGCCTTGATTGGCGGTTGGCTGGGCGACCGGGCGGGGCTGCATGCCACGCTCGTGCTGGTCGGCGTCACCGGCCTGCTGCTGGCCGCGCTGGCCGCCCGCAGCCAGGTGCTGCGCGACGCGCGCCAGATGCCCGAGCCGGAGCCCGCCGCGTCGTCCTGATCGAAGGCCCGCCGCTCAGGCCATTGCTGGCGAGAAGCGGTCCACCGCGTCGGTGATGATGCCGTCGATGCCGATGTGCAGCAGGCGCTGCGCGTCCTCGGTTTCGTTCACGGTGTAGACCAGGGCGCGCAGGCCGGAATCGTGCAGTTGCCCGATCAGCGCCGCGTCCATCAGCTTGTGGTTGGTCACCACACCGGCACAGCCGAGCTGCCGGGCCACATCCAGGCAACCTGGCCACAGGGTATCGAGCAGCAGCGCACGCGGCACCTCAGGCGCCGTGGCGCGGGCGCCCATCAAGGCCTCGGGGCGGAAGGAACTGAACAGCGGTGGCACGGCCTGCCCGGCCCACAGCCGCTGCACCTGCTCGCCCACCACGCGGCCGGTGTGCTCTTCCACACCCGGCGTGGGCTTGATCTCGATGTTGAGGTGAAAGCCGTTGCGCAGGATGTAGGCCGCGATGTGTGCCAGCGAGGGCAGGGGCTCGCCGGCATAGCTGCGGCCATGCCAGCTGCCCGCATCGCGCTGCGAGAGGGCCGCCCAAGGCTGCTCGCCCGCGGTGCCGGTGCCGTCGGTGGTGCGCTCCAGCGTGGCGTCATGCAGCAGAAAGGGCACGCCATCGGCCGACAGCTTCACATCGCACTCGAAGGCGCGGTAGCCGTGCGCGGCGCCGAGCCGGAATGCGGCCAGCGTGTTCTCCGGGGCCAGCTTGCCGGCGCCACGGTGGGCCACCCAGAGCGGGTAGGGCCAGGGCGTGTTCAATCCACTCATTTCACGCGTTGGCCGGTTTGCGCGTCGAACCAGTGCAGGTGGTCTGGCGAGGCGGTGAGGCGCACTGCATCGCCATGCTTGGGTGGCTTGAGCATGCCGTCCACCCGCACGGTGAACAGATTGGCGCCCAGCCGGCAATGCACCAGGCGCTCGGCGCCGAGCATCTCCACCAGCTCCACCTGCGCGGCCCAGCCGGTGTCCGAGCCCAGGCTGGTGTGCTCGGGCCGCAGGCCCATCACCAGCTCGCCATTGCGCGGGCTGGGCACGGGCAGCTCGAGCACCTGGCCGCCGATGTCGAAGCGGTGGCCGGTGGCCTGGCCCTTTTGCAGGTTCATCGGCGGCGAGCCGATGAAGCCGGCCACGAAGGTGGTGGCGGGCCGCGCGTACACCTCTTCGGGTGTGCCGATCTGCTCCATCACGCCGGCGTGCATCACGATCATGCGCTGGGCCAGGGTCATGGCCTCCACCTGGTCGTGCGTGACGAACAGCGAGGTGACACCCAGCTCGGCGTGCAGCTTCTGGATCTCGAGCCGGGTCTGTGCGCGCAGTTTGGCGTCCAGGTTGGACAAGGGCTCGTCGAACAGAAACACCTGCGGCTGGCGCACGATGGCGCGGCCCATGGCCACGCGCTGGCGCTGGCCGCCGGACAGCTCGCGTGGTTTGCGTGTCAGCAGCGTGCCCAGCTCCAGGATCTTGGCGGCCTTCTGCACCCGCGTCTCGATCTCGTCCTTGGGCACCTTGGCGATCTTCAGGCCATAGGCCATGTTCTCGTACACGCTCATGTGCGGGTAGAGCGCGTAGTTCTGGAACACCATGGCAATGTCGCGCTCGGCCGGCTCGACATCATTGACCACGCGGTTGCCGATGGAGATTTCGCCGCTGGTGATCTCCTCCAGGCCGGCCACCATGCGCAGCAGCGTGCTCTTGCCGCAACCCGAGGGCCCGACGATGACGATGAATTCGCCATCGGCAATTTCGGCATCGACGCCATGGATGACCTGGTTCGCCTTCGGCCCCTTGCCGTAGCGCTTGATGACGTTGCGAATCGAGATGGCGGCCATTTTTGTTTGCTTATTTTTCAGTGTCGACCAGGCCCTTGACGAACCACTTCTGCATCAGCATCACCACCAGCGCGGGGGGCACCATGGCCAGCATGGCGGTGGCCATGACCAGGTTCCATTGCTGGGCCGAATCGCCGCCACTGATCATGCGCTTGATGCCGATGACCACCGGGTACATGGATTCGTCGGTCGTCACCAGCAGCGGCCACAGGTATTGGTTCCAGCCATAGATGAACTGGATCACGAACAGCGCGGCGATGCTGGTGGCCGAGAGCGGCACCAGCACGTCGATGAAGAAGCGCATGGGCCCGGCGCCGTCCATGCGCGAGGCCTCGGTGAGTTCTTCGGGCACGGTGAGAAAGAACTGCCGGAACAGGAAGGTGGCCGTGGCCGAGGCGATCAGCGGGATGGTGAGGCCGGCATAGCTGTTGAGCATGCCCAGGTCGGCCACCACCTTGTAGGTGGGGAAGATGCGCACCTCCACGGGCAGCATCAGCGTGACGAACACCGCCCAGAAGAAGAACATCCGAAACGGGAAGCGGAAGTAGACGATGGCAAACGCCGACAGCAGCGAGATGGCGATCTTGCCGATGGAAATCACCAGCGCGGTGACCAGGCTGATCCACATCATGCGGGCCACCGGGGCGCCCGAGCCAGGGCCTTTCTCTGCGCCCGTGAGCACCGCTGCGTAGTTGTGCCAGAACTGATCGCCCGGCAGCAGCGGCATCGGCGCCTGCACGATGGCCTCGGCCGTGTGCGTGGAGGCGACAAAGGTGATGTACACCGGGAAGGCGACGATCATCACCCCGAGCAGCAGCACGGCGTGGGAAAGAAACGTCAGGAAGCGGTTGCGCTCAACCATCTCAGTACTGCACCTTCTTCTCGACGAATCGGAATTGGAATACGGTGAGCACGATGACGAGGAACATCAGCACCGCCGATTGCGCCGCCGAGCCGCCCAGATCCAGCGCCTTGAAGCCGTCGTAATAGGTCTTGTAGACCAGGATGGCCGTGTCCTTGCCCGGGCCGCCTTCGGTGGCCGCGTCGATGATGCCGAAGGTGTCGAAGAAGGCATACACCATGTTGATCACCAGCAGGAAGAACGTGGTGGGCGAGAGCAGCGGGAAGACGATGGTCCAGAAGCGCCGCCAGGGCCGCGCACCGTCGATGGCCGCGGCTTCGATCAGCGATTTGGGAATGGCCTGCAGGCCGGCCAGGAAGAACAGGAAGTTATACGAGATCTGCTTCCACACAGCAGCCATCACGATGAGCGTCATCGCGTGGTTGCTGTTGAGCAGGTGGTTCCAGTCCATGCCCGCCTTGCGCAGCGCGTAGGACACCACGCCGATGCTGGGCGCGAACATGAACAGCCACAGCACGCCCGCCACCGCCGGCGCCACGGCGTAGGGCCAGATCAGCAGGGTCTTGTAGGCCAGCGCACCCTTGATCACGCGGTCGGCAAACACCGCCAAGATCAGCGAGAGCGCGATGCCCAGGCCCGCCACCAGCACCGAGAACACCGCCGTGGTCTTGAACGAGGCCAGGTAGCTGGGGTCGGCGAACAGGCTGCGGAAGTTGTCCAGCCCCACGAATTGCGTGCTGGTGCCGAACGCGTCCTGTTGCTGCATCGACTGCAGGATGGTCTGCGCCGCCGGCCAGAAGAAGAACACGCCGATCACCGCCAGCTGCGGCGCGAGCAGCAGCCAGGGCAACCAGGTGGATCGGAAGACGACGCGTTTTTCAGAGGCCATGGGTCAGAGCAAACTGCAAGCTCGGGCCATCAGGACTTGTTGGCTTTCTCGAACTTCTCGAGCTGCTCGTTGCCACGCTTGACGGCCTCGTCCAGGCCTTCCTTGGGCGTCTTCTTGCCGGCCCAGACCTGTTCCATCTCTTCGTCGACGATGGTGCGGATCTGCACGAAGTTGCCCAGGCGGATGCCGCGCGACTTGTCGGTGACCTTGCGGATCATCTGGTTCACGGCCACGTCGGTGCCCGGGAACTTCTTGTAGAAACCGCTGGCCTCGGTGAGCTTGTAGGCTGCCGTGGTGATGGGCAGATAGCCCGTGCGCTGGTGGCTGGCGGCCTGCACCTCGGGGCTGGAGATGTAGTTGAAGAACGCGGCCACGCCCTTGTACTCGGCCGGCTTCTTGCCAGACATCACCCACAGGCTGGCGCCGCCGATCACCGTGTTCTGCGGCGCGCCCGGCACATCCGGGTAGTAGGGCAAAGGCGCCAGGCCATAGGCAAACTTGGCATTGGCCTTGACGCTGCCATACAGGCCGGCCGAGCCGGTGAACATCGCGCACTCGCCGGCCGGGAAGGTGGCGTCCGGGGTGTTGTTGCGGCCCTTGTAGACGAACAGGCCCTGCTTGGCCATGTTGGCCAGGTTCTCGATGTGGCGCACGTGCAGCGGCGTGTTGAAGGCCAGGCGCGTGTCCAGGCCGCCGAAGCCGTTCTTCTTGGTCGCAAATTCAACGTTGTGCCAGGCCGAGAAGCTCTCGAGCTGGGTCCAGCTCTGCCAGCTGGTGGTGAAGGGGCACTTGTGGCCGCTGGCCTTGAGCTTGGCGGCCGCCAGGGCCACCTCGGGCCAGGTGGCCGGCGCCTTCTCGGGGTCGAGGCCCGCAGCCTTGAAGGCATCCTTGTTGTAGTAGAAGATCGTGGTCGAGCTGTTGAACGGCATGCTCAGCATCTGGCCGTTGGGGGCGGTGTAGTAACCCGAGACCGCGCTCACGTAGGCCGTGGGGTCGAACTTCAGACCCGAGTCCTTCATCACCTGGCCCACCGGCACGATGGCGCCCTTGCTGGCCATCATGGTGGCCGTGCCCACCTCGAACACCTGCAGGATGGCCGGCGCATTGCCCGAGCGGAAGGCGGCGATGGCGGCCGTCATCGATTCGGGATAGCTGCCCTTGAAGGTGGTCACCACCTTGTAGTCCTTCTGGCTGGCATTGAAGTCCTTGGCCAGGTCATTGACCCATTCGCCCAGGGCGCCCCCCATCGAGTGCCACCACTGGATCTCGGTCTGGGCTTGCGCCGATCCGGCGAGGCACAGCGTGGCCACGGCGGCAAGGGCAGTGAATTGAATGCGCATGGGTTCTCCTGAACGTTCGAGCTTGGCAAAGCGGCCAGTATCCACCGCTCTCGTGACAAACGCGTTTCTGTCACATGCCCTGGGTCAAGGGCAACCGGATTAACCCCGCAGCCCGCAAGGGGCCGACCCTGAGGGCTTTGCTGCACCGCGATAAAATCAATGTCCAGGTGCCGCGTCCGCCGACGCTGAAGCCTCCCACTTTCGGCCCCGCACCCGGGTCGGCCCGCATGAACGCACCCCATCCCCTTCTTCCCTTGACAGCGGTGGAGGCGCCCGAAGACCGGGCGCCCCGCTTGCGCGAGATCCCCTACAACTACACCTCGTTCTCCGATCGCGAGATCGTGCTGCGGCTGCTGGGCGAGCGCGGCTGGGAGGTCTTGTCGCTGCTGCGCACCGAGCGCCGCACTGGCCGGTCGGCCCGCATGCTGTACGAGGTGCTGGGCGACATCTGGGTGGTGCAGCGCAACCCCTACCTCGAAGACGACCTGCTCGACAACCCCAAGCGCCGGCAGATGCTGATCGACGCGCTGAACCACCGCTTGAACGAGGTGGAGCGCCGCCGCACACCCGACGCCGACGCCGCGCGCGACGGCCACGTGGGTGAGCTGCTGCAGCTGGCGCGCACGGCGGTGCAGATCTTCGGCGGGCACTTCAGCGGCCTTTATGACCTGCGCCAACGCGCCCGCAAGGTGTTGGGCAAGCACACCGGCAAGGACAACATCAAGTTCGACGGCCTCTCGCGCGTCTCCCACGTCACCGACGCCACCGACTGGCGCGTCGAATACCCCTTCGTGGTGCTCACCCCCGACACCGAGGCCGAGATGGCTGGCCTGGTGGGTGCCTGCGTGGAGCTCGGCCTGACCATCATCCCGCGGGGCGGCGGCACCGGCTACACCGGCGGCGCCGTGCCGCTCACCTGGAAGAGCGCGGTCATCAACACCGAGAAGCTCGAGCAGATGACCGAGGTGGAGCTGGTGGATCTGCCCGGCTGCAGCAAGCCCGTGGCCACCATCTGGACCGGTGCCGGCGTGGTGACGCAGCGCGTGGCCGATGCCGCTGAACGTGCGGGTTATGTATTCGCCGTCGATCCCACATCGGCCGAGGCCAGCTGCGTGGGCGGCAACATCGCCATGAACGCCGGCGGCAAGAAGGCCGTGCTGTGGGGCACCGCGCTCGACAACCTGGCCAGCTGGCGCATGGTGACGCCCCAGGCCAAGTGGCTGGAGGTGGTGCGGCTGGACCACAACCTGGGCAAGATCCACGATGTGGCGGTGGCCAGCTTCGAGCTGCGCTGGATGGACGCCACCGGCCGCAAGCTCGAGCGCACCGAGCGGCTCGACATCCCCGGCAGCACCTTCCGCAAGGCCGGCCTGGGCAAGGACGTCACCGACAAGTTCCTGGCCGGCCTGCCCGGCATCCAGAAAGAGGGCTGCGACGGCCTGATCACCAGCGCGCGCTGGGTCGTGCACCGCATGCCCAAGCACGTGCGCACGGTGTGCCTCGAGTTCTTTGGCAACCCGCGCGAGTGCGTGCCCTCGATCGTCGAGATCAAGGACTTCATGTTCGCCGAGATGCGCAAGCCCGGTGGTGCCATCCTCGCCGGCCTGGAGCACCTGGACGACCGCTACCTCAAGGCCGTGGGCTACGCCACCAAGAGCAAGCGCCACACCTCGGGCAATGGCCTGCCCAAGATGGTGCTCATCGGCGACATCGTTGGCGACGACGCCGACGCCGTGGCCCGCGCCACCAGCGAGGTCATCCGCCTGGCCAATGGCCGCTCGGGCGAGGGCTTCGTGGCCGTGTCGGCCGAGGCGCGCAAGAAGTTCTGGCTGGATCGCAAGCGCACGGCGGCCATCAGCAAGCACACCAATGCCTTCAAGGTGAACGAGGACGTGGTGATCCCGCTCGAGCGCATGGGCGAGTACACGCTGGGCATCGAGCGCATCAACATCGAGCTGAGCCTGCGCAACAAGCTGCAGCTCGCGCAGGCCCTCGAGGCACTGTTTGCCGGCGGCGCCCTGCCGCTGGGCCCGGCTGATGATTCTGCCGACATCCCCAGCGCCGAGCTGCTGGAGGACCGCGTGCAGCAGGCTCTGGTGCTGGTGCGTGAAGTGAGCGCACTGTGGCGTGGCTGGCTGGACGGCCTGGATGCGCCTGTGGCCCGCGGCTCGACCCTGTTCGAGCAGCTGCAGGACCACAGCCTGCGCGCCAGCTGGAAGACCCAATTGCTGGCGCCACTGCAGGGCCTGTTCGCCGGCGAGGCCTATGCCGGCATCGTGGCCGAGTGCAAGCGCATCCACCAGGAGGTGCTGCGCGGCCGCGTGTGGGTGGCGCTGCACATGCACGCTGGTGACGGCAATGTGCACACCAACATCCCCGTCAACAGCGACAACTACGAGATGCTGCAGACGGCGCACGAGGCCGTGGCCCGCATCATGGCGCTGGCCCGCAGCCTGGGCGGCGTGATCAGCGGCGAGCACGGCATCGGCATCACCAAGCTCGAGTTCCTCACCGATGCCGAGCTCGGCCCCTTTGCCGACTACAAGGCGCGCATCGATCCGGAAGGGCGCTTCAACAAGGGCAAGCTGCTGCGCGGCCAGGCCTTGAGCACGCTGGGTGCGGACGTGCACCACGCCGACCTGAGCCACGCCTACACGCCCAGCTTCGGCCTGATGGGCCACGAGTCGCTGATCATGCAGCAGAGCGACATCGGCGCCATCAGCGACAGCATCAAGGACTGCCTGCGCTGCGGCAAGTGCAAGCCGGTGTGCGCTACCCACGTGCCGCGCGCCAACCTGCTGTACAGCCCGCGCAACAAGATCCTGGCCACCTCGCTTCTCATCGAAGCCTTCTTGTACGAAGAGCAGACGCGCCGCGGCATCAGCCTGGCGCACTGGGAAGAGTTCGAGGACGTGGCCGACCACTGCACCGTGTGCCACAAGTGCCTCTCGCCCTGCCCGGTGAAGATCGATTTCGGCGACGTGTCGATGGCCATGCGCAACCTCCTGCGCAAGATGGGGCAGAAGAGCTTCCGGCCGGGCAATGCGGCGGCGATGATGATGCTCAACGCCACCAACCCGCAGACCATCAAGCTGTTGCGCGGCGCCATGGTGGGCGTGGGCTTCAAGGCCCAGCGCCTTGCCAACGATGTGCTCAAGCTGGCCGCGCGCCGGCAAACGGGCGCGCCGCCGGCCACGGTGGGCACGGCACCGCTGCGCGAGCAGGTGATCCACTTCATCAACAAGAAGCTGCCGGGCGGCCTGCCCAAGAAGACGGCGCGCGCGCTGCTCGACATCGAGGACCGCGATTTCGTCCCCATCATCCGCGACCCAAAGACCACCACGGCCGACACCGAGGCGGTGTTCTACTTCCCTGGCTGCGGCTCCGAGCGCCTGTTCAGCCAGGTGGGCCTGGCCACGCAGGCCATGCTCTGGCATGCCGGCGTGCAGACCGTGCTGCCACCGGGCTACCTGTGCTGCGGCTATCCGCAGCGCGGCTCGGGCCAGGCCGACAAGGCCGAGAAGATCATCACCGACAACCGGGTGCTCTTCCACCGCGTGGCCAACACGCTCAACTACCTGGACATCAAGACCGTGGTGGTGAGCTGCGGCACCTGCTACGACCAACTGCAGGGCTACAAGTTCGAGGACATCTTCCCCGGCTGCCGCATCGTGGACATCCACGAATACCTGCTCGAGAAGAACATCACCCTGCCCGGCAACGAGATGGGCTACCTCTACCACGACCCCTGCCACAGCCCCATGAAGCTGCAGGAGCCGATGAAGACGGTGAAGGCGCTGGTGGGCCCCAATGTGGTCAAGAGCGATCGCTGCTGCGGCGAGAGCGGCACGCTGGGCGTGAGCCGGCCCGACATCGCCACGCAGATCCGCTTCCGCAAGGAAGAAGAGCTGCTGCGCGGCGAGGCGCAACTGCGCCAGTCCGGCGCCGTGGCGCCGCAGCAGAACCTGAAGATCCTCACCTCGTGCCCCAGCTGCCTGCAGGGCCTGAAGCGCTATGAGGACGACATGGCCAGCGGCCTGCTCGAGGCCGACTACATCGTCGTCGAGATGGCGCGCCACCTGCTGGGCGAGACCTGGCTGCAGGACTACGTGGCCCGCGCCAATGCCGGCGGCATCGAGCGGGTCTTGGTGTAGCGCGCGCTGCGCTGCGAACTACACTGGCCCTCAACCCAAAGGAAGCGATCCACCATGGCTGTCAAGTCACCCACCCCCACCGCCATCACGCTGCACCAGGCCAGCCGCGCGCTGGAGATCGGCTTCGACAGCGGCGAGGTGTTCCGCATCCCTTTCGAGCTGATGCGCGTCTACTCGCCCTCGGCCGAGGTGCAGGGCCATGGCCCCGGCCAGGAGACGCTGCAGACGGGCAAGCGCGATGTCGGCATCGACTCCCTGCAGGTGGTGGGCCACTATGGGCTGCAGCCCAGCTTCAGCGACGGGCACGACACCGGCATCTTCACCTGGGAGCAACTGCACCGCCTGGGCGCAGAGCAGGCCGACTACTGGCAGCGCTACCTGGCCCGCCTGGCCGAGCAGGGCGTGGACCGCGATGCGCCCATGGCCAAAGCCGCAGCGGGTGGTGGCGGCGGCTCCTGTGGAAGCCACAGTCATTGAGCAGTGAGGCGAGCAGCACCATGACACAGACCCATTTCGGCTACGAGACCGTCGACGAGGCCGACAAGGCCCGCAAGGTGCGGGGCGTGTTCGACAGCGTGGCCAAGCGCTACGACGTGATGAACGACCTGATGTCCATGGGCCTGCACCGCGCCTGGAAGGCCTACACGGTGGCCGTGGCCAACATCAAGCCGGGTGCGCGCGTGCTGGACATCGCCGGCGGCACCGGCGACCTGGCCCGAGCCTTCGCGCGCAAGGCCGGGCCCGAGGGCACCGTGGTGCACACCGACATCAACGAGACCATGCTGCGCACCGGCCGCGATCGCCTGCTCGACGAAGGCCTGGCCCTGCCCACCACCACCTGCGACGCCGAGAAGCTGCCCTTTGCCACCGACAGCTTCGATGTCGTGAGCGTGGCCTTCGGCCTGCGCAACATGACCCACAAGGATGGCGCGCTGGCCGAGATGTGCCGCGTGCTCAAACCCGGTGGTCGCCTGCTGGTGCTCGAGTTCAGCCAGGTGGCCGAGCCGCTGCGCAAGCCCTACGACTGGTACTCGTTCAAGCTGCTGCCGCTGATCGGCAAGATCGTCGCCAAGGATGCCGACAGCTACCGCTACCTGGCCGAATCCATCCGCATGCACCCGCCGCAGGCGGAGCTCAAGGCCATGATGAAGGCAGCTGGCTTTGGCCATGTGGATGTGCACAACCTCAGCGCTGGCGTGGTGGCCCTGCACGTCGGGATCAAGTGCTGAATGGAGTTGCCGCGCTGACCAGCGCCAGCACATGCGCCTGACCGTGATGCATTCGGTCACGATCGCACGGCCCCGTTGCCCCGCTTGAGGGGGCCGGTGCGGGGGGGCTTCCCCCTTACACTTCTGCTCGCTATACCGCACCGATTCAAGCCTGCGCGCCACGCGCGCGTCGGCCCCGCCTGTTTCGGCCGCCCGGCCGCCGGTTTGGAGTCCACTCACACCATGTTCACCCCCTCGCAACGCCCTGCACCTACCCTTGGCCTGCGCGCCTCCGCCGTCGCCCTGGCCACCCTGGCCTTGCTGCTCGCGGCCTGTGGCGACCGCCAGGACAAGGGCGCTTCGCAGGCTGCGGCCCGGGTCAACAAGGAGGAGATCACCGTCCACCAGATCAACTTCGTGCTGCAGCAGCAGCGCGGCATCAAGCCCGAGCAGGTGGAGCCGGCCAGCCGCCAGATCCTCGAGCGCCTGATCGATCAGCAACTCGCGCTGCAGAAGGCCGATGAGCTCAAGCTCGATCGCGAGCCCCGCGTGGTGCAGCAGATCGAGGCCGCCAAGCGCGAGATCATTGCCCGCGCCTATGTCGAGAAGGTGGGCGAGGGCGCACCCAAGCCCACGCCCGAAGAGATCAAGAAGTACTACGACAGCAAGCCCGCGCTGTTCAGCCAGCGCCGCATCTACAACATCCAGGAGATCGGCGTCGAGGCCAAGCCCGAGCAGATCCCGGCCTTGCGCGAAAAGCTCGCGGCCGTGAAGAACATCGGCGAGTTCGTCGAGTACCTCAAGGCCAACGATTTCAAGTTCGTCGGCAACCAGGCCGTGCGCGCCGCCGAGCAATTGCCGCTGCAGAGCCTGGATGCATTCGCCAAGCTCGCCGATGGCCAGGCCATCATCGGGCCGGCGACCAATGGCGTGCAGGTGATCGTGCTGGCCGGCTCGCGCAGCCAGCCGGTGAGCGAGGACCAGGCCCGCCCGGCCATCGAGCAGTTCCTGCTCAATGAGCGCAAGCGCAAGCTGGTGGAGGACGAGGTCAAGGCCTTGCGTGGTAACGCCAAGATCGAGTACATCGGCAAGTTCGTGCCAGGCGCCTCGTCGCCGGCGGCCAGTTCGGCAATGGGCGCGGCCGTGGGTGCTGCGGCATCGGCCGCCAGCGGCGCGCTCAACAGCGACGAAATCAGCAAGGGCCTGGGCCTGAAGAAATGAGCATGTCCTGGTTTCGCCGTGCCGGCGCACTCGCCTTCGCGCTGTCCGGCCTGCTTGCCCTGGCCAACGCGCCCGCTGCAGCCCAAACAGCCCAAGTGGCCCAAGTGGCCCAGGCGGCCACGGCGCCGGCCGAATACCGCCTGGGCGCGGGCGACGTGTTGCGCATCGCCGTCTACCAGAACCCCGACCTCACGCTGGAGACGCGCGTCACCGAGGCGGGCATCGTCAGCTACCCGCTGTTGGGCACCATCCGCCTTGGCGGGCTGAGTGTCACCGCCGCCGAGAAACTCATCGCCGACGGCCTGCGCACGGGCAACTTCGTCAAGCAGCCGCAGGTCACCATCGTGGTGCTGCAGGTGCGCGGCAACCAGGCCAGCGTGCTGGGCCAGGTGAACCGCGCCGGCCGCTACCCCATCGAGGTGGCCGACATGCGCCTGAGCGATCTGCTGGCCATGGCCGGCGGCATCGCGCCCGGCGGGGCCGACAGCGTGGTGCTCACCGGCACGCGCAATGGCCAGGCCTGGCGCTTCGAGGTGGACCTGCCCAGCCTGTTTGCCGTGGGCGGCCGCGACAAGGACGTGCTGGTGCAGAACGGCGACACGCTGTGGGTCGATCGGCAGCAGTTGATCTACATCTATGGCGAGGTGCAACGCCCCGGCGCCATGCGCCTGGAGCGCGGCATGACGGTGATGCAGGCCCTGGCCACCGGCGGCGGCCTCACGGCGCGTGGCACCGAGAAGGGCATCCGCGTGCACCGCAAAGTGGGTGACAGCAAGCCCCAGGTGCTGCAGCCCGGCATGGACGACAAGCTGCAGGACGGCGACGTGGTCTATGTGCGCGAGAGCCTGTTCTAAACCATGACCGCCACGCAATTCTTCTCCATCCTGCGCGCACGCTGGTGGGTGGCGCTGGCGGTGTTTGCCATTGCGCTGGTGGGCACGCTGGGCCTGAGCCTGGTCTGGCCCAAGAAGTACGCGGCCACGGCCAGCGTGGTGGTGGACGCCAAACCCGATCCGGTCTCGGCCATGCTCTACCCGGGCATGTCGCCGCCCTCGTTCATGACCACGCAGGTGGACATCCTGCAAAGCGAGCGCGTGGCCCAGCGCGTGGTGCGCAACCTCAAGCTCACCGACAACCCCGATGTGCGCGCCCAGTGGCAGCAGGCCACCGGCGGGCAGGGCGCGATCGAGGTGTGGCTGGCCGACACCCTGGTGCGCAGCATGGACGTGAAGCCCTCGCGCGAATCCACCGTGCTCACCGTCACCTACAAGGCCGGTGATCCGCGCTTCGCGGCGTCGATGGCCAATGCCTTCGTGCAGGCCTACATCGATGTCTCGCTGGACATGCGCACCAGCCCCGCCAAGCAGTACTCCAGCTTCTTCGACGGCCGCGCCAAGGAGGCCCGCGAGCAGCTCGAGGCCGCGCAGGCCAAGCTGTCTGCCTTCCAGAAGGACAACGGCATCATCGCCACCGACGAGCGGCTCGATGTGGAGAGCGCGCGGCTGAACGAGCTCTCGTCGCAGCTCGTCACCATGCAGGCCATTGCCGGCGAGTCCAGCAGCCGCAACACGCAGGCCCAGGGCAGCTCGGGCGACAAGATCCAGGACGTGCTGTCCAGCCCGGTGATCGCGGCGCTGAAGTCCGATCTCTCGCGTGCCGAGGTGGGCCTGCAGCAGCTCAACACGCGCTATGGCGAGAACCACCCGCAGGTCATCGAGACCAAGGGCAACATCATCGAGCTGCGCGCCCGGCTCGAGGCCGAGACGCGCAAGATCACCGGCGGCGTCACCGTCACCAACAACATCAACCGCCAGCGCGAGGCGCAGGTGCGCGCCGAGCTCGAAGCGCAGCGCGCCAAGGTGCTGCGCATGAAGGCCGTGCGCGACGAGGGCTCGGTGCTGGCGCGCGATGTGGACAACGCCCAGCGCACCTACGACGCCCTGCAGACCCGGCTGACGCAGACCAACATCGAAGGCCAGGCCAACCAGACCAACATCAACGTGCTCTCGCGCGCCACGCCGCCGCTCGAGCCGGCCTCGCCGCGCCTGCTGCTCAACCTGCTGCTGGCGGTGTTTGGCGGCACGCTGCTGGGCGTGCTGGCCGCCCTCGGCCTGGAGATGTTCGATCGCCGCGTGCGCAGCAGCACCGACGTGGCCGAGCTGCTTGGCGTGCCCGTGCTCGGCGTGCTGCCCGATGCCAACCGCAGTGGCCTGTCGGCGCGGCGCCGCAGCTCGCTGCTGCAGCAGCGCGTGATCGGCCGCCTGGCCGGCCCGGTGATCAAGAAGCTGTGATGGCCGACGAGCGCATGCCCCTGCCCG
>Ga0268298_10002055_pt1 | contig 22564 bp, 29 predicted proteins | sample WWTPWeurt_MetaG_FD_194462 | JGI IMG/M metagenome (GOLD analysis project Ga0268298, IMG submission 194462) | Activated sludge microbial communities from WWTP in Nijmegen, Gelderland, Netherland - WWTP Weurt | ecosystem: Engineered > WWTP > Aerobic digester > Activated sludge | place... | reverse complement strand
GATTCTACCGGGCGCTTTGCTAGAATGAGCGGTCCGGAGAGATGGCCGAGTGGTTGATGGCACCGCACTCGAAATGCGGAGACGGGGAAACCTGTTCGGGGGTTCGAATCCCTCTCTCTCCGCCAAATTTTGTCGCAAATCACTGATTTTAGGTGATTTGCGATTTGTCATTTTTCGGTACCCATCCTGGTACCCATACTCAGGTGCTGGCTTCAGGCGACCAACCCTGAACCGTAAGGAACGCTTGCGACAAACTCCCTACATGAGTGGAAACCGCTTTTCATGCATGTTTGATGCCTTCTCGGTCCCCTCTTCCTTCCTTGGATCGCACCACTTTGGGCGACCTCGGACGGCGGGAAACTAGCTCCTGGACTAGCTCGTAGAATATTTTACCTCGATTCCGAACTGATCGATGGTTCTCGAGAAAGACGAATTCCATGAGAAATAGCTCGAGTTCAATCTTCGTATTGGGCGCGTCAGCACGTCGTAGCCTAGAATTCCAACGCTTCAACAATTCAGAAGATGCACGCGTTGGTGGTGCAATGAGAGGTTTAGAGACGACAATATCAATGACCTCGGCAAGAACCCACCTTTTGACAGCGCCTTCATCAGATTCCGAATCTTGGGATAGCGCAGAGCTAGACCATCTCTTGCCTAAGGAAAACTTGATGATGGCGTCCCTTTCCTTCAATTTCATAGACACACTAAATTGGGTGGAGTCGGTATCTGCCAGCCGAGAGTTGATCCTCCCCATGGCGGCACGCAAGGTGGACAAAACTCTGATGGCCGCCTTGGGGGACACTCCAACCCGAACAGCCTTATTTGAGTCCTCCACTGTTTTCTTTTTGACGGGGCGTGATTCCAGGCCAACCTTTTTAGTCAAAGATTTCGCGGTTTCCGGCATCTCGTTTTGGCTCACGAGCCAGGACGCATGAAGCCAATCAAAGAGCTTGATTCGATTCGCGTGAAGATAGGTTCCAGATGTCACCGTTTCCTCGGAATCGGAGCAATTGGAGCAAGCAGCGCGTCCTCTGGATCTTAATTCCCCTGTGAACCTCGCATCGCAGCTAGGGCACAAATGTCCCTGGGGCCAATTCCGAATTCTAGCGAGGAACCCACGGCTACCTTCCTCCAGTCGCTCTCTCAAGGGTTTTGGGATGTCCCGAGTTTGACTATGCCCTTGAGTAAGGAGCATGCCGAATAGGTCATCCTCATCAAAAGGGTAATCAACGCCCGCGACTATGTTTCTAGGATTCAACCGGATGCCCTCCAAGACTTGAGTGTGAGATGGGGTGAAGGTCGAAGAAGTGAGATGGCTCGATCAGGTTGATGCCCAGCCCGTTGGGGGTACCGTCCAGGTTTCTTGAGACGTGCGAATTTTCAATACTTCGCGTATTCACCCACGTATCCGCTTCTGTAAGGAAGAAACTAAGAAGGCTCGGGCTAACTCTATGTATTTCGTTCACTTGGTTTCCATCGAGCCCGAGACCGATTCTAACCGTGTCGGTCAACGGCGAACCAATAACAACCCGGATGATCCGGAGCAGTCGGAGGAGAGACGCAATGGCAAAGGTAGGGCAAAAACGATCTGAGGTGACCACTCCAGAATTTAATTCAGATCTGGTCATAGTCAACCAACAGACAAACCGGATCGCTCTAACAGTCCAAGAATTCTGTCGGGCCATCGGCCTTGGCAAGACTACCGTGAATGCACTAATCAAGGACGGAACCCTGCGTTCTTTCCGCGTGCGCGGTCGACGGCTCATTCCTACGGCTGAATTCGTGGATTTCCCAAACCGGATGTCTGGAAAATAGACAATTACTTGGAATAAGTTGTTTTGAATGACGTCAATCATGAAACCCGGTCCAACTGAAGCTCGCCAATAATCAGATCACCCTGACTTTTAGATTCATATTCAAAACTCAATCACCACTCAGAGCTGTCGGCTGATAACCCGACTTGGACAAGCCATGCCCAAAGGGGCGAAAAGGAGGTCATGTATGGAACCGCATTCAATTGCAAATCATCCGATGACAGTAAAACTGACGAAAAGGATCCTGATGGCAGGATCGGTAGGCTCCTATCTAGTTAGCAATTGCTGTTCTGGCTGGACGTTCAGATCAGTATTTGAAGAGGAAGTCGCACCTATCAATGAACGAGAAGCTCAATGGAAACGTATTGTCGCATCTGGTGCCGATAGTAGGAGCTGCCGTTTCTTCAACACACAGCATGATTATCAAGTTTGGCTCAATCATGCCTAAGAACGGCTCAAACACACTCTTCCGCTTAGCCATGTCGTCGAAAAACCCCTTCACCACCTCCGGCGTCGATGCCCGAAGATGTTCCAGGCACTTCTCCAGGACTTCCTTGGGGAGATTGGCTTCCTGAGCAGCTCGAAAGAGCCAGGCTTCACGCTTGGGAGTCAGGCCTTGACCCACCTTAGATTCCACTGTTGGAGACGCTGGCCTTGGTTTCGGTTCCATGGTTTTGGGAACGGCCGGATCCATTAACTCCGGAAAGTCTTCCAGGTCCTGGGTGAAAATGTCACTGGCGCCAGTCGCCATGAGTACCGCCGATACGAAGGCCCTTTTCTCGGCCATCTTCAGCACCGTGTTCCGGATGTCAAACAGGGAGAGGCTTCGATACTTGGATTCCCTTGAACAGCACCTGGAAGAGCATCGGCTGAAGGTTTCTCCGTTCATTCCGGCGATCGTGCAAGTGGCCTCGACCTCGAAGTAACCAACACAGGTACCGGTGACGATGTTGCCGTCCCTCTTGAAGGATGTGTAACTCCATTCAGCTTCCGGATCATCCACAGTGACGCGGCTCTCAAGAAGTGGTGCCAACCGGAAAGTCATGCACAAGACCTCTGCCCCAGCCTTCCAAAGTGAAGGCTTTGGCGTCCCTGGAATAGTCCCGAAGTGAGTCCCTTCCTTCATAACGCCACGCATGATCTCCTGCACAGCATGAGTGCGCTTACGAATATCCGAAACGCTGAATGGCGGCATGGCGGAATGATTCGGAATGATTGATGACGCTGGTGGAATGGTTACGACGCCGTTTGCAGACATTGGGTAGCTCCTCGGATTGTGATGCGCAGATTGGAAAAGGTGGATGTCTTCTGGAAGCGGGTATACAGATCTGGCGCTTCCCTCTGAAACGATTTGCTGTCGAAGCTGGTGCGGGAGGACTCGACCATCTGAACGGTCCCGTTATCCAGGACGACCCTACTGGCTCCGGTATTCAGGAGCGCAGTCTTCACTTGGTCCCTCAATTCAGAGATTCGGTCCTGCATGGGTCCGGAGATTGATTCGAGTGAACTCAGTTCTTCAAGCTGGCATTCGAGTTGAAGTCGGGTCACTTCGGGAATCTCTCCGCGCTTGCCAGCCTGACGTTGGGCTTGGTAGATAGCACAGTTATCGGAGTAAGCGCATGTGTGGCAGAACCCTCGCTCTGGCTCTCCCTTTAGTTCTTCCTGAATATTATTTTCTCGGAGAGCGGCTGCTGCGAGAGCCGCCCTGGATTCCAGCCGAGTGAAGTGGTCAGGGTTGAACTTCATGGTGAACGTGGCCATCTCGGAGAGGTTCTCCCGGCTGACAAGGACCACCAATGCCCAAAGCATTCCGCCAAGCCCCATTTGGGCCTGGACCTGGTCGATATAGTTCTGAGGTAGGCCGTCATTCTGGTACCGCTTGAATGTCGAGGCGCTGGCCGTCTTCACTTCAAGAACACCATCACCCTCCATCCCCTCAAAGCCGCCGATGATGCGACCGTCAGGGTGTGCATGGAATGGCAAGGTTGGATGTCTCAGATCGAGTTGAACCCGACCCGTGTTTCGAAGACGGCCATCCAATGCAATGCGAACGATCTGAACCACTTCGTTCTCCATGGCTTTTCCAGCCAACATCCTTCCCATGGACGCCTCGTCAAATGGTTCAGGGAAGAGCTTGGATAGGACGACCTTTCTGAGGCAGGAACCTACCTCGGAAGCCCCGACGTATTGGGTCCGATCCCCGAGACGAGCGTTCTGGTTCAGCCTGGATTGCAGCGCAACTTGAATTCTCGCTTGATCAACGAGAGATGTGTTCATGACTGTCTCCACGAAAAAGCCGGTCATAAAGACCGGCTTGGAATGAAAGGACGTGTTCAGAGTGAATTACAAAGGGATGCGACCTTGCACTGACATCCAGGTCAGAATTGCGGCGGAAGCCAAGGCCATGACAAGTGATTGTGTCGCCTGCCTATCCTTAGCGTCGATGCGATCAGAGAGAACTTGGATTCTATTTTCCAACCTGATTTGGTCGCTTGATTTAGTAGCTCCAGCAAGTAGGTTGCTCGCGTAACTGATTCCTTCTCCGACCAGAGTGTGAAGGAGATCCCCGCTCTCAGAAGCATCTCGGCTGTATTCTTGGCCGAAACCTTCACCAAATCCGCTTACGACATCCCGAACATCATTCCCTCGTCCAAATCGGGACTGGTATTCGGCTAGTAGTCGCAGAGATTCATTTCGGTCACCCTCGATAGCCTTCCAGACGGCAAGTCTACGCACGGCATAGAAGATGACCATGAATCCAAACCCAACGCCGACCTTCCAGGCAATCCCAATGCTTGGATTAATCCACTGGAACTGAAAGGCGCAGAAGAACAGGCCAGTCATAAGAAGCCACCACATGTGCCCTCCTTAGTTTGTGGGCCTTGGTGGTTCAGGCTGTGCCGCCACGGATTGTTTGGCTTTGGTTCGATGTTCCTTCCTCTTTGTTGGTTCTGAGTCGGATCCTGCTGGTGGTGGTGGCGGCGGTGTGTCTTGAAGGTTGTCTTCTGTCCCAGGCTGGTTTCCTAGTCTCTGGTTGTAGTCGAATGAACTGACCAAAGCCCATACGACCACGATGCTCAGCGACATGAAGCAAAACAAGAATCCTCCGACCCAGGCTTTCGCCTTGTTCTGGGTCGATGCCTGGATTCCGATCTTCGCGATGATGAACGGAGTCAAGATGATCCCAAGCACGCTGAAGGTTCCTGCTGTGTAACTGGCGCCTTTGAATAAGTAGAATGGGAATGGTGGGGCGAACTTAATTAACCCAAAGTAGACGAAGGCAGCCCACCAGAGGAATGTGATGAACAACCCCCATCCCTTCCCGAAAATCCACTGAAGTCCGATTCTGAGCAGAACTGCGGCAATGACGGCGATCAGGATATGCATGGTTCACCTGAAAAATTGGCCGAGGCCAAGCGCATTGAAAACCATGATTCCTGCCACGAAGCCATAGATGAGCACCATCATTCTTGCCATCACGGGAGGACGGCCCAGTAAGTTGGTTCTTAATTCCGATACAGGTGGCCCGTCATAGGTGGCGATCACGAAAATCCCTGCGACCGTCATCAGGATCGAAGACCAGAGAACCAAATTTTGGATATTGCCATGGTCCAGAGCCAGTGTCAGATAAGCAATGGGAAGCAAAAATGCAGCGATATAATATAATTTACGGATAGCATTCATAGATTCCGCCTATTAATTTGGTCCCTATTTATTTTCTGAATGAAAATCGGAAAGAGCTTGAGCTACTGCCTCATTCTTACCTGCTAATGCTGCTAGTTCATCGTATAATTGGTTGTTCACATCAATTATATATTGTGCAATATCTTGAAAAATTTGATCATTTTGGAATAGGTCAATTCGTGCTTTTTCTTTGAATAATGCTGCGATTGTAGCTAAAAGAGATTGAATAGCAATGATTCCATCTAGAGCATCGGCGTAATTCTCAAGTTCGATAGCTCTTACTACCACTTCTAATTGATAAATACAATGATTAAGGCCGTTTTGTCCGTCCTTCACAAATGGATAGGAGTAATCATCTAGGCTCTTACTAACAATGTTTAGGTTTTCAATAGTTCCATCGGTAATTCCTTTCTCTTCGTTGTATGCGAATTGAGGGTTTTTAGGCTGCCACTCGCCGCTGGCGATTTCAAGCAGTCGAACGATCATTGGTTCTACTCCTCTTTTCTCGGACCATCTCGCTGTGCTTCGTTCCTCTAGGTCCGGTAAGCAGGACGAATGGGATGAGAGTTCCTCTGCATTGATGGGATCGATCGCGGTAACTTCTAGCTATGGCGTTCGCCGTATTTTTCCGCCCCTCTTCAATGGGGGACGGGGGTGAAGTCACCAGATTAGACACATTGCGTTTTACGATCCAGAGGTATCCATGACTCGTCGTGGTGCCTACGGGATGAAAACGGCACTGACAAGTCCCAAAACCTTTGGAGAACGTCTTCGGCGGATTCGACTGGCTTGGGGATGGAGTCAGGGGCGGCTTGCCGAAACACTCGGATCAAATCAGCGCCTGGTTTCACATTGGGAACGGGACATCGCCAAACCTTCCGGTGCCGCCCTGACAGCCATCGCTTCCTTGGTAGGCATGACCACAGAGGCTCTCTTGACTGGAAAAGGGTTCACGATCTCCGACATGCCCGCCTTGGTGGAAGGCGTGGCGAAGGAGACCGTGGCCCAATACACAGCCATTACTAGGCTGCTACCAATGCCAAAGAAAGGCCGGATCGCCGTCGTGGACCTCAACGCCTTCGAGTCCAAGCCCCTTACCCTGGACGAAGCTCTGAAGACGTTGAAGGACACGAAGGGGACTGAAACAGAGGTATGGGTAGTGGTTCGCTCCATAGCTGGTTCGGTGAAGAAATAGATCCGGCACAGGAAGGGAGGCCGCCTCTCGATTGCCATGCAGCGGATGCTATTTCTGAGACGTTTTCTCAGGAAGCAGGGCAATTGACGTTGACCTCTACCTGGTCACCATCGCCATTGCCGTGTCGAATGCCTGTTGCTTTAGTTCCGCCGCCCTACCGAATAAAATGCTCTGCGTACGCCGGGATTCATCCACGGACTGTCCTTTCGCTTTGAAATCGAAATCCGCGAATTCCACGAGTCCATTGAGTGCCCACCACGCCGTACCATGCACTCCAGGAATATCGACACCTTTCCCATAACCAAGACGCCCTTCAATGAGCTTGATCTTGTTCTCCAGGATGGTTCGACTACGGCCATCTGCAACGTTTTTGGGATTCCCGACCAGTCGTTCAAGGTATTGATCGATCCAGGCATCATCAATTCTGACGCTGGCGAGTTTGCTGAAGCTCTCGCCGACGATATCGAAGTGCTCTTTGTATTGGAGCATAACCATTGAGGCCATTTCGAGCTTCTGGCGCATGTTCGTAGTGTGGCGGATTGAGATGATGCCACGACTATTCTTCATGGCAACGTTGAAGGTGTTGGAGCAGACAACACGAATACTCGTGAATCTCACCTCCGTCTTCATGCTGCCGTCGTGTGAGGTCGTTCCGAGGATGTATTGTTCTACGCCATCATTTACGAGGGGATAGAACACCTCTGGCAGTTTCGCGAGCATCCATACCTTCTCGCCCTCGCCAATGGCACCGGCTGTTTGCAGCTTCCCGCCTGACTCTTTCAATAAAATATCGAAAAAGTCGAAGGCTTCCTGGTTCTGAAGTACCTCGTAACCATCGCCGACGACGCCAAGAACTTCCTGGGTGTGGCCGTTGATGGTTGCATAGGCTTCAGTTGGTTCGGTCATGCCAGAGCCAAGATCAGGTCGAAGGCGGTAGAGCTGTTCCTTCAGTACGGGGTAATCCAGCCGAGCCGCCGCAATAGCTTCTGCGCTAGAGAACTCCTGATCGAACTGAACACCAAGCTTGTGCCAGGGGCGCTGGCCAACAAAAGCGAGGGTGTTCCGATAAAGGTTATGGGACATACGATGTTCCTTTCAGAAACGAAAAAGCCCCAACTATGTGGGGTCTGAGGTTGGGATGGGCTTGCGTCTGGATCAGTCTTCAAACCACCATTCCAAGATGGCTTTGACCAATACAGCGGCAATCAAAGGGATCGGATTCATGCGGCTCCTGTACATGAAAATGGCCAGCTGAATTGCTGGCCACTGGTTCATCTTTCTTATAACAAGAAGTGGCTCAGTTTTGCGCCCTTGGCCTGTTATGAGAAGGCTTCTACAGGAAATTGCAGGTAACCCGATTTCCAATCTATTAACGAAATGTCATAATATAGGGATGCTACTGGATGAATTGACACCCCCCTATAGAGGAGATTGAACATGCCAAACATTGCATCAGTCTTGAAAGATGAAGTTCTTCGCCTAGCCAGAAAAGAAGTTCGCAAGGAGGTAGAGGGACTCAAGAAGGCATCGGCGAATTATCGAGCTGAGATTGCAGAACTGAAAAGGCGTTTGACTGCGGTTGAGAAGCAGTTATCCCATGTAGAGAAGAAGAGTTCTAGGAAGGTGGCACTGGAAGTAACCGGTGAAGAGGCTAGCGCAGTGAGATTCAGCGCGAAGGGGCTGGCTACACATAGACAGCGGCTAGGCCTATCCGCAGCCGGTATGGGTACCCTTCTGGATGTGTCAGCACAAAGTATCTACCACTGGGAAACCGGGAAGACCAAGCCTCGTCAGTCGCAGCTAGCTGCAATCGCAGCTGTGAGAAAAATGGGGAAGAGGGAAGCAATGGCTCAGTTGGCCAAGCCACCAGCTTGAAATATTGGGGTGGTCCCTCTATTCGTCGATGAGCTTACTTCGCAGCTCCTTACCTAGCTTGAAGTAAACCACTCGCTTGGGGGGAACCTCGATGCTCTCACCACTGCGAGGATTACGACCTTGACGAGCCTTCCTATCACGCAGGCGAAAACTTCCAAATCCACGCAGCTCGACCCCTTCGCCTGTTCGGAGGGATTCGATGATGCTCTCCAGGAAGGTATTCACCAAGAGATCGGCATCCTTTTTCCCGAGTTCCAGACGTTCCATCAGATGATGAGACAGATCGGCTTTGGTGAGGGTCTCCGGTGCTTTCATGGAAGCTCCATTGGGGGATGAGAAAGCCTGACATAAGATGTTTAGGACGAGGGCCGGTCACTTGCAGGCGAGGTCCGAGTTGAGCGGAGGTTCAGACCGTGGCGAGAATGTCGAAGGTGCATGTGTCTTGGTCACCCAAAATCCTTCCATTCGCAATTTTCGCATCCAATAGAAAAATAGATCTCGTCTCTCTCCTCGTCTGTCGAAGACGTTCGCCTAAGTTGTTCTGAGCCACAGGAGGGGCAGATAATATATGGCAATGGATCTTCTGGCCCGCAATGCTTTAAGGCTAATTCCGAAATTCGCTGATGCAGGCGCCGTGCAATCTCAATGTCTGATTGCCTTCCTGTAATTTCAAATGCAATAGTGTTCAGGCTTGTTTTTCTATCAATAAAAAATCCAGAATAGTCAGCAACCAAAGCGGGTAATGAAGTGCCATCCAGAACGATAGGAACAATCCGAAGTGACTCATCATCTACTCTTCGGCGGATATAGGCCCTAATTTCTGTTCCAACCCATTTCGATTTACTCGCGTTCTTCGACCACACAAGAACAAAGGTGTCCGCGTTGGAAAGGCCTGCCTCAATGCCACCTGTTATTGAATCTCCGGGACGGATTTCCCATTCATCAAACCATACGTTGGCTCCTTGCTCGACGAGAGCAATTGCAAGAAATCGAGCGGTCTCTTTGTCGATCTTGTTGTGACTGATGAAGACGTTCATTAGATATGACCTAACGGGTGAAGCTAACTGGCCCCGCCTGCGCCGAGGCGATGAGCAGAGCCGGGATAGCAAAATGTTGAGAGAGAACGGAAGGCAATGCAGGCGGGGTCCGAGTTGAGCGGACGGTTTGACCTTCTGGCACCAACTATTGCAGGGGCTCTATCAAGTTCTAGGGTTCTCGAATGAGTTCTGGGAATCCTTGAAATTTTAACATTTCATTAACTTCTCGAATCTCGGACTTCAACAACTCGAGTTGCTATTTTGTGATGTCGCCTGGCATCCGCTCCCGATTACCCTATTTCTTCTTCCGCCCTGCCCTAGCCTTCGCTGCGTTCCCAACCAGGTCCTTGCGCTCCGGCCGGACACGAATACGTCCCAGGGGATTCCGGCCGAACTTCTTCTCACTCACGGCCGCCAGCTCCACCACAAGGGCTTTAAATTCCGGGCGGCTCACGGTCTCAACGAAGGACGCGAACATCTCATCTGGGGTCTTGTTGGCGTATTTACGGCAGAGCATCTTCGCTACAGCAGAGGCTTCTTTGGTAATGCGGGGCGCGGCCTTCTCTTTGACCGGGGCCAACTCGGCCAATTGCTTGATAGCTTCCTGATCGCTGATGCCAGCCTTTTCCATCGCATCAAAGAAGTCGCCATGCTTGGGCGCAAGCTTAGCAATAAAGGTACGAGTCCTCACTGAATCAGACTTCCCTTCAATTGCTTTGAGAACGCGAGAAATCATCGCAGCAGGAATAGATGCCTTACCGCAGACAAAAGCTGCACGATCAGTTTTGCCAGCACCTTTTTGATATTTGATTGTGGTCATTTTGGCTCCTTATGAATACAAATTATACCTATTAATTTAAAAATCAACATCTAGATCAGAGTTTTCGAAATTTCTTACAGTTATCAACTTTTCTAAAACCAATCCGGAGATAGCAAAGGCATAGATGAGAGCATTGAATACACGGCCAGCATCAATACTCTTGACTAGGAATTCTGTAGTCATGGGCAAAGAATACAAATACATTATCTTGTGATCCCGATCATGGAGTCATCTAGTAAGACTCAAGCAGATATCAGTACACCAGACTTGCCTTCATCAATGTGACCGAGGAGTGCGATGACACGGTTTTACAAAGCCATCACCGCAGACGGGGTCGAACATCCAGATCTCAGCGAGGAAACCTTGCGCCTCTGGCGGGATCAGGGACGCATTAATGAAGAATCCATTGTGTTCGATGTCGCGGCGGACCATTGGCGCCGTCTTGATCAACTGTTCGATCTGACGCAGTGGAGCGCTCCACCGAGCCTGGAGGCACCACGATTCCAGCCCCCGCCGATTATCAACATTGACGCACCCCAGATTCAATCTGGTCAGAATGAGATGAAAAAGCCTCCGGCCACATCGGTGGGCGGAGCCGTCCCTACAATTACCGGAGGGATAGCCAAAAAGACACGAGAGCCAATTGGGGGTTGGGATTTTGCAATCATAATAGCAATGGGTATTGGTTTATTTATTCTTTCGGTTTCAGGAGGTTCAAAGTTTAAGGATGGTGCAGAAGCATGTGGTGGTTTCATCGGAACAACAATATTCCCAGCAATCATTTACCTTCCCCTTCGCTCAAAACTATCTCGAAGTAAAAGCGTAATATGGGCAATTTGCCTTTTTATTGTTATATCTATACTAATTGCAATTTTTGTTGGAATTATTTCAAATCAAACTCGTCAAAAAGCACTTAAACAAAAACAAGAAATCGCAGAAAAAGCAAAAACAGCAAGAAATGCTCCAATAGAACTTACGAATCGTATGGTTGATGAACATATTAGTATTATGTCGCCAAAAGAATTTAAAGTCGAATATATTCAAAAAAAGAATCCTTCTATCAAGGAATCAATAGCTTATTCTTCATCTTCTCCACGCATTTCTATTAATATTAACAAAATTACATTTATTAAAGGTTATTACTATAATTCAAGCTCTGGATTACAAGGCATATTAGATATGTATCGAGAAAAAGCGGTAACATTTAATATGATTTCCGGCCCGACAAAAATTTATACTAATGGCATTCCAGCAATGAGAGCAGATTTTGATGTTAGTTTTTCTTCAAATTCAGGAAGTGAAAATGGAAGGGTCTCTATATTGACAATAGGATACCCATTTAATGTGAATGAGCCTAAAACTGGAATATCTGTAATTATTACTGCCGAATCAATGGATCCTGAACGCGAACAACTGGAAATTGAACGCATTATAAATAGTATTAATTTTTACTAACCCCGGAAAGGAATTCATCATGGATACTAAATATAAAATAATCGGCTCTGATGGCAAAGAATATACAAATTTAACAAAAGAACTTATTATTTTATGGTTGGGACAAAATAGATTGAATAATAATACACTAATGTGTGAATTGCCAGGAAATCAGTGGAAACCATTACATTCATTTTTAAATAGTACTGATCCAACTATTCAAAGTACCGCTTCAGAAAATCAACCTACTTCTTCTCAGACAAATAGTTTATCTAATACAGATAGTAAATTACAAACAGAATTGTTGCCAAGAAGTTCCATTGATTCAAATAGATCTGTATGTTTAAATCATCCGAATCAGACCGCAGTATACACTTGTCGTCTATGTGCAGAATCTTTCTGCCATGATTGTGTAATTAATCCTCAGGTTGATCCTATATGCAAACAGTGTGCTGCTACCGAACCGAAAACAACCGATGATATACCACCGCAAAAAACAGAAGCCACCGCTCTTGCAAGTGAAGCACTAAAATATTCGCTAGTATCATTCCTTTGTTTTGGTTTTATTCTTGGACCTGTCGCTATAAGCAAGGCAATGAAAGCTAGAAAAATGGCTGCCGCATCCCCGGTGCCTGTATCCGGTATGGGAAGTGCAACAGCTGCTTTGTGGTGTGGTTGGATCTCACTAATATTAAATATAATCTTCTTTGGCCAAAAAATGGCTAACGGTGGTCATTAATAATGAGGAGAAATTAGTTATGGGTATGATCGAGATCGAGGTTTGGGACCCCACGGGAAGTAAGCGCCAACAGGCGGAAGTTCCTGATGATGTGCCAGTGAATCGACTGCTTGTTGTTCTGACGGAAAAGATGAACCTTCCGAGAACTGGGCCCGATGGACAAATGCTCAGCTATAAATTTCATCACAAGGCATCCGGATCGCAGTTGCTTGATCGGCAAACGCTTCTAGAGGCTGGCGTGAGCAATGGCGACATCATGCGCCTGCAACCGGAAATCACCGCTGGTGGCAGGGGGAATTAGCTCCATGGCCGAGGTATTGGAATGGGAGGAGGAATCCCGATTCTCTCGTTTCTCTCTCATAAGTTGGTGGGAGCAGGAGAGGCTTAGGTCAGCCAAGATTCTAGTTGTCGGTGCTGGTGCCCTGGGAAACGAGATTGTTAAGAATCTAGCTCTCCTAGGCGTTGGCAACCTAGTGGTAGTCGATATGGACAGTGTCGAACGGTCCAATCTGTCCCGTTCTGCATTGTTCCGTGAGCGAGACATCGGAATGCCGAAGGCGGAGATTCTGTGTTCATCTGCCCGCGACCTTTTCCCTGGAATCAACGCTGTGCCAATGACCGAAAACATCCTTCATGGAGTTGGCATTGGGGTTTTCCGATGGGCTGACGTAATCATCGGGGGACTGGATAATCGAGAGGCAAGACTAGCACTCAGTAGAACGTGCAACCTGGTTGGACGCCCCTGGATTGATGGGGCCATAGATGTGCTTGCAGGGATTGTTCGTGTATTTGTACCAGGAGATGGGGCCTGTTATGAATGCACGCTGTCGGAAGCTGACTGGACCATTCTTGATCAACGCCGAGCATGCTCACTTCTTCCGAGAGATTCTGCAAATTTAGAACCACGAGTCCCAACGACACCAACCACGTCCTCGGTCATAGCTGGAATACAATGCAGTGAAGCAATCAAACTGCTTCATGGAATTGAGGGTTTAAAAAATTCTGGATTTCAATTTGATGCTCGGAATTTCGATTGTTATACAGTCAATTATCGACGCGACCCTGAGTGTTACGGTCATGATTGCTTCGATGAAATCCTCGAATCGGATTCCTGTTCCCAGAATTCCATTGTGGTAGATGTGCTGGGCGAGATAGACCAAAGGTTTGGGCCAGGAGCTATTGTCGAAGCACCTCGGGAGTTGGTTTGTGAACTTAAATGCGACGCATGCGGAAAGGCAGAAGCCTGGCACGGAGCATTAGATTCCCTGAATCCGGATATTGCAACATGTCCTCATTGCAGTGCATCAAGATCTCCTAAGGCGTTCCATAGAATTCACGAATCTACGGTCTCCACTGAAATGGCTCTTCGTGAACTAGGGATCCCGGCCTTCGACATCTTAAGAATCCGGCTTGGAGACAGGCTCATTGGTTTTGAACTTTCTGGGGACCGAAATCTAGTGTGTGGCTTGCCCATCGGAGGAGTAACGTGAAAAAAAAATCGACCCCAATGAAAAATGAGCAACCTCAACAAGACCTTTCTGAACTTCCAAGCAGATCATTTCCCGGACAGGTGGTTCCGGGCCAATCGATACCCTTGAGAGTTGCCATCGATCGAGCCTCTCTATCGAACCTCCTTGGACACGCCTCGGAATACCCAGATATTGAAGTCTGTGGAGTGTTGGTTGGCGACATTCTGAAGGATGGCTCTGGTGCTTGGGTGGAGGTCTCATCAGTTATTAGAGGTGAAGGTGCGAGAGAGCGTGGGTCGGCTGTAACCTTCACGAATGAAACCTGGAATCACATCCATACAGAATTAGACGAGAGGCACCCCGGGAAAAAGATTGTTGGTTGGTATCACACACATCCTGACTTCGGTGTCTTCCTGTCTGATATGGATTCATTCATCCATACCAATTTTTTTGGACATCCCAATCACATCGCTTTAGTGAGAGATCCTGTCCGCGGACTCACCGCCATCTTCTACCGTAAAGAGACGGAGATGGTTCCGTTGGAGGCTTATTGGATTGATGGCTTGTCCATCCCACTGAACCAACCAGGTGCTCTGGACCACTCTGCCGGTTCGGAATTAATTCTTGAAGAACTGCGCAACCTTCGAAATCTTATTTCATCATTGACCAGTACTGTGGAAGGCCAATCTGGATCCAGTTGGTCCAGTCTGGCAATTGTTACTTTACTGGGCCTTCTCGTTCTTATTCTGGGCGGCCAGTTGTTCCTCGGGTGGCAGGGACAACGAATGCAAGACCAGGCGCTCAAGGAATACCTGCAAAGGGTCCAAACAGTTCAGACGCTTCCGCTTCTAGAAGAGCCGTTGGCGAGGTTAGAGAATTCGAAGCTAATTACTTCAAAGGGTTCGCCAAACGACAAGCAAACCAAGAAAAAAGCTGATGCACCTAAGCCGACTGATACACCGAAGCCGGTCGAGGCACCGAAGCCGGTCGAGGCACCGAAGCCGGTCGAGGCACCGAAGCCGGTCGAGGCATCGAAGCCGACCGAAGCACCGAAGCCGACCGAGGCACCTAAATGAACGAACGCATCAAAATATCCTCTCGTGATGTGAACGATCCCAAAGTAGACGCGGTACTCGCGGAACAGCAGAGCTTCGGATTCGCGGCACCCTCCAGTGACAATAAACAATCCCTAATTTTCAAACCATGGTTTTCACTAATGCTGGCGGGGTTAGTAGGCGGGTTTTCTGCCTGGGCTATTATCGAACCTTATTTTGATGATGGAATTCGCTTTACTGGATCCGTAGAAACCATCAATCAAATGGATAGGCGCATATCACCCGAAATATCCGATACATGGATTCAGGTTCAGGGTGTTAAATTAATAATACCGACTAAAGTTAACATTGAATTACAAAATGGTAAAAATGGAAATATTTCTGATATTTCTATTGGTCAAGGATTAGAAGTTCTTGTAGATATAAAAGAATCGAATAGTACAAATAAAATTGGTTTTGTGAAACATATTTCTCTGATCTCATCTGAAAAAGTGCAAAATGTTATTGATTTAGAAAATTTAAAATCAAAACATTTATACATTTCATTACTGATGTTTCCATTATCTGCTGCATTTATAGGATTATTTATTGGTGCTGCGGATGGTATTCTTTCACGAGCCTGGCGAAGAGCATTTGTTTCCTCTGCTGTTGGTCTTGGAGTAGGATTTTTTGCTGGACTGTTGGCCCTCATTCCTGCTGGTCTAATATTTAACCTAGGTCAATCACTAGCCATTAAAACCGCCGACGAAAACAGTTTGACATTTACTGGTGGATCTCTCCTCTTACATATTATGGGCCGTGGTCTCGCTTGGGCTGTTATTGGGATAGCTGCAGGAATCGGTCAAGGCGTTGCAATGCGCTCTAAAAAGTTACTTCTAAATGGAATTATTGGTGGTGTCGTTGGTGGACTGTTAGGTGGTGTTCTTTTTGATCCAATTGAAAAAATATTTTCTAACATTTCTACAACCGGTGGGGCCGAATTAAGTCGAATGATCGGAATCTCTTTAATTGGTGCAGGTATTGGATTGATGATCGGACTTGTTGAACTCCTTGCTAGAGAGAGCTGGGTCAGAATATTGACTGGACCTATTGCTGGGAAAGAATTTATTTTATATCGTAACCCAACATGGATAGGGTCTTCTCCAAAATGTGAAATATATTTATTTAAAGATCCCCTTGTCGCACCAAGACATGCGTCAATTCAACGTGTTGGCGAATTCTATGAAATCGAAGATAAAGGCTCACCTTCTGGCACAATTCTCGACAATAAATTGGTTAAACGTAGTCGAATCAAAGATAAAAACAGAATAACAATTGGTAAAACGATATTTGAATTTAGGATGCGAGATGAATGAGGCTCTTTGTAATCTCTGCCATCTCTCTCTATTGGCAGGGGACATACCCCATATCTGTCCTGAGTGCCATTCCCCTTCTCACGATGAATGCTGGCAGGAGAATGGTGGATGTGGAACTTATGGCTGTTCCCATGCCCCCGAACTAAGCAAACAGGCTAGTCCAGAAACACTTACATACTGGGGACAGGAATCAAAAATATGCCCGGCCTGCTCGCAAGAAATTAAAGCTGCAGCACTTAAATGTAGATTCTGCGGTGTAGGATTTCAGACTTCTGCACCCATGACGAGGGAAGATTATTTAGCGATTCATGAGAAATCATCAAAGAGGGAAGAATCCAAGGTCTGGGGCATTGCGCTCTTCATCGGGGGAATTGTACCGATATTCTCTCCAATCGCCCTCATTGGCGGTTTATGGCTATGGGTGTTCCGCCGTACCGAGTTGAAGCAACTTCCTCCCTTGTACTACCTTCTGGCTCGCCTTGGCCTGGGTGTTGCCGCGGTGTGGATGCTCCTAGCCATTGGCGTTTTCCTCTCCTCCATTGGGGGTGATGGATGAACCATTTTGACGGACCGAAGCTGGTTATTAACCATGAAGATCTTCCCCCGGAGTCTTCTGAACCCAAGGCGCCAGAGAGAAAAACAGATCCAATGGCTATTCTCTCAGCATCACTGGGAGTGGTCTCTGTCCTATTCGCAGGTGTGATATTCGGCCCCCTGGCGTTCGGTATTGGTGCGATAGCCTGGAATCGCAGGCGTTTATACCCACCTAGTCGTACTAACTTCTCTCGCATTGGGATGACCACTGGATTGGTCGGCACCCTCATTTGGGCGATTGGCATTGGGTGGTTTCTATTTCACCAAAAAACAATCGTCCAACATACTCAACAGTCTGGTTGGAATCAAACTGAGAATGGGAATGTTGATCTAGCCGCAATTGAACGGACCCCTCTCCATATCAAACGAGCTTTGCTAGCGCATGTCAGCATAGTGGTTGAACGTCTTGATGGAAATGCTTGGTCTATGGTTACTTCAGGGTCAGGTGTCATGGTCTCCTCAAGCCAAGGTGAGGTCGAGATCTTGACTTGTCGACATGTGATCGAGTCGGCGATTAAGTCAGAGACGCATCGCATTCGAGCTAGATGGCTGGGTGGAAGAGCTGAATCTATTCAAATTTCTTGGTCGTCCACCCCGGATCTCGACCTGGCCGTCCTTCATGGATCAGGGTCACCCAACCAAGCACTTCCACCCTCCCCCCCAGTTGGGGATGCGACCACTCTTGCTATTGGGGATGAAGTATTTGCTGTTGGAGATCCATTGAACTTCCGAGCTTCCTTTATTCGTGGCGGCATTTCTGCCATCAGAACGCATGAAAACTCCTCCTCCATTATTATCATCCAATCTCAGATTCCACTTAATCCAGGTAATAGCGGTGGAGGACTCTATAATTCAAATGGTGAATTAATCGGCATTAATAGCTGGAGGCTCAAGGATAGCACTGAAGGTATGGGATTTAGTGTTTCAATCAATAATTTATGGAATTATACTAATAAAATGCCTAAAAATTTGGCCGACATTTTTAATAATTTTAAAATGAATAATATAAATCAAAATCAAAAAACATCTCAACCTCAAAAAGGAAAATAACATGGGCTTGAGAGAACGCAGATTATTGGCTGATTCGAATGAAATGAAACGATTTGATATCAAAAATGGATTAATTTCAATTATTGAAACCGAAGGAAGTCCAACAGAAAGATACCGTTTAGAATACAATATTAATAGTTTAGTCATTCAAAATAATGAAGTTCAGAAAAAATCAAAACATATTGTTGAAATATACCTAACACTTGGTTATCCAAGACAAGCACCCCAATGTAGAATGCTCTCTCCAGTCTTTCATCCCAATATTGCCCCTCATGCAATTTGCATTGGTGATCATTGGACTGCCGGAGAATCTTTAGCCAATCTAGTAATTAGAATTGCAGAAATGCTTTCATTTCAAAGTTATAATATACAAAGCCCCCTAAATGGCGAAGCAGCTAAATGGGTAGATGAAAATTTAAATAAATTGCCACTTGAGCGCACTGATTTTTGGCAAATTACTGATAACTCTCAGACTTTCCTGCCTCTTCCGTTGTCCCCAATGCCAATTACTGCTTCGATTTCTCCTTCTATTTCAACCCAAGCTGCAGCTCCGGCCGTTGCCCAGGAGCCTATCCCGCTCGCCCCGTCACAAAAACGAAGTGTCGTTGAATCAGAATCAAGTTATCATCCTACTAATATAGAAGCCACTCAACCTTCACAATTGAACCCTATTATTATAAATAATATAGAATCATCAAATTCATTAATCGATAAGTCACAACAAAAAATAAGTGAAATAACATGTCATAATTGTCATGCAATAATTTCGATTGGACAAAATTTTAAAGAAAAATTTGCTAGATGTCCAATGTGTGGATTATATATTAGTTTATATGATTAACTAGCGACTTCCCTTGGTCACAGAGCAAACGAACCTTCCTTCTGCTTATCAATTTGTCTGTTCATCCTTTAACTGATAGACGGCAGTCCCACTACCGACCATCAGCATGACCATTTGAAGGACAGCCGCAACGCCACCGTGTTCAAGCGGCGTCGGCGAAGCAATCAACCCTAGAAACATTGCGCCAACAAACAAAGCAAGCAGAACAAGAAGGACGATTGAAATTGGTAATTTATTTGCTATTGGGGCCGTATAGGCCCCTGCATACACCCATGCAAGACCGCCGAGAAATCCATTCCACACTGTGTCTAAAAAATTAGCAATCGCTCCCTCCCCCCAACTAAAATAGCGCTGAATCACCCAGAGAAGTGTGACGATTAGAGCCAGAGAGGCTATTGAAGCTGGTAACACTGCGAACCAGCGGAGAATGAGAATACCTAGGCTTTGTTTTTCAGGTGGGTAGCCCATTGTGGTCATCCTTATCTGGGTTATCTAAAACGAGAAGGTACTGCCCTAACTAATTTAGATATGGTAGGAAGCATGATAGCCAGGGCCTGGGCAAGATTATGGGCATCGATGTCTGGTTGAGAATGGACGGCGGAGTCGTCCCAGTCATCTTTGCGCTGACTTTGCCAAAGTATCTTCTGACTCACGGGCATTCTTCTTGGCTTGGATCTCCGAATGAATTTTCTTTGCCCGGGCCTGAGCTTTTGTGAGGAGAGTGCGTGAAAGTTGGTTTGCCACATCGTTGCGAAATCCACTTGCGGCTTCCTCTCCGTTGGCTGCAGCAAGGCTGAGCCAGACATACCCCTCGGCAAGATCCTTCTTCACGCCACGCCCAATTATGTAGGAAACCCCAAGTCGTGCCTGGGCGTTGGCAACCCCCTGATACGCCGCTTTTTGGAACCATTTCACAGCTTCAGTGAAATCCTGAGTAACACCTTGGCCAGAGGCATAGCAAATACCGAGGTTTAGCTGAGAATGTGAGTCGCCTCGTACCGCCGCCTTGCTGTACCATTTCGCAGCTTCGGTTAAGTTTTTCTGAATTCCCTCACCCTTTGTATAGCTATCCCCAAGCATTGCTTGGGCAATAACGACACCCTGCTCAGCGGCCTTTCTGATCCAATACGCAGACTCGTTGACATCCTGTTGGACACCCGTCCCATATTTATAGGCAATACCAAGGCGCTGCTGGGCTTCGGAATTTCCTTGATCTGCCGCTTTGCGGAACCACTTCACTGCTTCGAGCCAGTTTTTTCTTTCATCTTCCTGGATAAAGAACATGCCAAGCAGGAACTGACCATCTGAGCTACCTTGTTCTGCGGACTTTCGGAACCATTTTTCAGCCTCGCCAAAGTCCTGAGGTGCCCCATTGCCACTGAAGTACATAAAGCCAAGCAGCACCTGAGCTTCGGGTTGGCCCCCTGATGCCTGCACCAGTAATTCAGCCATTTTTGGTTTGGCAACAGGATTCCCAGGTTTCTGTCCACGTGAAAACATGGGGATCACGCAAAGAACGATGGCACAGAGAAAACGAGTGTTCATAACGGCTCCAAATCGATCAATCCTTCGGTGATCTTATCCGCTGATTTTCGCTTTCGCCGGGCTAATGGCGGATTGGCAGGGTCCTAACGGCGAAGTCATGATCAGCACCTGCATCATCACGACGACGCCGAACGATCTGATGGCTGGGATCCATGACCGGATGCCGGTGATCCTTCCGAAGATAGTCTGGAGTGCATGGTTGAACCCAGCTGCACAGACAAGGGAGCTACAACCATTGCCGGTCCCCTATCCCTCCGATCTGATGGCTGCTTACCAAGTGAGTTCGGCTGTCGGGAATGTGCGGAATGATGGATCGGGGTTGATCGAGCCGATTGGCGCCTTGTAGAGCACTTTGGTCCAGGGTCGTCCCCGCGTAATTGCAGGCGTCTCCTCATGCCTTCTTCTTCCCTTTCTTCAAAGGCTTCTCCTTTGGCTTTGAGATCTTCAACACTGGCGACAGGTCCTGGGGCATGTCTTTTGAGGGACTGGGGCTTTTGGTTTCTTGTGTGGAGCAGTAACTCGCCCAAGCATCCATAAGCTTTCTGCGCTTCTCAGGCATGGTCGAGCGGGAATAGGCTGCTTCGGCTTTGTCCTTGAGCTGGTGGGCAAGAGCGTGTTCGATGATTTCCCGAGGGAAGTGGGTCTGCTCCCCCGCCCAATCCCGGAAAGTAGATCGGAAGCCATGCACAGTAATGTCTGAGCGCCCCATCCTCTTAAGTGCGGCGTGCATGGCCATGTTCGAGAGTGGAGCACCTGACTTGCCACCGGGAAACACATATTGGCTCTTCTTAGCGTTGCTAAGCCCTTTGAGAATCTCAACAGCGCGCAAAGACAAGGGAACTGTGTGTTCCTTCCCTGCCTTCATACGCTCTGCAGGGACAGACCAGATCATCTTCTTCAGATCCAATTCATCCCAGCAGGCAGCGATAACTTCGCCCGTGCGAGCGGCTGTCAGAATGGTGAACTCCATCGCCAGAGCAGCCACCCCATTCTGGGTATGAAGCTCCGCCATGAACTTCCCAATATCGGCATAGGACAGTGCGGGGTGGTGCTCCGATTTCTGAACCTTCGAGGGTTTGGGTAAAAGATGGTCCAAATGCCCCCGCCATCGGGCAGGGTTATCGCCCGTTCGATAACCGCTCACGGTGGCCCATGCCATTACAGACTCCATTCTCTGTCGGACTCGGGAAGCGGTTTCATTCTTGATAGTCCATATCGGGTCCAGGACTTTTCGGACCAGTGGCAGATCGATTGCAGAGACAGGTAGCGAGCCAATCACTGGCGAAGCGTATGTAGCCAGGGTATTTATCCATTGGTCCAAGTGCTTCTCGTTCTTCCACCCCCCGCGTTTATCTGCAATGCAGGCAGCTGCCGCTTCGTCGAAGGTGATTCCTTTTGCTGACGCTACCCTCATTGCTCCACGCAAGGCTTCACGTTCCGTTTTCGGATCTTTGCCCTCACGGAGCATGGTTCGCAACTCTGCAGCCTTGGCTCGTGCTGTGTCCAGAGAGACATCGGAAAGGGAGCCGAGACCCAACTCCTTGAGCTTGCCGGTGGTCCGGTCCCGATATCTGAAAGTCCATGACTTTGCCAGAGTGGCAGAGGTCGTCTTCAGTTCGGGCTCGGTCGGTTGACCCTTTCTAATCGCAATCTGGAGGTAGAGCCCGCCCCCATCCAGGAGAAAACCAGGCTTGGAGTGCTTGGTCACTTTCAAGGCACTCAGCTTATTGAACATTCGGCCCAATAGACGACCCCCAAAGCAAGGAATTGGCATAGCTGTACCCATACCTGTACCCATACTATAGGTCCGGATTGGTACGACCACAAGCGGTCAAGCGCGGTAAGTTATTTCTCACAACCCAATGCTATACAGTGATTGGAGGAGTCGATCTGACCAGTTACGACTTACCGCGATCACCTATTATGCGGACTCTCTCTCCGCCAAAACGGGCCTCGGATGGGGCCCGTTTTGGTGGAGAACGTCCGGCGGGCTTCGAAATCACTGAATCGTTGGCCTCCAGCCCTACCCCAGCGCCCGGTCCACCGCCCCAGTCAGG
>Ga0268298_10002054_pt1 | contig 22570 bp, 18 predicted proteins | sample WWTPWeurt_MetaG_FD_194462 | JGI IMG/M metagenome (GOLD analysis project Ga0268298, IMG submission 194462) | Activated sludge microbial communities from WWTP in Nijmegen, Gelderland, Netherland - WWTP Weurt | ecosystem: Engineered > WWTP > Aerobic digester > Activated sludge | place... | reverse complement strand
GAGCAAGCTCACGTAGCCGTTGCGCCAAAGTCAGGGATGGCGGATCGCCGAAGCGGCCAGCCCGATAGTGCTCCAGTCCTACATGAACCAGACCATTAAGGAAAGTCCCCGCCGTGAGCACAATCGCCGGCGCCTCGAAACGAATGCCAAGTTGGGTCACCACCCCCATCACCCGCTCGCCCGACACAATCAGATCGTCGACTGCTTGCTGGAACAACATCAGGTTCGCCTGCTTCTCCAGCCGGGAGCGAATGGCCTGCTTATAAAGCTGGCGATCCGCCTGCGCCCGCGTCGCGCGCACGGCGGGCCCCTTGGAGGCGTTGAGCGTCCTGAATTGGATGCCAGCCTCGTCGGTCGCCGCCGCCATTGCACCGCCCAGCGCATCCACCTCCCGGACCAAATGCCCCTTGCCGATGCCGCCGATCGATGGATTGCAGGACATCGCACCCAGCGTCTCGATGTTGTGCGTCAGCAGCAGCGTACGGGCGCCACCGCGCGCGGAAGCCAGCGCCGCCTCGGTGCCGGCGTGGCCGCCACCGACGACAATCACATCGAACTTGGTTGGATAAAACATGGGCTGAGTGGCGAAAAGAGGCGCAATGATACGCCTGAGCTTGCAAAAACAGAATTGGCGCGCGAGTTTCACGTGAAACCAGCCCAATGGGGTTTCACGTGGAACAAACTTCAGCGCTTGCCGCCCAGCCCCAAATAGCTCTCGACGATGCGCGGGTTGCCCTCAAGCTCCTCGCTGGAACCCGACATCGCCACCTCGCCCGTTTCCAGAACGTATCCGACATCGGCAATCCGCAACGCAGCCCGGGCGTTCTGCTCGACCAGCAATATGGCCACGCCGGTCTTGCGCAGGTTGCCGATGACGTGAAAAATCTCGCGCACGATCAGCGGCGCCAAACCCAGGCTGGGTTCTCAAGCATCAGCAGCCGCGGCTTGGCCATCAGGGCGCGACCGACCGCCAGCATCTGCCGCTCGCCACCCGAAAGGGTTCCGGCGCGCTGGCCGCGCCGCTCCTTAAGGCGGGGAAAAATACCGAACACCTCGGCCATGGTCTGCTGCTCGTCGCGGTGGCCAAGCCGCCGACGCATGAAGGCACCAAGCAGCAGGTTGTCCTCGACGCTCATGTCGCCGAACAGCTCGCGCTTCTCCGGCACCAGCGTCATGCCCAGCGCGACCATCCGCTCGACCTCGACATCGCCCTGCTCAACGCCCAAAAACGCCACCGAACCGGAACTCCTGGGCAGCACCCCCATGATCGCCGACAGCAGCGTGGTCTTGCCGGCCCCATTCGGGCCGATCACCGTGACGATCTCACCCGCGCGCACGGTCAACGAGACATGATGGAGCGCCTCCACCTTGCCATAGGCGACGCATAGCTCGTCAACCGCCAGAATCGGTGCATCCATCACTCCACCCCGCCCAGGTAGGCTTCGATCACCGCCGGATTGCTTTGCACTTCCTCCGGCAGGCCCTCGGCGATCTTTTCACCGAATTCCATCACGACCACGCGATCGGCCAGGCCCATGACGAAGTCCATATCGTGCTCGACCAGCAGGATGCCCATGCCCTCGTCGCGCAGCTTGCGCAACAGCTCGGCCAAGGTTTCCTTCTCTAGATAGCGCAAGCCCGCCGCCGGTTCGTCGAGCAGCAGAAGACTCGGATCCGAGGCGAGCGCGCGCGCGATCTCGACGATGCGCTGCTGCCCCAGGGCGAGGTTGCCGGCGGCATCGAACATGGCGTCCACCAACCCAACCCGCTCGATCTGGCGCGCCGCCTCGGCAAGCAGGCGAGCCTCCTCGCCACGCTCGCCATGGACGGCGGCGGCTGCAACCCCGGCGCTACCGCGCTGGTGAGCGCCGATGGCAACATTTTCCAGCACCGACATCGCCGGCAGCAATCGTACGTGCTGGAACGTCCTACTCATGCCCCGCCTGGCGATTTCGCGCGAGCTGCGGCCATCCACCCGATCACCCAGAAAATGCACCTCGCCCGAGGTCGGCGGATCGACACCGGTCACCAGATTGAACAACGTGCTCTTGCCCGCGCCATTCGGGCCGATCAAGGCCAGAATCTCACCCGCATGCACTTCGAGACTCATCTGGTTATTGGCGACCAGTCCGCCGAATTTCTTCACGGCATCCCGTACCTCCAGCAGCCTGGTGCCCACCGCCGGATGCGCCCGTCGCGCCAGCGGCTGGCCGGACGGCACTGCCCGCGCGGAGCGCTTCACTGGTACCACCCGTGCCAGCAACGGCCAGAGGCCGTCGCGGGCACGATGAAAAACAAAGATCATCAGCAGGCCGAACACGATGATCTCGAAATTTCCCGAAGCACCAAACACCCGTGGCAGGAGATCCTGCAACCATTGCTTCAACACCGTGATCAGTCCCGCGCCCACCAGCGCGCCCCAGACGTGGCCGGCGCCGCCAATCACGGCCATGAACAGATATTCGATACCGATGTGCAAACCAAAGGGCGTCGGGTTCACGAAGCGCTGCATGTGCGCGTACAACCAGCCCGATATTGCCGCAAACGCCGCCGCGACCAGGAAAATGACCATTTTCGACCTGGCGGTATCCACCCCCATGGCCTCGGCCATGATGCCGCCACCCTTCAAAGCCCGTATTGCCCTGCCTTCGCGTGAATCGAGCAGGTTCTGGGTCATCCAGACCGCGACCAGCAGAATCAGCCAGATCAGATAGTAAAGACGACGGCCATCGCGCAATTCGAAGCCAAACAGGCTGAGTGGCGGAATGCCGGTCATGCCAGTGTGGCCACCCAGAAATGACACATTACCGAACAGGAAGTACAGCGACATGCCCCAGGCCAGGGTACCGAGCGGCAGGTAGTGGCCGGAAAGCCTCAGGGTCAACAATCCCAGAATACCCGCCACGGCCAGGGTCACCAGCAAGCCGGCCACCAAAGTCAGCCATGGCGACGCGCCGAACCAGGAAAGCACCGCCGGGAGTTCCTCGGCCGTGGTCAGGTAGCCGGTGGTATAGGCTCCGAGTCCCACGAACGCTGCCTGGCCGAAGGAAGTGAGCCCTCCCACTCCGGTCAATAGCACCAACCCGAGCGCCACCAACGCATAGAGGCCGATATAGTTGAGCAGCGTAATATGGAACTCAGGCAGAACCAGCGGCCCGGCCATCAGCAAAACGAGAAGAATGCCAGAGAGAACGCGAGGACTCACTCCTCTTCCTCTTCAACGTGACGGGTGGTCATCGAGCGCCAGAGCAACACCGGAATAATCAACGTAAAAACAATGACTTCCTTGAACGCCGATGCCCAGAACGACGAGAAGGATTCGAGAAGTCCGACCAGAATGGCGCCGGCAGCCGCGAGTGGATAGCTGACCATGCCGCCGACGATCGCGGCAACGAAGCCCTTGAGGCCGACCAGGAAGCCGGTGTCGTAATAGATGGTGGTGATGGGCGCCACCAGGATGCCGGACATGGCGCCGATCGCCGCCGCCAGCAGGAAGCAGAGCTTGCCGGCCTGGGTGGTCGAAATCCCCATCAACTGCGCACCGACCCGATTGATGGCGGTGGCCCGCAGGGCCTTGCCCCACAGGCTGCGCTCAAAAAACAGGTACAGCCCGACGATCAGCAGGAGGCTGGCGCCGATCACCCACAGCGTCTGCCCCGTGATGGTGACATCGCCCAACGAGAAGCTCGCTTCCGAGAAGGCCGGCGTGCGCGATCCTTCCGCGCCGAAGAACAGCAGGCCGAGCCCGACCAGGGCCAGATGCACCGCCACCGAAACGATCAACAGCACGAGCACCGAGGCCGAGGCCAGCGGCTGATAAACCAGGCGATAGATCATCGGTCCGAGCGGCACCACCAGCGCTAGTGCCAACACCACCTGCAACACCAGTGGCCAGTCGCCCGGCTTGGCCAGCAACACGATCGCGGCCAACACCGCCGGATAGGCAAGATTCCACCCAAGCGCGAAAGTCAGCCGTCGTCGCCCGCCTCGAAGGCGCGATGACGAGGCCAATTCGATGATCGAGATCGCGATACCCATGCCGATCAGCAACCACAGGGTGCCAGGCACCTTGGCCGCCTGGAAACTGGCCAGCGTCAGCGCGCCAAACGCGAGGAACTCCCCCTGGGGAATGAAGATCACCCGTGTTACGGCGAACACCAGCACGAGTGCCAGCGCCAGCAGCGCGTAGATGGCGCCATTGACGATGCCATCCTGGGCTAGCAGCAGGGCAATCTGAATATCCATGACCTATCTCGGCGAAAACGAAAAAGGCGCCATTGCAGGCGCCTTGCCGCGATGTCGCAGTCCCTACTGCACCAGCTTCCAGCCACCAGCCTTGACCTCGACCATGACGCGGGCGCGCTGGTCAAAGCCCAGGTGATCCTGTGCCGACATGTTCACGATGCCATGCGATACGGTGACGTTCTTCAAGCCTTCCAGCGCGTCGCGCAAAGCGGCGCGGAATTCCTTGGTACCGGGCTGGGCCTTCTTCAATGCCGTGGGAATGGCGTTCTGCAAGAGTATTCCGGCATCCCAGGCGTGCGCGCCGAAAGTGGAGGTCGTTCCCTTGCCATGAGTCGCCTCGTACTTTGTCGTGTAATCCATCGCCACCTTCTTGATCGGATTGCCGTCGGGCAGCTGCCCCGCCACCAGCACGGGGCCCGCAGGCAGGAAGGTACCCTCGCAGTCCTTGCCGCACACGCGCAGGAAATCCATGTTGGCCACGCCGTGCGTCTGGTAATAGGCGCCCTTGTAGCCCTTCTCCTTCAAGGTCTTCTGCGGCAGAGCGGCGGGTGTGCCGGAGCCAGCCACCAGCACCGCATCCGGCTTGGCCGACATGACTTTCAGCGCCTGACCCGTCACCGATGTATCGGCACGGTTATAGCGCTCATTGGCGACGATCTTCAGCTTGCGCGCCTCGGCGATCTTGGAGAACTCCTGATACCAGCCTTCACCGTAGGCATCCGAAAAGCCGATGAACGCAACTGTTTGCACCTTGTTGTTGAGCATGTGCTCGACGATTGCCGTGGACATCTGGATATCGTTTTGCGGCGTCTTGAACACCCACCTGACCTTGGGATTGGCCGTGTCGACGATCCGCGCCGATGCCGCCATTGAGATCATGGGTGTCTCGGCTTCGGCCGCCACGTCGATCATCGCCAGCGAGTTCGGCGTAATGGTCGAGCCGACCAGCACGTCGACCTTGTCCTCGGACAAGAGCTTGCGGGCGTTCTTCACCGCCGTCGTCGTGTCGGAGGCATCATCGAGCACGATGTAGTTGATCTTCTGGCCGCCGATGCTGGTCGGCATCAAGGCAAAGGTGTTCTTTTCAGGAATGCCCAGCGACGCGGCGGGGCCGGTCGCCGACAGCGTGACGCCCACGTTGATGTCGGCCTGCGACGCGCCAGCCAGTGCCATGATCATGCTACCGACAAGCAGTTTCAGCTTCTTGTTCATCGAGGTCTCCTCCGGTGTCGAGCTAAGAAAGCAGCGTATCGTAGCCGAATTTGCCGATCAAGACAGTACTCACGACAAGGAATATCACCCGCACGAAGCCGCTGCCATGCCGCAATGCGAGCCGGGTGCCGACCAGCGCACCGGCGATGTTGAAGGCGGCCATGGTCAGCGCCGTCAGCCAGAGGATATTGCCGCTCGGCACGAAGAAGCTCAGCGCGGCGGCGTTGGTGGTCAGGTTCACGATCTTGGCGGCGCTGGAAGCGCGCAGGAAATCCAGCCCGAACAGGCCGACGAAGGCGAAGATCATGAAGCTGCCCGCCCCTGGCCCAAAAAAGCCGTCGTAGAAGCCAAGCGCGGCGCCGACCAGCAGCGCACGAGAACGCAGCTGGTCGGGCGGCGGCGCGTGGCCGTGCAGCTTGCCGAAATCCGGCTTCAGTAGCGTGTAGACGACGACGAAGATCATCATCGCCAGCACCAGCGGCCGCACCACGTCGTTGGGCAGCCAGGCCACGGTCGCGGCACCGACGAAGGAGAAGACGAAGGCCGCCATCGAGGCCGGCAGCGCGATCTCCCAGGGCAGCGGAACCCGCCGCGCGTAGCGCCAAGCGGCGTTGGCGGTACCGAAGATGCTGGAACCCTTGTTGGTACCGAAGATGGTCGCCGGCGTTTCCGCCGGCAGCGCGTTGAACAGCGCCGGCACCTGAATCAGGCCGCCGCCACCCGCCACCGCATCGACAAAGCCGGCCAGCAACGCCGCCAGCGACAGCAGGACCAGCTCACTTGCCAATGCAGAAGCTGCCGAAGATGACGCCGAGCAGATCGTCGGCGGTGAATTCCCCGGTAATGGCCGACAGTTCCTGCTGCGCCAGCCGTAGCTCCTCGGCCGACAGTTCCAGCCGCTGCAGTTCGTCGGCCGCCAAAGTCAGTCGTCGCGACGCGCCGGCCAGCGCGTCGAGATGCCGTTCGCGGGCCAGAATCACGTCCTCGCCATGACCCCGCCAGCCGGCGACGCGCAGCAGCTCGTCGTGCAGCAGCGTCATGCCCTCGCCCGTTATGGCCGAGAGGCGCAAATGCACCTGGCCATGGCTCTCGAAACGCCCGGCCGGCTGATGGGCAAGATCACACTTGTTCTCCACCACGACCCGTTCGACGGCGTCCGGCAAGCGGGCAGCGATGACCTTGTCGGCCGGCGTCACGCCCGCCCGCGCATCGACGATCTGCAAGACCGCGTCCGCCTTGCCGATCTCCCGCCAGCTGCGTTCGACGCCGATCTTCTCGACCGGATCGTCGGTGTCGCGCAGGCCCGCCGTGTCGATGATATGCAACGGTATGCCTTCGACCTGGATGGTCTCGCGCAGCGCGTCGCGCGTGGTGCCGGCGATGTCGGTGACAATGGCCCGCTCCTCACCCGTCAGCTGGTTGAGCAGCGACGATTTGCCCACGTTCGGCAGCCCGGCCAGCACCACCGTCAGGCCGGTGCGCAGCAGGCTGCCCTGTCGCGCCCGGCCGCGCAGGGCTTCGAGCTCGGCGTGCAGCTTTGCCAGGCGCGGCACCAGGTCGGTGTCGCGCAGCGGGTCGATCTCCTCGTCTGGGAAATCCAGGGTCGCTTCCACCAGCATGCGCAGCTCGATCAACTGATCCACCAAGGCGTGCACCTGCCGCGAGAATTCCCCGGACAGCGAACGCAGCGCCGAGCGCGCGGCCTGCGCCGTGCTGGCCTCGATGAGGTCGGCGACGGCTTCCGCCTGCGCCAGGTCGAGCTTGTCGTTGAGGAAGGCGCGGCGGGTGAATTCGCCCGGCTCGGCCCGCCGCGCACCCAGCTCGACGCAGCGGCTCACCAGTTCCTGCATCACCACCGGTCCGCCGTGACCTTGCAGTTCGAGCACATCCTCGCCGGTGAAGGAATGCGGCGCCGGGAAGTAGAGCAGGATGCCGCGATCGATGGCCGCACCGTCGGCCGCGCGAAAGTCAGCCATGGTGGCTCGCCGCGGCGGCGGCCGCCGGCCGGTCAGTCGTTCGGCGAAATCGAGCAGGTTGTTGCCGGAGACACGCACCACGCCGATGCCGCCACGCCCGGGCGCGGTGGCGACGGCGGCTATCGTGTCGACGCTATTTGGCCTTGAGGCCACTGGCCTCGATCATCCGGTTGACCTGCCACTGCTGGGCGATGGACAACACGTTGTTCACCGTCCAGTAGAGCACCAGACCCGCCGGAAAGAACAGGAACATGCCAGTGAACACGACGGGCATGATGAGCATGATCTTCGCCTGCATGGGATCCGGCGGCGTCGGGTTCAGCTTGGTCTGAATGAACATGGTCGCGCCCATGATCAGGGGCAAGATGAAGTAAGGATCCTTGATCGAGAGATCGTTGATCCAGCCGAGCCACGGCGCACCGCGCATCTCGACGGTGCCGAGCAGCACCCAGTAAAGAGCGATGAACACGGGGATCTGTACCAGGATCGGCAGGCAGCCGCCGAGCGGATTGACTTTCTCCTTCTTGTACATCTCCATCATCGCCTGGTTCATGCGCTGCTTGTCGTCGCCGTAGGTTTCCTTCAGCTTCATGAGCTTGGGCGTCAGCACGCGCATCTTGGCCATCGACTTGTAGGACGCCGCCGACAGCGGGAAAAACGCCGCCTTGATCAGGATGGTGAGCACGATGATGGCCCAACCCCAGTTGCCGAGGAAGCCATGCAGCCATTGCAGCACCCAGAAAATCGGGGCGGCAATCATCGTCAGCCAGCCATAATCCACCACCAGATCAAGCCCGGGGGCAATCTTGGCCAGCTTTTCCTGTTCCTGCGGTCCCGCGTAAAGCGGAACCACCAGCTTGCCATTGGCTCCAGGGGCAACACTGGCGACGGACATGATGACACCCACGGAATACATATCCTTGCCCACCTCCCGAGCAAAGAACTCGCGTTCCGCCGCGCCCTGGGGCAGCCAGGCGGAGACAAAGTAGTGCTGGACCATGGCGACCCAGCCATCCTGACTCTTGGCGGGAATCTTCCCTTTCTTATCAGAGATATGGGAAAACTCTACTTTCTGGAACTTATCGGCGCTCGTGTAGAAGGCCGGTCCGGTGAAAGTCGCCATCATGGCGTTGGCGCCTTCCGGCGGCTGCCCATCACGGGTCAACTGGAAGTAAGCGTGGGGCACGAGGGTGTCGCCGCCGCCATTGACGAGATCGAACTCGACATCGATCAAATAACTGCCCCGCTTGAACACGTAGGTCTTGGCGACCTGGACCCCGGATGCCGTCATGGCCGTCAAGCGCACGCGCAGTTCGTTGTCGCCATCCTTGAGGTCGATATTGGCGGCGGGAAGCTGCCAAACGGTCTTGTGATTGGGCAGCCCCGGCCCAATCAGGCCACTTTGTGCCGCATAGGCATGCTTGCCGTCGAACAGTATCAGGTTGCGCTGCTTGTCCTCGGCGGAGCGATGGCGCAGTAGTTCGAGGTGGATCAGGTCACCGCCGGTCGCCGAGATTTCGGCGACGAACAGATCCGTTTTCGCCACGACTTTCGCCGATGCATCGCCGATGGTGGCCGGCATGCTGCCTTCCGCCAACGGCAAGGTGGCCGCCACCGCCTTCGAGGCCGGCGCCGGTACCTCCGAGGCGCCCGGGGATAACGCCCCGGCGGTCGAGACCGCCTGATGCGTGGCGGCTGGCGAATGCGGCACACCCTGCTTCTGCCAGGCTTCCCACAACATGATCAGTGAGAAGCTGAATATCAGGAAAAGGATGAGTCTCTGGTTATCCATTCTTCAAAACACTCAAGGAACCGGGTCGTAGCCGCCCGGATGCCACGGATGACAGCAACCGACGCGGCGTACCGAAAGCCAAAGACCTTTGACCACACCATGACGTCCGAGGCTTTCAATTGCGTATTCCGAACAACTCGGATGAAACCGGCAACTTCTTCCGAGCAACGGACTGATCACATACTGGTAGGCCCGTATCAACGCCACCAGGGGCATGACCAACCAGGGTTTCCGCTTCATGTCGCCAGGTTTGCCAGTAGCGCATCGACATCGGCTCGCCACGCCTTGCGTTGTGACAACCGCGCCCTGCCCGGTTCAAGACAAATCGGCTTGGCCAGCCGAATGACGACGTCGACCGGCGGTAGCGAAATCAGGCGGAGCCGAAACGATTCCCGCGCCAGCCGCCTAACCAAGTTGCGCAACACCGCCTGCCGGGCCAGCTTCTTCGGAATTACCAGTCCCAGACGCGCTGACAAGGACTCATTGTGATGAAAGCGAAGTTCGAACACCCCGCTCCGCAAGCGCCTGGATTCATTCAGTACCGACTTGAACTCGACAGGCCGCCGCAATCGCGCCGCGGAGGGATAGCGATGGCCGGCCATCGCCATGCCAGCCATTATCCGCGCCCAAGCCGCTAAGTGATCAAACGCCCAGGCGATGACGGCCCTTGGCGCGCCGTGCCCGAATGACGGCCCGGCCGCCACGTGTGCGCATGCGCACCAGGAAACCATGCGTCCGCTTACGCCGCACGACTGAAGGTTGATAGGTTCGTTTCATGGGTATGGCCTTGTTCGGAGAAACGTGGGATTACATCGTTCAGATGTGATTTTGTCAAGAATAAGTCGTACGCAACCCTTGTGGATAACTCCCTCGCAACCAGCTACAATTCCGCTCCAGTCGCCGGTAAACTTCGGTGAAAATAATAATTACCATATTTTTCAATAACATCAGTGATAGATATTCCGAAGGACGAGGAACTCTCGCCTAGCGACCGTTGGCAAAGGTGCGTTGGCGCCCTACAACGGGAACTGCCGCCACAGCAGTTCAATTCCTGGATCAAACCCCTACGCCTGGAAGTTAACCCGGAGGGCGAGCATCGGCTGTTGGTGCCCAACCGTTTCGTACTGCAATGGGTACGAGAACGGTATCTTCCCATGATTGAAAGTCTGCTGAAGGAAAATGCGGGACAGGAACTCGAACTCATCCTGGTCGTCAATGAAACCGCTGCCCCACCCAATCCACCGCCGTCGCTTGCCGATGCCATCGACAAGACCGACAACACCATTAAAGTCGCCACACTGCCCAACATGGCGCAAGACCACCATGCGGTCTATGAAAGAACGCGTCTCAATACGGCTTTCACCTTCGAGACGCTGGTCACGGGACGTTCCAACGATCTTGCCCGCGCCGCCGCGCAACAAGTCGCCTTGAACCCGGGCACTTCCTACAACCCCCTGTTCGTTTATGGCGGTGTTGGTCTGGGCAAGACTCATCTGGTCCATGCGCTCGGCAACGAAGTATGGCGCCAGAACAACCGGAAGATCATCCGCTACGTGCATGCACACGACTACATCGCGGACCTGGTGCGCGCATACCAGCAAAAGGCCTTCGACAGATTCAAGCAATACTACTGCTCCCTCGATGTCCTGATCATTGACGATATCCAGTTCCTGGGTGGCAACAAGGAACGCACGCAAGAAGAGTTTTTCTTTGCCTTCAATACCTTGATTGAAGCCAAGAAGCAGATCGTCATCACCTGCGACACCTATCCGAAGGATATACAGGGCCTTGAGAACAGACTCATTTCCCGCTTCGACTGGGGACTGACGGTTCAGATCGAACCGCCGGAACTCGAAATGAGGGTCGCGATTCTCAAGAAGAAAGCCGAGGTGACCGGAGTGCCGCTCGGCGACGACGTCGCATTCCTGATCGCCAAGAATCTGCGGTCCAATGTCCGTGAACTGGAAGGCGCCCTCAACCGGGTGATCGCTTTTGCCGGCTTTCACAGTCGGGACATGAGCATCGAGGTTGCAAGGGAAGCGCTCAAGGATGTTATTGGCGCCCATAACCGCCAGATCACCCTGGAACTGATCCAGAAGTTCGTCGCCGACTATTACAAGATCAAGGTCGCCGAGATGTATTCACAGCGGCGGACGCGGGCCGTCGCCCGACCGCGCCAGGTGGCCATGTGGCTGGCACGCGAACTGACTCCGCACAGCCTGCCTGAAATAGGCGATGCCTTCGGCGGACGCGACCACACCACGGTCCTTCATGCCTGCCGAACCATCACCGACCTGCGCGGCAAGGATGGACAACTCAACAACGATGTTCATGTACTGTTGCAGTCGATCAAGGGATAAACGCCTGAACAAACCGGTAATGATTGTGAATAAGCCGTCGATTCTCCACGTCAGCGTATTTCATCCACAATCATCAACATTTGCTCCGACCGGCTTATGCCCAGGACGTTAGAATGGCTAGCCTCATGAGTTGCAACAACAAATATCACTTATCCACACGATTCGACCTTCTCTACTATCAATATTAAACGGAGATATAACAAATGCTCCTGTTCAAAGGCCCTCGTGACCAGATCCTGATGCCACTGCAATCGGTTTGCGGGATTGTCGAAAAACGACATACCCTGCCGATCCTTTCCAATGTGCTGATGGAAAAAGATGGCGAGGATCTGACCTTGCTGGCAACGGATATCGAGATTCAGATCAGAACCAGTACCGCGGCGGCCAGTGCGGACAAAGTGGCCTTGACGGTAGGTGCCCGCAAGTTGCAGGACATTCTTCGCTCGCTGCCGGAATCCACTGAAGTCATGCTTTCCCTGGATGACAAGCGTCTCCAGATCAAAGCCGGCAAGAGCCGTTTCAACTTGCAGACCTTGCCAGCCGAGGATTTTCCGCGGATGTCCAGCGCTGACGGACAAGCCGTGCGAATCCAGCCGACCCAAGGGCAGTTCAAGCGTCTGCTGGCGCTCGTGCAGTACTCGATGGCTCAGCAGGACATCCGCTATTACCTCAATGGCCTGCTGTTGGTGATCGATGGAGCCGAGATGCGCGTGGTGGCCACCGACGGCCATCGCCTCGCCTTTGCCAGTGAAGCCCTGTCGGAGACCATGCCGCGCAGTGAAGTCATTCTGCCCAGGAAGACGATTCTGGAACTTTCTCGCCAGTTGTCCGACAACGATGAACCCCTGGAAATCGTCCTGACGCCGACTCAGGCCAGATTCAGCTTTGGCAACATCGAATTGGTATCGAAACTGATCGACGGCAAGTTTCCCGATTATGAACGCGTGATTCCGCAGCAGCATGGCAAGGTGCTGGTGCTGGCGCGGGATGTGTTACAACATTCCCTGATGCGCGCCGCCATCCTCACCAACGAGAAGTTTCGCGGCGTACGCCTGGTGTTGAGCAACGACAGCCTGAAGATAATGTCGACCAACGCCGAGCAGGAGGAAGCGCAGGAAGAGATCGAAGTCGCTTACCAGGGTGACAGCCTGGACGTTGGTTTCAACGTGACCTATTTGCTCGACGTACTCAATAACGTTGATGTCGATACCATCGAATGCCGGCTGGCCGACGCCAATTCAAGCGCCTTGTTCAAGCTGCCCGGCAACGAGCGCTTCAAGTACGTGGTCATGCCGATGCGCATTTGACTTTCGACGAACCAGACAGACTGGAAGTTCAATGACGCAGGACGACAAGCCGGCGGCCGGCAACGGCGGTTACGACGAGGATTCGATTCAGCAGCTGGAAGGCCTGGAAGCCGTGCGCAAGCGCCCGGGCATGTACATTGGCGACACCTCGGATGGCACTGGATTGCATCACATGGTCTTCGAGGTGGTGGACAACGCCATCGACGAGGCGCTGGCCGGCTACTGTGATGACATTACCATCACAATTCATACCGACAACTCGATTTCCGTCGCCGATAATGGCCGTGGCATACCGGTGGGCATCAAGTTCGACGACAAGCACGAGCCCAAGCGTTCAGCGGTGGAAATCGTCATGTGTGTCCTCCATGCCGGCGGCAAGTTCAACCAGAACTCCTACAAGGTCTCCGGCGGCCTGCACGGCGTTGGCGTTTCCTGCGTTAACGCCCTGTCGAAGTGGCTGCGGCTGACGGTACGGCGCGACGGCAAGAAGCATCACATGGAATTCCAGCGCGGCCATGCCGTGGACCGCGCCATCGAAATCCAGAACGGCGTCGAGGTTTCGCCACTGAAGATTGTTGGCGACACAACGCGACGCGGCACGGAAGTGCACTTTCTCGCTGACGAGGAAATCTTCGGCGCCATCGAGTTCCATTACGACATCCTGGCCAAGCGGCTGCGCGAGCTTTCCTTCCTCAATAATGGCGTCAAGATCCGCCTGATCGACCAGCGCACCGGCAAGGAAGAGAACTTCGCCTTCTCCGGCGGCGTCAAGGGTTTCGTCGAGTACATCAATCGCGCCAAGACCGTGCTACATCCCAACGTTTTCCATTCGACCGGCGAGTCGGTGTTGCCGAATGGCGGCACCATCGAGGTCGAAGTGGCGATGCAGTGGAATGATTCGTATGCCGAGCAGGTGCTCTGTTTCACCAACAACATTCCGCAAGCCGATGGCGGCACCCACCTGACCGGCCTTCGGCAGGCGATGACGCGCGTCATCAATAAGTACATCGAGGAAAACGAGATCGCCAAGAAGGCCAAGGTGGATATCGCCGGCGACGACATGCGCGAGGGCCTTGCCTGCGTGCTGTCGGTCAAGATGCCCGATCCCAAATTTGCCTCGCAAACCAAGATGAAGCTGGTATCGTCCGAGGCGCTGCCGGCCGTGCAGGAAGTGGTGGCGCAGAAGCTGGCCGAATTCCTGCTGGAGAAACCGGGTGATGCCAAAGTCATCACTGGTAAGATCGTCGAGGCAGCCCGCGCCCGGGAAGCGGCGCGCAAAGCGCGCGAAATGACGCGGCGCAAGGGCGTGCTCGACAATATCGGCTTGCCCGGCAAGCTGGCCGATTGCCAGGAGAAGGATCCGGCGCTGTGCGAGCTCTACATCGTCGAGGGTGATTCCGCCGGCGGCTCGGCCAAGCAAGGTCGCGACCGCAAGTTCCAGGCGATCCTGCCGCTGCGCGGCAAGGTGCTCAACGTCGAGAAGGCCAGGCTGGACAAGGTGATCTCTTCCGAGCAGATCATCACCCTGCTCACCGCGCTGGGCTGCGGCATCGGCGACGACTACAAGCAGGACAAGCTGCGCTACCACCGCATCATCATCATGACCGACGCCGACGTCGATGGCGCGCATATCCGCACCTTGTTGCTGACCTTCTTCTACCGGCAGATGCCGCAACTGGTCGAAGGCGGCCATGTCTACATCGCCCAACCGCCGCTGTACAAGATCAAGCATGGCAAGAGCGAGCTCTACATCAAGGACGATCATGCGCTCAACCAGCACCTACTTGCGCTCGCCCTGGACGGCGCGGTGCTGACGCCGAAGCCAGGCGCACCGGCCGTCGAGGGCGATGCCTTGGGCGAACTGGCGCGCGCCTATCTGCTTTCCGAAGCCGTGATCCGGCGTCTGACCGACTTCATCGACCCCGGCGTGCTGCATGCAATGCTGGCCAACGACATCCCGATCGACCTGTCCAGCGGAGCGGCCGCAGCCGATAGCGCGGCGCGGCTGGCCGGACATGCGCCGCCAGGCGTGCGCATCCTCGCCGAACACCATGCCAACAGCGAGAACTGGCGTCTGCGCGTCGAAAAAATGCGTCACGGCAACCTGCGCGTCGGCCATATCGACGAGGACTTCCTCCACTCCGGCGACCACGCGCAGATCCGCAGCACCGCCGAGATGATCGCCGGCCTGGTGGAGTCAGGCGCGGCGGTGCGCCGCGGCGAAAAGTCGCGCACCGTCGGCAGCTTCGCCGAGGCGATGGCCTGGCTGCTCAACGAGGTCGAGCGCGGCCTGTCCAAGCAGCGCTACAAGGGCCTCGGCGAGATGAATCCCACGCAGCTGTGGGAAACCACCATGGACCCGGCGGTGCGCCGCCTGCTCAAGGTGCAGATCGAGGACGCCATCGCCGCCGACGAGATCTTCACCACCTTGATGGGCGACAACGTCGAACCGCGCCGGGCCTTCATCGAAGCCAACGCCATCTATGCCCGCAATATCGATGTCTGATAACGCGTCGGCCACGGCCGCCGCAGACCTGCTGGCGGAAGTGGCGGACCTGATGGTTGCCGCCCTCAATCTCGATAACGCCGCCGGCGCTATCGATCCGGACGCTCCCTTGTTCGGCGAAGGCCTCGGCCTCGATTCGATCGACATCTTGGAAGTGGCGCTGGCGGTGTCGAAGCGGTACGGTTTCCAGCTGCGCTCCGACGATGAAGACAACGTGCGCATCTTCGCCTCGTTGCGCAGTCTCGCGGACCACGTCGCCCAGCACCGGACCAAGTAGGCGCGCCATGGCGGCAGGCCGCAACGAATGGCTGGGCTGGCTGCTGTCCGGAATTGTCCTGGCCGCTTGGGCATTGGGGTTCCATTATCTGATCGGCATCGCCCGGGTTGGCGTCTGGCTCGATCGGCTCGTGCTGGCTCAGCACGTGGGAGTGAATGCCACTCTCGGCTTCCTGTTCGGTCGCACCCTCTTCGCCGGGCGTCGGCCGCTGGTCACCGTTCTCGCCGGCCTCCTGCATGAAAACCCGAGCCCTGCCCTTCTCGTCTATACGCGCCGGGTCACGGTGGCCTGGACCTGGTTTTTCCTGGCGCTGACGGTTCTATCATTGTTGCTGTTCTTCTTCGCGCCCATCGAACTCTGGTCGTTCTTCGCCAACATCCTGACGTTGCCGCTGGTGGCCCTGATGTTCGTCGTCGAGTATGTCGTGCGCAAGCGCGTGCTGCCGGCAACCGAGCGAGCCGGTTTTCTCGCCGCCGTCCAGGCCTATCGATCCCATCGCGCCGGAATGAGATCGTGAAGCCGCGCCGAACAGCGCTGACCGCGCATGCCGGGCCGGAAGACATCGTCGCCTGGCGAGCCGCGGCAGCCGTCACCCGCGACCAGTTTCTGAGCGACGTCATGACGCTGGCGCGGTCGTTGCCAGTGGGCGAATACCTGCTCAATACCTGCGAGGACCGCTACCGCTTCATGGTCGGTTTTTCGGCGGCGCTGGTCGCCGGCAAGATCAGCCTGTTGCCCGCCTCGCAATCGATGGCGACGGTCCGGCAACTCGCGGCATCGTACCCCGGTCTGTTCTGCCTGCACGACGGCAAGGGTGCGAGCGCGGACGTGCCCCAACTGCCTTACCCGGAGATGCCGGTGGCCGTCGATTCGGCTCCCGTGCCGGAAATCGAGGTGGATCGGGTCGCGGTCATCCTGTTCACCTCTGGCTCGACGGGCCTGCCGGTGGCGCAAACCAAGACCTGGGGCGCGCTGGTCAGGAACGGCCGGGCGGAAGCCGCGCGGCTGGGTTTTCTGGATGGGCAAGGCACCTCGTTCGCCATCGTTGGCACCGTGCCGGCGCAACACAGCTACGGCCTCGAATCGACCATCCTGTTGACCTTGCACGGCGGTTGCGCGCTCTGGCACGGACGGCCTTTCTATCCGGCCGACATCGTCGACGCGCTGGCCGCCGTGCCCAGGCCCCGGCTGCTGGTCAGCACGCCCTTTCACTTGCGCGCGCTGCTGGAGTCGCAAGTCGGGCTGCCCGCCACCGACATGATGCTCTCGGCCACGGCGCCGCTGTCCGCGGGGCTGGCGCGCGAGGCGGAAGTCAGGCTTGGCGGCACGCTGATCGAAATCTATGGCTGCACCGAGGCCGGCCAACTGGCCAGCCGCCGCACCGGCGAAACCGTCCGCTGGACGCCGCTGGCCGACATCCGGCTCGATCAGCAGGATGGTGTCACCTTCGCCTCGGGCGGCCATGTCGACGGCCGGCAGCGGCTCGGCGACGTCATCGAGCTTGGCGACGACGGCACTTTCCTGCTGCACGGCCGCCATGCCGACATGGTGAACATCGCCGGCAAACGCACGTCGCTTGCCTACCTGAATCACCAGCTGGGCGCCGTCACCGGTGTCGAGGACGGCTGCTTCTTCATGCCCGACGACGGCACTGATGAAAGCATTACGCGCCTCGCCGCCTTCGTCGTCGCGCCGACCCTGATGCCGCGCCAGCTGCTCGATGCCCTGCGCGGGCGCCTCGATCCGATCTTCCTGCCCCGGCCGCTGGTTTTCGTCGATCGCCTGCCGCGCAACGCCACCGGCAAGCTGCCGCGCGCCGAGCTGAAGGCGCTGTTGGCCAAGCACGCGAAGGCGGCGCCATGACCGGCGCGACCTGGTGGGTGCCCCTCGATCACCCGGCCCTCGCCGGCCACTTCCCGGGGTGTCCCATCGTTCCCGGCGTCGTGCTGCTCGACCGCCTGCTGGCTTTTGTGGGCCAGCCTTGCGACATCGCCAGCGCCAAGTTCCTCAGCCCCGCCGGACCGGGCGAGACGCTGGAATTCCGCTGGCAGGCGGGAGCCTCCGGCGCCATCCGCTTCGATGTGGTTGGTGGCGGGCGCACCGTCGCCAGCGGCACCCTGACGCCGCGAGCACCGTGAACACGACCGCCGACGGCGACGCCGGCTGGACGCGGCGGCCGGAGCGCAGCCACCGGCCGATCCTGCGCCTGATGGTGTGGATCTCGCTGCGCCTGGGGCGGCCGATCGGCCGCCTGGTGCTGTACGGCATTGCCGCCTACTTCCTCGCCTTCGCGCCCCGCGCGCGCCGAGCCAGCGCCACATACCTTGCGCGCGTGCTCGGCCGTCAGCCGACGCTGGCCGAGCGCTATCGCCACGTGCTTGCCTTCGCCAGCACCATCCACGACCGCGTCTATTTGCTCAATGACCGCTTCGACCTGTTCGATATCGAAGTCGTCGGCGAAGACGTCATCCGCGCCGCCATGGCCGGCGGCCAGGGCGTGCTGCTGATGGGTGCGCACCTGGGCAGCTTCGAGGTCATGCGCGCGCTGGGGCGCCGGCACGCCGGACGCGGCATCAGCATGCTGATGTACGAAGAGAACGCGCGCAAGATCAACGCCACGCTCGCCGCCGTCAACCCGGCCGCCGTGCAGGACATCATTCCGCTCGGCCGCATGGCATCGATGCTGGCGGCGAAGGAGAAGCTCGAAGCCGGCCACCTGGTCGGCATGCTCGCCGATCGCGGCCTGGGTGAGGATCCGTCGCGTGCCATCGACTTCCTCGGCGTACCGGCATCCTTCCCGCTCGGTCCCTTCCGGGTCGCCGCCATGCTGCGCCGGCCGGTGCTGTTCATGACGGGTCTCTATCTGGGCGGCAACCGCTACCGCATCCATTTCGAATCGCTGGCGGATTTCTCGTCGGTCGAACGCGTCGGCCGCGACGCCGCCATCGAGGCGGCGCAGCGCGCCTATGTCGGCCGTCTCGAGCAGCACTGCCGCGCGGCGCCTTGCAACTGGTTCAACTTCTTCGATTTCTGGCGCGGGACATGAAGCGATCTGGCGTGCTGCCATGGCTGACTTTGCTGGCGTGGCCTCTTCATGTTCACTCCGCCTGGGACGTCGACGCGCTGATGAAGAGCCTCGCCAGGCACGAAGGCGGCCGGGCGCGCTTCGTCGAAACCAAGACCATTGCCTTGCTAGACAAGCCGGTGGTGTCCTCCGGCGAGCTGCGTTATCAGCCGCCGGCACGCCTCGAGAAGCGCACGCTGAAGCCGAAGCCGGAACTCATGGTCCTCGACGGCGATACCTTGCTGCTCGAGCGCGGCAAGCAGAAGTTCCAGGTACGCCTCGCGGAACAGCCCGAGGCGCTCGCTTTCGTCGATAGCCTGCGCGGCACGCTGTCCGGCGACCGGGCGACGCTGGAGAAGAGTTACAAGCTGCGCCTGGACGGCAACGAGCAGCGCTGGACGCTCGACCTGCTGCCCAACGACCCGCGCATCGCCGCCTTCGTGCTGCGCATCACCTTCGGTGGCGCGAACAGCCAGGTCGAGTGGATCCGCTACCTGCAGGCCGACGGCGACAGTTCGACCATGACCATCGAACCGGTGGAAGCCAGGTGACGCGATCGGGCCACCGTGCCATCGCGGTCTGGCTGCTGGGTCTGGTCGCCTGTGTCGCCGTCATCGCACAGACACGCTTCACGGCCGACATGTCGGCCTTCATGCCGCAACGTCCGTCGGCGACCCAGCAGCTGCTGGTCGAGCAGTTGCGCGAAGGCGCGCTCTCGCGCCTGCTGCTGGTTGGTATCGAAGGCGGCGAGCCGGCCGCCCGCGCGGAACTATCGAAACAGCTCGCCGGGCGGCTGGCGGCCAGCCCGGAATTCGCCGGCGTGCAGAACGGCGACGCGGCGGCGCTGGCGAAGGATCGCGACCTGCTGTTCTCCCATCGTTATCTGCTCAGTCCGGCCGTGAACCCCGGGCGTTTCACGGTCGACGGGCTGCGGCAGGCCATCGGCGACAGCATCGACCTGCTCGCCTCGCCGGCCGGGTTGATGATCAAGAGCCTGCTGCCGCGCGATCCCACCGGCGAGATGATTGAACTGGTCGGCGCCCTGGGCGCCGACCATGGTCCGGCCAGCGCCCACGGTGTCTGGATGTCGCGCGATGGCCGGCGCGCGCTGCTGATGGCGCAGACCGTCGCCCCGGGCGCCGACACCGATGGCCAGGAGCAGGCGCTGGCGCGGCTAAGGGCCGCCTTCGGCGAGGTCCGCGAGCGGTTGCCGCAAGCGGCGGACATGCGCCTGCTGGTCTCCGGCACGCCGGTGTTCTCGGTTGATGCCCGCCGCACCATCCGGGGCGAAGTCGAACGTCTGGCCATCGTCAGCGGCGTCGGCATCATCGCGGTGCTGATGCTGGTTTTCCGTTCATTGCCGGCGCTGGCGCTCGGGCTGCTGCCCGTGGTCTCGGGCGCGCTGGCCGGGGTCGCCGCCGTCAGCCTCGGCTTCGGCCATGTGCACGGCCTCACCATCGGTTTCGGCACCACGCTGATCGGCGAGGCGGTCGACTACAGCATCTATTACTTCGTGCAATCGCGGGAGGGCAACGATGGCGATTGGCGTGCGCGCTTCTGGCCGACCATCCGCCTCGGCGTGCTGACCTCGCTGTTCGGCTTCGCCTCCCTGCTCTTCTCCGGTTTTCCCGGCCTGGCGCAACTCGGCCTCTACTCGATGTCGGGCCTGCTGGTCGCCGCCGCCGTGACGCGCTTCGTGCTGCCTCCGCTGCGACCGGCGGGTTTTCGTCCGCCGGATGCCACGGCCATCGGCCGCGCCGTGGCGCCGCTGCTCGGCGGCCTGGGCCGGCTGCGCTGGCTGGCGTTCGGGCTGGCGGTGCTGGCGGTGGCGACGCTCGTCGTCCAGCGCGACCGTCTCTGGAATTTGCGGCTGTCGGAGCTGAGTCCGATGTCGCCGGCATTGCTGGCCCTCGACGAATCCTTGCGCGGCGAACTGGGCGCGCCGGGCCAGGGCTATCTGGTCGTCGTCGGCGCGCCCGAGCGCGAAGCGGCCCTGGCCGCCGCCGAGCGCGTCGCCGGGCGGCTGCAGGTACTGGTCGACCAGGGCGTCATCGCCGGCTTCGAGACGCCGACGCGTTTCCTGCCGAGCCGCGCCACCCAGCAGGCCAGGCGCGCCGCGCTGCCGGAACGCGACGAACTGGCGCGACGCCTGCGCGAAGCGACGGCGGGCCTGCCGCTGCGCGCCGAGAGACTCGCCCCCTTCCTCGACGATGTCGAGACCGCCAGAAGCGTCGAAAGTCAGCCGTGGCTGGACGCCGAGATACTCAAGGGCAGCCACCTGACCCTGGCGGTGGACGCGATGTTGTTGCAACGGCAGTCGGGATGGTCCGTGCTGCTGCCGCTGCGCGCGCCGGCGGCTGGCGAGATCGATGCCGGCCGGGTGCGTGCCGCGGTGGCTGACGAACCTGGAGCGGCATTCCTCGACGTCGGCCGCGAAGCCAATCGCCTGTATGCCGAATACCTCGACGAGGCGATCGTGTTGTCGCTGGCCGGTTTCGCCGCCATCGCCGTGCTGCTGGCCGTCTCGTTGCGTTCGGTGCGCCGCCTGCTGCGCGTCATGGCGCCGCTGGCGATCGCCGTGCTGCTGGTCATGGCCGGCCTGGCGCTGGCCGGCGAGCGCATGACGCTGCTGCATCTGGTCGGGCTGCTGCTCACGGTCGCGGTCGGCTCCAACTACGCGCTGTTCTTCGACAAGGCCGATGCGGCCATCGAGCCGCGCACGCTGGCCTCGCTGGTGGTCGCCAACATCACGACGGTGATCGGCTTCGGCGCGCTGGCGACCTCGACGGTGCCGGTGCTGCACGCGATCGGCGTCACCGTCGGCCCGGGTGCCGTGCTGGCGCTGCTCCTGTCGGCGATGCTGGCGGGCGGGAGGGCGCGCTGATGGGCTGGCGGCCCAGCGCGACGATCAAGGCGAGCTTCGCCGTCCACGCCGGCGCTGCGGCTGCCGCGCTGGCCGCGCCCGGGTTCTGGCCCCACGCGCTCGCCATCGTCGCCGCCAACCAGGCGCTGCTCACCGCCGCCGGCCTGCTGCCCCGCGCCAGCCTGCTCGGCCCCAACCTGACGCGTCTGCCCGAAGCCAGCGCCATGCGCGGCGAGATTGCGCTGACCATCGATGACGGCCCCGATCCCGAAGTCACGCCGCGCGTGCTCGACCTGCTCGACGCCGCCGGGATGAAGGCGACGTTCTTCTGCATCGGCGAGCGGGTGGCGCGCCATGCCGCGCTGGCGCGCGCGGTGGTCGCGCGCGGCCACGCCATCGAGAACCACAGCCAGCGACATCTGAAGATGTTCGCCGCGCTCGGGCCGGGCGGCATGCGCCGCGAGATCGTCGAAGCGCAACGGAGCATTGCCGATGCCGTCGGCCGCGCGCCGCGCTGGTTCCGGCCGACCGCCGGCCTGCGCAATCCCTTGCTCGATCCGGTGCTGGCCGGCCTCGGCCTGCGGCTGGCCAGCTGGACGCGCCGGCCGTTCGACACGCGCTGCGGCGACGCCGACACCGTGCACGCGCGGCTGACGCGCGGGCTGGCCGCCGGCGACATCCTGCTCATGCACGACGGCCACGCCGCACGCACCGCGACCGGCGGGCCGGTGATCCTCGCGGCGTTGCCGCGCCTGTTGGCCAGCCTCGGTGAGCGCCGCCTGTGTTCCGTTACCCTCGCCGCCGCGCTCGGCCATGACTGATAAATTTCTCGGTCGCCTGCTCGACGAAGCCAGCCGGCCCTACCGTGCCGCCGGCCGTTTCGGCTACCACTTCGCGCGCGGCAAACTCGGCAGCGACTGCATTTTCCGCGAGCTGCTGCGCCGGGGCATTTTCCCGTCCGCCGCGCG
>Ga0268298_10002053_pt1 | contig 22599 bp, 27 predicted proteins | sample WWTPWeurt_MetaG_FD_194462 | JGI IMG/M metagenome (GOLD analysis project Ga0268298, IMG submission 194462) | Activated sludge microbial communities from WWTP in Nijmegen, Gelderland, Netherland - WWTP Weurt | ecosystem: Engineered > WWTP > Aerobic digester > Activated sludge | place... | reverse complement strand
GCGATGGCGGCCTGCGGCTGCAGCAGCCCGGCGGCGAGTTCCTCGCGCAAGCGGGCATTCTGGCGCGGCGAATCCCAGTCGAGGATCTGCAGCAGTTTGATCGCGGAAGTCATCTCAGTCGGCCAGCAGCAAAAAAACGGTGGGGCGCTTGTCCAGGTCTGGCATCGCGCCGCGCTTCCATTCGGACACGCGGCGCGTGGCAATGCTTTCGCCGGGGAGGCTCAGGTCGGTCGCCAGGCAAACGCGCGTCTTCGGCCGGCAGCCGGTCAGCAGGGCGTTGAACAGGGCGCTGTTGCGGTAGGGGGTCTCGATGAATATCTGGGTTTGCCGGTTGCGGGCCGATTCGTCCTCGAGTGCCACGATGCAACGGCCGCGCTCCGGGTCACGCGCCGGCAGGTAGCCGTGGAAAGCGAAACGCTGGCCCTCCAGTCCGGAGCCCATCAGTGCCAGCAGCAGCGAGGACGGACCGACCAGCGGCTTGACGGTAATGCCCAGTTCGTGGGCGCGGCGCACCAGCAGGGCGCCGGGATCGGCCACTGCCGGACAGCCGGCTTCCGACATCAGGCCGAGGTCGTGGCCGGCAACCAGGGGCTCCAGAAGGCGCTCGATGTCGGCTGGCGTGAGCGTGTCCGGCATCTGCTCGATCGCCAGTTCGCGCAAGGGCAGCGGATGGCCGATGCGCTTGAGTTCGTAGCGTGCCGACTTGGCATTCTCGGCGACGTAATGCCTCAGCCGGCAGGCGGCTTCCCGCGTGGCAGCGGGCAGGCAATTTTCCCAGGGCGTGTCGCCGAGGGCGACGGGCAACAGCCAGAGTGCGCCGGGCATTACGCCTCCGCAGGGCCGCCCCAAGGCGGCGTAGAGTCAAGAACACGGACGTCGCGCAGCGACGGAACCTTGGTTACCCCTTTCCGCGGGAAAGGGGCTGGGGGAAAGGTCTCCACGGTCGGCTTACGGCAAAGCCACGCCTTCGGCGCGCAGCATGTCGCACAAGGCGATCAGCGGCAGGCCGATCAGGGCGTTGGGGTCATCGCCGCGCAGGTAGGAGAGCAGTGAAATGCCGAGGCCTTCGGATTTGGCGCTACCGGCGCAGTTGAGTGCATCTTCCTTGTCCAGGTAGGACTCGATTTCGGCATCGCCGAGCTGGCGAAAGCCGACATGGGTATCCACGCAGCACACCTGTGTCCGGCCGGTGGCACTGTCCAGCAGGCAAAGGCCGGTATGGAAGACGACCTCCTTGCCGCGCATCAGCCGCAACTGGGCGATGGCATTTTCGCGACTTCCGGGCTTGCCGAAGCGTTTGTCGCCGTGGGCCGCAACCTGGTCGGATCCGATGATCAAGGCATCGGGGTAAAGCGGCACGGCGGCGCGGGCCTTGGCTTCGGCCAGGCGCCGGGCGGTGGCAGAGGGGGCTTCGCCGGGCAGCGCGGACTCGTCGGTTTGCGGCGCAACGGTATCGAAAGGGATCTGCAGGCGTGCCAGAAGTTCGCGGCGGAAGGGCGAGGTAGAGGCAAGAACGAGCAGGCGCGGCATGTTTCAGGCTTGAAAAGGCAGGGTCGAGCATGATATCATCCGCGGCTTTTGTCGCGCGTGCGCCTGTCCGTGTCTGAGTCGATTGCCGGAACAGTCATAGATTGCCTCGAGTTTGCGCGCAGCGGCAGCGTGCTGGAACGCAGCATCGGCCTGGACGAATTGCCTCGCCTGGCAGACGTTCTGGTCGCAACGACAGGTTTTTTATCGGTTCGCCTCGAAGGCTGGCGGGACGAAAAGGGTAAATCGTGGTTGGAGGTGGATATCGCGGGCGAGCCGGTGTTGTGTTGCCAGCGATGTCTGGGTGGCGTGAAGTATCCGCTGGTCATCAGCAGCCGATTGCAGCTGATGGCGCCGGGGGAGGAGTGGCCGGACGACGATCTGGCCGATGACAGTGCGGATGCCATAGAAGCCGAAAAGGCACTGGCGGTGCTGTCGCTGGTTGAGGAAGAAGTGTTGCTGGCGCTGCCCATTGCGCCGATGCACGAGCAATGCGAGCCGCCTGCCGGCGGCTCGGCAGAACATGGCCCATCGCCGTTCGCGGCGCTGGCCGCTTTGAAGAAGCATTGAAAACGCAAGGAGTAGCAAAATGGCCGTACAACAGAACAAGAAGTCCCCCTCCAAGCGCGGCATGCACCGTGCGCATGATTTCCTGACTGCTCCGCCGCTGGCCGTCGAGCCGACCACGGGCGAAGTTCACCTGCGCCACCACATCTCGCCGTCCGGCGTGTATCGCGGCAAGAAGGTGGTAAAGGCCAAGGGCGAGTAATTCCACTTGCTGAAACCGGCCGGATGCGCACGGCGCGTCCGGCCGTTTTTACATCCATAGTCCCGGAAGATCACCCAAGCGATGTCGATCACCCTCGCGGTGGATTGCATGGGCGGCGACCACGGTCCGTCGGTAACGCTGCCCGCCGTCATTGAATTCCTGCGTCAGGACACCGATTGCGCCGCGATTCTGGTCGGTCGCGAGGAGTCGCTGCGTCCCAAAGCCGAAAGTCTGGCGAGCGAGTTCGGCAACCGCTTGTCGGTCCGCCACGCCTCCGAAGTGGTGGCGATGGACGAGGCGGTGGCCAGCGCGCTGCGCGGCAAGAAGGACTCGTCGATGCGCGTCGCCATCGATCTGGTCAAGGAAGGTGCCGCCGATGCCGCGGTCTCGGCCGGCAATACCGGCGCCCTGATGGCGGTGTCGCGCTTCGTGCTGAAAACCCTGCCCGGCATCGACCGGCCGGCGATTTGTTCCGTACTGCCGTCGGAACGCGGCAGCACCTATGTGCTGGACCTGGGCGCCAATGTCGATTGCAGTCCCGAGCACCTGCTGCAGTTCGGCATCATGGGCTCCCTGCTGGTTTCGGCTCTGGAACACAAGGAACGGCCTACGGTAGGCCTGCTGAACATAGGCGAGGAGGCGATCAAGGGCAATGAGGCGGTCAAGCGCGCCGCCGAGTTGCTGCGCGCCACCGACCTGAATTTTGTCGGCAATGTCGAAGGCAACGATATCTTCAAGGGTACGGCCGACGTCGTGGTGTGCGACGGTTTTGTCGGCAATGTCACCCTGAAGGCCGCGGAAGGCCTGGCCCACATGATCGGCGGTGCGCTCAAGGAAGAGTTTTCGCGCAACCTGCTCACCAAGCTGGCCGCCCTGGTGGCGATGCCGGTCCTCAAGTCATTCCGCCGTCGCTTCGATCCGCGTCGCTACAACGGTGCCAGCCTGCTCGGGCTCAAGGGCATCGTGGTCAAGAGCCATGGTTCGGCCGACCAGATGGCGTTCCGCTGCGCCCTGGAAAAGGCAGCGGAAGAGGCACGGCAACGCCTGCCCGAGGCCATCGCCGCGCGCATGGCCGCCGTGATGCCGGCGCCGACTCTTTGCGATTGACGGAGACCGCGATGATCCATACCCGAATCAGCGGTACCGGCAGCTACCTGCCCGGCGAACCGGTCAGCAACGCCGCCCTGATCGCCGCGCACGGACTCGACTCGTCGGACGAGTGGATCGTCGAGCGTACCGGCATCCGCAACCGCCATCTGGCGGCGCCCGGCGTCACCAGCAGCGACCTGGCGCTGGAAGCCAGCCGGCGCGCGCTGCAGGCGGCCGGACGGCAGCCCGGGGACGTCGATCTGATCATCGTTGCGACCTCGACCCCCGACTACGTATTTCCCAGTGCGGCGGCCTTGCTGCAAAGCAAGCTGGGCATCACCAATGGTGCCCCGGCCTTCGACGTGCAGGCGGTGTGCAGCGGTTTTGTCTATGCCGTGACCATCGCCGAAAAGTTCATCCGCTCCGGCTCGCACAAGTGCGCGCTGGTGGTCGGCGCCGAGGTGTTTTCGCGCATCCTCGACTGGAAGGACCGCGGCACCTGCGTCCTGTTCGGCGATGGTGCCGGCGCCGTGGTGATGGAAGCCTCCGCCGAACCCGGCCTGCTGGCCAGTGCCTTTCACGCCGACGGCAGTCACCACGGCATCCTGTCCGTTCCCGGCCAGGTCTGCGGGGGCGTGGCCACCGGCGATCCCTTCCTGCGCATGGACGGGCAGGCGGTGTTCAAGTTCGCGGTCAAGGTGCTGGCCGATGTCGCCAGTGAAGTCCTGGCGGCGGCAAGCATGACGGCGGCGCAGGTGGACTGGCTGATCCCGCATCAGGCCAATGTGCGCATCCTGCAGGCGACCGCAAAGCGGCTGCATATTCCGGCGGAGAAATGCATTGTCACCGTGGCCGATCACGGCAATACCTCGGCGGCGTCGATCCCGCTGGCGCTGGACGAAGGGGTGCGCTCCGGCCGCATCCGGCGCGGTCAGCACCTGCTGCTGGAAGGCGTCGGCGGCGGCTTCACCTGGGGCGCGACCCTGCTCCGCTTCTGAACTCGAGAATACAGACATGAAATTCGCACTCGTGTATCCCGGTCAAGGCTCCCAGTCGCTGGGCATGATGGCAGGCTACGGCGACTCGCCGGTGATCCGTGCCACCTTCGACGAAGCGTCGGCCGCGCTGGGGCGCGACCTGTGGCAACTGGCATGCGACGGACCGGCCGAGGCGCAGAACCAGACGGTCAACACCCAGCCGCTGATGCTGACCGCCGATATCGCCGTTTATCGTTTGTGGCTGGAAAAGGGCGGCGTGCCGCCCGCGCTGGTGGCCGGCCATAGCCTCGGCGAATACGCCGCGCTGGTGGCTGCCGGCGTGCTGCAATTGAAGGATGCCGTGCCGCTGGTCGAACTGCGTGCCAAAGCCATGCAGGCCGCGGTACCGGCGGGCGAGGGCGCCATGGCCGCTGTCCTGGGCCTCGATGCCGCCGGCGTGGTGGCCGCCTGTGCCGAGGCGGCGCAGGGGCAGGTGGTGCAGGCGGTTAACTTCAACGAGCCGAAGCAGACCGTGATCGCCGGCCACAAGGCCGCCGTCGAGCGCGCGGCGGAACTGGTCAAGGCCAGGGGGGCCAAGCGTGCCCTGATGCTGCCGGTATCGGCGCCTTTCCATTGCGCGCTGATGCAACCGGCCGCCGAGGCGCTCATGGCGCACCTTGCAGGAGTGACGCTGAGCGCCCCTCGCATCCCGGTGGTCAATAACGTCGATGTCGCGCAACTCGCCGATCCGGAGGCCATCCGTGACGCCCTGGTGCGCCAGGCCGCCGCGCCGGTGCGCTGGGTCGAGACCATGCAGGCGATGCAGGCTGCCGGCGTGACCCACGTCTTCGAATGTGGTCCGGGCAAGGTCCTGTCGGGACTGGTCAAGCGCTGCGTGGAGAGTCTTTCCGGCGCGTCGATGCATGACCTTGCCGCGTTAGATGCGGCATGGACGACTGTTCAAGGAGCTTGATATGACGGATTTGAAGGGACAGATTGCCCTGGTGACCGGCGCCTCGCGCGGCCTCGGCCGCGCCATCGCGCTGGAACTCGGCGCACAGCGCGCCACCGTGGTCGGTACCGCCACCTCGGCGGCCGGTGCCGCCGACATCCAGCAGGCGCTGGATGCGGCAGGCATTGCCGGCTGGGGGGCCATGGTGAATGTCACCGAGGCCGCAGCCTGCGAAGCGCTGGTCGGTGAAATAGAGAAGAAATTCGGTGCGGTGTCGGTGCTGGTCAACAACGCCGGCATCACCCGCGACAACCTCGCCATGCGCATGAAGGACGACGAATGGGATCAGGTCATCGAGACCAATCTCAAGGCGGTGTTCCGCCTGTCCAGGCTGGTCATGCGCGGCATGATGAAGGCCCGCTTCGGCCGCATCATCAACATCACGTCCGTGGTCGGCGAGGCCGGCAATCCGGGCCAGGCCAACTACGCCGCGGCCAAGGCCGGCGTCGCCGGCATGAGCCGGGCGCTGGCGCAGGAACTTGGCAGCCGCAACATCACGGTGAATTGCGTGGCGCCGGGCTTCATCGATACCGACATGACCCGCGCCCTGCCGGATGCGCAGCGCGATGCCCTGCTCGGCAAGATCCCGCTGGGGCGCCTCGGGCAGCCGGACGAGATCGCCGCGACCGTGGCCTTCCTGGCATCGAAGAGCGCGGGATACATCACCGGTACCACGCTGAACGTCAATGGCGGCATGTACATGGCTTGACCGGATATCAAACCCGCGAGGGAGTCCGGGGTTTTTGCTAAAATACGCAGCTTTTCACCACCCGAACATTTCAGGGAAGGAGTTTCAAGATGGAGAACATCGAACAACGCGTCAAGAAGATCGTCGCCGAGCAACTGGGCGTCAATGAGGGCGACATCAAGAACGAGTCCAACTTCGTGGACGATCTGGGTGCCGACTCGCTCGATACGGTCGAACTGGTGATGGCGCTGGAGGAAGAGTTCGAGTGCGAGATTCCCGACGAGGATGCCGAGAAGATCACCACCGTGCAGCAGGCGATCGACTACGTCAACGCCAACGTCAAGAAGTAGCATTTTCCGGTCAAGCAGGGGTTCATCGTGTCGCGACGCCGTGTGGTGGTGACCGGGCTGGGGGTGGTTTCCCCGGTCGGGAATACGGTAGCCGAAGCCTGGGAAAACCTCACGGCCGGCAGGAGCGGCATCGGCCGCATCACCCGCTTCGATCCGGCCGCCTTCAAGGCGCAGATCGCGGGCGAAGTGAAGAACTTCGACGTCACCGCCTACCTGTCGGCCAAGGAAGCGCGGCGCATGGATACCTTCATCCATTACGGCATGGCGGCGGGAATCCAGGCCTTGCGCGATGCGGGGCTCGACGGCCCGCAGGCCGATGCCGAGCGCATCGGCGTGAACATCGGTTCCGGCATCGGCGGCCTGCCGATGATCGAGGATACGCACAACGACTTCCTCGCCGGCGGCCCGCGGAAGATCTCGCCCTTCTTCATACCGGGCACGATCAGCAACATGATTTCTGGCAACTTCTCGATCATGTTCGGTCTCAAGGGCCCCAACATTGCCGTGGTCACGGCCTGCACCACCGGCTTGCACGCCATCGGTCTGTCGGCGCGCATGATCGAGTACGGTGATGCCGACGTGATGGTCTGCGGCGGTGCGGAAGCGACCATTTCACCGCTGTCGATCGGCGGCTTCGCTTCGGCCCAGGCCTTGTCCACCCGCAACGATGATCCGGCGACCGCCTCCCGACCCTGGGACAAGGACCGCGACGGGTTCGTCATGGGTGAAGGCGCCGGCGTCATGGTGATCGAGGAATTCGAACACGCCATGGCGCGCGGGGCGAAGATCTATGCCGAGCTTTCCGGTTTCGGCATGAGCGGCGACGCCTTCCACATGACGGCGCCGGATACCGACGGTCCGCGCCGCAGCATGGTCAACGCGCTGAAGAATGCCGGCGTCAATGCCGACCAGGTCAACTACGTCAATGCCCACGGTACCTCGACGCCGCTGGGCGACAAGAATGAAACCGAGGCGATCAAGCTGGCCCTCGGCCTCGACGCGGCAAAAAAGACCGTGGTGAATTCCACCAAGTCGATGACCGGCCACCTGCTGGGTGGCGCCGGCGGCCTGGAATCGGTATTCACCGTGCTCGCCGTGCATCACCAGGTTTCGCCGCCGACCATCAACATCTTCAACCAGGATCCGGAGTGCGACCTGGACTACTGCGCCAACACGGCGCGGTCGATGAAGATCGACGTTGCGCTGAAGAACAATTTCGGCTTCGGCGGCACCAACGGATCGCTGGTTTTCCGCCGCATCTGATCCAGCCTGGCGATGAAGCCGGTCGCCTCCCTTTCGTTCGTCCTCAAGCCTTCGCGGCGATTGCTGCTGATCCAGTCGCTGGCCCACCTGGTAGCGGCCGGCGCGGTGCTCGCCGCCAACCTCCCGGCGTGGCTGGCGGCGGTTCTGCTGCTGCTGACCGGTGCTTCGCTGGCGCGCATGCGCCGTCCGCCTGCGGTCGCTTCCCTGGCGCTGCGCGGCGACGGCAGCATTGAAATAGTCGGCGCTGACGGCACGGCGAGCGAAGCGGTGGTGCATCCCCATACCCTGGTTCTGTCCTTCCTGGTGGTGCTGCTGTACCGTTGCCAGGGTCGTTTGCGCGCCTTGACCCTGCTCGGCGACAGTCTTGCCGAGGAAGATTTCCGCCAGTTGCGCTTGTGGTTGCGCTGGCGCCCCACAGTGCCCCACCCGGCCTGAAACGACGCCCTGTCAGGGTTGGCGCGGGTGCAGCACCGTTTCCAGCGCGCGCGGCAGGGTATCCGGATAATCGCGGCTGAAATGCAGTCCGCGGCTCTCATGCCGGCGCTGCGCGCTTTTCACGATCAGGTGGGCGGTCAGCACCAGGTTGCGCAACTCGATCAGGTCGTTGCCGACCCGATAGTTGGCGTAGTACTCGTCGATTTCCCGCTCCAGCAGGCGGATGCGGTGCAGCGCGCGTTCCAGGCGCTTGTTGGTGCGCACGATGCCGACGTAATCCCACATGAAGCGGCGTAACTCCGCCCAGTTGTGGGAGATGACGATTTCCTCGTCGGCGTCGCGCACGCGACTTTCGTCCCATTGCGGCAGATGGGGCAGGGGATCGACCGGCGCCGCCAGGATGTCCTCGGCCGCCGCGGCGGAAAACACCAGGCATTCGAGCAGCGAGTTCGACGCCAGGCGATTGGCGCCATGCAGGCCGGTGAAGGCGGTTTCGCCCACCGCATACAGTCCCGCGAGGTCGGTGCGCGCCGCCAGATCGGTGACCACGCCACCGCAGGTGTAATGGGCGGCGGGCACCACGGGAATCGGCTCCCGCGTGATGTCGATGCCCAGCTGCAGGCAGCGGGCATGGATGGTCGGAAAGTGGTCCTTGAGGAATTCCGGCGACTTGTGCGTCATGTCGAGGAACACGCAGTCGAGGCCGTGGCGTTTCATCTCGAAGTCGATGGCGCGGGCCACGATGTCACGCGGTGCCAGTTCCGCGCGGCTGTCGTGGTCGGGCATGAAGCGCGTGCCGTCGGGCAGGCGCAGCAGGCCTCCCTCGCCGCGCAGGGCCTCCGAAATCAGGAAGGACTTGGCGTGCGGATGGTAGAGGCAGGTCGGGTGGAACTGGATGAACTCCATGTTGGCCACGCGGCAACCGGCGCGCCATGCGATCGCCACGCCGTCGCCGGTGGCCGTATCGGGGTTGGTGGTGTAGAGATACACCTTGCCGGCGCCGCCGGTAGCCACTGCCGTGTGGCTGGCGCCCAGCGTCAGCACGCGGTCGCGGGCGATGTCCAGCACATAGGCGCCAAGGCAGCGGTTGCGCGGCAGGCCGAGTTTGGCCGCGGTGATCAGGTCGACCGCAATGTGCCGTTCGAGGACGGTGATGTTGGGATGCATCCGCACCTGTTCGGTCAGCGTCTGCTGCACCGCGGTGCCGGTGGCATCGGCGGCGTGAATGATCCGGCGCTGGCCATGGCCGCCTTCGCGCGTCAGATGGAAGCCGAGGGCCGAATCGTCCGGCGTGAACGGAACCCCGCGCGCGATCAGCCATTCGATGGCCGCGCGACCGTGCTCGACGACGAAGCGCGTCGCGGCCGGGTCGCACAGTCCGGCGCCGGCAATGAGTGTGTCGTCGCAATGGGCATCGACCGAATCTGCCGGGTCGAGTACTGCGGCGATCCCGCCCTGCGCCCAGGCCGAGGCCGAGTCCGCCAGCGTTTTTTTGGTCACCAGCGCCACCCGGCGGCTGCCGGCAAGCCGCAAAGCCAGGGACTGGCCGGCCAGGCCGCTGCCGATGACGAGGACGTCGAAATGCTGGATGGCGGCCGGATTCATGGGGCGGGACTATATCACCGCCGCCGGGATGGAACTATTTGCACGGGCTTCGGTCACTGTCGGCAATGGTTGCCGTAGCGGATTCACAGTGGTTAAAAATGCGGGCGGAGTGGCTTGTTATACTCGCTTGCGGCCAAATTCTGGCTGCACATTTTCAACGGGCGGGAATAGACAGCAAACTCCATGGGAGATCGCGAAGCAGACCGGATATTGGTCGAGCGGGTGCAGTCGGGCGACAAGCAGGCATTCGGCCTGCTGGTCTCCAAGTACCAGCGCAAGCTCGGGCGTCTGATTTCGCGCATGGTGCGTGATTCGGCCGAGGTGGAGGATATCGTTCAGGACAGTTTCATCCGTGCCTACCGGGCCCTGCCGGGCTTTCGCAATGACAGCGCCTTTTACACATGGCTCTACCGGATCGGTGTCAATACCGCCAAGAACTGGCTGATCACCCACGGCCGGCGGGCTTCGGCGACCACCGGGGTCGATAGCGAGGAAGCGGAGGGCTACGATGATGCCGATTTGCTGCGCGACAACGATACGCCGGAGCGCCTGTTGATGACCCGGCAGATCGGCGAGACGGTGAACGCGGCGATGGAGGCCCTGCCGGAGGATTTGCGCACGGCGATCATGCTGCGTGAAATTGACGGACTGTCGTACGAGGAAATTTCGCAGGTCATGGACTGCCCGATCGGAACCGTCCGCTCGCGGATCTTCCGGGCACGCGACGCGATTTCGGAACGATTGAGGCCACTGCTCGATGCGGCCCCGGACAAGAGGTGGTGACGACATGAAGACACGGATTTCTGCCCTGATGGATGGCGAACTGGAGCGGCACGAGGTCGTCGAAACGCTGCAGGCCCTGCGCAGAATCGAGGAATTGCGCAGCGAATGGCGCGATGGCCACCTGATCGGCGCCGCATTGCGCGGCGAACGCGGGCTCGACCTCGATGTCACGGCGCGCGTCATGTCGGCACTGGACATGGAACCCACGGTGATGGCACCCGCCCCCCGGCGCGCGCCGGTGTGGCAGCGGCCGCTGCTGGCACTGGCCGCTTCGGCGGCAGGCGTTGCGGTCGTCGCCTGGCTGGCGTTGACTCCCGATGGCGGCCTTCCGACCACGGCGGCGGGCGGGCTGGCCGTCGCCAGGCCGGGGCCGGTGGTGGCCCAGGCGCAATCGACGCCGCGGCTCCAGGAGTACCTCGTGGCGCACCAGGCACATTCCCCGGGCGGCGTCATCGGTGGCGCCGCGCGCAACATCCGCACCGTGGCGGCCAACGGCGACGGCCGGTGATGCGCGTGCGCGTTTCCCTGCTGCTGCTGTCAGCGATTCTGCTGGCACCCGGCGCCGTCCTCGCCGACGAGGGTCTGGCGCTGCTGCAACGCATCGCGCAGGGTTCGCGACAATTGACCTACAGCGGCGTTTTTGTCTATCGCAGCGGAGACCGGGTGGACACCTCGCGCATCGCGCATGCGGTCAGCGACGGCGTGGAAATCGAACGTATCGAAGCCCTCGACGGCAGTCCGCGCGAGGTCGTGCGCATCGGCAGCGAAGTCAAGTGTTTTCTCCCGGAAGAGAAGCTTCTGATCATCGAGAGCCGCTCGAACCAGCGTGGTTTTCCGAGCCTGCTGCCCGCCGGTCTGGGCGGTTTGCCGGAACATTACGTGATCCAGGGCGGCCCCACGGGTCGGGTTGCCGGCGTGAATAGTCGCGCCGTCCTGCTCAAGCCGCGCGACGAATGGCGCTACGGGCACGAGTTCTGGATGGACACCGCAAGCGGCTTGCTGCTCAAGGCGACTCTCCTTGGCACAGGAGGTGAAGCGCTGGAATCGTTTGCCTTCACCCATGTCAGGATCGGCGGACCGCCGGATCATGGTGCCCTGAAACCCGGCTTCGATCGCGAGACGGTGCGCGTACAAAACGTGCGTACCACGGAAATGCGGTCGGACGACATGGGCTGGACCTTCCGCACGCAGTTGCCCGGATTTCGCAAGGTGTCCAGCATGAAGCGGCAAGCAGGCGAGGCGATTGCCGAGAGCCTGCACGTGGTGTTTTCGGATGGGCTGGCCTCCATTTCGGTTTTCATCGAGCCGGGCGAGGTCGCCGGAGAGCGGGACACCACGGCTACCCTCGGTCCGGTCAATGTCTTTCGGCGCCAGGTAGACGCGCACCGTGTCGTCGTCATGGGCGAAGTGCCGGCGATCGCCGTCAGGCGTCTTGGCGAAGGCGTCGAGCGGAGGCGAAAATGAGCCGGTGCGAGGCGAGGGTGGTGGCCGCCGAAGGTCGCGAGGTCTGGGTTGAAGTCCCCGGGCGTGCCCCTATTTGTGGCAGCTGTGCGACCGCGGATGCCTGCCAGACGGGCCTGCTCGGCATGGAGGCCGGACCGCGCCGCTACCGCCTGGAAAACCGCATAGGAGCCCGTGTCGGCGATCGCGTGCAACTGACCGTGGCCGATGGCACGGTGTGGCGCGCCTCGCTGCTGTCGTATGTGCTGCCCCTGCTGCTGGCGATCGGCGGCGCGGCCATCGGGCAGTTTGCCGCAGGCGATGCCGGTGCCTTGCTGGGAACGCTGGCCGGCCTTGGTTGTGGCCTGGTGCTGTTGCGACGCAACGAGATTCGCGCGCGCAGTGACGCCAGCCTGTTTTCGATGCAGATCGAATCTCTGAAAATACGCATCAAGGAGCAATCATGAAGAATTTTTTCGTTTCTCTCGCACTGGCTTTTTGCTCGGTACTGCCCGCTCAGGCGCAGGCGCGCGATCTGCCCGACTTCACCGAACTGGTCGAGAAGCAGGGCGCCACGGTGGTCAATATCAGCACCACCCAGGTCATCAAGGGTCGCCGCGGCGGCCCCCAGTTCCCGTTCGACGGCGACGATGCGGCCCAGGAGTTGCTGCGCCGTTTCTTCCCCGGCCAGATTCCGAACCATCCCGGCGTACCGCAGGAGTTCAAGAACCGCTCGCTCGGTTCCGGTTTCATCGTCAGCGCCGACGGCCACATCCTGACCAATGCGCATGTGGTCGACGGGGCCGACGAAGTGCTGGTCAAGCTTACCGACAAGCGCGAGTTCAAGGCCAAGGTGCTGGGCACCGACAAGCGCACCGACGTCGCGCTGATCAAGATCGAAGCCAGCAACCTGCCGGTGGCCAAGCTGGGCGATTCGTCGAAACTCAAGGTCGGTGAATGGGTGGTGGCGATCGGTTCGCCCTTCGGCTTCGAGAATACGGTGACTGCCGGTATCGTCAGCGCCATGGGGCGTTCGCTGGCGCACGAGAATTACGTGCCCTTCATCCAGACCGACGTGGCGATCAACCCCGGCAATTCCGGCGGACCGCTGTTCAACATGAAGGGCGAGGTGATCGGCATCAATTCGCAGATATTTTCCCGATCCGGCGGCTCGATGGGCCTGTCCTTCGCGATTCCGATCGATCTGGCGAACGACATCCAGGGCCAGTTGAAGGCCAAAGGCAAGGTCAGTCGCGGCCGCCTCGGCATCGGCATCCAGGAAGTCAGCAAGGAACTGGCGGAGTCCTTCAATCTCGGCAAGCCGCGCGGTGCGCTGGTGGCCTCGGTTGAAAAGGGCTCGGCGGCGGACAAGGCCGGCATCGAAGTCGGCGACATCGTCCTCAAGTTCGACGGCAAGACGGTAAACGAGTCCATCGACCTGCCGCGCATGGTGGGAGCCACCCGTCCCGGCACCAAGTCCGTGGTGCAGGTCTGGCGCAAGGGCGCCACCCGCGACCTCTCCGTCACGGTCGGTGAAATCCCCGACGACGAGGAGAAGAAGCAGGTCGCCGGTCGCGGCAGCAAGCCCGCCGAACCACAGGCGGCCAACCGGCTCGGGCTGGTGCTGGCCGTGCCGACGGCCGAGCAGAAGAAAGCCCTGGAAATCCAGCACGGCTTGATCGTCGAAGAGGTTCGCAATGGCAGTCAGCGCAGCGATGTGCGCAACGGCGACATCATCCTCGCGGCCATCGTCAAGGGGGTCCAGACCGATCTCAAGTCGGTCCAGCAGTTCAACGACTTGTTGAAGGGACTCGAAAAGAACGCGGCAGTGACCCTGCTGGTCAAGCGTGGCGATACGCAGACCTTCGTCACCATCAAGGGCGCCTCCGATAAATAGGCGCCCCGCCGGCGGCTCAACGGTGCGCCTGCTGCTGTTCGGCCGCGATTACTGCCACCTCTGCCACGACATGCTTGCCGCGCTGGAAACCCTGCGCGGCGAGCCTGGCGTACCGCATTTCGAGATCGAGGTTGTCGACGTCGATGCCGATCCCGCGCTGGAGGCGAAATACGACGAGCTGGTACCCGTGCTGGTCGATGGCGAAGGCTGCGAGCTTTGCCACTACTTCCTCGATGCGGCGAAAGTGCGTGAGTATTTAAACAAAGTTTAGTTCCGACATAACCCCTGCTTTGCAGGCGTTAGTCTGCACTGAAACTTCGTTTTCGGCTAAAATCGCGGCCTTGCGTTTCAGGCTCAAAGGCGCTCAACAGCTTGAATGAGCGCCTTTTTTATTGCCCCCATGGATCACATCCGCAACTTCTCCATCATCGCCCACATCGACCACGGCAAATCGACCCTGGCCGATCGCATCATCCATCGCTGCGGCGGCCTGTCCGATCGTGAAATGGAAGCCCAGGTGCTTGACTCGATGGACATCGAGCGCGAGCGCGGGATCACCATCAAGGCCCAGACCGCGGCGCTTTCCTACGTCGCCCGCGACGGCAGGACCTACAACCTGAACCTGATCGACACGCCGGGCCACGTGGATTTCTCCTACGAAGTCAGCCGCTCCCTGTCCGCCTGCGAAGGTGCGCTGCTGGTGGTCGATGCCTCGCAGGGTGTCGAAGCGCAGACCGTGGCCAACTGCTACACGGCCATCGAACTGGGCGTCGACGTGGTGCCGGTGCTGAACAAGATCGACCTGCCCGCCGCCGACCCGGACAACGCGCGCCAGGAAATCGAGGACGTGATCGGCATCGACGCCACGGATGCAATCCTGTGCTCGGCCAAGACCGGCCTCGGCGTCGATGACGTGCTGGAAGCCGTGATCGCCCGCATCCCGCCGCCCAAGGGCGACCCGGCGGCGCCGCTGAAGGCGCTGATCATCGATTCCTGGTTCGACAACTATGTCGGCGTGGTGATGCTGGTGCGCGTGGTGGACGGCACCCTGCGCGCCAAGGACAGGATACTGCTGATGGCGGAAGGCTCGCAGCACCTGTGCGAGCAGGTCGGCGTGTTTACGCCGAAGTCGGTGACCCGCCCCGAATTGCGCGCCGGCGAGGTCGGCTTCATCATCTCCGGCATCAAGGAACTCGATGCCGCCAAGGTCGGCGATACCGTCACCATCGCCGACCGGCGCGCCGCCGAGCCGCTGCCCGGCTTCAAGGAAATCAAGTCGCAGGTCTTCGCCGGCCTCTACCCGGTCGAATCCAACCAGTACGACAGCCTGCGCGACTCGCTGGAAAAGCTCAAGCTCAACGACGCCTCGCTGCACTATGAGCCGGAAGTCTCGCAGGCGCTCGGCTTCGGCTTCCGCTGCGGCTTCCTCGGCCTGTTGCACATGGAAATCGTGCAGGAACGCCTGGAGCGCGAGTTCGACCAGGACCTGATCACCACCGCGCCGACCGTGGTGTATGAGGTCCTGATGCGCGACGGCAGCACCGTGCAGGTCGAGAACCCCGCCAAGCTGCCCGAAGTGCAGAAGATGGAGGAGATCCGCGAGCCCATCATCACCACCAAGATCTTCGTGCCGCAGGAATACCTCGGCTCGGTGATCACCCTGTGCGAGAGCAAGCGCGGTACGCAGGTGAACATGGCCTACCACGGCCGCCAGGTGCAGCTCACCTACGACATGCCGATGGCCGAAGTGGTGATGGATTTCTTCGACAAGCTCAAATCCGTATCGCGCGGTTATGCCTCGCTCGACTATGAATTCAAGGAGTACCGCGCCGCCGACGTGGTCAAGCTCGACGTGCTGATCAACGGCGACAAGGTCGATGCCCTGTCGCTGATCGTGCATCGCGCCAACGCCCCCTACCGCGGCCGTGAACTGGCGGCCAAGATGCGCGAACTGATCCCGCGCCAGATGTACGACGTCGCCATCCAGGCCGCGATCGGCTCGACCATCGTCGCCCGCGAGAACGTCAAGGCCATGCGCAAGGACGTGCTGGCCAAGTGCTACGGCGGCGACATCACGCGCAAGAAGAAGCTGCTGGAAAAGCAGAAGGCCGGCAAGAAGCGCATGAAGCAGGTCGGCAGCGTCGAAATTCCGCAGGAGGCGTTCCTGGCGGTATTGCGGGTGGGTGACAAATGAATTTCGCGCTGATCCTTTTCATACTCGTCATCATTACCGGCATCATCTGGGCCTTCAATCATTTCTGGGCGCGGAAAAAGCGTCCGGCGGATGCCCCCGATCCCTGGTGGGTCGAATACGGCGGCAGCTTCTTCCCGGTGATCCTTGCCGTCTTCCTGCTGCGCTCCTTCCTCGTCGAGCCCTTCAAGATTCCCTCCGGCTCGATGATCCCGACCCTGCTGGTGGGCGACTTCATCCTGGTAAACAAGTACACCTATGGCGTGCGCCTGCCGGTGCTCAACAAGAAGGTCGTCGAACTCAATGCGCCGCAGCGCGGCGACGTGGTGGTGTTCCGCTATCCGCCGGATCCCTCGCTCGACTACATCAAGCGCGTGGTCGGTCTGCCGGGCGACAAGGTCGTGTATCGCAACAAGAAGCTCACCATCAATGGCCAGGAAATCGCGCAGAAGAAGACTGAGGACTACCTCGACCGCGATCGCCTGTTCTATACCCCGCGCTTCGTCGAAACCCTGGGCAGCGTCGAGCACCACATCCTGGTGGAAGCGGACGCCCCGGCCTTCGTGCAGCAGATTGCCCGCTTTCCGCACGGCGAAAAATGTAACTACAATAGCGAAGGTGTCAGTTGCGAGGTTCCGCCCGGCCACTATTTCATGATGGGAGACAACCGCGACAATTCGCAGGACAGCCGGTTCTGGGGCTTCGTCCCCGATGAAAACCTGGTCGGCAAGGCGTTCTTCATCTGGTTCAATTTCTCCGATCTGAAGCGGATCGGCTCGTTTCACTAGGAGTTAACATGAAATTTCAGCGTGGACTCAGCCTGAATACGCTCATGCTCGGCGGCATGGTGTTGGCATTGCTGGCCCTGTTGGCAATGAAGGCCATACCGCCCTGGATCGAGTACGGCAACCTGGTCAAGGCGGTCAAGGGAACCGCCACCGATGGCAGCCTCAAGGATGCTTCCATGGCAAAGGTGCGCGAAGCGTTTACCCGCCGCGCCGACATGGACGATGTCAAGAGCGTCACGGCGCAGGATCTGGAGATCACCAAGGAGGGCGGCGAACTGGTGATCTCGTTCAAGTACGAGAATAAAGTGCCGTTGTTCAAGAACGTCAGCCTGGTCTTCGATTTCGAGGGCAGCAGCGCCAGCCAATGAAGGCGCAGCGGCTGGAGGCGGCGCTCGGCCACGGCTTCGACCGGCCCGAGTTGCTGCGCCAGGCGCTCACCCACCGCAGTTTCGGTTCCCCCCACAACGAGCGGCTCGAGTTCCTCGGTGACTCGGTGCTCAATTGCGTCATCGCCAGCGCCCTGTACCGGGGGTTTGGCGATCTCAGGGAGGGCGAACTTTCCCGGTTGCGCGCGAGCCTGGTGAGGCAGGAGACCCTGGCCGGCATCGCGCGCGACCTGGCGCTGGGCGAGTTCCTCCGGCTCGGCGAGGGCGAACTGAAGAGCGGCGGCGCGCAGCGTCCCTCGATCCTCGCCGACGCGCTGGAGGCCATCTTCGGCGCGATCCATGTCGATGCCGGCTTCGAGGCGGCGCGCAGCGTCATCGAGACCCTGTACCGGCCGGCGCTGAGCCGCATCGACTCCAGCGATACCGGCAAGGACCCGAAGACCGCCCTGCAGGAACTGCTGCAGGGCCGGCGACTGCCGCTGCCGCGCTACGCCCTGCTGGCGACGCGTGGCGAGGCGCACGCCCAGGAGTTCGACATCGAATGCGCGATCCCGGAACTGGGCATCCGCACCACCGGCAGCGGCGGCAGCCGCCGCATCGCCGAGCAGGTGGCGGCGCAGCGCGCCATCGCCGAGATCAAGCCGTGAGCGGGGCGTTTCGCACCGGTTACCTGGCCGTGATCGGCCGGCCCAACGTCGGCAAATCGACGCTGACCAACCGCCTGGTCGGCGCCAAGGTCAGCATCACCTCGAAGAAGGCGCAGACCACGCGCCACCGCATCCACGGCATCTTCACCACCGCCGACGCGCAATACATTTTCGTCGACACGCCGGGCTTCCAGATGACGCACAAGAACGCGCTGAACCGGCTGATGAACCGCAGCGTGACCTCCAGCTTCGCCGACGTCGACGTGATCCTGCTGGTGGTCGAGGCCGGCAACTGGGGCAACGGCGAAGCCGAGATCCTGCGCATGCTGCCGCCGGCGACGCCGGTGCTGCTGGTGATCAACAAGATCGACCGCCTCGCCGACAAGGCCCTGCTGCTGCCCTTCATCGGGAAGCTGGCGGCGCTGCACGGCTTTGCAGAAATCCTGCCGGTCTCGGCGGAGAAGGGGCTCGGCACCGACGCGCTGCTGGCCGCCGCGCGCGCCTACCTGCCGGAAGGCCCCGCGGTGTTCGAGGCCGACGACATCACCGACCGCAACGAACGCTTCCTCGCCGCGGAAATCCTGCGCGAAAAGCTGTTCCGCAACCTGGGCGAGGAACTGCCCTACGGCATCGCCGTCGAGATCGAAAAATTCGAGCAGGAAGGCGACTTGCGCCGCATCCATGCCGCCGTGATCGTGGACAAGGACGGGCACAAGCCCATCGTCATCGGCCGCGGCGGCGAGCGCCTCAAGCGCATCTCCAGCGACGCGCGCAAGGAAATGGAAACCCTGTTCGGCGGCAAGGTCTGGCTCGAAACCTGGGTCAAGGTCAAGGGCGGCTGGGCCGACGACGAGCGGGCGCTCAAGTCCCTGGGTTACGAGTGACCCGGTGGGCAAGAACCGCGTCGACGGCCAGGCCGCCTATGTCCTGCACCTGCATCCCTACAGCGAGACCAGCCTGGTGGTGGATGTCTTCAGCCGCGACCACGGCCGCATTCCCCTGCTGGCGCGCGGCGCGCGGCGGCCGCGGTCGGCCATGCGCGGCCTGCTGATGTCCTTCCAGCCGCTGGAGCTGGGCTGGTTCGGCGGCGGCGAGGTGAAGACCCTGGCGCGTGCCGAGTGGCTGGGGGGCATGCCGCTCCTGGGCGGGCGCTGCCTGCTGCTCGGCTATTACCTCAACGAACTGCTGCTCAAGCTGCTGCCGCGGGAAGACGCCCATGCCGCACTGTTCGACGCCTATGCCGCCGCCCTGGGCGCGCTGGCCGCCGGCAGCGACGATGCGCCGGAACTGCGCCGTTTCGAAAAGACGCTGCTCAAGGAACTCGGCTACGGGCTGACGCTCGACGTGGAAATGGAAACCGGCCTGCCGGTGGTCGCGGAAAGGGAATACACCTACCTGATCGAACGCGGCCCGGTACGGAAAGTCGGCGCCGGCGATACGGCGCCGGATGCCGTGCCCGGCCTGCGCGGCAAGACCCTGCTCGACATGGCGGCCGACGACTATGCCGATCCGCGCACCCGGATCGAAAGCAGGCAGCTGATGCGGCAACTGATCGCCCATCACATGGGCGGCAAGCCCCTCCAGTCGCGGCGCGTATTCATCGAACTGCAGGAACTTTGACCCGTTTGCCGTTATCCTTCGATGCTCAAGCGGAGCGAACATGATTGAACTTGGCGTAAACATTGACCATGTGGCGACGGTGCGCGAAGCGCGCAAGGGCCGCGAACCCGATCCGGTCTGGGCCGCGGTCGAGGCCCACCTCGGCGGCGCCGACGGCATCACCGTGCACCTGCGCGAAGACCGCCGCCACATCCAGGACCACGACGTGCGCCGCCTGCGCGAACTGACCCACATCAAGCTCAACCTGGAGATGGCCGCCACCGACGAAATGGTCGGCATCGCCTGCGCGCTGAAGCCCGAGATGGCCATGCTGGTGCCCGAAGGTCGCCACGAAATCACCACCGAAGGCGGCCTCGACGTCGCCGGGCAGGAAGCGCGACTGCGCGAGGTTGTGGCGCGACTGCGCGACGCCGGCATCGTCACCAGCGCCTTCATCGACGCCGAACTGCCGCAGGTCGACGCCGCCGCGCGCATCGGCGTGCGCGTCTGCGAAATCCACACCGGCCCCTACGCCCACGCCTTCTTCAACCAGGGCCGCGACAACGAGAGCCCGGCCGTACTGGCCGAGCTGGAAAAGATCCGCAAGGCCGGCGCCGCGATCCGCGCCGCCGGCATGCGCTTCAACGCCGGCCATGCGCTCAACTACTTCAACGTGCAGCCGGTCGCCGCGCTGCCCGGCATCCGCGAACTGCACATCGGCCACGCCATCGTCAGCCGCGCCATCTTCGTCGGCATGCGGGAGGCCGTCGCCGAGATGAAAAGGCTCATGCGCGAGGCGCAGTGCCAGTGATTTTCGGCGTCGGTACCGACATCGTCGCCGTCGCCCGCATGGCCGACTACTTCAAGCGCCACGGCGAGCGCGGCCTGGAAAAGATGTTGGCCCCCGCCGAGCGCGAGGCCTGCTGCGCCAGCCCCGATCCCGCGCGCTTCCTTGCCAAGCGCTTCGCCGCGAAGGAGGCGCTGGGCAAGGCATTCGGCACCGGCGTGCGCGATCCCTTGCTGTTGCCCGACATCGCCGTCGAACACGATGAACCCGGCAAGCCCTTCTTCAGCTATTCGCCCGGGCTTGCCGCGCATTTTGCCGGGCAGGGGCTCATCGCCCACCTTTCGATCAGCGACGAGCAGGACTATGCCGTCGCCTTCGTCATTCTGGAGAAGCCATGAAATCATTGCCGCACGGCCCGCTGATGATCGACGTTGCCGGCCTCGAACTGACCGATGCCGAGCGCGAGCGCCTGCTGCACCCGCTGATCGGCGGCGTGATCCTGTTCAAGCACAATTATCGCGACCCGCAACAACTCACCGCCCTGTGTGCGGCGATCCATGCCCTGCGCGAACCGGCCCTGCCGATTGCCATCGACCACGAAGGCGGCCGCGTCCAGCGCTGTCGCGAAGGCTTCACCCACCTGCCGCCGATGCGCCGCCTTGGCGAGCTTTGGGATGCCGATCCCGCCGCCGCGCGCCGCGCCGCTGCCGACCTCGGCTACCTGCTGGCGGCCGAACTGCGCGCCTGCGGCGTCGACTATTCCTTCACCCCGGTGCTCGACCTCGACTGGGGCCCCAGCGGCGTCATCGGCGATCGCGCCTTCCACGCCAACCCGGACGCCGTCGCCGAACTCGCCGGCGCCCTGATCGAAGGCCTGCGCGCCGCCGGCATGGGCTGCTGCGGCAAGCATTTCCCCGGCCACGGCTGGGTCGCCGCCGATTCGCACCTTGCCATCCCGGTCGACGAGCGCAGCCTCGCCGACATGGAGCCCGACCTGACGCCCTACCGGCGGCTGAAACTCGACGGCGTCATGCCGGCCCACGTCATCTACCCCCGGGTCGACAGCCGGCCCGCCGGTTTTTCGCCGGTCTGGCTGGAGAAGCTGCGCAGCGAATTCAAGTTCGACGGCGTCATCTTCAGCGACGACCTGTCGATGGAGGGCGCGGCGTTTGCCGGCAACATGGTGCAGCGCGCGGAAGCCGCCTGGGCCGCCGGTTGCGACATGCTGCTGATCTGCAACGCGCCGGATGCCGTGGCCGACGTGCTGGCGCACTGGAAGCCGGGGCCGGACCCGGTGCGTGCGGCGAGGATCGCGCGAATCGTGCCGGACCCGGCATCGGGTCAGGATGCCATGCGCTGCGCCGCGGCAAGGACGGTGGCAAAAAGCCTGTTCGCATAGAGTAAACTCGGCCGGTCGGGTCAGCGTTCGCCGGGATCGTACGGGTCCGGCAATTCCGCTCCCCCATTGCAGCGAAGCACCAAACCTGGAGTAAATGCACGCCATGGCTCTGGTATATAGCAAAACCCCGAAAGGGGTTCGCGAAACGACAGGCAAGACCAGCGACCTCGAACCGGAGATGCTCGAGGTCTTGCGGGCCTGCAAGGACAACCAGACCGCGGACGAAATCGCCGCCGCGTGGCCGGAGGCGGAGCGCAAGACGATCGTCTGGGCGGTCGGCGAACTGGCCGGCGCGGGTTACCTGCGCGAGCTTTTCGTCGAGCGCCGCCCGGCTCCCGGCCCGGCGGCCGACGCCGGCATGGACCTGGATTTTTCGTCCATCACCAGTACGCCGACACCCCCGGCCAAACCGCCTCCAGCCGAGGCGCCCAACGACGCCGAGGAACGGGCACGGCGCGAAGCGGAAGAAAAGATCCGGCGCGAAATAGTGGAAAAGGCCCGCATCGACGCCGAGGAACGGGCACGGCGCGACGCGGAAGAAAAGATCCGGCGCCAGGCCGAAGAGAAGGTCCGCCGCGAACTCGATGAAAAGGCCCGCCGCGAAGCCGAGGAAAAAGCCCGGATCGACGCCGAGGAACGGGCGCGGCGCGACGCGGAAGAAAAGATCCGGCGCCAGGCCGAAGAGAAGGTCCGCCGCGAACTCGATGAAAAGGCCCGCCGCGAAGCCGAGGAAAAGGCGCGCATCGAGGCGGAAGAGCGGGCGCGGCGCGACGCGGAAGAAAAGATCCGGCGCCAGGCCGAAGAGAAGGTCCGCCGCGAACTCGATGAAAAGGCCCGCCGCGAAGCCGAGGAAAAGGCCTGCATCGACGCCGAGGAACGTGCGCGGCGCGAAGCGGAAGAGAAAGTCCGGCGCCAGGCCGAAGAGAAAGCCCGCCGCGAAGCCGAGGAAAAGGCGCGCATCGAGGCC
>Ga0268298_10002051_pt1 | contig 22612 bp, 21 predicted proteins | sample WWTPWeurt_MetaG_FD_194462 | JGI IMG/M metagenome (GOLD analysis project Ga0268298, IMG submission 194462) | Activated sludge microbial communities from WWTP in Nijmegen, Gelderland, Netherland - WWTP Weurt | ecosystem: Engineered > WWTP > Aerobic digester > Activated sludge | place... | reverse complement strand
CTGCGCAGCGCGCTGAGCATGCTGGGCATCAGCATCGGCATCGCGGCGGTGGTGAGCATCGTCACCTTGAGCGATGCGGCCCGCGCGGTGGTGGATGCCAAGCTGCGCGGCTTTCTATCCGGCCGCGTGATGGTGCTGCGCGGCCACCCTGCCATGCCCCCGGGCATGGTGGCCAAGCCCTTTCGAACGAACGACATCGCCGCGTTGGCCACGCTGCCCGGCGTGAAGAGCGTGGCGCCTGAGCATGAAACCGACGTCACCGCGCGGCATGGCAACCGGGCCGGGCAGATGTCGCTGATTGGTGTGAAGCCGGGCGAGATCCAGCAGATCGGGTTGAAGCTGTCCGAAGGCCGCCTGCTCAGCGAGCTGGACCTCGGCCAGGGCGCCCAGTTCGCCGTGCTCGACCGCAAGGCCCGCGACCGCCTGTTTGCACCCAAGGCCCCGGTGCTGGGCCAAACCATCCACCTCGGCCCACTGCCCTACACCGTGGTGGGCCTGGTGCAGACCGGCGGAGGCGTGCTGGACGCGCAAGGCTGGCGCGAGCGTGTCTTCATCCCCGTCACCACCTTCACCCTGAAGGCGATCGGCCATGCCGAGGTGGACCGCCTCAACATCGACATGGCCGACCTCGCCAACTCGCCGCAACTGCAGGCTCAGGCCGGGCAAGTGCTCAAGGTGCTGCACGGCCAAGAGGACTTCCACTTCTTCAGTCTGGACGACGAGTTCAAGAAGGTCGAGGGCGTGATGCTGATGCTCAAGCTGGTGCTCTCGGCCATTGCGGGCATCTCGCTGCTGGTGGGCGGCGTGGGGGTGATGAACATCATGCTCGTGGCCGTTTCCGAGCGCACGCCCGAGATCGGCATCCGCATGGCCGTGGGGGCACGCCAGAGCGATGTGCAGACGCAGTTTCTGATCGAGGCCGTGGTGCTGTGCGCCGCTGGTGGCCTGGTGGGCGTGGCGGTGTCGTGGCTCGCTGCCGCCGGCGTCAATGCCGTGCAGCACGAGATGCAGGTGGTGGTGTCCTGGGCCGCGCTGGGCGTGGCCTTCTCCGTGTCCAGCGCCATCGGCATCGCCTTCGGCTTCATGCCGGCGCGACAAGCCTCGCGCCTGAGCCCCGTGCGCGCCTTGGCCCGCGAGTGAAGCCCTGACAAGACCTGCGTCCATGACCACCAAACTGCACCGCTCAGCGCCACGCGTCGACCAGGCCGTCGCAACCACCGCTGCAGCCCTCTTTGCCATGCTGCTGAGCGCGTGCACGACACCCACGCGGCATGCCTTGCCCGAGTCGCCGGCCATGCCGGCACAGTGGCAAGAGGCCGCCTCGAGCGCCGCTGCGCTGCCCACGCAAGCCTGGTGGCTGGCCCTCGGCGACGACTCCCTGAGCGCGCTCATCACCGAGGCCCTCGCCCGCAACCGCGACGTGGCACGCAGTGTGCTGCGCCTGCGCCAAGCCGGTTTGAACACCCGAAGAGCCGAGCAGGAGCAATGGCCGCAGCCCTCGGTGGGCTTGTCGGCCGGCGCGCAGCGCCCTTTGCAAAACACCGGGCCCAACTCGGTGCTGATCAACGGCGTGAACGTGCCGCTGCCCTCGTCCACCGGCACCACCACCAGCGCCGGGCTGAGCCTGTCGGCCGGCTACGAGCTCGACCTGTGGGGCCGCGTGGCCGACAGCGTGGCCTTGGCCGACCACAACGCTCGCGCCAGCGCGGCCGATCTGGACACCGCGCGATGGCTGCTCAGCACCCAGGTGGCCGAGCAATATTGGGCCATCGCCGCCGCTGACGCCAAGCGAGCGCTGCTCAAGACCCAGATCACCGATGCACAGGCCAGCCTCGCCGCAGCGCGCTTGCGCTTGGACCAGGGCAAGGCGCGCCCCGCCGAGGTGGACCGCGCCCTGGCCAGTCTGGCCGATGCCCAGCTGCGGCTGCAGGCGCTCGACGCCCAGCGCGGCACGGCGCAGCGCACGCTGGCCCTGTTGATGGACGTGCCGCCGCAGCAATTCACACCACCGCCCAGCCAACTGCCCGCGGCATCGCCCGACAAGCTGCCTGCCGGCACGCCCACCGAGGTGCTGGACCGCCGCCCCGACCTGCGCAGCGCCCGTCACGCGCTGGACGCGGCACTGCTCAAGCTGAACATCGCCGAGGCCAACCGCTACCCGGCCATCCGCTTGTCTGCCACCCTGGGCAGCGGCGGCAACGGCTTGGGCCAGTGGCTGGCCAACCCGGTGGCCAGCCTGGGCGCGGCACTGGCACTGCCGATGGTGGATTGGGAGCGCACGCGCCTCGATCGCAACCTGGCCCAATTGCAGCTGGAAGAGGCCGCGATCGCCTTCCGCGACAGCCTGTACAAGGCCCTGGCCGAGGTGGACAACCTGCTCGCCCAGCAGCAGCAAGTGCAGTCCGATCTCTACAACGTTCGAGACAAGCTGATCCAGGCCGACAAAGCCTTGGCCGTGGCCAAGCTGCGCCACGCCACAGGCGTGGATGCGCTGCAGACGGTGCGCGACGCCAATCAGGCGCAGCGCGAAGCGCAGTCCGCCCTGATCGACCTGCGCGTCAAGGCCTGGCAGAACCAGGTGGCGCTGCACAAGGCCCTGGGTGGGCCACTCTGAGCATCAATGCCTGGGCCAAGACTGCTGCTTGCTCAGCGCCGGCGGCGCTTCGCAGCACCCAAGGCCGCCAGACTCAGCGCCGCCAAAGCCAGCGAGGTCGGCTCGGGCACCGTGCCTCCGGTGGCAGGCCGACCCGTCACGGACACGGCGTCCAACGCCCAATTGACGTAATAGCTGTCGTAACCAGCCGCACTGCTGGTGTCGGTGAACAGGATCGTGCTGGATGCACCCGTGGCCAGGAACGCCAGCGTGTGAAGTGCCCACAGGCCGTTGTCGCTCGGGCCAGCGGACGGGATGGAATCCGCCAGCGAGGCCAGTACATCAACACCATTCAGCGCATCCACGCGAACGGACTGCTGGCCGCTGCCCCCTTGCTGAGAACTGGTGAAGAACTCCACCGAGTACCAGTTGCCTGCCACCGTGTCGAAGGTCTGGCTCAGCCTGGCACCGGTTTGCCCGTTGCCACCGAATCCAATCGAGTTCAGGCCGTCCTTCGGGTTGATGTAGCCCAGGCTCGCGCTTTGGCAGAAGAGGTTCATGTTGCCCAGCGTGCCGCCGACCACCCAACCAGACGGAGCCGCACCCGGCGTGGTGATGTCCACGCCCCCACAGGCGCCACCAGCGTCGAAGCCGCCGTTGCTGAATACCGACGCCGACACGGCCAGCGGCAGCGCCAGGCCCGCGCTCACACACAGGGCCCTCACCGAAGAATGCCAAGACTTGTTCATGCTCGATCTCCCACCTTTTTGAAACCCACCCGGTCCATCGACGTGATGGATCGCATGTCTCTAGGTGTACCAATCGGGCGTCACAAGATCGCAAAAAGCCCGTCACAAACGCGTGTGGCGGGGCTGATCTCACTCCCTGGGTTAGGGGGGTCTTCTGCCTTAGACCGGATCCCAGGTGAACACGTCGCCCGAGCGGTCCAGCGGGTAGAAGCCCGCCATCAACGCCGGCATGCCGTGGCTGGCCACGGTCTCGGCCGTCCAGCCCTCGCTGCGGTGCACGCTGCGCTCGGGGCGCGGCTGGCTCATCAGGAAGATCTCGTTGTTGCGCACCGCGAAGATCTGGCCGTTCACGGCCTTGGACGCGTCACTGGCGAGGTAGACGGCGATGGGCGCGATCTTGGCCGGCGTCATCTGCTGCATGCGCGCCAGGCGGGCCTGCTGCTCGGGCGTGTCACTGGGCATGCTGTCGATCATGCGGCTCCAGGCGAAGGGCGCGATGCTGTTGCTGCGCACGTTGAACTTGCGCATGTCCAGCGCGATGGACTTGGACAGTGCCGCAATGCCCAGCTTGGCCGCCATGTAGTTGGCCTGGCCGAAGTTGCCGATCAGGCCCGAGGTGGAGGTCATGTGCACGAAGGCGCCCGACTCCTGCTCCTTGAAGTGCGTGGCCGCAGCGCGGCTGACGTAGAAGGCGCCGTACAGGTGCACCTTGATCACCGCATCCCACTCGTCCAGGCTCATCTTGTGGAAGAAGCGGTCGCGCAGGATGCCGGCGTTGTTGATCACGGCATCGATGCGGCCATAGGTGTCGAGCGCGCACTGGATGATGCGGCCGGCCGCCGCGGCCTCGGCCACGCTGTCGGCATTGGGCGTGGCCTCGCCACCGGCGGCGCGGATCTCGGCGCACACCTTGTGCGCCGGAGCGCTGTCGTGGCCCTCGCCGGCCACCGAGGCGCCAATGTCGTTGACCACCACCTTGGCGCCAGCCTCGGCGCATTGCAAGGCGATGTCGCGCCCGATGCCGCCACCGGCACCCGTCACCACCACCACCTTGCCGTCCATCATGCGTGCCATCTTGATCACTCCTTCTTGGTTTGGTCTGCCGCCGCCGGCCACTGGAACATGGCCGGCTGCTTGTTCAGGAAACGGCTCACCGCCTCGGCCTGGTAAGGCGTCTCGAAGCACATGGCCTGGTGGTCGGCTTCGAGCGAGAGCAGCGCGTGCAGATCGGTGGCCAGCGACATGCCCACGTCGCGCTTGATCAGCGCCGTGGCCACGGGAGAGGCGCCCACGAAGCTGCGCGCCAGCGCGCGGGCGCGGTCCATCAGGCCCTCGGGCGGCACCAGTTCCATGGCGATGCCCAGACGCAGCGCCTCGTCGGCCGGCACCTCGCGCGCGGTGAGCATCAGCTCCTTGGCGCGCTGCACGCCCACGATGCGCGGCAGCGTGTACATGGCCGCGAAATCAGGCCCCAGGCCCACGCGCATGAAGGACAGGCAAAAGCGCGCGCGCGGGGTGGCGAGCACGAAATCGGCCATCAGCGCCAGGCTGAAGCCGGCACCGAAGGCAAAGCCGTCCACAGCGGCAATCAGCGGCTTGTCCAGCAGCACCAGCTGGCGCAGCCAGGGCTGCACACCGAGCATGCGGTCGCGCCACGATTCGATGTTCATGTGGGGCCGCGACTCGGCCATGCTGCGCAGATCGCCTCCGGCGCAGAAGGTGCCGCCATCGCCGGTGAGGATCACCGCGCGGATGGTCTTGTCACTGGCGATCTGCGGCACGATGCGCGCGAACTCGGTGCGCATCGAGTCGCTCAGCGCATTGCGCGCCGCAGGCCGGCTCATGGTGAGCGTGGCCACGCCCTCGTCAATCTCGAACTTCAGGTCACTCATGGCGAAAAGCTCCTCACTCGATTCGAATCTGCAGGTCCTTGATCAGCTTGGCGTAGAGCACGCTCTCGTTGCGCACGATGGCGGCAAACTGCTCGGGCGTGTTGCCCACCGGCAGCAGGCCCAGCTCATCGATGCGCGCGCTGACATCGGGCAGGCGAATGATGCGCGCCAGCTCGGTGGCCAGCTTGCTCACCACCGGCGCCGGCGTGCCGGCCGGCAGGAAGTAGGCGAACCAGCCACGCGGCTCGAAGTTCTTCAGCCCCGCCTCGGCGAAGGTGGGCACGTCGGGCAGGATCTTGAGGCGCTCGGTACCCGTGGAGGCCAGCGGCCGCAGCGCGCCGCTCTTGAAGTGCCCGCGGCTGGAGCCCACATCGAGGAAGGCGCAGCTGAGCTGCCCGCCCAGCAGATCGTTCACCATCGGCGCCGAGCCCTTGTAGGGCACGTGGGCCAGGTCGGTGCCGGTCTGCGACTTGAACAGCTCGCCCTGGATGTGCGCGCTGGTGCCGGCACCGAAGGAGCCATAGCCATGCTTGCCCGGCTGCGCCTTGAGCAGCGCGATGTACTCGGCCAGGGTCTTGGCCGGCGTGGCCGCGGGCACGGCCAGCACGCTGGTGGACACGGCCAGCTGCGTGACCGGGATGAAATCCTTGGCCGTGTCGTAGGGCAACTTCATCAGCGTGGCCAACTGCACCATCGCGGTGATGCCCAGCAGCACGGTGTAGCCGTCCGGCGGCGACTTGGCCACGGCATCATTGCCCAGCACGCCGCTGGCCCCGGGCTTGTTCTCCACCACCACCGTCTGGCCCCACGACTCCTGCAGCTTGGCCGCCACCATGCGGGCCAGGATGTCGGTGGCCCCGCCAGGGGCATAGGGCACGATTACCCTGATCGGCTTGCTGGGATAAGCGGCTTGCGCCCATGCCGCGGGCAATGCGGTCATCGAGCCCAGGCCGGCCGCCAGGGTGAGCAGGGCCTCGCGGCGTTGAATAACGTTCTTCATGAACAGTCTCCTTTGGTGTTCTCTTCGGTCTGCAGCTCGCGCCACAGGATCTTGCCGGTGCCCGACTTGGGCAAATTGCGCACCACCTCGACAAAGCGCGGCGCCTTGTACACCGCCATGTGCTCGCGCGCCCAGGCGATGAACTCGGTGGCCTCGAAGGGCACGCCGGGCTTGAGCACCAGCAGCGCCTTGACGGCTTCGCCGCTGCGCGCGTCGGGCGTGCCGATCACGCAGGCCTCGTGCACCGCAGGGTGGGCATACAACTGGTTTTCCACCTCGGCCGGCCACACCTTGTAGCCGGACACGCTGATCATGCGCTTGAGCCGATCGCGCATGAAGAAGTAGCCGTCCTCGTCCACATGGCACAGGTCGCCGGTGCGCAAGTAGCGCTTGCCGTCCAGCTCGACGAAGGCCTCGGCGTCGGCCTCCGGCCTCTGCCAGTAGCCTTGCATCAGTTGCCGGCCGCTGGTGACGAGCTCGCCCACCTCGAAGGCGGGCAGCTCTTGCCGGCTCACCGGATCGATCACGCGCGAATCGACGCCGAAGGTGGGCACGCCCAGGCAGCAGGGCTTCTCGCGGCCCACCGGATTGCAGTGCAAAAAGGCGGCTGTCTCGGTCATGCCATACGATTCATTGAGCACCAGGCCATAGCGCTGCAGCAGCATGCGCGACACCGCATCGGGCACCGCCGCCCCGCCGCTCACCAGCAGTTGCAGGCTGCCCAGGTCCAGGCCCTCGAGGCCAGGCTGCGCAAAGAAGTCCACCACCATCGCCGGAGCAGCCGCCCAGTAGGTGACGCGGTGGCGCTGGATGAGTTGCGCAGCCGCCGCCGCATCCCAGCGCGGCAGCATCACCAGCGTGCCGCCACAGAGGATGGGCAGGTTCATGCCGTTCTGCATGCCCAGCAGGTGGAACATCGGCGCCACGGACAGGGCCACCATGTCCGAGCCCAGCGAGCGCCAGCGGCGCGAGCCGTGCAGGGCCGCCTGCATGCTGCGGTGCGTGTGCCGGCAGCCCTTGGGCTTGCCGGTGGTGCCCGAGGTGTAGGGCAGCACGCACAGGTCGTCAGGCCCGGCGGCGTGCGGTGCGGGCCGCAGGCCGGCGGCCATCACCTCGCGCCAGCCGGTGGTGCCCGGGCTGGCTTCGGCCCGCAGGCTGTGGGCATCGTGCAACAACACATGGGCGATGTTGGCGCAGACCAAGGCCCGCTCGGCCATCTCGCGGCCCACCAGGGCCACGCGGGCCGAGGCATCCAGTGCCTGGTAGCCCAGTTCGTCGGCGGTGCACATGGCGTTCACCGGCACCACCACCGCGTCGGCGCGCAGCACGGCGTAGTAGGCCACCACGTAGGCGGGGCAGTTCTGGCTGAACAACAGCACGCGGTCGCCGCGCTGCACGCCGCAGCGCTGCTGCAGCCAGGCGGCCAGTGCCTCGATGCGCACCAGGGCCTCGCCGTAGCTCAGCACCTGCTCGTTGAAGATCACCAGCGGCTTGCCTGGGTTGGCCTCGGCCGTGGCGCGCAGGTTGTCGAACAGCGTGGCCTCGGGCAGCGCCAGCTCGCGCGGCAGGCCCTCGGGCCAATAGCGCCTCGGTGCGCTGCCCGTTGATTGAATGGTTGTAATCGTTGGGATGGTGGCCATGCCTCAGCGCGCCGAGCGCTCCATGCTGCGCGCGATCAGCTCCTTCATCACCTCGTTGCTGCCGCCATAGATGCGGCCCACGCGCGCGTCCGCATACATGCGGGCGATGGGGTATTCGTTCATGTAGCCGTAGCCGCCATGCAGCTGCAGACACTCGTCCACCACCTTGCCCACGGCCTCGGTGACCCAGCTCTTGGCCATGGCCGAGGTGGGCAGATCGAGCTCGTCGCGCAGGGCGCGCACGATGCAGTCGTCCACGAAGCTCTTGGCGATGGTGGCCAGGGTCTGGCACTCGGCCAGCTTGAAGCGGGTGTTCTGCATGCTCATCAGCGTCTGGCCGAACACCTTGCGCTGCATCACGTAGGCCAGCGTGTGGTCCACGGCGCGCTGCAAGGTGGCCACGCCACCGGCGGCGATCAGCAGGCGCTCGCGCGGCAGCTGGTCCATCAGCTGCGCGAAGCCGCGGCCTTCTTCGGTGCCCAGCAATTGGTGCTGCGGCACGCGCATCTCGTCGAAGAACAGCTCGCAGGTGTCGATGCTGTGCTGCCCCACCTTGTCGAGCAGGCGGCCACGGCGAAAGCCGGCCTGGCCGTCGGTCTCCACCACCACCAGCGACAGGCCCTTGCCACCGGCCTCGGCGCCCGTGCGCGTGACGATGACGATCAGATTGGCGTGCAGGCCATTGGTGATGAAGGTCTTGGCGCCGTTGATCACGTAGTGGCCGTCCTCCTTGCGCGCGTTGGTGCGGATGGCCTGCAGATCGGTGCCGGCGCCGGGCTCGGTCATGGCGATGGCGGCCACCATCTCGCCGGTGGCCATCCTGGGCAGCCAGCGCTGCTTTTGCGCGTCGGTGCCATAGCGCAGGATGTAGTGCGCCACGATGCCCGAGTGCACGCTGTTGGAGAAGCCACCCACGCCCGCCGCCGCATGCGCCTGGTTGACGATGATCTCGTGGCCGAAGTGACCGCCGCCGCCGCCATATTCCTCCGGGATGCTCACGCACAGCAGGCCGGCCGCACCGGCCTTGTTCCAGATGTCGCGGTCGCCATGGCGTTGCTCGCGCCAGCGCATGTCGTGCGGCACGCACTCGCGCTCGAAGAATTTGGCCGCCGTGTCGGCGAGCTGCTGCAGGTCGTCGTCCATCCAGGCCGCGCGGGCCGCGCCGAGTGCGCTCATGTGGGTCTCCAGTGCTTGGGTCAGGTCAGCGCGATCACGGCATCGCCGCTGAGCTTGATCTGACCGTGTTCGTTGCGGGTCTGCAGTTGGATGCGAGCGCGGCGCTCGCCCTCGGCCTCGAAGATCTCCACCACCTCGCCGTTGCAGGTGATGCGCTCGCCCACCTGCGTGATGGCGGTGAAGCGCACCCCGTATTCGCGGATGCAGGATTGCGGCACCCACCGGGTGAGCACGCGGCCCAACCAGGCCATCGACAGCATGCCGTGCGCAAAGACGTCGGGCATGCCAGCCTGACGCGCAAAGTCGATGTCCACGTGGATGGGGTTGTGGTCATTGGACGCCCCCATGTAGAGCGCCAGGTTCCAGCGCGACACGGGCTCGGTGTTGAAGGCCGGCAAGCTGTCGCCCACCCCGATCTGCCTGAGCTGGGCTTCATCCATTGCGCTGCACCAGGGTGTTGATCAGGGTGGCCACAGGCTCGCCGCGCTGGTTGTGCACCTCGGTCTCGCGCACGGCGAACTCGAGCGCCCCGCCCTTCTTGTCGTAGATGTCGGCGATGCGTTGGCGGAAGCTCAGCGTGTCGCCCGCAAAGCACATGCGGTGGTACTTGAAGCGCTGCTCGCCGTGCAGCAGGCGCTGGTAGTCGATGCCGAGTTGCTCGCGCAGCTGGTTGGCATGCGGCGATTCGCTCTCCAGGCAAAACAGGTAGGTGGGTGGCACCGGCAGGCCCGGGTGGCCGGCGGCGTGGGCTGCCGCTTCGTCGGTGTAGACCGGGTCGGTCTCGCCGATGGCCTTGGCAAACAGGCGCAGGCGCGAGGCTTCCACGGGCAGCGAGAAGGCTGCCGACACGTGCCCCACCATCGCACGGTTCAAACTCATGCGTCCAGCCGCTGATACAGCGTCACCACACAGGCGCCGCCGAGACCGAGGTTGTGCTGCAGGGCCAGCCTGGCGCCTTCCACTTGCCGTTGATCGGCCTGGCCGCGCAGTTGCCATGTCAGCTCGGCGCACTGCGCCAGGCCCGTGGCGCCCAGCGGGTGGCCCTTGGACAGCAAGCCGCCCGAGGGGTTGGTGACCACGCGGCCGCCGTAGGTGTTGTCACCGTCGACGATGAACTTCTCAGCCGTGCCATCGGGCGTGAGGCCCAGCGCCTCGTAGGTGATCAGTTCGTTGGCGGTGAAGCAATCGTGCAACTCCACCACGTCCACATCCTCGGGGCCGATGCCGGCGGCGGCATACACCTGCTTGGCGGCGGCACGTGCCATGTCGTAGCCCACGAGCTTGCGCATGTCGTGGCCATCGAAGGTGCTGGCGGTGTCGGTGGTCATGGCCTGCGCAGCGATGCGCACGCGCGTGTCCAGGCCGTGCCGGCGCGCGAAGGCCTCGCTGCACACCACGGCCGCGGCGGCGCCACAGGTGGGCGGGCAGCATTGCAGGCGCGTGAGCGGATCGAATACCTTGGGCGCGGCCAGCACCTCGTCGAGCGTGACGGTCTGGCGGAACACCGCCAATGGGTTGCGTGCGGCGTGCTGCCGCGCCTTGACCGAGATGCGCGCGAAGGTGTCCGCGCGGATGCCGTACTCGGCGATGTAGGCACGCGCCGCACCACCGAAGAACTGCGCAGCGCGCGGTGCAGCCGGGTCGATGCCCTGCTCTTGGGCCATGGCGTCGGAAAAGCGCGCAAGCGGCGATGGCCGATCGTCGTAGGCGCCCTTCAGCGCGCCCGGCACCATCTGCTCGAAGCCCAGCGCCAGCACGCATTCGGCTGCGCCGCTGGCCACCGCCTGCCGCGCCAGAAACAGCGCGGTGGAGCCGGTGGAGCAGTTGTTGTTGACGTTGATCACCGGGATGCCGGTGAGGCCCACGCCATACACCGCCGCCTGGCCGGCGGTGGAGTCGCCGTAGACGTAGCCCACATAGGCCTGCTCGACGCGCTCGTAGGGCAGGCCCGCATCGTCGAGTGCGGCGCGCGCGGCACGCTGGCCCATCACCAGATAGGGCTCGCTGGCCCCGGGTTTGGTGAAGGGGATCATGCCCACGCCCACCACGTGTACGGCTTGTGTCATGCCGGTGTCCTTGTCGGTTGGCTCGGACCGGGTTGGGCCGTGCAACAAGCTTGTCAGCTTGCGGCGCAGGCGGTGCGCGGGCAATGGCCTATCCGGCCACGGGCATTGGCCAATCCGCTCAGCGCGGGTTTACACCGACGCCTTCGCTGCGCCTTTGGCCGTGCCGGTATTCGCCCGGCGCCACGCCCGTCCACTTCTTGAAGGCACGGTGGAAGGTGCTGGCCTCCGAGAAGCCCAGCCGCTGCGCGATCTCGGGCAGGGTGAGCTCGGGTTGGGCCAGGCAGGCGATGGCCGCGTCGCGGCGCAGGTCGTCCTTGATCTGCTGGAAGCCCTGGCCTTCGTCGCGCAGGTGGCGGCGCAGGGTCTGCGGGGCCATGGCCCAGAGCGCGGCGATGGCGTCGAGCGAGAGGTCGTCGCGGTCGAGTTGCCGGCGCAGCAGGCGGCGGATGCGCTCGGTCGTGGTGCCGGCATCGCGGTAACGCACCAGCAGGTTGGCGGGCGCCTGGGCCAGGTATTCGCGCAGGCTTTGCGGGCTCTGCACCACCGGCAGATCGAGCCAGCGCGCCTCGAAGATGAAGCCGATGTGCGGCTGGTTGAAGCGGATGGGCGCCTGGTACACCCGAGAGATCTCGCCACCCAGGTTGCCCGCCGTGTAGATCACCTCGCGCAGCGGCACACGGCGGGCCACCAGCCACGAGGCGAAGCCGTGGGTGAAGAGCAGGAAGGCCTTCTGCGCATAGTCCAGCCGCCGCGCGGCCGCCGCGTCGCGCTGGGTGGCGCCGGGTCGCGTGGTGATGCGGATCTGCGCCTCGGCGCCCTGCTCCACCAGGCGCGCGGCAAAGTCCGGAATCAGGCCGTGGTAGCTGCGAAAGCCTTCGCGCAGCGCCTGGCGCAGGTCGGCGCAACGCACCAGCTGCGCTGCGCAATGGCCGAAGCTGCCCACGGGCACTGCCTGGCTGCACAGGCCCCAGAGCTCGTCGCGCAATGCGCGGCGCAGCACGCGGATCAGCAGCGCATATTGCTGCTGCGAGACGCGCGCCAGCGGCGAGTCCACCAGGCCTGGCGCAATGCCGGCACGCTGCAGCAGCGGCGCCAAGGGCAGGCCGCGCGCGGCAGCGCCGTCGATCACGCTGCGCACCTGCACCATGGCGACGGTGTGTTCGGTGCCGGGCACCACCGGGCTCGCCATGGCGGGCATCTGATCAAACGCGCCGGACGCTCATTTAACGAGGTATCTGTGCGCCCCGTCCACACCCACCACGCGCGTGGCCTGGCCCAGCGCCAGCAGGTGGTTGAGGTGGGCCAGGCTCTCGCCGGTGGCCATGCTGAGCAGGTCGCTGTCGGCGGTGATGGGCCGGGCAAACAGCGCGCCGAAGACATCGATGGCACGCTTGGGCTCGGCCAGGCTGCGCTTGAGGCGGTCCAGGCCCTTGGTGTGGCCGCCGATCAGGCGCTCGAGCCGCGCGTGCAGGCCCATGAAGGGCTCGCCGTGCGCGGGCAGCACCAGCAGATCGTCGGGCAGCGTGGCGCGCAAGTGCTGCAGCGAATCGATCCAGTCGCCCAATGGGTCGGCCTCGGGCTCGGTGGGGAACACCGAGACATTGGACGAGATGCGCGGCAGCACCTGGTCGCCCGAGATCAGCAGCTTGAGATCGTCGCAGGCCAGGCAGGCATGTTCGGGCGAGTGGCCGCGGCCCACGATCACGCGCCAGCGGTGCGCGCCGATCTGCAAGGCCTCGCCGTCCTGGATGCGCTGGAAGCTGTCCGGCAGGCGGTGCAGGTATTTGCCAAAGCCGCCAAAGCGCGCACGGTACATGTCCAGCGCCGAGTCGGGCCAGCCGGCATGGCGATAGAAGGTGATGGCATCGTCAGGCGCCTCGCGGCCGGTGTCGGCGGCCAGGGTGCGGCAGGTGAGGTATTCCAGCCGCGTCATCCACAGGCGGATGCCGAACTTGCGTGTGAGCCAGCCGGACATGCCCACGTGATCGGGATGCATGTGCGTGACGAACACCCGCGTGAGCCGCGCGCCGAAGGGCGTGGCCGCGAGCGGGCCCTCGTCGGCCAGCAGCTGGCGCCAGGCCGACATCACCTCGGGCGTCTTGGTGCCGGTGTCGATGATCGCCCAGCCGGGGCCGCGCTCATCTTCATCGGCCACAGCCCACAGGTTGATGTGGTTCAGCGAGAACGGCAGCGGCATGCGCAACCACAGCACGCCGGGCGCCACCTCGCGCACCTCGCCCGGTGCGGGCGGCGCGCCGCAGGGGTAGCGCAGGCCGTGGGTCTCGTCGGGGCGCCCATCGGCGTGGGGTTTGGAAGCCGAGGCTTCGGGGGTGGCCGGGGGCGTGGATGCGGTGCTCATCGAAGCGATTTTGCCGTGAACGCCGGTGCGTGCCGGCCAGCAAGGCGTTGGCCTTGCCGCGCGGCCTGCGCACCGCTGTGGCTTGTCGCGCACGATCCGCGCTGCAATTCACGACGGCCCGCGCGCCCCGGGGTGGTCCTTGAGCCATCTCAACTTCGAGCCCATTGGCGCCTTGCAGCGGCCCGGGCTTGAGGGTACTTTGCTGGGGCTTGGCAGGCAATCTTGGCCATGGCGCAGTACCGGAACCACCATGACTCACCCTCTTGGGAGACGACATGAACGTCACTCGCATCGCATGGGCCGCGGCGCTCATCTCGCTGTCATTCACCGTTGGGGCCAACGCGGCCGCCGGCAATGATCGATCCGGCAAGCTGGTGGTGGACACCGTGTGCATGGAATGCCACGCCACCGGCAAGGACGGTGCCCCGATGATGGGCGACCAGGCCGCCTGGCGACTGCGCGCCGCCAAGGGCCTGGACAAGCTCACCAAGAATGCGATCACCGGCGTGCGCGGCATGCCCGCCCACGGTGGCCAGGCCATGCTCACCGATCTGGAGCTGACCCGCGCCGTGGCCTACATGGTGAGCAACGGCACCTCGACGGACACCAACAAGGCCTACACCCTGTCGCACGTGCGCAGCGGCGCGCAGCTGGTGCAGGAGCGCTGCCAGGAGTGCCACGCCGCAGGCACCAACGGCGCACCGCGCATCGGCAGCATGGACGACTGGCGCCCGCGGCTGAAAGGCGGCGTGGCGCCGCTGGTGCGCTCGGCCATCACCGGCCACAACGCCATGCCCGCACGCGGCGGCCTGGCCGGCATGAGCGATGGCGAGATGCGCAGCGCGGTGGAATTCATGGTCAGCAAGGCGGGCGGGGCTGCGCCCGCCAAATAGGCCCCAGGCCCGGGCTGCCGCGCCTCAGCCTCCGGCCGCGCCCACCACCGTGAGCCGCCGCGAGCCGGCGAAGATGTCGCGCGGGCGCAGCCCGTACACCTGCCGGATGGTATGGCTGAAGTGGGTGGAATCGGGGTAGCCGGTGTCCAGCGCCACGTTGAGCAGGTTGGCGTCGCGGGTGACGTGGTGCAGCAGGCTGCGTGCGCGCTTCCAGGCGCGCAGATTGCGAAACGAGGTGTCGGTCTGCTGCTTGAACAGGTGCAGGAAGCGCGAGAACGACAGCCCCGCCTGCGCCGCGCATTCGACGGCCGTGAGCGCTGCGGCCGGGTCGCGGTTGATGGTTTGCAGCACGCGCGCGATGCGCGCATCCAGCACGCGCGGGGCCAGCACCTGCCCGAACAGGAAGGCATCGGCCTCGGCGCTGCTGGGCGGCATGCCGCGCCCGCGGGCGCACAGCCAGGCGTGAAACTCGCGCATGCGGCGCACGAAGGCGTGTTCGTTGTGCACCGCGCCGCAGGCCTGGCGCACAAAGGCGGGCAAGGCCGCCGCGTCCACCGTCTCGGGCTCGATCACCAGATCACCGATCAGCCGCTCGTCGCAATCCACGCGGTGCGGCTGGTAGGGCGGCACCACGGCCAGTTCGGTGGTCTGCCAGGCGGCGCCATTGACCGAGATGCGGATCGGCGCGCCCAGCGCCACATACAGGTGCCAGCCGCCCATGGTGCGCGAGCTCATCGCGCCCAGCAGGCCGGCGTAGAACACACGCTCGTCGTTGATCCACATCACCCGGTTGGACACGTGGTCCAGCGCCACCGCCGGGCGGCGCTCGGCGGCCAGGGCCAATCCGGAGACATCGATGCAACTGTTCACGGCGGGCCTTCACGGGTGGAGATTGGCGCGCAGGGTAACGCAGCCGGGCCCGCCGTCGCTTTCACGCAAGCGACACCCCCGCCCGGGTGAAACGCGTACCCGCCACCTGGAGGCCCCACACCAGTTGCACGAAGGCCGGGCCATTGATCAGGGGCTCGCCACCGACGATCAGGCAGTGGTCGACACCTTTCACCCAGAACGGAATGAACGAGACGCTGGGCATCAGCATGGCCGCATCGCCGTGGAAGGAAACCATGGGACTGATGCCCCGCCAGCCACGCCGCTGCTGCCGCGCGATGAACGCGCAATGGTCTGCGGCCGCAACACACAGCAACTGGGCTTCGGCCGCAGAGTACCCGCAGTGGGCCACGCAGAAGCCCCCGACGGAGGCCAGGGCCGCCTTGCGGTCGCTCGACAGGCCCACGATCACGTGCGGGATGAAGACGTCCAGGCGCAATTCCGGCGAAGGCAAGCTGCGTGACACGTACTGGAACCAGCCTGCAGCCAGGCCCTTGGCCAGCAGCTCGACGCGCCCCGCGCCCTGGGCCAGCCAATCCTCGACCAGGGGCAGGCGGTGGGCCGAAAGCAGCGCCTGGCAAGCCGCCTGATCGACATCGGGCACCGCCTGCGCATGGGCGTACAGCGTGCCCGATGGCGTGAGCGCCAATCGAAGTTCATTCAATCCGGATCCCTCGTCGACCGCGGCGTGCTGGACAGGCTGAAGATCAAGGTCTTGAGCAGGATGAGCAGGTCCTGCTTCTTGCGGGTGTCCACCGACATCACCACCGGTGGCAGCCCGCGCGCCACCATCTCGTCGGCGAGCGAGGGCCGGATGATGCGGTCCGAAGCCCGGGTGCGGGTGATGCCAACCACCACCCGTGCTTGCTCGATCACGTGGCGGAACGCATCCAGGCTGGTGCACAAGTCGGCCAAGGGGTCGGCGGCGCGGCCGTCCACCAGGAGCACGATGCCCATCGAGCCCGCAGTGACGATGCCGCACATGGCGTCCACGCCGGTGTGGCCCGAAGTGCCATGCAGGTGCAACTGGTCCCCGTTGTCCAGCGTGACGAAGCCGCGGTCCAGCGCCACGGTCGATGCCGGGCCGGCCTGGCCAGGCGAATACACCGCCGCCTCCTTGGACAAGACTTCGTCGTCGGACAGGGTGTGGATCGCCTCGGTCTTGCCGGCGCCGCTGGGCCCGGCGAAGACGATCTTGTAGATGGCCGCCACCGCTGCCGCCTCAGAACCAGCGCCCGAGCAGGGACTGCAGGCGCCCCCGCACGGACGGCGCTTCGGCGGGCGCAGGGGGCGGCTCGGGCAGCGGCGCCGCGCCTGGCGCCGCCATGGGAACGGCCATGCCCGACAGCAGGGCGCAGATGACGAACAGGTGCACCAGCGCCAGGTCCTCGTCGGCAAACTGTCGGGTGAGCTCGCGCACCGACCGCTGCCGGCGCAGACAGGCCAAAGAGAGCCGGATGAACAACTCGGGCGCGCCAGGCAGGCGCGTGAAGTTGGGCATGGACGTCAACATGAAGTGCACATCGGCCGCCGGGGCAGGCACCGAGTGCTCGAAGGTGCTGAAGACCAGGCTCCAGAGAAACGCGTCCAGCGGGCGCCGCCCGTCTGCCCGCCGCCCGAACAGGGGCGTGGCCTGTTCAATGGCCTGCGCCATCGTGAGGCTGGACGTGGCCAGCAGTTGCAGCATCAGCTTGTGTTGCGTGAGGCGGCGCCTGAACGGTGTGGAGATGTTGGTCGCCACCCAGTTCTCCTGCGGACAGAACACCGCTGCCGTGTGCTGCCCGACGTCGAGGCGGCACGGCGCCGCCTGCATGGCCACGTCGAGGATCACGTTGACGAAGGCCGCCTTGGCGACGGCCGGGTAGGCCGTGGCGATGCGTCGGCGCCCGCGCCGGGTGAGCCCACAGGGCGGCACCGGGCGCGCAGCGGGCTCGGGCTCGTGCCAGAAGGTCTGCGGCAGGGTGGGCGTCGGGTCGCTCGCCAGCAGATCGAGCTCACTCCCCCGGTGCAGCCCTGCATCGGTCGGCTTGCGAGGCGCCGGCGGGTCGTCGTGCGGGGCCAGATCAGGCAGCAGCAGATCCAGCCAGAGGCTGGCGGGCTCCGGCTCGGGTACGCGTTGGTGCCATGGCGGCATCGTGACCTCGTGCACCATCTCAGGCAGGTGCTCGAACAGCACCTCGGTGAGTGCGAGCGGCTCGATCACCGAGGCCGGTGCCGAGACTGGCGCAACGGCCCGCTCCGGCGCAGGCACCGCGGGCGCGGGCTTGGTCCGCGGGGCCACGCTCATGACCGGCGGCCGCTTCGCCGCGAGCAGCAAGGCCTCGCGCATGTCCTTCGCCGACACCGGATGGCGCAGCATCACCGGGGCCGTGCCGGGTTCCCAGGCCTGCTCGAACGCGTCGCCCGCCGTGCCAGAGGGCAGCATCAGCGCCACTCGACGCCCGGACACCAGCGCTTCAAGCTCGGCCTGGGTCTGCAATGTCCAGCGGATCCGACCCATGCCCAGCAGATCGAGCACCAGCAGTTCGCAGGCCGCGAGCTGTGGTGGCGCGGTCGTGAGATCGGGCCAATCGTCCCGGTCCAAACGCTCAACCTGAGCACCCTGCCAGATGGACTGGATGATCACTTCGAGCGCTGCCGCATTGCGGCAACTGGCGCCAGCCAGCAGCAGCTTCATGCGCTCAGCCTCCGGCTTTGCAGCGCGGTGCACAAGGCCGCCCAGCGCGGTGGCAGCGCAGGCGCGCGGCGCAGGATGAAACGCCGTGCCAGCATGAAGGCCAACGTGTCGCCGCAGACGCAGCAGTGGTCCAGAAATTCGGATTGGGTGGCCTCATCGCCAGCCTGCCAGGCGGCAACGGCGGCCAAGGCCGACTGGCGCGAGTCATCGCTGCTGCAGTGCAAGCTGCGCGCCGGGATGTCGAGTGAGGCCTGGACCAGCACGCTCCAACGCGTGGCCAGGCGACTGCAGGCTGGAAACACCCGCCGCTTGGCGTGCGCCTGGAACTCATCGGCAGTGTGCGTGGGCAGGCGACGCACCGCCAGATCGAAAGCGGCCTGTCTTTGTTCGAGCGTGGCCTCGACACAGCCATGCAGCAGATCGGCCAGCGCGCCTTGGGTGGGCTCTGCGCCAGGCATCTCGAGCGCCAGGCGCAGCCGGCAGCGGTGCAAGGCCAGGCTGTCGCGCGCCAAGATGACCTCGCGGCCAAGGCGCCGAAAGCGGGCACGAACGGGCTCAGGCGCTCGCCGTTGGGCAGTGTCAGGCACGCCAGAGCCTCGCCGTGAGAACCCGCCGCGCGCTCGACGGACGCAGTGCGCCAACCAGCACCCTCGGCGACCCGTGTTGCCCGCGCATTGGCCCTGCCCGGTCAGACAAACTTGGCCAGCGACTCTGCCGCCCGCGTCACGTCCAGAAAGATCAGGCCCAGCCTGGCATCGGGTTTGGCCAGCACCACGAGCACGGCGTCGGGGCCCGAGGTGCTCATGATCACGCAGCCGCGATCACCTTGCATCAACACCCGCTGCAGGCTGCCCCGGTTGAGTTCCTTGGTGGCCCGGTGGCCCACCGCCACCAAGGCCGAGGCCATGGCGGCCACGCGGTGCTCCTCCACACCCTGCGGCAGGGCGGAAGCCATCATGAGCCCGTCGTTCGAGACCAGTGCCGAGGCCTCGATGTCGGCGGTGGCGCCGTTGAGTTCCAGCAGGATCTGTTCGAGCATGTCGGTGCGCATGTGGGGTTCCGTCGTTCAAGGCCAGGTGAGGCCGCGGACCGAACACAACGCACCATCCATCAGGTACCGCCGGGAACGGCCCAACCCGACGCGCCTTGTATGGCGCAGCCAGCAGCTTCGCTGGTGGGTATCGATGCCTTTGCCAACTTGCCTATACAACAGGCTGCAAGATTAACAATTCGTTCACTTTATTCAGCTCGATACGCCGTGTCAACGGACCATCCCCCGGTTTTGCGGAGGCAAAGCTCGCGTCAAGCCTTGAATGTCTCAGGGTCTTGCCACCGACGGATGGGCTTCGAGCAAGCGAGCCATACCAACGACGGGTGATACGCGCAATCAGCCCGCTGCCGCCTTGTTGGCGTACATGCCCTCGATGAGCTCGCCGTACTTCTTGCTCACCAGCGCACGTTTCAGCTTCATCGTCGGGGTGAGCTCTTCGTCCTCGGCGGTGAGGCGCTGCTCGATCAGGCGGAACTGCTTGATCTGCTCCACGCGCGCGAACTGCTTGTTCACCTTCTCGATCTCCTCGCCGATCAGCGCCACCACCTCGGGGGCACGGCACATGCTCTTGAAATCGGAGAACTGCACGTCGCGCTCGAGCGCCCACTGCGCCACGTTGTCCTCGTCGATCATCACCAGGCAGGAGAGGTAGGCGCGCTTGTCGCCGATCACCACCGCATCCGTCACGTAGGGGCTGAACTTGAGCTGGTTCTCCCACTCGCTCGGCGTGATGTTCTTGCCGCCGGCCGTGATGATGATGTCCTTCATGCGGTCGGTGATGTAGAAGTAGCCCTGCTCGTCCACGCGGCCCACATCGCCGGTGTGCAACCAGCCTTGGGCGTCGATGGTCTCGGCCGTCTTCTCGGGCTGGTTGAGGTAGCCCAGGATCACGTTCTTGCCGCGCAGCAGGATCTCGTGGCTGCCCTCGGCAATGCGCATCTCGATGCCCGGTCCGGGCAGGCCGATGCTGCCGGGCTTCATCGCCAGGCGCGGGCTCACGGTGCCACCGCCGCAGGTCTCCGTCATGCCCCAGCCCTCGCGCAGCGGGATGCCGAGCGCCAGGTACCAACGTATGAGCTGAGGCGATATCGGCGCCGCGCCCGTGAGCGCCAGGTGCACGCGGTTCAGGCCCACCATGCGGCGCACGTTGTTGAGCACCAGCACGCGCGCCAGCCAATAGCTGGCCTTCAGGGTGGCCGACGCCGCCTGCTTCTTCAAGCCACACTCGGCCACCGCCACGCCCACCTTCACCGCCCAGGCATAGGCCATCTGCTGCACGCGGCCGGCCTCGCGGATGGTGATGGTGACCTGCGAGTAGATCTTCTCCCACACGCGCGGCACCGCGAAGAACACATGCGGCTGCACCTCGCGCAGGTTCTCGAACACGGTCTCGGGGTTCTCGACGAAATTGATCACCTCGCCGCGCATGATGCTGACGTATTCGCCGATCATGCGTTCGGCGATGTGGCACAGCGGCAGAAAGGCCACGCGCTCGCCGCCCGCAGGCAAGCCCTCGAACAGGCTCGACTGCTGCCCCGACAGCACGGCGCACAGGTTGCCGTGGCTGATCATCGCGCCCTTGGGCCGGCCGGTGGTGCCCGAGGTGTAGACCAGGATGGCCACGTCGCCCGGCCCGCGTGTGGCGCTGCGCTCGGCCACCAATTGCGGATGGCCCTTCAAGTGCTCACGGCCGATCTCGCGCAGGCGGTCCAACGACATCACCTGCGGGTCGTCCAGCTTGTGCAAGCCCTCCATGTCAAAGACGATCACCTTGCGCAGCTTCGGCAGGCGCTCGCGCACCTCGAGTACCTTGTCGAGCTGCTCGTCGTCCTCGACGAACAGGTAGACGCTGCCGGAATCGCTGCTGAGGTATTCCACCTGCGAGGCGGCGTCGGTGGGGTAGATGCCATTGCAGATGCCGCCCATGCCCAGCACGGCCAGATCGCACCACACCCACTCGCGGCAGGTGTTGGCCAGCACCGAGGCCACTTCGCCGGGCTCGAAGCCCAGGCTCACCAAGCCGGCGCCGATCTCGGCCGCGATGGTGGCCACTTCGTTCCAGGAATAGGCCTTCCAAAGCCCCAGGTCCTTCTGCCGCATCATGGTGGCCTTGCCCAACTCGCGCACCCGCAGCGCAAACAACTGGGGGATGGTGTCGAAGGGCAGCGCATCGGGCTTCCAGCCGATCTGGTCGCCGCTGACGATTCGGTGCATGTCCATGGGGCTGCTCATCGCCAAGTTTTCTTCTTCTTCCAGCGGCGCTCGCCACGGACGCCGGCGTCCTTCATGCCCAGGTAGAACTCCTGGATGTCTTCTTTCTCGCGCAGGCGATCGCAGCTGTCTTCCATCACGATGCGGCCGTTCTCCAGCACATAGCCATAGTCGGCGGCATTGAGCGCCATGTTGGCGTTCTGCTCCACCAGCAGGATGGTGGTGCCGCGCTCGCGGTTGATGCGCACCACGATCTCGAAGATCTCCTTGGTGAGCTTCGGGCTCAGGCCCAGGCTGGGCTCGTCGAGCAGGATCAGCTCGGGCTGCGACATCAGCGCACGGCTGATGGCCAGCATCTGCTGCTGGCCCCCCGAGAGCAGGCCGGCGTCCTGCCGCTCGCGGTCCCGCAGGATCGGGAAGTAGCTGAAGACCTGCGCCAGATCGCGCGCCACGCCATCGCGGTCACTGCGCGTGTAGGCGCCCATCAACAGGTTGTCGTGCACGCTGAGCAAGGGGAACACCTCGCGCCCCTCGGGCACATGCACCAGGCCGCGCCGCACGATGTGCGCCGGGTCTTGCGCGGTGATGTCCTCGCCCTTGAAGACCACGTTGCCGCGCGTGGGGTCGAGCACGCCCGAGATGGTCTTGAGGATGGTGCTCTTGCCGGCGCCATTGCTGCCCAGCACGGTGGCGATCTCACCCTTGCGCACCTTCAGGCTCACGCCACGGATGGCCTTGATCGGGCCGTAGGCGCTCTCGACATTGGCCAGGCTCAAGAGGATGTCATCGCTCATGCCGCCACCCCCGCCGGCTTGCGCCGCAGCGACGACACATCGTCCACCGAGCCCAGGTAGGCCTCGATCACGCCGGGGTGCGATTGCACCTCGGCCGGCGTGCCCATGGCCAGCACCTCGCCCTGGTTCATCGCCAGCACGCGGTCACTCACGCGCGAGACCAGCGTCATGTCGTGTTCGACCATCAGCACGGTGATGCCCAGGTCGTTCTGGATGTCCTGGATCCACCAGGCCATGTCCTCGGTCTCTTCCACGTTCAGGCCCGAGCTCGGCTCATCCAGCAGCAGCAGCTTGGGCCCGGTGCACAGCGCCCGGGCCAGCTCCACCACCTTGCGCTTGCCATAGGGCAGGCCCGCCACGTGAGAATCGCGCAGCGGCTGCAGATCGAGCAGATCGATCACGCGCTCGGCGCGCTCGCGGGCGGCCAGTTCCGAAGCGCGTGCCGAAGGCAGGAACAGCAGGTTGCTCCAGAAGCCTGCGCGGCAGTGGATGTGGCTGCCGATCAGCAGGTTCTGCAGCACCGTGGCGTTCTCGAACAGCTCGATGTTCTGGAAGGTGCGCGCAATGCCCATCGCCGCGATGGCGTGCGGTGGCTGCTCGGTGAGCACCTGGCCCTCGAAGCG
>Ga0268298_10002050_pt1 | contig 22613 bp, 23 predicted proteins | sample WWTPWeurt_MetaG_FD_194462 | JGI IMG/M metagenome (GOLD analysis project Ga0268298, IMG submission 194462) | Activated sludge microbial communities from WWTP in Nijmegen, Gelderland, Netherland - WWTP Weurt | ecosystem: Engineered > WWTP > Aerobic digester > Activated sludge | place... | reverse complement strand
GCGCCCCCGAAGAGGAATGGGGTTGGAAGAGTCCCTGGGGACACGGTCGACCCGGCTGGCACATCGAGTGCTCCGCGATGAGCGCGAAGTACCTCGGTCACGGTTTCGACATCCACGCCGGGGGCATGGATCTGATCTTCCCTCATCACGAAAACGAGATCGCCCAGAGCGAAGCCGCCGAGCCGGAACGCGGCGATTTCGCGCGAGCCTGGATGCACAACGGCTTCGTGAACGTCGACAAGGAGAAGATGAGCAAGTCCCTCGGGAACTTCGTGACCGTGCGCGACGTGCTCGAGCGCAACGACCCCGAGGGCTTCCGCTGGTTCTTGCTGACCGTGCACTACCGCGGGCCCATTCAGTTCGAGACGAAGGTGCTCGATGACGGCCGAGTGGTCTTTCCCGGCGTGGACGAAGCGGAGCGCCGGGTGGACTACGTGTACGCGACACTGGGTCGCTTGGCCGAGCTCTGCGCCGACGCGGCGGAGATGCCGGGGAAGCTCCCGAACGAGCTTTCCACGCCGCGTATCGCGCTCGGGAAGTCGATGCAGCGAGCCCAAGATGCTCTGGACGACGATCTGAACACCAGCGTGGCACTGGCCGAGCTCGGCGAGCTCGCGCGCCTCGGGAACGACGTGTGCGACCTCGCGCAGAAGCGACGCAAGGACGCCGCGTTTGTCAGCGCTGCGAAGGCGGTCGCCAGCGAGGCCCTGGGTCTCGTGGATGCGCTCGGGCGACAGCTCGGCCTCTTGCTCGCCAGTCGCGAAGAGTACGCCGTGCGAACGCGGGAGCGGCGCATGCGCCTGCGTGGGCTCAGCGCCGAGCAGATCGAGGGCAAGATTCGCGAACGTGCGGCGGCCCGCGACGGCAAGGACTTCGCGCGGGCCGATGCCATCCGGACAGAGCTCGCCGCGCAAGGGGTCAGCTTGCGGGACGGGACCGGCGCCACGGACTGGACCGTGGAGGCCTGACGCCGAAAGGCGCTGCCCGCGCTCAGACCCCGATGAACAAGCGGTGGGCGAAGTTTCGCTCGAGCTTGGCGCGCAGGACTTTTTCGGCCGCAGTCTCGATGTCGTATTCGACCCGCTTGAACTCGAAGCGCTTCTTGTCCGTGTCGTACACGGTGTAGCTCGCGCGGTTGTCGTAGTCGCGCGGCTGACCGATGGAGCCGACCGAGACGATGTACTTCTTGTTCGGTTCGAGATCGAAGTCGACCGGGGGCAGCTCTTCCACCGTGTTGCGGGTGAGCGCGAACACCTTGCACAGGTGCGAGTGACCGATCAGCGTGATGTGCGCGAGCTCGTCATAGATGGGCAGACATTCGCGAGCCTGCTCTGGCGCGAAGATGTATTCGAACTCCTCGAGTCGCACCGGCGAGCCGTGGCACAAGAGGACGTTCACCGCGTCCAGACGGATCTGGTAGGGCAAGCCACGGAGCCAATCCGTGTTGTCGCGCGAGAGGAGTTGGGCGTGGGTGTCGAGCGCGTGCCGCGCGGCCTCGTAGTAGTACGAGTAGTCCATGCGTCCCGCGACGGCGGCGTCGTGATTGCCGAGGATCGTCGCCTTCACCAAGTCGCGCACCACGTCGGCGCACTCGTTGGGTGAGCCGCCGTACCCCACCGTGTCACCCAGGCAGTAGTACTCCTTGATGCTCTCGCTCTTGAACGCCTCCACCGCCGCGCTCAGCGCTTCGTAGTTGGCGTGAATGTCGCTGAGGATTCCGATGCGCATCGAGCGTCCGGGCAGGAGGCCGAATCTAACACGGGCAGCCGACGCTTCGGCAGCTCCTCGATATGTCGGCTGAACTTCCTGAAACGGCAAGACCGAGGTCGGTCTCCGGGCTGGCCGGACGTGCAGCCGCGCGGAAAAACGCGCGGGTTTTCCGCTAAGCTTCGGCCGTGGCACCCGCCGACGATTCCGACCACCCGAGCGAGCTCGCCGGGCCCGACCTCGACCTCGACCCGCCTCCGCCCGAGGTCCGAGAGCTCGCTGAGGCGCTGCGTCAGTACGTGCTGAGCGCCCTCGAGGTCGAGCTCGACTACGGGCCCGAGACCCTGCCCGTGCTCGACCATTACCTGAGACAGGCGCGCGACAACGTCCGGGAGAGACCCGAGCTCGCGGACCTTTTGACGCAGGGCGTGGGAGCCTACTTCGGCGAGGTCGTGCGCATCCACTACGCGGCCTTCTGGCGCATGCCCACCCGCGATCCCAAAGACTGGCAGCTCTGTTTCGAGGACGTGTTCCTGGCGTTCAGCCCCGTGGGTGTCGCCTGGGACGCGTTGCACGAGAGCGCAGAGCATGAAGGGCCATCCTCGGAGCTCGTGCTCGATCGCGAAGACCGAGAGGCCGTCGAGCGGCGCCTGGCCGATCTGCCCCCGGTGTCGGAAGAGGAGTACTTCTTGCTCTCGACCCGGGCCGAGATCCTGGAGATCGTCGAGGATCAGCTGCGCCTCGAGCTGTCGCGCGCAAAGCTCGACAGCGTGGAGTACGGTCCCGCCGACTACGAGGTGGTTGGTCGGCCCATCGGGCAAGCTTGAGTCACGGCGGCGGGGCGCCCGCGTCGGGCGCTGGCCCGCCGACGCTCACGCGCGCCGGGAGCGTGACGACCTTCGCGGGCTCGATGGCTCCGCCCAGGAAATCACGCCATGACAGCGAATAGCGCCCGGGAAGCGGTCCGATGAGGAACTGCTCGGCGCCCGGATCGATCCACGCCACCGGCACGCCGTCGAGCAAGAGATAGCGCACCGAGTCCGCGTGGTTCACGGCGACGAGCCCCTCCCCCGGCGCGTCTTTCGCTGGCTCGGTCGCGGCCGGCCGCGTGTGGAACGAAGCCAGCTCTTCTTTGGTGAAGAACACGCCCGCGCTCGTGGGCGGAAGCTCCCCGGGCCGGTGCTCTGCGCCCGCTGGCGGCAAGAACAGCAGTCCGAACGGCAACTCGGGTTTGCGCGTGATGGCGCTCACCTCGAACGACAGCTTGCCACCCTTGGGCCAACGGAGCTCCGCCTTGAGCGGGGTCAGCCCTTCGTTGCACACGTCACTCGTCGGATCGACGGCCACCAAATCGAGCAGGAACCGGCACAAGAGATCACCCGCACGGCCCAAGCTCGAGATGCTGCCCTGTTCCAGCAGGATCTCGCCCACCGGGCTCTTGACTTCGATCTTCGAGGTCTCGAGCCCGAGCAGCGCACCCTTGCCGCGGGGTTCGCTCTTCACGCGCGTGAGGGGCATGGCATCCGCGCGGCGCTCGGAGAGGAGCGCGCGCAGCACGCCGGGACGGAGGATCCGATATTTGTCTTGGTCGGGCCACACCACCACGTGGCCGTAGTGTTCGAGCTGAGCGCGGAGCTCCGTGCCCTTCGGCAGCGGGAACGACATCGCAGCCAGCTGAAAGCGCATGCGTCCGATGGGAGCGAGGTCGACGATGACCTTCAGCGCGGTCCTTTCACGTGCCTTCTTGAGCGCGTCGTTCGAGAGCTCGGGCGTGGCGTTCGGCGGCGGCAGATCGAGCCACTTGAAACTGGCGTCGAGCGTCACCCCCGTGCCGTCCTTGGCGGCGATGGTGTCGCGCGGAAGGGCCTGGTCGTCGCGGAAGGGTATCGGGTCGGGCGGGCCGGCATCCGGGATCAAGAGACGCCCGGCCGAATCGGCAGGAATGCCGCCGCGGCCCGCGTCGCTCTTGGGTGCTTCACCGGGCTCGCTTTGGCTCGCCAGCGGCGCGGGCAGGATGCTCGCGTTCGGGCTCGGCTGGTTTTGGTTCTCCTGGGTGCCGTTCGTGCGTTGGGCGGGGCAGCCCACGAGCAGAGTCGCGGCGGCCAAAGCGAAGAGCGTCCGGTTCATCGCCGTGCTCTTCCGACGAGCTCGGACGCGGTGATGCCGAGCTTTTCGCAGTGGGCGTCGATGCCGGACAACACCTTCCGGGCCGCGCACGGGTCGGCGAAGCTCGCGGTGCCTACCTGGATGGCGCGCGCGCCCGCCAGCAAGAACTCCAGCGCGTCACGCGTGGTGGAGATCCCTCCGATGCCGATCACCGGGATCGAAACGGCGCCGCACAGATCCCAGACGATGCGCAGGGCGATCGGGCGAAGCGCCGGTCCGCTGAAGCCACCAGTGCGATTGGCCAGGCGTTGCCGTTCGGCGTCCACGTCGATGCTCATGCCCCGGATGGTGTTGATGGCCGTGAGTGCGTCGGCGCCCGCGTCTTCGCACGCCTTGGCCACGGCGACGATGTCGCCCGCTTCCGGGCTCATCTTCACCCAGACCGGCAGTCGTGAGGCCTTGCGCACGGCGCTGGTGACTTGGGCCGCGAGCTTCGGATCTTTCCCGAACTCGATGCCGCCGTGGGACACGTTGGGGCAGGAGACATTGAGCTCGAGCGCGTGCACGCCGCTCTCGGCGTCGAGGCGCTCGGCGATCTTCACGAAGTCGTCGGTGCTGCTGGCGAAGATGTTGGCGACCACAGTCACGTTACGCTCGCGCAGCACCGGCAGCTTGTCGCGACAGAACGCCTCGACGCCCACGTTGGCGAGCCCGATGGCGTTCAGCATGCTCGCCGGCGTTTCGCAGATGCGCTCGGGGGCGTTGCCTGCGCGCGGCTCGAGGCTGAGCCCCTTGGTGCAGATCCCGCCGAGCTCCGCCACGTCGAAGAAGTCGTCGTATTCGAGGCCGTAGCCGAAGGTGCCCGACGCGGTGAGCACCGGGTTCTTCAGGACCAGGTTGCCGATCCGGGTTTCGAGCCGGTTCATGCCGTCTTGCCTCCTTCACCGCTCCGCCGCGGCGCGTGGTCGGCTCGACTCCAATCGATGCGCCGCGCGTCGATGCACGGCCCTTGGGTGCAAGCGTAGACGTAGCCACCGCCGGTGGCCGGGATGGGGCATCCGAGGCACACACCGTAGCCGCACGCCATGGGTGCCTCGACCGAGACCTCGCACGGAACGTCGCGCTTCGCGCAGAGCTCCGCCACTTTCGCCATCATGCGGTCCGGCCCGCAGCTGAAGACCTCGACGTCGTCGCCCAAGAGCGAGCCGAGCACGTCGGTCACGCGGCCCTGGTGTCCGCGCGAGCCGTCTTCGGTGGTCACGTGGAGCTCCGCGTTTTCGGCGAGCTCGTCGTCGAGGGGGAGGTCGCTGCGCGTTCGCCCGCCGTAGACCACGATGGGCCGGCGCGCCCCGACGAGAGTGCGCGCCAGAAACAGAAGCGGCGCGACGCCCACGCCGCCAGCGACCAGCACCTGCCGCCGGTTCGGGTTCGGCGCTCTCCAAGGCACGCCGAGCGGGCCGAGCAGCGAGAACGGCTCTCCCGGTTCGGCGCGCGCCATGCGCGTCGTGCCCTCGCCCACCACCTTGATCAGAATCGACGGCGTGGGGCCGCCCGAGAGGTAGCTCATCGGGCGCGGCAAGAGCGGGGCGTCACCCCACTCGGCGCCACGCACCATGACGAAGTGACCCGGCAAGACGCTCTGGTCCTTGCCGACGTCGAACGTGAGCACGTGATAACTCGCGCCGATGGTCTCGCGGCGCAAGAGCGGCACGGTGACTTGGGACCGTACGGTACGACCCGACATCTCAGGTCTCCTCGATGGTGATCTCGTCGCGCGTTTCCAAGATGGCCCCGTTCGCGGTGTCGATCTGAAGCATCATCTCGATGGCGTCCTCGGAAGTGTCACTGTAGTAGCCGCGCCGCAAGTTCACCGCCGCGAAGCCCAGGCTTCGATAGAGCGCGATGGCCGGCAGGTTGGAACGGCGGACCTCCAGTAGCACGAGACGCGCGCGGTCGCTCTGGGCTCGTGCGATGGCGTCCGCGAGGAGGGCGCGGGCCGCGCCTCGCCGGCGGAAATCCGGGTGGGTGGCCACGTCGATCACGTGGCGCTCGTCGGCCACCGCCCAGAGCAGGAGCACCGCGAGCGCAGGGCTTCCAGGTTCGAGTCTTGCCACGCTCAGGCGCGCGTAACCGCGCGCGAGCTCCGCGTTCACGTCGAGCGTCTGCCCGCCGAGTCGAGCGATCTCCACGGCACGCTGCTGATCTCCGGGAGCGAGCGCTTCGACGATCATGCGAGGGCCCACGCGCGAACCGCGAGCAGCGCCGCGTCGAGGGCGAGCATAAGGCTGCCGTCTCCGCGCAAAATCGCGCCCGAATAGGGGCCCACCTGCGAGAGCAAGAGCGGCAAGGGTCGCAAGCTGCACTGCTCGACCTCGCCCACGTGATCGACGCCGACGCTCACCGTGGGGATGCCCCGGAGCGAGAGCTCCAGGGAGACCTTGGGTGTGCCCTGCGCTGCTTCACCGAGACAGGCGAGCAGCGGAACCGGCGGACGCTTCGCGTCGATCTTGCTCACTTTGCCGCTGAAGCTCACCGGAAGCGCGAGCTCCCAAGAACCTACCGTGAGCCACAACACGTCCGTGGTCCAGCGCTCGCTCGGGAGCTCGAGCGTGGCGCGGAGCCCACCGGCAGCGGGCCTCTCGAGGCGGATCGTGCCGCCCAGCCGGCGCACGGTGTTCAGCGCGAGATCGAGCCCGACGCCCCGACCCGCGAGCAAGTCGGCCTCGCGCTTCGTGGTGAGACCGGGCACGAACAGGAGCGCCAAGAGCTCGTCGTCGCTCGCGGCCTTTGCGGCCTCGTGGCTCACCGAACCGCGCTCCACCGCCAAGCGTCGCACGCCTTCCACGTCGACCCCGCGCCCGTCGTCCTCGCACACGATGGAGAGCCAGTCGCCGGCGCGCTCTCCCGAGAGGCGCAAGAGCCCTCGCGGCGACTTGCCGCGAGAGCGGCGCTCCTCCGCCGGCTCGATGCCGTGCGCGAGGGCGTTCCGCGCCAGCTGCATCAAGGGGTCCACCAACCGCTCGGCGACCTCTCGCTCGACGGGCGCATCGCTCGCGCTCACGCTCACCAGCACGTCCCGTCCTTCACGTTCGGCGAGGCGCTCCACCGCCGCCCCCACCTTGCCCAAGATGGCCGAGAGCTTCGTGCGGCGCGTGAGGGCGATTTCGCGCCGGATGTCTTCGGCGGCCGCGCGCATGCGCTCGGCCCCGCGGCGCCCGATCTCCCGGCCGAGCTCCAGATCTTCCGCGGCGCCCGCCAGTGCACGGCTCACGGCGTCGATGCGCGACAGGGCTGCCGCGGGCGGCCCCCACGGTCGCGGAGGCCCCAACATGCGCAGCGCATCCCCGAGGCTCACCTGGAGCTCGCGCAGTCGGCGCACCTCGCGTGACGCCGTGGCGTGCGCGCTCTTCAGCTCGTCGTGCGAGAGCCGGAGCTGTTCGATGCGCTCGAGCACGCGTTCGAGCGAGCCGCCCTGCACGCGCACCGTGTGCTCTCCCGTGTCTTCTTCCACCGGCGGCTGCGTCGTTCGACGGAGCACGGTGGCCGGGGCAGTGGTGGACTTCGGCGCGGCCGAGGTCATGCGCTTGCCGCGCAAAGTCTCGAGGGCCGCCGCCTGATCTTCCACCAAGAGCAGGACGACGCTCTTGTGCCGCGGCAGATCGTTCCAGCACGTCTCGTGAGTGACGCCCTCGCGTTTCAGATCGGTCTCGATGCCGTGGCAGTACCAAGCCGTGACGTCGTCTCCGACCGCCGCCGCCGTTCCCTTGATCGAGTGTATGGCGCGCATCGCTTCGGCGAGGCCACCCGCGTCGCGCGGCCCCACCAGCGCGGCTTCGAGCTCGTCGAGGCGGTCGCGAACGGTCGCCAGGTATTCCCCTCGATAGGATGCGTCGACGAGCGACGGGCCGAGCCCGGGCGGAGGCTCCGGCCAGCGCGTGTCGAAGGGTGGGGTGCCGGCGCGAATGCGCCCCAGCACGCCGCGCAAGATCTCGCCCGTTTCACCGATGGCCGCTGGCTCGCCGCTCCGGACGCGCTGGGAGAGCTGAGCGATGACCAACGCGAGCTCGGGGTGACCGGCCATGGCGGCCGAGCCCTTCAACGTGTGCATCGCCGCGCGGAGCTCGCGCGGGTCGGGCGGAGCATCGAAGAGCGAGAGACGTCGCTCGATCTCTTCGCCGAGCAGTTGGTCGAGCTCCGAGCGGGTCACGGGGCTCCGTCGGGGTCTCCACGGTATTGTTCACGCAAGAGCTTCGCCAGCGGGCCGAGGCTCGGCGAAAGCGCGCGCAGCACCGGCGACCGCCGCGGCCCCTCGGCGAGCTTGGTCAACGCTCCCAGCAAGGCTCGCGCGTGATCCGACGCGTCCGCGAGCAACGCCGCGGTCTCCGGGTCGGTCTCGGTGACCTGCTTCACTCGCGAGCTGACGTCGCTCATCGCCGACGAAACGTCGCGCTGGGCCGCCTGCACCTGCAAGAGCTCGCGCGCGAGATCGGCGGAACGCGCCTGCGCTCCCTCGACCTGCTCTCGGAGCTTGTCTCGCTCGCGGTCCATTTGGTCGAGCACCCCGGTGTGGGCGTCGAGCGCAGCGAGCACGCGCGTGACGTGATTGCGCACGTCGTCGGCCACGAGCACGAGGGGCTTACCCGTCGGATCGCCGAGGCGTGCGCCTTCGAGCCCCGCATTCAATGCGACCAGGCGGATTTGCTCCAGAGACTCGCGGGAAAGCGCCAGACTCGAGCGAGCCTCGCGAGCTCGCGTGAAGAGCTGGCGCACCGCGTCCACCGCTGCGTCCAGGGTGCCGCGTTGCTGCGCGGAGGCCGCGCCGGCGGCTTGGCTGGCACCGAGGGCGGATTCGGCGGCCTGTTCGGCCTTCGACACGGCGCGCACGAGCAGCGCGTCGTCCACGCTGGTCGAGCGCATCATCGGTGCGTTGTCCTTCAGCGTCTCGCGCAGCGCGTCCAAAAACCGAGATGCACGACTCACGGCTTCACTCCTTCGACGCGGCTTCTTGCACGCGCTCGAGCTCGGCCGCCACGTCGAACGGCGGCACCTCGCTTCCCTCGAACAGCACGCCGTCCCCCTGCGGCGTGAAGAACCCGGCGCCGTCGACCTCGACGCCGGCGACGCCCACGATCTCGTTGCCGGCGACGCACACCACGAGGTGTGGGCCGCTTCCGGCTTCGGCGACCGCGATGGCGCGACCCGAGACCCACGCGAGCGAGAGTGGGCTGCCCGGAACCGGAGACAGACGCGGGCGGGCCACGACCGTCTGGACCAAGAGCGCGGGCAGGTAGCGTCGTTCTCCGCGCACGGAGAGCACGAGCCCCGCGCCGCTTCGCATCAGGCGTTGCTCCGGCGACGCACCAACCGGGAATTCAAGAACTGGTAGATGATCTTGCAGAGCTCGAAGGAGCTGCCTTCCATGAAGTCGACGATTTCACGCACCGTGCGCTCGCCGTCGATGGCTTCGAGCACGGCCTGCTCGCGCTTGGTGAGCTTCGACTCGGTGCCGACCCGTTCGATGGCGCCTTCGTCCCGCGCCAACACCTCTTCGAAATCGAACGTGCCCTCGATCAGGCGCCACTCGTCCACGCGGCGGAAGCCTTCCATCACCAGCGCGCTGGTCGAGAGCCCCAGCCGCACCGTGGACACCTCGGGCGGAATGCCCACGGTGAAGGTGAAGCGTCCGGTCTTCCAGCGCACGACCTCGTAGACCAGCTCCGATGCCTGACGCGTCACCGCGTGGGTGATGGCCTCGGGCTCCACCAAGCCGAGCTCTTTGAGCACGTCGCCCAAGAGGCGGCGCGATCCGGAGCGCTGAGCCAACACCGTGTCGAGATCTTCACGGCTGATGGCTCCGGACTCGACCAGGTAGCGCCCGAGCAAGAACTCGTCGCGCACGCCGCGCGAGCGCGCGAAGTCGATGTTGCCCTCGCGCACGAAGAGCGTGATCTCGCTCTTGCGGTTCGTGATGAGCAGAGCCCCCGTTTGGTGTTGCAGGTGGAGGAGCTGAAGGATCTCGGCGATGGAGATCACGGCGATGTCGCCCGCCAGGACTTCTTGGGTATTTTCCCCGAAATCGAGCGCCCTCAGCAGCACCGACAACGTGCCCATGTTCTCGGGCGTGATGGCGTGCTGGATCGCCTCGGTGAAACGTTTCGAGTCCGCCGAGCCGCCCGTCACCCGCACGAGCTCCGGAGTCACGAGCCGCGCCAGCGCGCTCCCGAACTCGAGCGCCGTCTGGCTGCGACGAAGCGCGGGGTCGTCGCTCGGCACGGCCAGGCTCGGGGCCATGGCCTCGGCGATGGTTTCGTCGTCGGGCATGGCCGACGCTTCGGGCACCGGTCGCCCGCGCCCTTCTTCGTGCTTCTTGAGCGCGCCTTCCACCACCGCGATGAGGCCGCGGGCATCGAAGGGTTTGGTGATGGCGTCGATGGCGCCGGTCTGCTGCACGAACTGGCCGCGGATGCGATCCCCCTTGGCGCTCATCAGCACCACGGGCAGCGACTTCCGATCGGGCTGCGCGCGGAGCTCGCGGCAGAACTGGTAGCCGTTCATGCGCGGCATGACGAAGTCGAGCAGTACGAGGTCGATCTCTTCGCCTGCCTTCAGCTTGGCCAGCGCGGCCTGCCCGTCCTCGGCGGTGATGGCTTCGTAGTCTTGCGCAGCCAAGATCGTCGCCACGACCTTGCGGATCGTGGGGCTGTCGTCGACGACGAGGATGCGCGCGCCCATCGCGGGCGCTATTCTAGGCGGGTCAGCATGGACCGGCGCAAGAACGGGCAGAGCGGAGGCCAGCTTCCTCGCATCGTTCCCGACGAGCTCCCGCTCTTCGGGGCCCTCGAGCGGAGCGGAATCGTGGTCGTGATGCGGGAAAAGCCCGCAAAAGCCGCCAAGGGCCCCCGGGTCCGGCCTCCGAAGCCCAAGCGCTGAGGCTTCGGATGTGCAGGGGAGACGCTGCGGCCGCTAGCCGCCTTCGCCCGCCAGGCGGATGTGGAGATCCGCGAGCTGGCCGGGGCTCACCGCGTTCGGAGCGTTGCTCATCACGTCGGTGCCCTTCTGGGTCTTGGGGAAGGCGATGACGTCGCGAATGCTGTCGCTTCCGGCGAGCAGCATCGACAGTCGATCCATACCGAGGGCGATGCCGCCGTGGGGCGGCGCGCCGTAGCGCAGGGCCGAGAGCAGGAAGCCGAACTTCTCCTGCGCTTCCTCGTCGGTGATGCCGAGGGCCTTGAACACGCGGCGCTGCACTTCGGGGTCGTGGAGGCGGATGCTGCCGCCCGCGATCTCGAAGCCGTTCAGCACCAGATCGTAGCGGTGGCAGAGCACCTTGCCCGGATCCTGGTCGAGTAGCGGCACGCTGTCGTCGTGGGGTCGAGTGAAGGCGTGGTGCGCGGCGGCCCAGCGCTTCTGCTCGTCGTCCCACTCGAAGAGCGGCGGATCGACGACCCAGAGGAACTGCCAGCGATCCCCGTGACCGACCTCGGGGATGAGCCCGAGCTTCTTGGCGATGTGCACGCGCAGGTTCGCGAGCACCGTGTGCACCAGGCTCGCCTTGCCGAACTGGAACAAGAGGAGGTCGCCTTCTTTGGCGCGGCAGTGGGAGTTGATGGCGTCGCGGAGGTCGGGCGTGATGGTCTTGGCGAAGGGCGACTGCGTCCAGCTGCCATCGGCGGCGACCTTGGCGCGGGCGAGACCGGCCGCGCCCATGCTCTTCGCGAGCTGCTCGAGTTTGTCGGTCTCGGCGCGCGACAGGCCCGCGTCACCCGGCACCACCATGGCCTTGACGATCTCCGCCGGCAGGTCTTTCCGGTGTACGCCGCTCTTGAACTTCTCGGCGATGGGCTGCCAGAACGGAACGCCGCCGCCGTCGTGGCTCACCACGAGCTCGGTCAGATCGACGTGCTTCATGGCGAAACGGAGGTCGGGCTTGTCGTTGCCGTAGTCGCGCATCGAGTCGTCGAAGCGCATGCGGGGGAAGTGCCCATCGGGGTAGAGCTTCTTCAGATCCACGCCGAGCCCCTCGCGCCAGATGGCGAAGATCAGGCCTTCGACCAGCGAGAACACGTCGTCTTGGTTGACGAAGCTCATCTCGATGTCGATCTGCGTGAACTCGGGCTGGCGATCGAGCCTCAGGTCTTCGTCGCGGAAGCAACGCACGATCTGGAAGTAGCGCTCGTAGCCCGCCACCATGAAGAGCTGCTTGAAGATCTGCGGGCTCTCGGCCAGGGCGTAGAACTTCCCGGGGCTCAGCCGCGCCGGAACCAAGAAGTTCCGCGCGCCGCCCGGCGTGTACTTCACCAGGAAGGGGGTCTCGATCTCGAGGCAACCCTGGCTCGAGAGGTAGTTCCGGGTGGCCTGGTTGATGTTGTGCCGCATGCGCAGGCAGCGCTGGAGCGGCCGCCGGCGGAGGTCGAGGTAGCGGTACTCGAGCCGCACCTCTTCGCGTGTGTCGATGCTGTCGGCGATCTCGAAGGGCGGCGTCTCGGCCTTGTTGAACACGGTGGCCTCGAGCACCACGACCTCGATCTCACCGGTGGCGAGGTTCGGGTTCGTGGCGGAGACCATCTTGTTCTCCTTCTTGCTCCACTGCTCGCCGCGGGACCGCACGCGCCCGCGGATGCCGATCACCCACTCGCTCCGCACCTGCTCGGCCAGGTCGTGGGCCTCTTTCGAGGCGTCCGGGTCGAACACGACCTGGGTGAGCCCCTCACGGTCCCGGAGGTCGACGAAGATCAGCGACCCGTGATCGCGCCGGCTGTCGACCCATCCGAACAGGACCACCTCTTGGTCGATGTCGCTGGCGCGCAAGGCGCCGTCGTGGTGGGTGCGCTTGAGCTCGTCGATGAAGCGGGCCAATCGTCCGTCCTTTCCGGGGGGAGCGCCTCGGGCGGGGCGTCGGAATCCCTAGCCGGAAGTCGGGGCCGGGAGCCGGAGCGCCGCTTTTGGCGGGAAAGCGCTTTTAGCGCGGCCTCCCGTTTTTGTCGCCAATCTCCGGAAATTGGGCAGAAATCCGAGTCGCAGCGTAACGGTCGGGCGTGACCCCGAGCCCGAGCCACGCGCCGCCGCTCCTCCGCCCCGAGCGCCACTGGCTCTACGGCCTCACCGCGTGGCTCGCCCTCGGTGTTCCCTTGGTCCTCACCTTCAACCGCGTGAGCGCGTTCACCCAGTGGCGCGACGACCTGCCCATCGTGCGGGCCCTCGGCCTCGTCCCCATCGGCGGTGAAGGCACGCTGAGCGCGATCTTGATTCAGCTCTCGTCGTTCCTCCCCATCGGCGGACGCGTCCTTCGGGCGGCCCTGCCGAGCGCGATCTGTCTGGCCCTGGCGTCGCGACTCGTGTTCGCCGCCACGGCGCGCCTCCTCGAACAGAACGCTTGGACGCCTCGCCTCACACCGTTGCTCGCGTTGGCCGCCGCGCTCACCGCCACCCTCGCCCCCACCTGGCAGCTCGAAGGCACCATCGCGGGCGGCGCCACGCTGGCCGCGGGCCTCGTGCTCGCCGGCCTCTTGCTGCGCCCGAGCGCGGACACGCGTGACGCTCGCATCTGGCTCGCCTTCGGCTCGTTCGTCGGGCTCACCAGCATGGAGAGCCACGCGGCCGGCGCCGCCCTCGTGCTCGCCCTCGCGACTCAAGTCTTCGCGCTGGGCGAGGTCCCCGCCAAACGCAGCGTCGCACTGGCCGCCATCGGCGCCCTCGCGCTCATGCTGCTCGCGGCGATCCCACTCGCGGTCCGCCCGCTCGCGTCCCGCGCCTGGGTGCACCTCGGCTACACGCTCTCGTCGGCCAGCGTGCTCGGCATCGACTCTGCCGCCGAACGCACGGGAGTGCTCACGGCGTGGTTCCGCGACGTGGGCATCATCGCTTGCGGCCTCGCCCTCGGCGGTCTCGTTTGGGGCCTCGTGCGCGGTCGAACGCGCTGGATCGCGGTCCCGCTGGCGTCCCTCATCGTCGCCGACGTGGTCTTCCCCGCGAGCCGCGGCGGTCTCCTCTCGGCCGACCCCCTCGCCCCGGTTCGCCTCCTCGCTCTCGCATCGCTCGCGGCTTCGGCCGCGCTCGGCGTCCACAGCGCCGCGGTCGCTCTCCAGCGCTCGAGCTTGCCCATGGCGCGCCACTCGGCGGCCCTCCTCGTCGCCTTCGACTTCACGCTGGTCCTCGTCACCGGCGGCGACTCGGCCTTCCCCGCCGATCGCAGCACCCAGAACGCAGCCGAGGTCTGGACCGACGAGGCCCTCGGGGGTCTCCCGCACGGAAGCCTGCTCCTCGTGCGCACCGAGACGGTCGCGTGGCGCTTGTGGGCCGCGCGGGTCGCGCGCGGTGAACGCCCCGACCTCGTCGTGGTGCCCATCCCTCTCCTCGACAAAGGCTCGGTGGCCTCCCAGCTCCTCGCCATGGAGCCGGCGCTCGGCCCGCTCATCCGCGACGTCGCAGTGAGCGGCAAGCCGAGCGAGCACGCCCTCTCGAGCCTCGCCGACACGCGCCCGCTCTACGTCGAGCTCGATCCGACCTGGGACAAGCGCCTCATCGATCACCTGATCCCGAAGCCGTTCTGGCTCCGCTTCGCGCCCCACGCCTACGGCCGTTCGGACCGCACGGCCGCCCTCGAAAAGGGTCGCCGCCCGTTCCAGCGTGTGCTCGCCGTGGCGCAGACGCCCGACCACAAGGACCGCGCCACGCTAGCGATGCTCTCGGCCCGAGCCGAGGAGCAGGCCTACGTCCTCGCCGCCCTCGGCGATCGCGAGAACGTCGCCGACGTGTGCGAAGACCTGAAAGCCATCGATCCGGATCACCCGTTCGTCACCGAGCTCAGCGCGCGCCTCGGGAAGAAGCCCACGGGCAAGGTGGACGTGAGCGGCTTGATCCAGTGACGCGGCGGAGGAGAAGGGATTCGAACCCCTGGTGGGTTGCCCCACGGCGGTTTTCAAAACCGCTGCCTTAGACCACTCGGCCACTCCTCCGTGGCAGCCGGTCTTGTAGCACGAACGCCGCATTGCCAGCGCGTCGGGGCGCGCATGCAAGTCGAGGCCGCATCGAGCAACGCCTCACCGCTCCCGGCGAAGCAGCGTGGCGACTTTCATTGCGACCCCGATCCCCGCAGACCAAACCACGATGCTGATTGGCAGGAGCACCGCCGACCAGCGAACTTCGAGCTCCGCGTTCTCGTTGTCCAGGATCGCCCACCCAAGGACTCCGCAACGAAACATGTGGTGAAAGCCGCCGACCGGGAGAAACCACAACCAAGACCAGGCCAAGAGGCCCGTCGCAATCGCCAGCCGGCGCACGAGCGACCTCATCCTGGGACCCGCGGAGCCACCCAGCCGCTTTGTAGCACTACTCGCGCTCGCGGCTCGGGCTCGGTGCACCGGCGGCCCTGAACCCACCGGTGTCACCGAGCCCGCCCGAGCCCCCCGCGACCCCCGCACAGGCAGCGTCCCCCGTGCTCCCGCTGCCGCAGCCCACACGACGGGATGCGAGGAGACCCATCCGTGTCGTTGGCTGCGCCATCGACCGCGAGTAAGCAGATTTCATGCCCGCATTTTTGTGCCAGGTGGCACAACTCACGGGTTTTCGGCGAGCTCGCTCTCGATGGCGATGGCGCCCGTGAGCGTCTTGTGGACCGGGCACTTGTTGGCGATTTCGAGCAGGCGTTGACGTTGTTCGGCGTCGAGCGGGCCCTCGAGCTCGATGCGGCGCGTGATCGTGAACGGTGTGCCGCGCTCGGCCCCGAGCACCACGCGCACGGCGCTGAGCGGCCAGCCCTTGCGGTCGGCGTACATGCGCAGGGTCATGGAGGTGCACGCGCCGAGGCCGGCCAGAACCAGCTCGTGGGGCGCGAGGCCCGCGTCGTCGCCGCCGAGGTCTTTGGGCTCGTCGGCGTCGAGGCTGAGCTCGCCCACGCGGACGAGCTGGCGGAACTTGGCGTCGGTGCTCGAAACGGTGACGGGTCGGATGTCCATCACGCCACCGCGAGCGCGCCTTTGCGCTTCAGGGTCGAGAGGGTGACGTCGCGGTAGTCGCTGCGCACCGAGCCCTGCACCGACTCGCGGGCGAGCACGCGGGTGGACCACGCGTGCAGATTCGTGAGCCCTTCCGGGATGCGATAGCTGTCGAGCTCTTCGAGGATCGCGATCTTGGTGAAGGCGGGCGTGAATGCGACGTCGGCGAAGCCGAAGCGGCTCCCGTCGGCGGCGACGAGGGAGAGATAGCTCTTGCCGCCGAGCTCGCCGTCGAGACGCGTGAGGGCCTTGTCGAGCTCGTCTCTGGCGCGGTCGTAGACCTCGCGGTCCGGGGAGTTCATGCGCCGATAGACCGGCGCGAACACGTCTTCGGCGAACTGGAACAGGCCGCGGTCCCGGGCGCGCGCCACGGGATCTTCGGGCATGAGCCGTGGAGGCGGGCAGGTCTCGTCCAAGAACTCGCAGATGGCGCTGGACTCGAACAGGGGCACGTCGTCGGCGAGGAGCACGGGCACCTTGCCGCGCGGCGAGATCTTCAGAAACCAATCCGGCTTCGCTTCGAGGTCGATGTACGTGACTTCGTGCGCGGCGTTTTTCTCGCGCAGGAGAATCACGGCGCGCTGGACGTACGGGCACATCACGGCGGACACGAGCTTGAGCTTCATGCCTGCTTCCTCCCCCGACTCGCGGCGGGAGGCAATGGTCGAACGTGCGCTTCTGCTTGCCGGGCGAGTCGTGTAGCTTCGAAGCCGGGGAAGCGAACATGTGTCGGAACATCCGCCCGCTCTTCAACTTCGACCCGCCGACCACGCCCGACGAGATCCACGCTGCGGCGCTTCAATTCGTGCGCAAGGTCAGCGGATCCACCAAGCCCGCCCGCGGAAACCAGGCGGCGTTCGACCGCGCAGTGGACGAAATCGCGGCTTCGACGGCTCGGCTCTTGGCTGGGCTCGAGACCCACGCTCCGCCCAAAAACCGCGAAGAATTTCGGGAAAAGGCCCGGCAACGGTCCCTCAAACGTTTCGCCCGTTCGAGCCCCGAATGAGCTAGGGCGGGGGCTTCCGCCGGAACACGACCGAGAGGTTGTTCGCCGGCATCTCCACCACGCGCTCGAGCTCCAGGGAGCGGGCTTCGGCGGCCTCGACCACGTCCTCGAGATCGCGCACGCCCCAGCGCGAATCTCGTGCGCGCAGCGAGGCGTCGAACTCTGCGTTGCTCGGCGCGGTGTGGGCGCCGTGCCGCCTGTAGGGCCCGTAGAGATAGAGAACGCCGCCGGCGGGCAGCACCCGTTCGGCGCCGCGCACCAGGGCGAGCGTCGCGTCCCAGGGCGAGATGTGCACCATGTTGATGCAGATCACGACGTCGGCTTCGCTCACGGGCCAGGGCTCGACCATCACGTCGAGCTCGAGGGCGGGCAGGACGTTGGCGTTTTCGCCGTGCTCGCGCCAGGCGTCGATGCTCCCGCGGCTCGTCGCGTCGGGATCCGTCGGCTGCCAGCTAGCGACGGGCAACCGGCTCGCGAAGAAGCTCGCGTGCTCGCCGGTGCCCGCGGCGATCTCGAGCACTCGTGCGCCGTCCCGCACACATTGCGTGAGCACGCCCAAGATGGGCTCACGGTTGCGCGAAGTGGCAGGTGCCGAGCGGCGTTCGGGCATGGCCGAGCCTAGCGCGATCACCCGGCGGCGTGACGCGGGCGAAAAATGCCGTACGCTCGCCGCGGAGGCTCCCGATGAAGACGAAGCTCGCCGGGCTGGTTTCTTTGGGCGCGCTGCTCTGCACCAGCGCCGCTTTGGCGAAGACCTACAAGGTCGGTCCGAGCCAGACCTACAAGCAGCTCACGGAGATCGACGACTTGCTCCAGCCGGGAGACCTGGTCGAGATCGACGGCGACGCCACGTACGCGGGGGGAGCCATCTTCTCCACCGCCGGGACCGCCGCCGCCAAGATCACGGTGCGGGGCCTGCGCGTGAACGGCAAGCGGCCCGTCATCAGCGGCGCCACCAACACCATCGAGGCCCAAGGCGACCACTACGTGTTCGAAGGGCTCGAGCTCACGCAGGGCTCGTTTCGCTGCTTCTATCACCACGCCGACGACATCACGCTGCGCGATTCGGTGATCCACGATTGCCCGAAGCACGGCCTCTTGGGCGCCGATGCGGACTCCGGCTCGCTGCTCCTCGAATACGTCGAGGTCTACAAGTGTGGCGGTGGCACGTTCGACCACCAGATCTACATGGCCACCGACGAGACCGCCCACCCGAAGAGCGTGTTTCGCATGCAGCACTGCTACGTGCACGACGCCAACGGCGGCAACAACGTGAAGAGCCGCGCCGAGCGCAACGAGATCTATTTCAACTTCATCCAGGGCGCGATGTACCACGAGCTCGAGCTCATCGGCCCGGACGGCCAAGACGAGAACCTCGCGCGCGAAGACAGCGACGTGGTCGGCAACGTGCTGGTGAAGACCGCCACCACGTTCGTGGCGCGTTTCGGCGGGGATGGCACGGGACAGACCTTCGGACGCTACCGCTTCGTGAACAACACGGTCGTGACCCAACCCGGCGGCTCCGCCGTGTTCCGATTGTTCGACGGCATCGACAGCGTCGAGATGCACAACAACGTGTTCTGGACCACCGGGAGCGGCACGCCGAATCTCGTGCGCACGACGGAGGCCAGCTGGAAAGCGGGCAGCGCCATCGCGGGCAGCAACAACTACGTGAAGGCGGGGGCAACCAACGTGCCCAAAGAGTGGTCGGCCACGCTGGAGGGCACCGACCCCGGATTCGTCGACGCGGCGGGGCTCGATTTCCACCTGGCCGCGGGCAGCGGGGTCATCGACAAGGGCACGAGCGCGCTCGCGGGCCCGGCCGGACACGATTTCCCGCCGCCGCTCGGCGCGGCGCTGTTCCATCCGCCGGTTCATGCGCTCGAAGCCGTGGGCGCGGCCACACCGCGTCCGATGGTGGGCACCATCGACATCGGTGCCTACGAGTTCGGGACTGGGCCTGCTGCCGGGGGCACCAGCGGCACGGGCGGGAGCGCGACGGGTGGATCGGGTGCGAGCACCGCGGGTGGTGCAGGTGGTGCGGGCGGTGCGAGCGGGGGCGCTCCCTCGACCGGCGGTGCCTCGACGGGCGGGAAGAGCGCCGCGAAGAGCGGTAGCGACTCGAACTGCGGCTGCCGCACGGGATCCGGGTCGACCGGTGGCGCTTGGACCGCGGCGGGCCTGGCTGTCTGGGCCGGGCTCCGGCGACGGCGAAGGGCGAGCTAGTCGGCGCGAATCGGCCCGAAAACCTCGGAGTTTTCCCCGGATCTTGCGCGGCTCGGGGGCTTTCGCTAGGGTGCGCGCCCCTTTGTCGAGGAGCCCATCCGAATGGCACGCGTCACCGTCGAGGATTGCCTGGAGCAGGAAGAGAACCGCTTTGCACTGGTGGTGCTCGCGTCGACGCGCTGTCGCCAGCTCATGAAGGGTGCGCCTCAGCTGGTGAACGCCAAGAACAAGCCGTCGGTCATCAGCTTGCGCGAGATCGCCAAAGGCCGCGTGCGCTTCCACCGTACGAGCGACGACGTGGTCCGCGAGTACATCGCCGAGTGCGAAGCCTTCGACCGCACGCTCTGAGCTTCGGAATCGGCCCATGGCCCAGCGTCGCGTGGTGATCGACGACGTCGACGCCGTGCGCGATGCAGGCGCGCGCGCCCACTACGACGACCCCGCGTATTACGACCTCGCCTATCGCGCCCGGAGGAAAGACGTCGCGTACTACGTCGGCGTTGCGCGGCGGTTCGGTGGGCCAGTGCTCGAGTATGGCGTCGGCAACGGACGGGTCGCGCTCGCGTTGGCCAAGGCCGGCGTCGAGGTCGTGGGGGTCGATCTCTCGCAACCGATGCTCGTGAGCCTCTCGCGGAAGCTCGCGCGCCTTCCCGAGTCCGAGCGCGCCCGGGTCGAGACCGTGCACGGCGACATGCGCGAGGTGACGCTGCGGCGCCGCTTCCCCCTGGTCATCGCCCCGTTCAACACGATCCTCCATCTCTACGAGCGGACGGACGTCGAGGCCTTCTTTTCCCGGGTGAAGCACCATCTCGCCCCCGGTGGGCACTTCGTCTTCGACTTCTCCGTGCCTGCGCCCGCGGATCTGGCCCTCGATCCCAACCGGAGCTTCCGGGCTCCGAGCTTCCGCCACCCGACCACCGGCGCGCGGACGAGCTACCGCGAACGCTTCGAATACCACCCGCTCCGGCAGCTCCTCGTGGTCTGGATCGAGATGACGGCGGGGGGCGACGTGGTGAGCATGCCGCTGTCGCACCGGCAGTTCTTCCCTCGGGAAATGGAGGCGCTGCTCCACTACAACGGCTTCGAGGACATCCGTTTCGGCGGGGATTTCTCCGACCTGCCGCCGGGGCCGGGGGTCGACTCGCTGGTTGCCACCAGTCGCACGCGTCGGGGCCGCGCCCCCGTTGCGAGGTCGCGATCCCGAGCGTAGGTTCTCACTCGATCCATGGCCGCCGATTTCTATGCAGAGCTCGGGGTCGACAAGACCGCGAGCGAGGACGAAATCAAGAAGGCTTATCGGAAGCTGGCGGCCAAGCTCCATCCCGATCGGCACCCGGGCGACAAGAAGGCCGAGACCCGCTTCAAGGCCGTGAACCGCGCCTACCAGGTGTTGGGCGACTCGAAGCAGCGCAAGCTCTACGACGAGTTCGGCGAAGAAGGCCTGCGCGAGGGCTTCAACGCCCACGCGGCTCGGGCCTATCGCCGCGCGGCTCGCGGCGGCCGAACGCGGACCCAGGGTGGACCGGGGGGCTTCAGGTTCGAGGACATCTTCAGCGGCAACGGGGGCAACGGCGGGATCGGCGACTTGTTCGGCGATCTCTTCGGTCAGCGCGGGGGACAGAGACCCGGCAAGGGTTCGGACGTGGCGGCCGAGGTCACAGTGGACTTCGTCAGCGCCATCCGCGGCGCGACGTTGAGCTTGCGCGTCCAGGAGGGCGGCGGTGACGTGACCGTGCGCGTGCCGCCCGGCGCGGGCGACGGCGACAAGGTTCGGGTCGCCGGTCACGGAGCGCCGGGCACCGGCGGCGCGCCCGCGGGCGACTTGGTGCTCACGATTCGCGTGAGCCCGCATCCGTTCTTCGAACGAAAAGGGCTCGATCTCCACTTGGATCTACCGATCTCCGTCGTCGAAGCGCACCGTGGGGCCAAGGTCCGCGTGCCGACGCCGGACGGCGAGGTGAACCTCACGGTCCCGAAGCGCGCGCAGAGCGGGCAGATCGTGCGCCTCGCGAAGAAGGGCGTGAAGCGCGGCAATCACCATGGCGACCTTTACGTGCGATTCCTGGTGAAGCTCCCGAGCACGGAATCCGCGGACGTCGAGCGCGCCGTCGAGCTCCTCGAGCGCGCCGAGACCCGGGACGTGCGGGCCGGAATGCGCTTCTGACCCAAGTCGAGAGCGCATCGGTCGTCCAATGCGGATGTTGCGCAGGCTGTTGCTCGGTGGGCTGTGCTTCAGCTGGACCATGCCGGCGTTTGCTCAAGCGACGCCGCCACCCTTGGTCGAGGTGCGCGCTGGAGTTCGAGCCACGGAGTTCTCCCGCGCGCTCGACAAGGCCCGCCTGCTGCGCAAGGACCTCGAACGGCAACTCGCCCCGCGTTATCGAGGCAAGGGGCAGGGCGACGATGCCGCGCGTTTCGTCTCTCGCGAGATGGGACCCTGGCTCACCAAGAGCCGGCAAAGCCACGACGCGGCGAAGACCGAGTACCTGCGCGCGTTCGCCGTTGCGGATCGCGCCGACGAAAAGGTGACCGTGCTCGCGGAAGCCGGCGAGATGGAGCTCGCGTTCTCCGAGCGCATCTATGCGGCCGGTGAGCAAGCGATGCCCGGAAAGGTGAAGAACGACTCGGAGCTCCGAAAGACCTTTCTGACCGCGCTCGACGATCAAATCAGCCCCATGCGCGAAGCGTCGCATGAAGCGTTCGCTCGCTGCGCCGAGCTGGCGGACGCTGGGGGTGTGCAGTCGCGGGCAGCGTCGCGCTGTCGCACGCTCGCCGAGCGACCGTTCTTCCCGCGCGCGAACGGCAAGGTCGAGCCCGCAGACCTCGAGCGGCGGATGAACCAGGCGCGTCGCGAGCTCCGGCGCTGCTACGAAGACGCGCTGAAGAGCGAGCCCACGCTGGCGGGAGAGCTCGTCCTCGAGATCGAGATCGACACCCAGGGCAGCAGCACCAAGGTCCTACCCGCAGGTGCCCTCGCCGCACACGCGGTCGCGGCGTGTGCCGTCGGAGTCGTGAAGCGGTTGCGCTTCCCGGCGCCGCGGCGCGGGAAGGTGAGCGTGCGGTATCCGCTCACCTTCCGGCGGTACTAGGCATGGGGGGCCTTTCCGGCCTTTCCCCCCGCGGCTCGCTGGTGCGACCGCTCCCCCCGCCGCCTTCGGCGGGCTCGCTTTCGCTCGGCGGGCTCGCTTCGCTCGGCGGGCTCGCTTCGCTCGGCGGGCTCGCTTCGCTCGCGTAACTGACGGCGTTTTGGTTGGCGCGCTCAGCTCTGCTGCTCGCGCGGGAGCTCGGCGCTGCCTCGAGCGCGCCGGGACTCGCTTGGCGCGGCGCCGCTCTTCAGCACGCCGTGGTCGTCGTAACGATCGAGCTCTTGAGTCACGCGCCGGAGCGCCGCCTGTTTCTCGTGGAACGGGCGGAAGCTCGACTTGAAACCCGCGACGACGATGGTCTTGATGTCCTTGAACGAAAGACCCATCTGCGAGTGGCAGAGCCAGAGCTCCTTCGAGACGGTCGTGTCGGTGATCAAGCGATTGTCGGTGTTCACCGTCACGCGCAGCCCGAGATCGTAATAGAGCTTG